>Ga0155582_128_pt1 | contig 122987 bp, 106 predicted proteins | sample RifCSPhighO2_12_FD_107239 | JGI IMG/M metagenome (GOLD analysis project Ga0155582, IMG submission 107239) | Gammaproteobacteria bacterium RIFCSPHIGHO2_12_FULL_37_14
CAAGGGCGGATTCCATTCATATACGTATATTAGAAATACTTAAATTCCTTTATAATAGCGAAAATTTTTCTCAGAGAGGATTGATCTATGCAATCCCAAGCTAAAACGGCACTTTTTAAACTGGCAACTGCTGCTCTGCCATATGAAGAAGTTTTTGTAAAAACAGACACGGCCGATCTTTATTGTAGAGTAATGGGTACAGGTTCCCCACTTATTGTGGTACATGGAGGGCCAGGTCTATCAATGAATTATCTGTTGCCTGGCCTTGAGGAATTAGCAAAGGACCATCTCGTGATTTTTTATGATCAGAGAGGAAATGGGAAATCTACTGGTCAAATAAATAATGAAAACATGAATCTCGAAAAATTTGCCGAAGACCTGCAAGCAATTCAGAATCATTTTAACCTGAAAAAAGCAGGCTTTGTGGGTCACTCATTTGGTGTATATTTAGTATTAAAATATGCGACAGAGCATCCTGACCGAATAAACAAGTTGCTCTTGTTAAACTCCATACCAATATCTTTTTCTGAAAATAAATCCACTTCAGAGACAAAACAAGATCCTTATGAAGCAATGATAGATGGAATAATCAAATCTGATGCATTCAAGGATAACAATGCCCAAGGATTAATAAAACGTTATAAGGACCTTTTTCAATACTTCTTCTTCAATCCTGAATTAGTTAATAAATTGAATTTGGATAAAATGTCGGCGGATCAAGTTAAAAACAGTGCGCTCATACATAAGTTGTTTGAAGAAAATTTCTTTCACCAACCACATGATTTACGTAATGCATTAACTAAATTAAAGGATATTCCGACATTAATTGTTCACGGTAGCGGGCATGATATACCGGAATCAGTAGCCAGAGAAATACATTCGCTAATTGAAAACTCGGTATTAACTATACTCAATAGTGGACATTTCCCTTATGTTGAAAAGCCAAATGAATTATTTGAATCAATATCAAAATTCAATGAAGCTTATCCAACCAAAAATGCTGATCAATATGCAAGCCACACTACTTTTTAAAGTTGATATAAGAACTCAATGTAGGCCAAGAAAATGTGGGTAAAATTCCTGATTTGTAGCTATTTTGATCCTGTAGAGGATGTTTATATTCAACAGGCGGATATTTTTTAAATTCACCTTTGTGACCAAGCTCAATTTTTAATATAGCTAAATGTGGAATAATGTTTTTGTCTACTTCGAAATATTCAACATCAACGTTTAGTGGCTCATCAAAATAATCATTTTCGTTATGTGTATTTATTAATAAATTTATACTATTATTTCTTATATTATCTAATCTATCCAAGTATTGGATTTTAAAAATAGCTGGCTGATACACTTTTTCTCCGTCATTACTATTAGAATCTTCAATAACTCTTAAGTAACGGGAATAAGCAAGCGCTTCCGCTTCTGATTTGAAAAGTCGAATTTTTTCCTGTGTAGGAGGGAAAGACGATCTAATTTCAGTATTAGATATATTTTTCCTAAAATTTATATACAGTACATCGTACCCTACACCAAACATAAAGCTAATTAGCTTATTACTGGTACTCCTTGGAGATGAAATTAATACTGGATCGCCTACGGTATAAAATATCTGGCTTGCTGTTTGTTTTATAAGGATCTTTATGGATGCATTACTAATATCTTTAAATTTTTTTGAAACAAACCGATTATTTTTTAATTCTTTTCTTGTAAGGAAACTAAATACATGCAGTAATGCATCGTCGTTTAATTCATCAATAGATAATTCTTTTCTATTATTCATATAATAACCACCCCAATACCCCACATAAGATGTACTTTCTTAGTAACTCCCCAGGCGTCATCCTGAGAAGCGCTTTTTGCGACGAAGGATCTCGATTTGTTTAAAAAAACGAGATCCTTCGCACTAAAAAACAGTGCTCAGGATGACAATCACGTATTTTGTTACAAAAATAACCCTAATTTATCCACAACCTGGGGGGTTACCTTTCTTATAATAATGTTGATTAAAGTTAGTGATTATATCAAACCTTCGTTATAATAACCGAGCGAGATTTTTAAACAATCTAGCCGATCATTAATTATGCAAAAGTTGCGGTTATCATGAGTAGATGCATTTTATGCAATGTACCAATATATGTCCAACATCACTAGAATCGATTACGCAAGAAAATTCTTTAGCAGAGAATGAGCACGCCACATATCAGGGATTCCAAACCTCAACTACTGCTATCATGTCGCAATTAGGTGTGTTAGGTCAGCAGGTTCCGCATTACTATTCTCTAGCGTACCCAACCTCTCATCCGCTGCCATTTGTAGAGGTTGGAGCAGAAGGTGATTCTTCTCATCGCCAACAACAATTTGCGATGGTACGACGAGGAGCCGCAGTAATTGCAAATGCCATCCCCCCTCCCCCATTTATTATGTTTTTAGGTGATAATTTGTATGATAATGGATTGGGTGCTGCTACTCGTGGCCCTACGGTAGCAACTACAAATATAAAACGAAGAACTTAAAAAATTTTGATAAGTTAACTTCTTTTATTCCTATCTTTTGGATGTTGCTTTTTTTTAGTATGCGCATAAATTTTTAATACAGCGTTTATAAGAGTTTGATAACCTCTTCCCTGATGTTTAAAAAACTCAAGGACATCATGGTCAATTCTCAAAGTGACGCTATCTTTCTTCTGTGGAAGCGTCACAATTTCCTTTTTAAAAAAAGATTCATCCATCGGGGGTATATCAGAATAATCAATATCCGCATCGGCCATTTTATCCAATCTCTTTAAGTCGCTTGAAATAGATTTTCTTTTCGCGCTCATTGGCTTTCCTCATTGAAATAATACGTGTTAGAAGATCGCGTTGAGTATGCACAACGACAACTACTCGATTTTTTAATTCACCTAAAGTTATAAAGCGTTCCTCACCATAATTCTCCCTATCATCCTTGAAAGAAATGGGCTTGCTTTCAAAAACAAGCTCAGCATCTTCAAATCTTAATCCATGTTTCTCATAGTTAATTTGATTTTTCTTTTCGTTCCATTCGAATTTCATATATTAATTGTAGTTACATTTTGTTGTTACGTCAATGAAAATTATCCGGGCTAAAAATGAGTTAATATCATGTTTTTTAATGATATTTTGAGTTTTGTTAAGCGTTGTTTCCTGGTGTAAAAAATATATTAATAAATACCGTGTCAATCCTGAGTAGTTAAATATGATTTCAAGGCCGACTATCAAATTTATCTATTTTTTGGTCCACAATGAGGGGCTGAAGCAATTTGCTTACTTAACTCAATTAGCTGAGTAAAAGTTATTTGGGTAGGAGTATTTAACTTCAATATAGCCGAAGGGATATAGGAATCATACATTTGCGTTAATGTATCGAGTGCACTTTTCGCATATTCATATTCTTTTGAATTAATATCTTTTTTTAGTCCTTTATCGATATCTTCAGATAATTTAATGAATAAGTCCGGATAAAATCTAATTGCAGAATAAAATGCATCTCTAATGTAACTGTTGAGCGGATATTCGAGAGGATTTAATTGAAAACTAGCTAAATAATTCATACTAATTAGTCGCTGGTGCGAAATGATTTGCCAAAATCACGTTGCTTCCAGCCTTATTTTTCCTATCTTGTAGCGAATTAATTGTCTCAGATTAAATCCCAATATTGAAGCAAATCCAGATGCTTCGATTGTTTTGTCTGATTTCATTCTACTTCTACCAAGCTGACCTTTATGTTTAGCATGGCCTATCAAAGGCTCAATACCCGCACGTCGATCAATTAGTTCATCCTCACGATATCGTGGCAAAGGTTTTACTCTAGATTTTTTTACATTGTCTGGCCTTTGAATACCTATCTCAGTTACACCATGTTCTGCCATTATTTTTTCATTTTCTGCTGAATAGTATCCTTTATCTGTACTTGCTGAAAAAGGAGATTCATTAAAAATATCTTGATGTGTATTCAACATTAAGTTGACCGATTTCTTATCAGACATATTGGGCGCTTGGCATTTTCCTGAGAATAAAAAATTTCCTTTAATTCTGGCGAGATGAAATATCCTACCGAATTGATATTTCTTTCCGGGCTTGTTTTTTGTAAAACAACACACTTCATTGAGATGAAAAGAAAGAATTTTATCTGGTACCATCTGATGAGTTTGAAGAAAATGTTTAACGTCCTTTAAATACTTATCCGCTTTTTCTATAAGTTGGCAAAAGATATTCCTGATGTTCCACGGCATGTTATTTACAAAATTTTCACCCATACAGCGACTATTGCTAACGACTAATCTTACTTCCTTTGATACGTAATCTAAAAGCATACTAAGTCGATTATTTTTCTCTTCTTGAGTAGCATTCTTTTTAAGAAAAAAATAACGCCTTGCCATAGACTTTATTCCTTTGAGATTCACCTCCATTGGCTTAATTTTGAATTCAAATAATTTCTCATTTAGATAACCTGCAACTCGTTGTGCGATTTTTCCAAGCTTACATAACAGGCCGCTATCATTTGGATAAGTCATATTTGCTTCTTGAATGGTGGAATCAATATCAATATGTGCCGGATCAGCAAAACCCAATTTGACTGCAAGACCTGCAATTGCATTACCAAATCGTTGTTGTGTTATAATACTTAGTCGTGAACGGAATTCTTCTATCTTTGTATGATCAGGATAATGCCACTTCTTAACAACATAACGTCCGCAAAATAATTGATGGGCCGCATTATCTTTAATATCATATTCTGTTTGTCGATCTGTTTTATTAAAAATCTGCTGTAAAATGTATGCGCCTAAATGAATTCGCAAACGCAACGCTCTACCCATCCACCATCGACCTTTCTTAGTTGTCGATTTTAAGTCTGGCATTACAATTTCAGCCAAATCATCCCATGATAATGCTTGTGCTAATTGAATGAGTGGGTGATTATTTTTAACAGTAATCAGCATATCACGACCCACAATCTTGTCATTTAATCCAGAATAATCAATACTCATCTCTTTTTACTATCCCTATAAATTTTTTACTGTTAGCAACGATAAAAATTTCCATGTAAGCCTAAAGGAAGATGAACCGGTAAAAATGCTTCTGCTACCTGCTGCATGGACTGTGCATCTAAAATTACTAATGATGAGCATTGATTATCAGTATTAAATGCTATAGATAATAACATACCGTCATCTTCAAATTGGCCATGAGGTCTTGCTACAAATACGGGTTCGCCAATATAATAATTCATTTTCTCGTAACATTGGATTTTCCCTGTGCGAACGTTAAATTTTTGTATTGCGTTAAAAAATCTTTGACCAGCATTCGTTATTAAATTAGTGTAAATAAACTGATAATCTTTCCCATTAATCGCCTTATAATTGATGCGAGGAAATTCTTGGTTATAAGATGATAAGGTTGTATAGCCACAGCGTTTTGAATTGATATCAATTACATAACGCCTTAAAGTTCCGCTAGGTAAGTTTGGTTGTGGAGATTGGAGATTTGATAGATATAAATAATTATAAGGATTTCCGTCACCATGACATATGAGATCAAGGATTACTTCATTACCATTTTCATAAGCATTAACATTGTGCAAGCAAACAAATGGATCAGTTTCAATTTCCCGAGTGCTTCCGTCATTCCTATCAATTATAATGAAAGACGAAGGATTATTTCTCAACCAAGACAACGTATCATTAAATGGTAGCCCCAAAAGCAATTTAAATTTATTTATAACTAAAGGGGATTTAAATAAAATCACATAATTTGATGTAATGCTAAAACTATGCATATAAAATAATTTTTTTGAGATATAAGTTTGAATAATTTCACGTTTGATACTGTGAGGAACTATCTTATAAATATGATATTTAATGATTCGGCCGACCTCAATTGCGATATTGATAATTTCGCCTGTTGCAATATCCAAGTGTGGATGAGCTGAGGCTAATTGCCCTTGAACGTTATCAGCAAACTGAAAAGGGCCAATAGTACTAAGATCATTTAATTTGAATTCAATAATATCACTAGTCTCTGTCATTGCGATAAAATGATCGGCAATGCACGTTGTATTTATATTGCAATTATCGTAAATATTGCCATCCATTAACCCTTTAATAGAACGTCGTAAACGTCCTAATAAAGAAGTGTTAGCATAAGTTGCAAATTCATTACTATTCAATCGACCAGATGTATTACTTATTGCGTACTGTTGGGATCGTAAAAAACGATTTTGAAAGCTTACTTTTCCAGACTCAAAATTAAATTTTTTAAGCATAGCAAATCCATCGAACCAGTGATTAAAATGAGTCGTATTTACTTCGAACTGAGCTGGCCCGTTGCTAACAAAGCTTCCAGATAACCATTTGGGGACATCCCCAATGACCACAAGGTTGTCTAATGATGTCTCACTAGGTTGGGTTAGATAAGCCTTGGAAAACCCTGTATTTTTCATCTTCATTTTGATATACTCTTAATGTTTACACCGTAAACATTATAATGAGTATGTTAACAATGTCAACATCCAAGAAAAAACGTTCTATTAAATCTCGGTATCACCACGGCAACCTATTGAGTGATTTAAAAAAATATGCTGTAAAACTGATAAAAGCCAAAGGAGTTACCCACCTAAATTTACGAGACTTAGCAGCTAAATGCGGGGCTTCCGCAACGGCTGTCTATCGCCACTATGAGAGTAAAGAACATTTGCTTGCAGCAATCGCCGAAGAAGGATTTAATGAATTACAACAAGTGATGTTAAAAGCCAAATATCCCAACAAATTACAGGAAATAGGTATTTCTTATATTCATTTTGCGCTTCAACATCCCGTAAAGTTTAAGCTTATGTTCGGGACATTTTTTGAAAAAGATAAGTATCCTGCATTACTCAATGCAAGCAATGCAGCATATCTAATTTTGCGCAACCAAGTCGAAGAAGGCATTCGGCAAGGAATCATGGTTAATGACATCGATAGCTTAACTCGTACTGCTTGGGCAACTGTCCATGGTACAGCGATGCTACTACTTGATAATCAGTTTGTTATCCAAAAACATGAGATTATCGATAGTAATGAAATTGCTATAGAGATCACGACAGTATTAGGGAAAGGACTATTTGTCAAACCAGAGTAGTATGAATATAAAATTTATTCTATTTCGCGCCAACGACTAATTATTCGTTTGAAAGTCTCAAGTCTTTTTTTCTGCTCAATTTCGATTTTTAATTGTTTCATTTTATGAAATAAATTTAAATAATCTACGTATTCTTTGACTTGACTAATGGTGCTTTCTAATTGGCTCATAGTGCATTCTACATTAGCCCCTGGTTTTTCATCCAATGAATACATTATCAACGTATCATTACTCATTTTTTGTATTAGACTTATTAATGTATTCTTATCATCGTAATAATGTAAATTTGTCATGTTAATAAGGGTAATCACTGCATCGTGTTTTTTTATTATAGAAAATAATTCATCACATTTGTTCTCGTTAAGCAGATCAGTTTTTGCATGAACAAACATTATCTTTTTTGCAGCTTCTTTGCATTCTTGGAATCTTTCAAGACTAGAGGTAAATATTTTATCTTTGCCGCCATCAAAGAAAACATCATCATTCATTAAACGCTTAGATAACGAATCTATCGTTACTACTTTCAGCATAAAACTATCGTTCATGTACCATTTTTGATTTTCTATTTTAATAGGATGATTGTCTCTATATTTATTTTCAAACTCTTGAATGGTATTGGCTTCATTTAAGCATTTTAACAAATGATTAAAGTGAGAATGCATTTTTGGATTGATATCGTTAAGAATAATCACGTCGGTATGTTTTTGAAGTTCTGGTAACAAAGATAAAAAATGCGATTCCCCTACCAAAATCGCAATTCTTAACTTTTCTGTCTTGATTGGTTCATAATGACTTAATTTATTAATTGTAAATCCAAAATTATACTCATTTGAAAAAGGATAAAGTTTGAAACTGCGATTAGATTGTATATTAAGATCGTCACAAAACGCGATTGCTTTTGATTTGATATCTGTACGATCAAAACTCATTAAAATTACTCCAATTAAGGATGATTGATATCACTACAGCATAAAGCACGTCATAATGATCTTGCTACCTACAGATTAAGATTATCCCCGTCGTTTGTTGGACGAACCATTTTTTGAATCAACTTGTGCTATTAATTTAGCTGCCTTATCCAAATATACCTCGCGTCTTGATTTCCAAAAACAAAATGTACCAATTTTTGCACCACGAACAGCCACATAAATACCTCCTGAGAGAATCGCAAGCACGATTCGTTTGAATTTTTTACTGCGATAATCATCTTTAAATGAATTCATGGAATTATTCGTATTAAACGCATTTTTAAATTTATTCAAACTATCATTTACATCAGAAAAACGTAAATTTTTTGCAAGTAAATCAATTTCCTTAAATTTTTCTTGTTGATTCCGAGATGTCAAATAATTTAAATAACTCATACATTCGGATTCTAGTTTTAAAATAGTATTTACTTTATTTAAATAATTACTTACTTCTTGATTAGAGATTTGACTATATGATATTTTAGACGGATGAATTGTACATTTATCTAATTCTTTAACTAAAAATTCAATCGCCTTTAAAGAGGTTTTATTATTAATATGATTAATTGCTAAAATAACATCAGCTCCATTGTCTACATACTTGGCAAGATCTGATAAATTATTTAAACCTACTTGAATAGCATGGTTCAATTTGGCAGTAACAAGTTGCCTACTAATATTGTAATCTAATATCTCGTGAAAACATTTTCTACCCTCTAATTTATCGCATTTTTTACGCATATACTTTAAACTCTGCTCCCAAATAGCATATTCATCATTCGATTTAGGTTTGTAGCCTTTAATTTTTAATGCCTGCAATAATCCTGCCAACATAATTTGCTCTTCAACTGTTGGATTGTTTTGTCTGCTATCCATTTCGGTTATTCTTGCCTTAAGAGTAGTAGCAAGCTTTTTCATATTTAAATTGAAAGCAAAATAGAGCTCAGAACCTTCAATAAGAATATCAATCTTGTCTGAAGCAGAAGGAGAAATTCGGTAATATGGCCCACAATCCGTCCAAGTAGTGTTAAAATGTCCAAAGGCACCTCGATGTTCTAAATGTTTACCGATAACACGAGCAAACGATGAGGCTTGACTGCCATAGACAAATAAACCTCTCTCATCATCGGTAATATTGTGCGGATGAGGAATAATTTTAGATTGCTGCAATCCCATATTTTCAAAGAAATCCCTTAAATATTTTCCGTTTCTAAAATGATGTTCTTTAATTGATTCTAATACTTTTCCTGAATGTATATTGATATATGAGCCAATTTTCATATCTAAATTTTCTGATAATTCAGATGTTGCTTTTTTTTCAAATTCGGCAATTAATGATTTTGAATAATTTGTAACATCAACTATGCCAAAAATACGACCATAATGTAATTGTTCTGAATGCAAAGCACCAAATTTTTGATGGCTTTCATGAACTAATATAGAGAGTTTTCCATTAACTATATATTTTTTTAAATCCTCATCAATTTTAAAATGTCTATACATGGCAGATGTGGCATCAATAATTATTGTTGTTGGCTTTAATCCATCCGATCCGCTTCTTTCAATTAACGATCTAATAAATTTATTGATATCAAGTCCAGGATGAATCCCAGTCCAAACAGTAGGCCCCCCAGAAATGAGATAAATATCATTAGTAGAATCTTTTAGATTGATTTTCGTTAACTCAAGATTTTTAAATTCGAAATAAAGATCGCCTTCTTGTATTACTGCAGTCCTTCCATTTTGGTAAGCTTTTTGAGCAAGACTACAAGTCAATATCAAAGCATTGGTGCCTGAATTTGCAGGCAATGCTATATATTGATATTGAGAATTTTGCTTGGGAGATGGCAAATCAAATGCTGAAATAGCATTATCTATTGCTTCTTGTTTAAACTCTTTAAAAGTAACATCCAGGACATTTTTTGATAAAAGCATTGATATTTCATGAATGATACAATACATGATAAACGCAAATCGATCGTAATCGTACCGATTATTTAATGCCGAATCAATAAATAACGATATTCTATTAATCACATTTTTATTTATCTTAACATCATTAGGAATATCATTAACCAAATTAAATAAACATGCTGCTAAATGATGTGTTGGTATTTTTTCTGATTTGCTAATGGAGATTAGCTTTGATAAGCGATTACGATTTTTTAAAGTCGCTAAATTATTAGGTAAGTATTTTTTGGCATGTTTAAATTCGCTATTAATTTCTATAGGCGGGGTGTGATTTTCATCTATTGTATTGATAGCAATTTGCCACAGCGATGCTTTTACTCCAAGCCCAGCAACTGTTTTGGAGAAATTAGATTCTAGTAATCCTACGATTGCCAGCACCTTTTTGATAAAGAAAAATCTTTCGTCATTTTTTTTAATTTTAATGAAACCAAGTTTACTGTTTTCTTTTTTTAAAATCGTAATGTTTTGCTCGTGTTTTGGTGCATATTGATGAATAATATCTTCAACTATACTTAAATTTGATATCGTAATAGGAATATAGGTGTATGATTTTAAATCTGGATTTATTTCATAGGATGGGATGATGCTTTTTAATTCTTCAGCAATGGTATAGGTAGGATCAGTTCTATAATAGAGGGCTTCTGGATGGATGAATGGGTTTTTTGGGATAAATGTAGGAACGCGAATTTGTTTATGTGGAGCTAATGTTTTTCCAAACATCATCTGAGATAAATGTTTAGTCTCAGGATCATCATCATGCATTTTTATGTAAATTTCGTAAGAATTTTTAAAAAAAGATTTTTGAAATTTGTACTTCCTCCAGGTTTCTTGTATTTTTTTAACCGAAGCAATCTCCTTTTCAACCGAAGCAATCTCCTTTATTCTTTTCTGTTTTTCACTCTCTTCTTCTCCGTTTTTATTTTGATATTGATTCAAAGACTCTATTTGAGTTGATCGCTCTAATGGAGGTAGTTGACATTCTTTTTCAAGATACTTTAATAACTTATCCACTATAGAATACGGCATTAGCCCCTCGTTTTCGATTTGTACTTTTTTTAATTAAGATGAACTATTTGTTTTTTTTAGTTTTTTTAAGCTATGTTCAATAGTATAGTGATATAAGATTAAGATAGTCTTAGAAAATAAGAGGAGATTAAGTGGTTGAAAATTAAAGTATTTGTTATCCATTCGTCCTTCTTACGCGTAAATGTTTTGCATCTCGTTTCCAGTTCCTGCAGCCTTGAACGCAGCTTGCAGATTTGCTGCACTACGCTCTCTTGATAATTGGTATTATCACTCTTATTGGATGCGGGGGATTCGCAGCACATATAGCAACCAATCATAAGGCTCAATCTGATGTTGTTTGCATGTATCAACTAACTATAAAAAGGTACAAGTAATAGCCAGTAGACGCTATTATGTGCTAATATATCGCTAAAATTATTTTAATGATGGTATTTAAACCAGTGAATAATAGACTATTTTCTACTGAGAGCATTAAACAAAGCCAAGATTATCAAAATGCCTTTAAACATCTAGTTGCTAGAGATTCAGCCACTCCTGAAAACATTAATTTATTGGAAAGCTTTGCTCATGATCCCTATCTGGGTTTAGCACAAATCATACTAAAATCATCAGATTTATTTAATGAAAAAAACCTAAAGTTAATCACAAAGGATTTGGAAGCAAATTTTCACTATCAAGCAGTTAATTTAGCAGAAGCATTAGTGCTAGTAAAAAGTTTTAGGCTAAAACCTGAAACGCAAGAAGAATTGTTAAAACACGCTTCAGCAGGACTTATTAATATCTTAAAAAAACTAGATGATATGAATGATGAGTTAGTAAATAGGATCGCAAATTTAAAGATTGAATTTAACTCCTTAGTTCGTATAGCTAAGCTTTTAGAAAATAAATTTTCAGCACATCAAAATTACATTAAAATAGTATCGCTAAAATAATGCACATCTCTCCTGAGGGGAAAACGACTTCACTGCATGTCTTGGCGATCAAATATCCAAGCTATTTTACAGATTTTTTTTCAATTATGAGTAAAAATACAGCCTTCATAAAATCATTTTCTAAAATTTTAGAAGCGAAAAATGATCTTGGATATCCAGCTTGGCCACTCTTACATCTCATTATAAAAAATGCTTCTTGTTGTTTACCACAGCTTATTTTGTTAGCCAAAGGAAACAAAGAAATTATGCAAGCAATCCATAGATTGATGTCAATGGATGTAACTATAAAATGGACAGATGGAAGTAATTCAACCATGAATGGGTTTGAACTACTTGGTCAGTCTGCATCAGATTATGAAGCGCGATTTCATGAATTATTTGCACTCGCAAAGTCATCTCTTGCAAATATGAATACCCTATTTCACAAAAAATATTCTCCATTAAATTCTGATTTTGCTTCCCAAAAGGAAAATTTCAATGCCAAAAATTATATTGCCACCTGTTAATTCATTCGAAGAATATGAAAAATTCAAGTTATCAAACGATATGCTCGAAAGCGCAGCAAAGGAGATTATTGCATATCATCATCTTCCTGATGACTCTCTTTCGCTTTTCGAAGGAACCAATATTGTCTTTGCCTACGGAAATAGAGTCATAAAAATTTATCCACCTGTGCACCAAGATCACTTCCAAAATGAAGTGCTAGTTATGAAGCATCTCAAAAATAAACTTTCAGTAAAAACCCCTGAAATAGAATACGAAGGGACGATATCAGGTTGGCCCTATATTGTGATGAATCGACTTGATGGAGTGCTTTTAGAAGGCCTGTGGGAAAAATTGGATGAGACAAATAAAATTACTATAATTCATGAATTAGGTTCTTTAATACGAGAGGTTCATTCGTTGTCTACTGATGGACTTGAAGCTATTGATTGCCATTGGACACAATTCATTTCCCAGCAGATAAATCAATGCGTAGCGCAACATCACGCTACAAAACTTCCTGAAGCATTATTAAGTCAAATTCCTAATTATTTAGCTACTGTTAAAGCGTTCCTACCTGTTATCAAAAAGCCCGTGCTTTTAACCGGCGAATACACACCAATGAATTTTCTGGTAACGCAAAAGCTTGGCATTTGGCATATTGACGGATTGATAGACTTTGGTGACTGCATGCTAGGATTATCCGAATATGATTTATTAGGCCCTGGAGTTTTTTTGATTCAAGGGGATAAAAAATTGTTAAAAGAATTTCTATTAGCTTATGGTTATACGTCTGGAAACATCACACCCTTATTAAGCCGACAATTAACTGCTTTAATGCTACTACATCGCTATAGCAATTTAGGCGTACAGATTAGAATATCTAATTGGAAGAATAAGGTAAGCAGCCTGAGTGACCTTGAGAAATTAGTTTGGGGATTTTAAAACCGCAGAGTCATACCTAATCCTCAACATGGACGATCAAGAGAAAATTGTTGGCTTTTGCAAGTAGTCAAGCAGCTGGGCTGAAGCCTTAATTAGGAAAAATAATTAAAGAATTATGAAAAGACATTCTATTATAAAACTTTTAATATTTATAATCGTAATTTCTACATTGTCAATTAATACTGTTTTTGCAATAGAAGTAGCAATTACAGTAGATGATTTGCCTGCAAATGGTAATCTACCTCCCCATGTATCACGTATGGATGTTGCTAAAAAAATGCTATTCATTATCAATGGTGTTATTTAATCGAGACATTAAAAATGTCTTGCTCATACACATCAATTTATTAACTGCGGAAATGCTTGATGAATTACTAACAAGTTATGAAAAACAAAACACACAATTTATTTCTTTGCCAGAAGCGTTGAGTGACAATGTTTACGAAATTAATCCTAATATTGTTCGAGATAGAGCATACACTTTCCTTAATCAAGTACGCTTATCAAGAGGATTAGAAAATCCTGAAATCGTGAAAAAATTATACGCATCCCTGCCAGAAGAAAAACTAGAAAAACTATGCACCTAAAAACAATTTTAAAGACATTAACATTAATTACAATATTAACATTATTACATTCCTTATTATGATTCTTTTTCTTTCTCACCGTGGATCCCGTGCCTCGCTTTGCTCGCACGGGATGACAAATTTTTTTACACTTTCCCCGGACAGGTTAATTTCCTGCTGAGTAGGGTACATATCAAATAAAACATGTTCAAAACAAAAATCTTTGAAAATTAATGCTGGATAATAGATACTACTATCCCCTTAAACTAATAATTTTATTTAGAAAGAAGTGAAGAATGATGAAACGATTTAATCCCGCTTTTTTTTGGACTAAACCACCAAATAAAGCACCCATCAATAAAAACGCTAACATGACAATGGCTTTACCTGCGCTTCAAACTCATCATCAGCTTGATGCCTATCGAAAAAGTAGAGTTTTATTTGATTCCATGCTGGAAAAATTTTGGATCACTGGTCAGGAAAAATGTTCTAAGGGACAGCCTAGCCAGGCATTAGATGATTTTCAAAGTATTGTAGCTGTTTTTAAAAATGAGGAAATTTCTAATCTTACTAAAACTCAAGCTATATTATTAGCCAATACCTATACTACAGCAGCTAATATTCTTATGGTAGGAACAGTCGAAGATGAAAACCTCGCTGCAGAATATTTGGACAAAGCCCTTGCTCTTGACCCAACATTGCAAACAGCATTAGATTTAAAACAAGCAATACTTGCTGATCATGCTATCGAACGTGAGTTGATGATTTTAGAAGAAGATGAAGAAATGGGTCTTCAGCAGAGCCCACTAACATTCGCTAAATAAATGTTCCCGATATCGTTTAACCACGTCGTTTAAGCTAGACAAGATGAATGGTTAATGGAGAATGTCAAATGTATATTGCTCATCCTAAGCGCTGTTCTGAATTGATCGAGGATAGCGCTTAGAATAATAGTTGTTGAAGGGAGTATAAAGTTACTTTTTATTACAATCTGCTATAGGTATGTGTATTGCTAGCTTCAGCTTGATTATTCTTGTTACAAAATAAAATAGCTAATATCACTAGCGGTACGCTGAGGATAGCGGATCCAACGGCTGCACTGGCAATATCATCTCCTAAAGGCAACAATGTGTCTTGAAGTAATTTTAAAACTCCAAAGCCTACTAAAGCATTTAATAAGTCACGAGCGACAAAAAAACGCGGATCATTATTGCTTATCGTTTTAAAAAATTTACTCGTTGATTCATCCTCATAGCTAAATCTTAATCCATCAACTGCGCCCAGTACTGCGCCTGTAATCACTCCACCTACCCCTACCACATGACTAACTTCACTTATTTGTATGTCATTTAAACCAGTAGCTTTCAACATAGCTGAACCAATCGCGCCGCTGGAGGTAGCTTTTATCCCTTCTAAAACGCCACCACTTGCGGCACCTAACATCATATAGCCAAACTTTTTCATCATACGACCAAAACTCATTATGTGTCTTCCCCTTGATTTATGTTTAATAATTTATAGTGGAATAAAAAACGGATGTTAGCATGATAAGATTATAGCGACAACTTTTATGATGGATATTCTCGTCCTAGGTGATTGATCAGCAATGTTAATGACGATTAGATTGCATAGATTGATTCACGTTATTATTTTTCTCATCAAGTTCTTTTTTAAGATTATTCAGCATTAATCGAGTGGCGGTGGGTGTTTTACTATTGGGAGCAAAAATATTACGATGAGTATCGATAATCTTTTGGTTCTGTTTTTCCCATTGAGTAATGATCTCAATCAGAACATCATTACTACTAATAAATGATGTTTCTTCAATTGTCTGTTGCAATTTTTTCAAGGCGGCTACTTTATCAGGGCTGCTCACTAGAAACAACCGAAAGAAATTAAATGTAGTTAAGGCTTTAAGCTGAGAATTTATTTTTGAAATAATTAAGCCATGAGTTTCTGTTTTTTTTGCGATTGCTTGATGTAATAAATTTACTTTTTCCATGGGCACAAATACACAGGGTTGATAGTCACCACCAGAATCCTTGAGGAAAACATTTCGAAATTGAAGACAAGGCTCATCTTTTAAATCCTTTTTAAGGAGATCATAGAGCGCTGATTTGCGTGAAAATCGTATACCAATGGCTTTCTGATTGGTATTGTCTGCCGATGCTCTCACAAGAATGGATGAATCATTAAATACTTTTCTAAGTTCAGCTTCATAATTAAAAATAGTTTGATTACCAATCAATGGTGTTTTTTTGTAATATTCATCTAAGCATAATACCATTCTAAATTCTGGCCATGCATCTAGTGTTTCTGGTGATCGTTCATCGGTAACAATCTTTCCTGTTTTATAATCTCTAATTTCTATTGATAATTGATGTATACCATCTTTATCGCGATAAAAACCACCATCGGGATAATCAGTTACTTGTACAGTAGGTGAAATACCACTTTTTTCATTAGTATCTAATGGCGCAATACCGGTTGCGATATTTCGACGTTTACTATCGATAGGAGCAATGCGAGAGTTGGTATCTCCAAAAATGACTGAAACACTTGCGCTTGTGTCAGTTAATAATTTTTTATAACAGGCTTCTGTTTTGTCAGGAAAAGGATTAAAACGCCCCCATACATTATGTAAGTCTAATGACATGTTATTATTTTTATCTTCTAGCTTTAAGGTATGTATTCCATTCGCATGATTATATTTATATGATATGTCTGTGCTTGGATTACCTTCAGCATCTTTGCACAAATCAAATCGCTTTTTGTTGTAACAACTGATGATGCCAGCCCTTTCAAAACCAGGGAGAACTATTTCCCAATCGTCACCAAGCTTTGTTTGCAATTGTTCTTTTAATTGTTTTGTTAATTCTGGAGAACCTGTTTCTTGAAGAAAAATAACATCTATACCATTTTTTTCTTGAGCGCTCTGTGCTAATCCTTGAATCATTTTATGGTATCGGTTGCTCGTGTTTTCCTTAGTTTCCCAGTTGTTACCTTGATTGAAACCACTACCAGCATTCTCTCCAAGTATATTTAAGGAGGCTACTTTTAAAGGCGTTTTATCAGGGCCAAGTGGAACCGTAGTTGTTATGGATAAATGGTCAGAATAAACTAACTCAGGATTGCTCTTGGCTTCGGCCACAGTTGGAAAAAGTGGATGCCTTCTTTTGGGTGGTAAGGATGTATCGGTCATTGTTCGCTCGTGTTTAATGGTTAGCATCATTAAATCATGAAGATATTAAGGGAATATTATACAAACAGGAATAATATTATTTTATAATACAAGCACTTAACATATGATGAAGTGGGTCAACACGTAGAAGTCATTTTCTCTTCTCTAGATGATGATGATCATGGTACATTTACTGGCTAAACCGATCAAGAACCAATCAAAATGAGAAAAACCTAGTCTCGTGGTAATGGATGAAAAATGAAAAATGAAAATTAAAAATTAAGAGCAAATGAGTGTCTGATGCTATTTCATAGATAGGCCTTGTTTGAAAACAAAGTAGTTAGTTACGTTTTTACAATTATTTGGATAGCTATGTTAGAGTATTATCTTCAATCTTTTTATCATCGCTATTTTACATTTCCATTTATAAAGCTTGATGTTATTCGATCAGTCTCGCCTAATTTTTTTACGTTTATGAGTTGTTTAACAGGAATAGGTGTTTTTCCCATGTTATGGCTAGGACAATATAGCATGGCAACTCTATTGCTTTTATTGTCAGGTTATTGCGATTCCATGGATGGAGTATTAGCTCGAAGTAGCAATCAGACATCGGTGAATGGTGCAGTATATGATATTATGTCGGATCGTATGGTTGAATGTGCCGTGATACTGGGGCTTTTTAGTATGGATCCCGCTCAGCGCGGTGGCCTATCATTAGCAATGTTAAGTAGTATTCTGATTTGTGTTACCAGTTTTTTAGTCGTTGGTATTTTTATCCAAAATAGTACGCAAAAAAGTTTTTATTACAGCCCTGGCATGATTGAACGCGCTGAAGCATTTATTTTTTTCATTGCGATGATATGGTTACCACGATATTTCAACCTATTAGCTAGTATATTTACAATTTTAGTATTTTTTACCGCTTTTTTGCGTATTTATCAATTTGTCAAAAACCAGAAAAACAATCCTTCACGAAGTTATATTTAACTACGAAAACATTTACCCAGAAAAACGCGCCCATGGATCAATTTAGTGAGCGCGTTGACGGTGACTTATCTTAGATGGCGTTTATTTTTTGATCGCTGATTTAAATCAATCACCTCTTCTACTGATTGTGAATGATTTCGATCAAATAATCCGAATTTTTCCGAAGATTTTATTAAACGAGAACGAGAGGGTTGTTTTTTATTTGCATTCAATAGTTCTTTCTCTAGGTTCGTGTCATCGCTACTGCTACCAGTTAAAGATGATTCATCTCCATTAGTGTCGCCATCGCCTTCGAAATCAAGATCGGAAAGATCGTCTTCTGAGCCTATTTCAATATCCTGATCGATTGGAAAATTTTTATAGCGACCTTCAAGTTCAGTCACCTTAGCTAAAAATTTTTGAGAGCCAGGGGTCATATCGGATATGCCTAAATCTTTTTTAGTAATTTCTCGTACATTCGTTTCAGCATCTGTTTCGCTTTCATCTGAATCTGCGATGCTGGGCGTGCCTTCATCATCTGCTCCTAATATTTCTAATTGTTTTTGTAACTTCACATGATTAGTAGATAATTTTTTATGATTACTGTCTTTTAGCGGCTGTTCTTGTATAAATCGTGGAGCTTCCAAATCAATTGAGCGATCTTTATGAATCATATATCGTTTCAAAAGAGCATCATTTTCAGATGGCGACATGTTTTTTACGACAATCACTTTTTTTGAACTCGTAATAATTTGATGCATATCATTACGATTTCCTTCGATCGCAGCGATAACATCATGAATATTATTAATTGGCTTACTATTAATTTCTTTAACAATACTGTTTTCATAATCTTCATAACCTTGATTTTCTTCACAATCTAAAATACTATTTATCACGATAAATTGATCGTTAGGTGATTTTTTTGGTATATTGGATAGCAAACAACTTTCTTCTAAAATAAATATTTCTTCTAATTCTGCTCCTCTACCTTCTAAATAATTTCGTGATAGTGGAATAAAAGAAATTCCTGAAGCAATATAATACGTTGGCACTTTATCATGTTCTGTTTGTGGAACTTTTTCAGTTTCAAGAGGTGCGCGATCTAAAGTGATTACAATGTTTTGAATGGTTGCTTCTTTTGTTTCAGAATTTTTTCGTAGAATTTTTAAATTCACGGTATCACCAATATATTTCATGTGCGTAACATGAATGAAATCAATACAATTACCTATCCCAGCAATATCTACCGTTCCTTCATTAGAAATTGACAAGGAATCAATTTCTAATAGAATATCATCAGGTTTAAGTTTGCTGTAGGCATCACACAAATAATCAATTTTATTGATGCGGACACCAGTTTGATCCTCTTGCATACCATAATATTTTCTCAATGCAGGATTTTCTAATGTTTGGAATTCTACTGGAAGTATTGGAAATCCTCGATAATGCTTTTCAGTTAGCGCTTCTTTTAAAAAATGTTGGATAATCGGTATTGGAATCATATATCCAAGGCCTTGTCTATCATAACCTTGAAAAGCTATGCCTACTACTTTGCCATCTGAAAAGACAGGACCACCGCTATTACCGGGATTGATGGCAGCATCTACTTGAACTTGCAGCATATTCAATGCACTCATACAATAATCTCTTACTTCAATACGTGAGACGATGCCTTTTGAGACAGAGATTTCACTGCCTCCCATAGGAAATCCTACTGTTTGCACTTTATCTCGAAGGTGAATCATTTCACCTAACTCAATTGATTCCGCTAAAGCATCAAAATCAGGGTGATTGACTTCTAATAATGCTAAATCACATTGATAGGAAACACATTTTTGTTTGGCTTCATATTTTTTCTTACGATTGTTTGCTAATCTCACTCTTACTATAATAGCATTTTCAACGCAATGCGCATTGGTAAGAATATATTTTTTATTTTGATGTGCGATCACTAGCCCTGTGCCAGAACTATAATTATCGACAACATGTGTACCAATCCAGGGTTCATCGTAATCTGGTTCATGTGAAGTTGTGCTAATTTGAACAATTGATTTTTCATATTCAAGATGAGTAGGAAATACATTTTTTGATTTTGATTGTTTAAGTGAAGTGGATTGAAAAAGATTACTAACGGACGTACTTCTCCCTGGAACAGCAATTGGCGCCGATGATATTGCTGGAGATATCTTATTATTATTTTCTAAAATTTTTTGTTCATTAGTAGGTGTAGTACCTTGCAGTAAATCATAAGCAATCGCGGTTGCTTGAGCTAGATCAGATGCTTTTCTGAAAATCGGATATTTTTTAAATGAATTAAGAGATAGTTTAAATTTAACTGAGCGCTTATGTTCGGAAATGGTTACTGCAAAATCAATGGTTTTAATGACATCTGAATCTAAAAACATAGTAAAAATTGGCTTAATTTTAATAGAAGCGTGCGGGCGATTGAGCGCAAACCATTTTGCGATGCGTTCAGGTACCATCATTTCTGTATTGGCCCACTTTGGTGCGGCTCCTAAATTATTTTCTCGCTGTGGGTTTAGATTGATCGGCGTTAATGAAAATCCTTCGCGATGGCACCATTCGGGACGATAATTACTTTTGAATTGATCACGCAATGGTGCACTGATAGCGCGTGTTAATACCGTTTTCATATCGTTACTCCATTCATCCTTTCTGGAGTCATATAATTCTTCAAATTCATTTACCGCGGATCTACCCATGACGGTATTTTGATCAGGTGTTCTCGTTCGATTAGCATCTCGATACTTAACGGAAGCATGATCGATCGCAAGTTCTTGCCCGCCTTTAGTTACTTGAGGTAATTCTTGTAATTCTTTATTGAGATCTTGTTTCTCTTCTTCAGTGAGATCATCTCTAAATATCGCTATATTGTCTCCGCCTCCCCAAAATGGTTCTTGCTCATCATGAGTTGGCGAAAAACAAGCAATTTGTAGCGTTTCTTGATGATCACCTTCCTGATATTCAATATCTAGAACTCGTTTAGCATACATGTTAGTACCATCTTCTGCTTTTGCTTTAAATCTCACTTGACCAAAACGTTCAATCGCTTCGATATCTTGCAAAGGAAGGACATGCGGAGAATGATTACTATTGGATTGAGGAATAGGATATTGCCGTGCAATTTTCCCTAGATCAGTTTTTTTAATAACAGCGTGACCGATATTCGTACTGTTATTTAGATACCGCCAATTTTCATTTTTAGATAAATGGGCGAAATCATCTGCAGAAAATTCATGTTCGCTAATATTTTCTAACATGGCTGAAGCAGTGATTGTCAAATCTGTTTTTAATTTTTTTGATTTATTTTGATCAAGTTCGACGACGGGGCTATCTTGGATAAAACGTTTCTTCCTTGTCTTTAACATAGTGAAAACTCCTTTTTCACAAATAAAGTATTTTTACAAAGATAAAAATTTTAGAGTGTAAGAAATTTTTCAATTTCTGACAGCACTATATTTTTGATTGTACGCGATAGAACCTTAAGGGAATCTTAAGGAGTTTTCAGATGAAAGTGTTTCTGATGAGTGGATGAATCAATTTAGCTACAAATATAAGGTATTCAATCTAATTTACTAGGTAGAAATATTTATTATCCTAGGATTATATTCGAGGTCCCTGACAAGTTCAGGATTAATTACCAATCCAAAATTTGTCTAAGGACACGAATATAAAAATAAAATTTTAATTTTCTTCCTTATCTTCGTTATTGATATGTCCTTTAAATAAATCACCTAAGGTAGTTTTAAGAGTAGAATCAGATTTCTTCTTTTTTCCAGTAGGAGTAGTTGGATTGCTAGCTTTTGCTGCTTTTTTACTACTAGTAGCAGGCTGAGCCGCTTTCGCATCTTTGGCTTTGATCGATAGAATGATGGCATGTACTTTTCTATCTGTTCCCATTACTTTTGCTTCGATAGTATCATCTACTTGCAATTTAGTACGCGCATCTTCTACCTTTTCAGCCGAAATTTCTGATGCTCGCAGAATAGCTTGGATTCCTGGCGCTAATTCTACGATTGCTTGTTTTTGATCAACTTCAACCACTTTACCAGTGACAAGGGTACCTTTTTCATGTTCAGCTAAATAATTAGCAATCGGATCATCAGCAAGTTGTTTGAGACCCAAGGCAATACGTTCACGATCCACATCAATGGCCAAAATAATAGCTTCCAATTCATCACCTTTTTGATATTTACGCAAAGCTTCTTGAGCATCTGATTCACTCCAAGCAATATCAGAGAGATAAATTAAGCCATCTATGCCACCATCAAGCTCAAGGAAAATACCGAAATCGGTAATCGATTTAATTTTTCCTTTAACTTGTTCGCCTTTCTGATGATTTGTTGCAAATACTGCCCATGGATTAGAGGTGCATTGCTTTATTCCTAAAGAGATGCGGCGACGTTCGCCATCCACATCTAAAACCATTACTTCAACTTCCTGACCTAAGTGGACAACTTTATTAGGATTGATATTTTTGTTTGTCCAATCCATTTCAGAGACGTGCACGAGGCCTTCAATACCTTCTTCAATTTCTACAAAACAACCGTAATCAGTAATATTAGTGACTCGACCAGAAATTTTTGAATTGACTGGGTAGCGTTGGCTAATATCTAGCCATGGATCACCTGCTAATTGTTTGAGTCCTAATGATACCCTGACATTGTCGCGATCAATTTTTAAGACTTTAACTTTAATTTCATCACCGATGTTTAAAATCTCGCTTGGATGCTTCACACGTTTCCAAGACATATCAGTAATGTGGAGTAAGCCATCTACTCCTCCTAAATCGATAAATGCGCCGTAGTCAGTAAGATTTTTGACAATACCTTTAATTTCATCGCCTTCATTAATATTTTCTAGTACGGCAGCGCGTTCGACATTGGTTTCGGATTCAAGCACGGCACGTCTCGATACCACAATATTATTGCGCTTAGGATCAACTTTAATCACTTTAAATTCGAATTCTTTATTTTCGAAAGATTCGGGATCTCGTATTGGTTTGACATCGACTAAGGAGCCAGGCAAAAAGGCACGAACTTTGTTGATTTCTACTGTAAATCCGCCTTTTACACGACCAATGATCATACCGCGAATAGTTTCTTTATTTTCGTAAGCGCGTTCTAAATGAGACCAAGATTCGAGTCGTTTTGCTCGTTCTCGGGATAAACGAGTGCTACCAAAACCATCCTCCAATACTTCAAGCGCTACTTTAACTTCATCCCCAACTTTGGTTTCAAGTTTTCCGGTTTCATCATAAAACTGCTCGATAGCGATATAAGATTCAGATTTAAGTCCAGCATCTACGACTATATATTTTTCTTCAATGCGCTGCACAGTTGCTGTGATTATTGCTCCTGGCAACATCGGCGTTTCTTGCAGGCTTTTTTCTAATAATTGTTCAAAAGTCTCACCCATAGTATTCAATCTCAATTAAAACGGTTAAAAAACATTAATAAGCTTACTCTGCTGCCTCAGCTAGAATCGGTACGACTATTTCTAAGTGCGAGGTAGCAGGAAAGGCCTTTTTTCGCTTGATCTCGAATAAGATACTTTCGACTACTTGTTCGATCGTTAAGCGATTTGTATCTATACAGATAGCATCTTCTGCTGGCTTAAGCGGCGCTACGATACGTTCTTGATCACGCTTATCACGTTCGCGTAGCTCCTCAATAAGGTCGCCTAGCGTAACACTAATACCCCTTTCTTTCAACTGGTTATAACGTCGCATGGCACGCTCTTCCGGGCTCGCTTGCAGAAAGATTTTAAGCTCAGCATCAGGGAAAACAACAGTCCCCATATCTCGGCCATCGGCGACTAGACCGGGTTTGTCTCGGAAAGCGCGTTGTCTGCTTAGCAAAGCAGCGCGGACTGCTGCTAGAGCAGCAACAATCGAGGCGGCATTACCTATTTTTTCAGTACGTATGGTTTCAGTTACATCTTCACCTTCGAGAATAATGCGTGGCAGATTATTTTCTTGGGCAATAAATTGCACATCTAAATGCTCAGCTAGAACATTTAACGCTTTTTCATTATCAAGGGCGACACGATGCTTTTGAGCAGCTAGTGCTAATACCCGATATAAAGCTCCGCTATCTAAAAGTTTCCATCCCAAGCGTTTTGCAAGCAGTTGACTCACTGTACCCTTACCAGTACCGCTTGCGCCATCGACAGTAATGACTGCGTCCTTTTGTGGCGACATGTTTTTCTCCTTTAAAAAGTAACAATTATTGTAACTCCCCAGGTCATCCTGAGGAGCGCTTTTTGCGACGAAGGATCTCGATTTGTTTAAAAAAACGAGATCCTTCGCACTAAAAAACAGTGCTCAGGATGACAATCACGTATTTTGTTACAAAAACAACCCTAGTTTATCCACAACCTGGGGAGTTAACAATTATTCATAATAACTAAGATTTGTCCACTTTTCTTAATCGACCACAAGGTTTTTTATTGAGGTGGATTATTGATATTTCAGGTTAACAAAATATCAATAGGCTACAGTGGTGAACTGGTTTGAGATAAATTCTTAATGCACTCAAGACTAACTAATAGCTCTTCATTACCGAGTTGAATCAATCTGACACCTTGAGTATTGCGGCCTATTAATGATATTTCTGATGCTGGAACCCGTACTAATGTTCCTTTATTACTAATGAGCATCACTTCATCTTCGTGATTGACCTGAATAGCACCGACGACACGGCCATTGCGCTCATTGACGTGAATGGAAATAACGCCTTGTCCACCTCTACCACTTTGGCGATATTCTTCTAATTCAGTACGTTTTCCATAGCCTTTTTCAGTAGCCGTTAAAATGTCGCCTTGTTTAGCGACAATGAGCGAAACAACTTTTTGGTCCGATTGTAATTTAATTCCTCTCACACCAGCGGCTTGTCTACCCATACAACGAACTTTGGATTCATGGAATCGTACTACTTTGCCGATATCAGAAAATAACATAATGTCTCGATTACCATCTGTTATATCAGCCTGGACTAAGTAATCGCCTTCATTTAAGGCGATAGCAATAATTCCAGAAGCACGCGGACGAGAAAAATCAGTTAAGGAAACTTTTTTAGTAAGACCCGCAGAAGTAGCCATGATGACAAAGTGTTTGTCATCATATTCACGTATCGGTAAAAAGGCATTCACTTTTTCCCCTTCAGCAAGGGGAAGTAAATTGATAATAGGACGGCCGCGTGCAGCACGATTTGCTTGCGGGAATTGATAAACCTTCAGCCAATATATTTTGCCATGTGTTGTGAAGCACAAAATAGTATCGTGTGTTCGTGCTGCGATAAGAAACTCAATGTAATCTTCTTCTTTCATGGTAGTAGCTGATTTTCCTCTGCCACCACGATGTTGTGCTTGATAGGTATCAAGAGGTTGAGTTTTGACATAACCTTCATGTGAAAGGGTGACGACGACTTCTTCATCAGGGATAAGATCTTCGATTAGTAATTCACCTTCCTCACATTCTACAATCTCAGTACGTCTGGCATCGGCAAATTCATCCTTGATAGCAATTAATTCATCTCGTATCACCTGCATTAAACGTGAAGCATTTTGCAGAATTTCGGTTAATTGCTGTATGAATAGTTGGAGCTCTTTATGCTCGGCAGTAATTTTATCTTGTTCCAATCCAGTTAAGCGATGCAAACGCATATCTAAAATGGCTTGTGCTTGTTCAGGCGATAAGCGATAACCTTGTTCGGTTAAACCATAGTGTTCAGTCGTATGTGAAATGCTGTCATAGGCTCCTGCACGCGTTAAAATTTCCACCGTTTGCGCAGCTTGCCATACTTGATTCAATAATTTATTTTTTGCTTCACTCGAGTCTTTTGCTTGTTTAATTAAGCTAATCATGACATCAATATTGGCAAGTGCTACTGCTAAACCTTCTAAAATATGCACTCTATTGCGCGCTTTTTGTAAATCAAAAACGGTACGTCGTGTGACTACTTCTCGTCGGTGATCAATGAAGGCTTCTAGAAATTGTTTAATGTTGAGTATTCTGGGTTGTCCATCGACTAAGGCAACCATATTCATACCGTAAACAGTTTGTAACTGAGTATGCACGAATAAATTGTTTAAGATGACATCAGTATTTTCACCGCGTCGTAATTCTATGACGACACGCATACCTTGTTTATCTGATTCATCTCGTAATGCAGTAATTCCTTCTAATTTTTTATCTTTTACTAATTCAGCGATGCGCTCCACCAGCCTGGCTTTGTTCACCTGATAAGGTAGTTCAGTGATAATAATCCGTTCTTTATTTGTTTTTTCATCGGATTCAATATGTGTTTTAGCGCGGACAACAAGACGACCACGCCCGGTTAAATATCCTTCGCGGATACCATTTCGTCCTCGGATAAGACCATAGGTTGGAAAATCAGGTCCAGGGATGTGCTCCATGATTTGTTCAATGGTGATATTGGGTTGATCAATCAGCGCAATGCAGGCGTTAATCGTCTCAGTTAGATTATGAGGAGGAATGTTGGTTGCCATACCAACAGCAATACCCGAGGATCCATTAACTAAGAGATTAGGAATTTTAGTAGGCAATACGACAGGAGCGGTTTCAGTTTCATCATAATTAGGAACGAAATCTACGGTTTCTTTTTCGATATCGGCTAATAAGCTATGAGCTAAACGCGACATACGGATTTCAGTATAACGCATAGCAGCAGCAGCATCACCATCCACCGAGCCGAAGTTTCCTTGCCCATCGATGAGTAAATAGCGCAAGGAAAAAGGTTGTGCCATGCGAACAATAGTGTCGTACACAGCGGTATCACCATGAGGATGATATTTACCAATGACATCACCGACAATGCGGGCTGATTTCTTATAAGCTTTATTCCAATCATTACCTAATTCATGCATAGCATATAAAACACGACGATGGACGGGTTTTAATCCGTCTCGGACATCTGGTAATGCGCGACCAACGATCACACTCATAGCGTAATCGAGATAAGATTTTTTGAGCTCATTTTCGACGCTGACTTTTAAGACTTCTTTGGCGATTAAATTATCCATAATGAACTGCAGTTTTAGGTTAGATTGAAGTCACAAATTATAACATAGAAATAGGATTATCTACATGGGTTTAAATGCATCAATTCTGGTTAAGAAAAGTACCTATTTTTCTTAACTAATTTAAATTTTAAATGAGATGAGTGTGATGATATAGCGGTATTTTATATACCAACAAAACTCGCATTGAATGATAATGGTATGGAGGCTAGGTTCAACGAAATGTAGATGTTATTATATTGAGAGACTAGAAGGAGCTAAGTAATGGATAAAAAAGTTGCTGAATTGTTAGTGGAATGTCTTGAAATAGAAGGCGTCACGACTATCTTTGGTCTGCCTGGTGAAGAAAATACAGATTTCATTATGGCATTATCTAACAGTAAAAAAATTCGCTTTATTCTGACTCGCCATGAACAAGGTGCTTCGTTCATGGCTGATATATATGGGCGTTTAACCAGTCAAGCAGGTGTTTGTCTGGCAACATTGGGTCCGGGTGCGATTAATCTTTTATTGGGAGTGGCTGATGCTAATTTAGATAGTTCTCCGATGGTTGCGCTTACCGCACAAGCTTCTCTTGATCGTCTTTATAAAGAGTCACATCAAATTATTGATCTCGTTAAATTATTTTCTCCTGTGACAAAATGGAGCGGCATGATTGGATTACCCGCGACAACACCTGAAATGGTGCGTAAAGCTTTTAAGCAGGCTCAATCAGAACGCAAAGGCGCTGTTGCACTTATTCTGCCTGAAGAAATTGCTGGATTAACGACGGATGCTGTTCCCCTGCTTCCTCAGGAACCCAAATTAACCATGCCTAATCCACAGCAAATTCAAAAAGCTGCTGATCTCATTAATCAAGCAAAAAAACCCATTGTTTTAGCAGGCGCTGGTATTTATCGGCATCATGCTGAACAAGCGTTGACACAGTTTGTGAATCAGACTGCTTTGCCTGTCGCTACTACTTTTATGGCGAAAGGGGTGGTATCCGATCGAGATCCATTAGCAATTGGAACCATAGGTTTTATGCGACATGATTATACTAACTTTGGATTTGATCAAGCGGACGTGGTCATTACCGTTGGATATGACTTAGTTGAATATGCTCCTAAAAATTGGAACCCACGGGGAGATAAAAAAATTATTCACATACATGGCATACCTGCCGATGTTGATTCGCAATATGTTTTGGCGGTTGGCATTCAAGGCGATATGGCTTCTTCGTTATCGGCGCTTGCACAAGCGCTCAAGCCACGCAAAAAATTACCAGTAGGAGTGGATGTCATACGAAAATTGGTTCAACAGGAATTAGACGAGCATAAAAATAATCAGGCCTTTCCATTAAAGCCGCAGCGAATTATTACTGATTTACGTACAGCTTTAGGAGATTCGGATATTGTGCTATGTGATACCGGCGCATTAAAAATGTGGATGGCGCGTTTATATTCTTGTTATCAATCCAATACCTGCTTAATTTCAAATGGCTTGGCAACAATGGGTTTTGCCTTACCTGGAGCTATCGCTGCTAAATTGGTTCACCCGGATAGAAAAGTTGTAGCGGTTATGGGTGATGGTGCGTTTTTGATGAATTCGCAAGAAATTGAAACAGCTAAACGAGAAAAAATACCCTTTGTCATATTAATTTGGCGTGATGATGCGTATGGATTAATTGAATGGAAACAAAAACTCGAATACGGTCGCTCTGCTTGCGTTGAATTTACTAATCCTGATTTTGTTAAATATGCTGAAAGTTTTGGTATACGTGGTATCCGTATTCAAGCAGCGGATGAATTATTACCGGCATTAAAAAGCGCGCTTGCATGCAATGAATTAGTATTAATTGATTGTCCTGTGGATTATTCAGAAAATATTAAATTGACAGATAAGTTAGGACAGTTGACGGAAGTGATTTAAGCGCTAGATTTGGCAGTTAAAATCCCCCCCTAGCCCCCCTTTTTCAAAGGGGGGGAATGCTTTCTTTCCTCTTTTCAAAGGGGGAATGCTTTCTTTCCTCTTTTCAAATTTTTAGATTTCTTATGGTGCTTCTCGCAGAGCGCGACGTAATATTTTTCCGACATTTGTTTTGGGTAGCTCTTTGCGAAATTCAACGAATTTTGGAATTTTATAGGGTGTTAAATGTTCGCGAGCATACTGAATAACAGCCTCGGCGGTAAGTGTTGCATCATTTTTTACTATGAAAGCTTTTACTGCTTCACCTGAGTGTTCATCAGGAATTCCAATGATAGCGACTTCTCGTATACCAGGAAGTTTTGCTAGAACATTTTCAATTTCATTTGGATAAACATTGAAGCCGGAAATTAAGATCATATCTTTTTTCCGTTCAAGAATTCGTAAAAACCCCTGTGCATCTATGGAGGCAATATCCCCACTTAATAACCAACCATCAGCAGTAAAAACTTTTTTGGTTTCTTCGGGATGATGCCAATACCCTTGCATGACTTGAGGACCTTTAATTGCGAGTTCTCCTGCTTGTCCAATGGGTAATTCGCGTCCTTCTTCATCTAAAATAGCAACATCGGTTGAGGAAACCGGTAAACCAATCGTACCGTTATAGGATGATAAATTAGGAGGATTGACTGATACGCAGGGAGACGTTTCTGTGAGACCGTATGCTTCTAGCAGTGGCGCTTTCGTGATTGTTTGCCATTTTTCAGCAACGGCTCGTTGTACTGCCATTCCACCGCCTAATGCCAGATGTAAGCGACTAAAATCCAAATGGGAGAAATGTGGATCTTGAATTAAGGCGTTAAATAATGTATTGACACCGGTAATAGCAGTAAATTTAAATTTTTTCATTTCTTTAATCATGGTTGGAATATCGCGTGGATTAGTAATTAAAACATTCAATCCACCAATTTTCATGAAGAATAAGCAGTTAGCAGTCAGTGAGAAAATATGATAAAGGGGTAATGCGGTAATAATAATTTCTTGATGTTCATCTAATAAACTTCTAAACCAAGCTTCCGCTTGTTGGATATTGGCGACAATATTTCTGTGAGTAAGAATCGCTCCTTTTGAGATGCCTGTTGTTCCTCCAGTATATTGCAAAAAGGCAATGTCCTGATTGTTTATAACGACAGGGAGAAATGGTAAGTTGTTACCTTTATTAAGAACGGTTTTGAAAGGAATAGCATTAGGAAGATGCCATTTAGGAATACTTTTATAAATATATTTTAAAACAAAATTCGTGATGCTTGCTTTAAAAAAGGGAAATATATCGCCAACTTGAGTCACGATAATATGATTGAGTTTTGGCGTATGATTTTTAGCTTTTTCAAGCGTGTGAGCAAAATTTGCCAGTACAACAATCGATTCAGATTCTGAATCATTCAATTGTAGTATTAATTCATCAGCAGTATATAAAGGATTAATGTTAACTATTACTAAACCCGCGCGTAATGCACCAAACATGGCAATAGGATATTGTAGAATATTCGGTAGCATAATAGCGAGGCGATCGCCCTTTTTTAGTTTAAGCTCTTGTTGTAAAAAAGCAGCAAAACTATGGCTGTAATGATCAAGTTGTCGATAAGTTAATGTGACACCAAAATTATAAAATGCAGGTTGATCGTTGTATCGTTGGCAAGCTCGGTTAAATATCTCAATAATAGATTGATAAGCATCTGGATTAATTTCAGCTGGGATGCCAGGGGGATAACTTTTTAACCAATTTTTTTCCACAATTGCTAGATCCTTCTTGCTTGTTTTTGATTGCATGTTCCATCCAATATTTATTTGCAGGTCTAAGGGAGATAGGACATTTCATCCCCGCACTGCTTTGCTTTATTATTCGGGACGGCCGGATTTGAACCGGCGACCACTTGCGCCCCATGCAAGTGCGCTACCAAGCTGCGCCACGCCCCGATCATTTTTATATTAACCATCATCCCGAAGAAGAATAAACTCATTCTCTCCTGAGCAATCCCTATGCATATATTCGCTATGTTTGAGGTTTGCAATGACGGATTTAAAACGGATTAATGATTTATTGTCATGTCAGATTTCAGATTTTGCAGAACCCCTTCGAGTTCTGCAATAACTTTTTTTATCATAACATCATTTTTTATTGATTGACTTATTATCTCCGGTGTGGTGGATAATTGAGCACGCGCACCTTCAATGGTAAATCCATTTTCATAGAGGAGCTTTTTAATTTGCCTCACTAACAAAATATCTTGATGTTGATAGTAGCGTCGATTGCCTCGTCTTTTTGCCGGTTTTAATTGCGGAAACTCTTGTTCCCAATAACGTAAGACATAAGCCTTTACTGCGCAAAGCCGACTCACTTCACTAATGGTAAAATATAATTTATCTGGAATAGCAGGCAGATTTTGCTCTGAAAATCGTTTACGCTTATTATTCCTGCTCAATCGGGTACGTTTCGAGTTCTTTCCCTGCATATTTTTCGACTCTCGCCTTAAGTTTTTGTCCAGAGTGGAAGGTTACCACGCGTCTCGCAGTAACAGGTACTTCTTGACCTGTTCGAGGATTGCGGCCAGGTCGTTCATTTTTATCGTGCAGCGTAAAATTGCCATAACCCGATAGTTTTACTTGACGGCCGTTAATTAAAGCATCGCTGATATTTTGATAAAATAGTTCAATGATCTCTTTCGCTTCTCGATTGGTTAAGCCGATTTCTTCATCTAGGTATTTCGCAAGATCTGCTTTCGTAAGCGTCATATCAACTCCTTAATACTGCTCCTAATTGCTCTTTTAATACTGTCATGACTCGGTCCATTAACTCTAACACTTCCTCATCAATTAATGTACGAGTAGAATGTTGTAAAATTAAAGCTAATGCCATACTTTTTAAACCAGGTGCGATTCCCTTCCCTTGATAGACATCAAAAATATAAACATCTTTTAACCAATCACCCGCATGACTCTTTATTGTATCCTGAATAGCTTTTGCAGGTATAGTCTGATCGATAAGAATGGCTATATCACGTCGGATTTCCGGAAACTTTGGCGGTTCGTGAATAGTCAATGTAGCTGCTTTGCGTAAAGCAAGTAAATCTATTTCATAAATGAATACGTTTTTTGGTAAATCCAGTGTTTGGATAACAGTTGGATGCAGCGCGCCTATCATACCAATTTTCTTATCACCAATATAAATACCAGCAGTTTGACCGGGATGACAAGCCAAATGTTTATCCAATCTAAAGTCATATTTATCTTCACGATAAAACAAATGGAGAATACTTTCAATATCACCTTTTAAATCGTAAAAGTCTACTTCTCGAGAAGGAATTCCCCATTGTTCATGATACGCTGATCCAGTGATTAACCCTGCCAACATGGATAATTGCAAAATTTCAGCATTGCGCAGCTGAAAGCACGTTCCTATTTCAAATAAACGAATACGATCTTGTTGGCGGCTATGATTATAAATAAGTGTTTGTACGAGTCCTGGCCATAAATTAGTTCGCATGACGCTCATGTCAGCAGTGATGGGGTTGACAAGCTCATAAGGTGTTTCTTCAGGATTGAGTAAGAGTTGTAATGGTTTATCAACAAAACTATATGAAATAATTTCATGATAACCGCGATCAACTAATAGCTGTCGAATGAAAGCAGAATGATTATTTTGTTCATTACCAGGAAGATTCACTTCTAATTTTGCGATGGCATGATGTGCTGGAATTTTTTCATAGCCATATAATCGAGCGATTTCTTCGATTAAATCTTCAGGTATCGATATATCGGGTCGGTACAATGGAACGTTTACTACCCAAGCATTATTTTTTTTCTCATATTGAAAATGTAGTGCGGTTAATATGTTATCAATGTCGCCGGTGGAAATTGCTACCCCAAGAACGGATACGACATTCTCATGATAAAGTGTAATTATACATTCAGTTAAAAGATTTTCTTTATTTGATACTTCAATTGCAGGACCAGCCTCTCCCCCGACTATTTCTAAAATAAGTTGAGTTGCTCGTTCAAGCGCATCGCCTTGAATAGTTGGATCGATACAACGTTCAAAACGATAGGCTGATTCTGAGCTCAGATCATAAAATTGGCGTTGACGAGCAATTGTTTTAGAAGAAAAATAAGCACTTTCAAGAAAGATATTTTTCGTAGTTAAAGTAACACTTGAATCCATCCCGCCCATGACACCTGCAATGGCAAGAGGCTTATTGCTATCCGCAATAATTAACGTTTCTCCATCAAGTTCTTTTTGACTGCCATCAAGCAAGGTCAGGCATTCGCCAGATTGTGAACGTCTTACATTAATCTCTTGCTGAATGGTATCAAGGTCAAAGGCATGCATAGGTTGACCCAGTTCAAGCATAATAAAATTGGTGATATCAACGATTGGATGAATGGAACGTATACCACTACAACGCAATTTTTCTTTTAGCCATTCAGGAGTAGGCGTATCTGTTTTGACATGCCGTATGATTCGACCTAGGTATCGTGGGCAATCAGTTTTTGCAGTAATCCTAACAGGAATACTATCTTTGATAGTGGGTTGAATGGAGGAAATGCTGGGATGTTTGAAAGAAGTATTGGTGAGAATTGCTATTTCCCGAGCAATCCCTTTTACACTCAAACAATCTCCACGATTAGGAGTGATGGAAATATCGATTGTGTCATTACTTTCAGAAGATTCAGCACCAATTGATTCAACCTCTAGTCCTGCCATGGTTAATATATGGGATAATTCTATTCGAGTTAATGGAGGATTAACCCACTCACGCAACCAAGATTCACTTATTTTCATAGGACTGATCTTTTATTAAGAGCCATTGGAATTCGCAACCTGCTAAAACTGCCGTAAAAAGCGCAAATCATTTTCAAATAAAGTACGTAAGTCAGCGATACCATATTTCAGTAAAGTCAGACGATCGATTCCCACGCCAAAAGCAAATCCACGGTAACGTTTGGTATCAATATTAGCACCTAGTAATACATTTGGGTGCACCATGCCACAACCTAAAATTTCTAACCAACCAGATTGCTTGCAGATGCGACAACCGTTTCCTTTACAATTTAAACAGGTGATATCCACTTCTGCAGATGGTTCAGTAAAAGGAAAATAAGAAGGACGAAAACGGACAGCTGTTTCTGGCGAAAAAAAGGCATGTAAAAATTGAATGAGCAAACCTTTTAAATCCGCAAAAGAAACATTTTCATCGATCATTAAACATTCTAATTGATGAAACATGGGTGTATGAGTGAGATCAAAATCGCGTCGATAGACTCTTCCCATTGCGATCATACGCAAAGGCAAGGTCATGGTTTTCATTGCTCGAATTTGTACAGTAGATGTTTGACTTCTTAACAAGGTGCCATTTGGAAAATAAAACGTATCTTGCATGGCGCGTGCAGGATGTAAGGGTGGCACATTTAATGCCGTAAAATTATGATAATCATCCTCAATTTCAGGACCTTCCATAAATATAAAACCCATTTGAGTAAAGATATCACGTAATGCATGACAAGTATGCGTAATGGGATGGAGGCTGCCCGAATTGAATAATCGCCCTGGTAGGGTAATGTCTATGCTTTCTTCTGCAAGTTGAATATCAATTTGTTTTTGTTTGAGAATTTCGGATCGTGTTTCAATCAGCTGCTGAATCACTTGTTTTATTTCATTTACTTTCTGACCGATAATGGGGCGTTCTTCTGGAGAAAGTTGGCCTAGTGTTTTCAAGTATTCAGTCAGCTTGGCTTTTTTACCAAGATAATGTACGCGACAATCTTCTAACGATTTTAAATCCGTTGCTGTTTCGATAGCAGATTTTGCTTGTTTTAGAATTTCTTCTAATGAGAGCATATTAATCCTGAATATCGTCGCCTACTGATAATCATGCTGACGAAGAAGCAGCAACCCACCAAGCGTTTTGCGGATGACATGCCTGCTCCTTCATTTTTTTGCAGTTAAGCAGTAGCGGATAAATTCGCTTTAGCTTTTTCAACCAAAGTTGCAAATGCAGCTTTATCATGAACAGCAATATCAGCGAGCACTTTTCTATCAATTTCGATAGTTGCTTTCTTGAGGCCATTAATGAAATTTGCATAACTCATTCCGTGAGAACGCGCTGCAGCGTTGATACGAATTATCCACAATGCGCGAAATTCGCGTTTCTTTTGCCGACGATCACGATAAGCATACTGAGCTGCTTTAATAACAGCTTGTTTAGCCACACGTAAAACCCGGCTTCGAGCGCCATAATAGCCTTTTGCCTTCTCCAAGACTTTTTTATGTCTGGCTCTAGCGGTAACACCTCGTTTAACTCTTGGCATAATCTATTCCTCTTTAATTGTTAGTTGGTCAGTTTCCTGACGATTATCCTTTAACGCGGGAATGTAGGTCACAATATTATGTGACCTAGCGCTGGGGGATAACTTTTATAGCAAACGTTTTGCTAATCAATATAAGCTCGGGAACCATTACCTTCTATAAAAATTATGATGCGTAAGGTAACATTTGTACCACTCTGCCTAAATCCTCTTTACGTATTCTAGTTCCACTTCGTAAATGGCGTTTACGTTTCGTTGATTTATTGGTGAGAATATGATTTCGATTCTTGCTACGGCATTTGAATCCGCCATTAGCAGTTGCTCGAAATCGTTTTGCTGCACCACGATTTGATTTTAACTTTGGCATTACTTTTTACTCCAATATCTATTTCTTTTTAGGACCTAAAATCATAATAATTTGACGTCCTTCAAATTTAGGGTGTTGCTCAACCGTTGAGGACTCGTTCAGTTCCTCCATGATACGCTTTAATAGTTGCATGCCTAATTCAGGATGAGCCATCTCGCGACCACGAAAACGCACAGTTACTTTTGCTTTATCTCCCTGTTCTAAAAACTTTATAATGCTACGCAATTTGACTCGGTAGTCTGCTTCTTCTGTTGCTGGACGGAGCTTAATTTCCTTAATCTGAATTTGTTTTTGTTTTTTCTTTGCTGCCGCTTTACGCTTACTCATTTGGAATTTATATTTTCCATAATCCATTACGCGGCAAACAGGTGGTTTAGCTTCTGGGGAAACCTCTACTAAATCAAGACCAGCTTCTTCGCTAATTTTTCTTGCTTCATGAGTCGGCACTACACCGAGTTGACCCCCCTCTGCATCGATCAAACGAACCTCATGGGTTCTGATTTCATCATTCACCCGAGGTTTCTTTTCTGTACTAATTCTACACCTCCTAACAGCTCACCTGCATAAACAGAAAGAGCTTTCTTAGTTCAACAGGTTTAAGCGGGAATCGCTGACCTCTTAATTGGTTCGGCCTAATTTTGCTATCTCCATTTGCATCAATTCAGTCAATTGACTAAATGGCATCACACCTAAATCTACTCCGCCCTGGGTTCTAACAGAGACAGTGCGTGATTCTACTTCACGATCACCCACTACTAATAAGTAGGGAATATTTTGTATAGTATGTTCGCGAATTTTAAAGCCGATCTTCTCATTTCTCAAGTCCGATTTTGCTCTAACCCCATGTTTTTTCAATTCTTGAACGATTTCTTCAACATAAGTAGCTTGTTTATCGGTAATATTAGCAACGACTACTTGTATAGGCGCAAGCCAAAGCGGTAATTTACCACCATAATGCTCAAGTAAAATACCTAAAAATCGCTCAAATGAGCCTAAAATCGCTCGATGCAGCATAACAGGGGTTTTTTTCGATCCATCTTCAGCAATAAAATACGCTTCTAATCGGGCCGGCATAGCATAATCGATTTGAAGTGTACCACATTGCCACATCCGTCCCAAACAGTCTTTTAGATGAAATTCAATCTTTGGGCCATAGAAGGCACCTTCTCCAGGCTTTACTTCATAGGACAAGCCTTGTCCTGTCAAAGCGGCCGCTAATGCGCCTTCAGCAGCATCCCATAAAGCATCATTGCCAAGACGTTTATCTGGTCGAGTCGCTAGTTTGAGAATGACATCATTAAAACCAAAATCTCGGTAAACATCTAAAACAGATTGAATGAAAAAGGATGCTTCAGCTTGTACTTGGCTATCCGTACAAAAAATATGGCCATCGTCCTGTACCAATTGTCTGACGCGCATTAAACCGTGCATGGCTCCTGCCATTTCATTGCGATGTACACAGCCGAATTCAGACAGTCTGATGGGTAAATCACGATAACTCTTGAGTCCTTGTTTGAAAATCATAATATGGCAAGGACAGCTCATGGGTTTGACGGCAAATTTTCTATCATCTGCCTCAACAGTAAACATTTGTTCACTAAAATTGGACCAATGGCCGGATTTTTTCCAAAGCTCAAGATCAACTATTTGTGGTGTCACGACTTCCTGATAATTCTGCTCGGCAATTTTTTGGCTGATATACTCTTTCATTGTTCGATACATTACCCAGCCATTGGGATGCCAAAATATCATACCAGGTGCCTCTTCTTGAACGTGGAAAAGGTCCATGGTTTTTGCTAATTTGCGATGATCGCGTTTTTCAGCTTCTTCTAGGTTTTGAAGATATAGATCGAGAGATTTTTTATCTCTCCAGGCTGTACCATAAATTCTTTGGAGCATTTCATTAGTAGAATCCCCTCGCCAATAGGCGCCTGATATTTTAGTTAATTTAAATGCTTTTAGCATGCTGGTACGAGGAACATGTGGCCCGCGACAGAGATCAGCAAAATCCCCTTGGTGATAAATTGTTAAAGCTTCATGAGCAGGAATAGCTTCAATAATTTTTACTTTATATTTCTCTCCAAGCTGATTGAAAAAATCGATAGCTTCTTGTCGGCTGACGACCGTTCGGGTCACTGAATAATTTTGTTCGACAAGCTCATGCATTTTGGCTTCAATGTTAATCAGATCGTCGGGTTGGAATGCTCTTTCAAAGGCAAAATCATAATAAAAACCATCTTCAATGACAGGGCCTATTGTGACTTGAGCGGAGGGAAATAATGATTTTACGGCATGGGCAAGTAAATGGGCGGTTGAATGGCGAATGATTTCTAATCCTTCTGGGTCGCGATCAGTGATGATGCGAGTAGTTGCATCTTCTTCAACTTTAAAAAAAGTATCGACCAATTTCCCATTCACACTGCCAGCAATGGCAGCTTTTGCAAGGCCACTACCAATACTCGCAGCAATTTCTGCGATCGATACTGGCGCGTCAAAATTTTTTTGACTTCCATCAGGTAACGTAATTATTGGCATAAATTCACTATGTTTTGTAGGCACGAGTGGGATCGAACCACCGACCACCACCATGTCAAGGTGGTGCTCTACCACTGAGCTACGTGCCTAAATACTACGATCAATTCGGGTGCTAACAATAGCATTATTAACGGAAAAGATGCAAGAATATTTCTTATCATCTCGTGAAGACAAGAAAACTTGCAGTAGTCCTGATTGCTGGATAACGTTTTAGCGACAAGAATGTCACCTTCCTCATAAAAAAATTGTATAATAAAGCTTTTATTAAGGGTGAACTGAATGCTGTGGTATGACTGGGTATTATGGATAGGCTTGCTGTATATGACGGTTGGTTCGGAGTTCGGATTAAACTGGTTGACAGGTGTTGCTTTTGGTAAACGAATTGACAAAAATTCAAGAAATCCATTTAATCGATTATATTACTATGTCTGGGCTGCTACTGATCCTATGCATGGACCCATTGATAAATCGCTGGTTGATCATAGCAATATCACTGCGCCAATTAATAAAAAACCTCTTGAACCCGGCATTATTGCTATTGATCAAATCAATATGTTTATTACCTTTACTTTAGAAATTGCTATTTTGATTGGCATGTTGACTCACGAATCTTATTTAAGACCGGCAGTATTTATGTTTGTTTTTCGTGGTTTATTAGAAATGATTTATGCGGCACAATTAATGTATGGTCAACCTGGCCTCAAAGGATGGGCACTGATTAATTATTTATTTATTGGGCTTATTCCACAAACGTTAATTCCATTTTTATTGGTGATGCGCTTTGCAACATCGATTGAAATAAATATTTTATGGTGGCAGCCATTGGTTTTTGTCGCCTTCCCTTATGCCGTATTTATTTTCACATCTATTGTGGCAACAAAAAATCGCTCATAAACTTTATTTTGCTAATAAATGTTCTTTAATTTCATGAATCACGTCGCGAAGGCGAGCAGCTTCTTCAAATTCAAGATGATGTGCATGTTCGTACATTTGATTTTCTAATTTGGTAATTTTTGCCGATAACGCTTCGGGTGATAAAGTGGCATATTCATATTCTTTTTCCCCTACTCTTGCTTTAGGAAAAAGGCGTCCGCGTACGTTGGATTCAGCATAAGCACCTTCCATGACATCATGAACCGCTTTTTTTATACTGCGCGGTGTAATGCCATGAGCTTGGTTATGAGCGTGTTGTTTTGCGCGACGACGCTCAGTTTCCAGAGTAGCCCGTTGTATGGAGCCCGTTGTTTTGTCAGCATATAAAATTGCTTTACCATTAAAATGCCGCGCTACTCGGCCAATCGTTTGTATGAGTGATGTTTCAGAGCGTAAGAATCCTTCTTTATCCGCATCAAGAATAGCAACTAATGAAACTTCTGGTAAATCTAATCCTTCCCGCAGTAAGTTAATGCCGACAAGTACATCAAAGATGCCTAAACGTAAATCCCGAATGATTTCTACGCGTTCTACTGTTCCTATATCCGAATGTAAGTATCGCACTCGTACATCATGTTCTTCTAAATATTCCGTTAAATCTTCTGCTAAGCGTTTCGTGAGAGTTGTCACTAAGACGCGTTCTTGAAGTTTCACACGTTTATTGATCTCGGATAATAAATCATCTACCTGAGTAGTGGCTGGTCGAATTTCTATTTCCGGATCTAATAAGCCCGTTGGCCGGACGATTTGCTCAGCAATAGTATCGGCATGTTGCAATTCATAAGACCCAGGTGTGGCGGAAACATAAATTGTTTGTGGTGCTCGGGCAGCAAATTCATCGAAGCGCATCGGTCGATTATCGAGAGCAGAAGGTAGGCGAAAACCATATTCTACTAATGTTTCTTTTCTTGAGCGATCTCCCCGATACATCCCATGTAATTGTGGAATGGTGACATGAGATTCATCAATGAAAAGCAATGCTACTGGCGGTAGATAATCAAATAAAGTAGGCGGCGGTTCGCCTGCTTGATGACCTGATAAATATCGAGAATAATTTTCAATGCCTTGACAATAACCTAATTCTTGCATCATTTCTAAATCATAAATGGTACGTTGCTCTAATCGCTGGGCTTCAACCAATTTATTTTTTTGATGCAATTCTTCCAGGCGAACTTTCAAATCTATTTTAATTTGATCGATAGCTTTCACAATGGTTTCACGTTGAGTAACATAATGCGTTTTAGGATAAATGGTTAAACGTGGTACCCGACGAATAATTTCTCCCGTGAGAGGATCAAAATAAGATAAATTTTCAATTTCATCACCGAGTAATTCAACTCGTACTGCTTCGCTATCTGATTCAGCAGGATACACATCAATCACATCACCACGGACGCGATAAGTTGCACGATGCAAATCCACATCGTTACGCGTATATTGTAATTCTGCCAAACGACGTAAAATATATCGTTGATCTACTTTATCACCGCGATCTAAATGCATCACCATACTGAGATACATACGTGGATCGCCTAGACCATAAATCGCAGAGACAGTCGCGACAATAATGGCATCGCGTCGCTCGAGTAATGCTTTCGTGGCAGAAAGTCGCATTTGTTCGATGTGTTCGTTAATGGAAGCATCTTTTGCAATGTAAGTGTCGGAAGATGGTACATAGGCTTCCGGTTGATAATAATCATAGTAGGAAACAAAATATTCAACCGCACTTTTTGGAAAGAATTCTTTCATCTCACCATATAATTGAGCAGCCAAGGTTTTATTCGGAGCAAGAATAATGGTAGGGCGTTGTATTGCCATAATGACATTAGCCATGGTGAATGTTTTGCCTGAACCAGTGACACCGAGTAGTGTTTGATGAGCCAAGCCCTGATTCACTCCATCTACTAATAACCGAATGGCATTCGGTTGGTCACCAGATGGCTGAAACTCAGATTGTAATTCAAATTTTTGTGTCGGCATGGTAGCAGTGTGCAAGGAAATACCCTATAATTAGCGCAAATAATCATACCACGATTTTCATATAGATACCGGACAAATTATGATAACTCATACTATACAAGCATTAGCAAAACGTGCACAACGTATCAAGGTCTCTCCTACCTTTGCGCTGTCTGTCAGAGCAGCAGAATTACAAGCAGCTGGGAAAAATATCATTAATCTAACGATTGGCGAACCTGATTTTGATACGCCAGCCCACATCAAAGAAGCAGCAATTAAAGCAATACATGATGGTCAAACGAAATACACTGCTGTGGATGGTACAAAAGGTTTGAAAAAAGCTGTTGTCGATAAATTTCTCCGTGAAAATAATTTAAAATATGAACTAAATGAAATCTTGGTTTCATGTGGTGCCAAACATAGTCTTTATAATTTATTTTCGGTGATATTAAATGCAGGAGATGAAGTTATTATTCCTGCGCCTTATTGGGTTTCTTATCCCGATATGGTGATGTTAACAGATGGCAAGCCAGTATTTATTGAAGCAGATATAGACCATTTATTTAAAATTACGCCTGCACAACTGGAAGCTGCAATCAGTGAAAAAACACGAATGTTTATTTTAAATAGTCCTTCAAATCCTTCAGGAGTGGCTTATACAGCGGAAGAACTCAAGGCATTGGCTGAAGTAATTTTACGGCATCCAAATATTATTGTGGCAAGTGATGATATTTACGAGCATCATTTATGGAATCATACGCCTTTCACCAGTATTCTTAATGTGTGTCCTGAGCTGCGTAATCGCTGTGTATTAATCAATAGCACATCGAAAACCTATGCTATGACGGGCTGGCGAATTGGTTATGCAGCTGGTCCTGCTTATATTATTTCTGCCATGAAGAATGTTCAATCTCAGAATACATCTAGCCCTACAACTGTTTCACAATTTGCTGCCCAAGCGGCACTGGAAGGCAATCAAGCTTGTGTAGGACAAATGACGCGAGCTTATAAAGAACGTCATGATTTTGTGATGAGTGAATTACAAACGATGCCTAATATTCAATGCATACCTTCTGATGGAACATTTTATACCTTGCCATCGATTAAAGAACTTCTAAATAAAAAAATAGGGATGAGTAATGATTTTGAATTTGCTGATTTACTATTACAACAAGTTGGTCTTGCTATTGTACCGGGGTCAGCCTTTGGTGCACCTGGACATATTCGTATTTGTTATACGACGACCATGGAAAATCTTTCAGAAGCCATGCAGCGATTACGTAAGGTGGTAATGGAATTTGAGGGATATTAGTAATAAATTTATTGACGAGTCTCTGATCCAATATTAGTATTCTCGTCACTCAGATAGATAACCTTCCCCGGTAGCTCAGTCGGTAGAGCAAGTGGCTGTTAACCACTGGGTCGGCGGTTCGAGCCCGTCCCGGGGAGTTAATTGTGAAATGAGTCGTTAGAATAGATGATGATTCTGCGGCTTGTGATGGAGTAATCATGGCAAAATCTGGATTGCGACAGGCTCTCGCTCAAGAATCCCCCTTGCAAATAGTAGGTACCATCAATGCCTATACCGCTTTGCTTGCACAAGTTGCAGGTTTTCGCGCTATTTATCTTTCTGGAGGAGGTGTTGCTGCCGCATCTTATGGCATGCCCGATTTAGGAATCACTAATTTAACTGATGTAGTCGAAGATATTCAGCGTATTACCGATGTTTGTGAATTGCCTTTATTAGTAGATATCGATACCGGTTGGGGCAATATTTTTAATATCGCTCGATCGATTAAAACATTGATCAAAGCAGGAGCAGCAGGTGCGCATCTAGAAGATCAAGTTCAAGCTAAACGTTGCGGTCATCGACCAAAAAAAGAACTCGTAGATGTTAGCGAAATGTGCGATAGAATTAAAGCAGCAATGGATGCTAAATATGATCCTCATTTTGTATTGATGGCGAGAACAGATGGTTTAAGTGTTGAAGGATTAGATAAAACCCTGATGCGTATTATTTCTTACGTTGAGGTAGGTGCTGAGATGATCTTTTTAGAAGGTGCAACTAGCCTTTCTCAATACCAAGCAGTTGTTTCAAGCTGCAAAGTACCGGTATTAGCAAATATTACTGAATTTGGAGTAACCCCACTTTTTACTAAAAATGAATTACAGCAAGTAGGGATTCAATTAATTCTTTATCCTCTTAGTGCTTTTCGAGCGATGAGTGCAGCTGCTTTAAATGTTTATACTACTATTCGTCAACAAGGAACCCAAGAATCATTATTACCCATCATGCAAACGCGCGAGCAATTGTATGAAGTTCTGCATTATCATCAATATGAACAAAAGCTTGATGAGCTTTTTGAACAAGGAAAAGCCAAATGATAACGAAAGCTAGAGGGTTAGAAGGGATGACTGTGGGAGAAACAGCTGTATCCACGGTGGGTAAAGAAGGAATAGGATTAACGTATCGCGGTTATGATATACATGATCTTGCTACTTACGCGACTTTTGAAGAGGTGGCTTATCTTTTAATTTATAATGCATTACCTACTGCTGCTCAATTACAACTTTATCAAGAAAAACTAATCAAATTACGTCGATTACCGAATGAATTAAAGTTGCTATTAGAAGCCATTCCTGCTTCTGCTCATCCGATGGAAGTGTTGCGCACGGGTGTATCGATGTTAGGGACGTTGGAATCTGAATCATCGCAATATACTGCGCAGCATATTGTTGATAGATTGATTGCTTGCACGCCTAGTATGTTGCTGTATTGGTATCAATTTCATCGCAATCATATGCGCATAGAATTATGGGATAGTGATGAGCGTACGATTGCAGGTTATTTTTTACAACTACTCTTAGGCAAAAAACCAGATGATGAAGTGCGTCGCTGTTTAGATGTATCTTTAATTCTTTATGCAGAACATGAATTTAACGCCTCTACTTTTGCAGCGCGTGTCACCGCATCCACTGAATCTGATTTTTATTCGGCTATTGTTGCGGCTATTGGTACCTTGCGCGGTGCTTTGCATGGTGGCGCGAATGAAGAAGCGATGAAATTAATTAGCACTTTTAAAACACCTGAGCAAGCTGAAAAAGGTGTAGAAGACATGCTGGCAAAAAAAGTGAAAATTATGGGATTTGGCCATCGTGTTTACAAACAATCAGATCCACGTTCGGATGTTATCAAAGCTTGGTCACAAAAATTATCAACCAAAGCGCGTGATGGTTATTTGTATGCTGTTTCCGAACGTATTGAAGAAATTATGTGGCAAAAGAAAAAATTATTTCCCAATTTAGATTTTTATAGCGCTACGGCTTATCATTTTTGTAATATCCCAACACCTTTATTTACCCCCATTTTTGTTATTTCACGGTTGAGTGGTTGGAGTGCTCATATTTTAGAACAGCGTGCGAATAATCGATTAATCAGACCAGATGCAGAATATACGGGCCCTACACCTAGACCTTTTCTGCCATTAAAAGAACGTGGATAAAACATGGCTATACATAGTGTTGATGAAAATATTAGGCCTCCTCCAGACGTTGAGTTAATAGCGATTGCAGATTATGTATTACGCAATAATATAGCAAGTGAATTGGCATTAACGACAGCACGTTTTTCACTCATGGATGCGTTAGGTTGCGCTATCCTTGCTTTGCGATACCCTACTTGTACGAAATTGTTAGGGCCTATTATTCCTGGCACTATTGTGTCTGTGGGTGCGCGCGTTCCTGGCACATCTTATCTTTTAGATCCAATACTCGCTGCATTTAATATTGGAACATTAGTACGTTGGCTAGATTTCAATGATACTTGGTTGGCAGCTGAATGGGGTCATCCATCCGATAATTTGGGCGCTATTTTAGCGGTATCCGATTATCTTTGTCGTAAAAATACTGCTCGCAATATTACTCCTTTCACAGTTAAAGATGTTTTACTAGCGATGATTAAAGCACATGAAATTCAAGGCATTCTCGCATTGGAAAATTCTTTTAATCGTTTGGGATTTGATCATGTTATTTTGGTTAAAATTGCATCGACGGCTATTGCCACTCATTTTTTAGGTGGAACACGCGATCAAATTATCGATGCATTATCACAAGCTTGGATAGATGGTGCTTGTTTGCGTACCTATCGACATGCACCAAACGCGGGATCACGAAAATCATGGGCTGCAGGTGATGCGACTAGTCGAGCAACGCGATTAGCGTGGTTAACGATGCAAGGTGAAATGGGCTATCCCAGTGCATTGACCGCAAAAAAATGGGGTTTTTATGATGCGGTTTCGCATAAAAAATTATCCATCAGTATGCCCTATGGTTCGTATGTGATGGAAAATGTACTATTTAAAGTTTCCTATCCAGCCGAATTTCATGCCCAGACGGCTGTTGAGTGCGCTGTTAGTTTATTTCCACAAGTTCAAAATCGTTGGGATGATATTGAAAAGATTGTTCTCACTACGCAAGAGCCAGCCATACGAATTATTAGCAAATCAGGCCCTTTGCATAATCCAGCGGATAGAGATCATTGCTTGCAATATATGGTGGCTGTTACCCTCTTACATGGAAATCTTAAAGCAGATTATTATGAGAATGAATTTGCCAAGGATATTCGCATTGATCAATTACGTGAAAAAATGCAAGTACAAGAAGATCAGCAATTTTCTAAAGATTATTTAGATTCGCAAAAGCGTTCTATTGCTAATAGCATACAAATTTATTTTAAAGATGGTAGCTATACTGATAAAGTCATTATTGAATACCCGATTGGACATCGTTTGCGACGAGAAGAAAGCTATCCCCTGCTCTATAAAAAGTTTGAAGATAATCTAGCGACACTTTATCCGCCTGACAAATGTGAAGAAATATTGGCTCTTTTTCGAGATCAACCTACCTTAGAAAAAATTGCTGTTAACGAATTGATGGATATGTTTGCGGTTTAATAAAGCAATTCAGGCGTTGAACCGTTTGCGAGTCATCCAGGGCGCAAGGTATTTGGAAGTAAGTGCGCTGGCAACAATCGAGGTGGTGGCAAACAGTCCATGCTTAATGATATTTTTTTGCGATTGTTTTTCGGTTTTTTTGTTAATAGCGGGAGGGTTAATTTCGGTTGTATTAGTCATGTGTTTTTTTGATACTTTGACACAAGTGTCGACTTGAAATCCATATTTCATATCATCCAATGTGGAAATAATCATGGGGCCAATTGTTCCAAATAATGAAAGGTAAGACTGGTGGCTGATATAGATAGCAAAATGAAATGGCAAATAGGTCGGCGGATCTTTATAAAGAAAAACAATATCTCCTGGGATTAATTGTTCTTCACAAAATGGTTGCGCATCGTGTAGTTGAAAGTAATCTAATGAATTATCTTCTTTAACAACATCTCGTCCGTATGCTAATTCATACGCGAAATTGATACAGCAATAATCAGGCTTGGACTCTGGTTTGTAATTTTTAAAAAAGCCAACTAAATTAGCAGTCATTTCGCTTGGCAAGGTAATGGATGTTTTGTCTTCATAAAAATAAAAATTTACCTGCGTATTTTTATTGGTAGATTCAAATAATTTTATTTTTTCCTTTCCTATATCATCTAACTCAAGACTGCATGAGAGTTGATGGGTGTTAGTATATATTTGTACGTTTGCATTTTTTGCTGGGAAGAGATGCCTATTAGTTGAATTAAATGCATAGGATTCTCCATTGATAGTGATGTTAATATAGTTATAAGATTGGTCACCCATGAGACAATTATTAATACCCTCGCTTAAGACACGTTGCAGCTTGAAATTCATCACTATCAAGCGTATTTTCGCGCTGTCGTAGAAGCTCTGCTATAGCACTTTTTCTAGCCATTTCATATAAAGGAACACGATTATTTACGTGGATTAATTCTTCTGCTTCAGTTTTCTTTCGTGCAAGAGACATATTAGTAACCTTTTTTGTAACTCCCCAGGTCATCCTGAGGAGCGCTTTTTGCGACGAAGGATCTCGATTTGTTTAAAAAAACGAGATCCTTCGCACTAAAAAACAGTGCTCAGGATGACAATCACGTATTTTGTTACAAAAATAACCCTAGTTTATCCACAACCTGGGGAGTTACCCTTTTTTTAAATTTTTTATAGGTTGATGCTATTCTTTAAGGGTTACATCATATCAAGCTGGCTTTTATAGCGCAATTCAAAATGAACTATTCACAATAAGTCATAAATTCAACGCATATCGAACATTACGTCCGCTACCCATTTGCCTGAATGCTTTGATAACAAGCAAATGTTGCAAATCTCGGGTCGCTGTTGCTTTGGAAGTGGCAGTTATTGCCATATATTTTTTTGCACTCATTCCTCCTTCAAATCCTTTTATTCCTGCTTGCATCATACGCTTTACTACTTTCAGTTGACGTTCATTTAATACATTTTTGAAGGTATCAAAAAATATTGATTTTTTAAGAATAAAATTAATTTGTGTCTCCACTTCAATTTGTGCGCTTAATACTACGTTTGCAAAATAACGTATCCATGCAGTCAATTCATTTGATTTTGAAGCTGCGTGTAAAGCTGAATAATACGCTTTTTTTTCTGCTTCAATAGCCAAGGATAAACTTAATATGACAGGATAACCAAAACCTTGCGACAAAGCTTTTTCTGCAATTGCTCGGCCAATTCTACCATTACCATCTTCAAATGGATGAATACTCTCAAAGTATAAATGTGCAATAGCAGCGCGTACTGGTGCAAATTTAATTGCATGAGGTTTATCTGGAGCAGTATCATTAAACCAACGAATAAATCTTTTCATTTCTTTCGGAACATCTCGAGAAGGAGGTGCTTCATAATATATAATCCATTTCCCAGGATGTCCTGAAATAATTTGCATAGGCTCTTCATCTATTCGCCAACAGCCTATTCTAAGGTTTGGATTAAATGAGCTAGATAATAGCATCAAGTGCCAGTCGAATAATTGGGTTTCCGTAATGGGTTGCTTGAATGTATTGCGTACATCAAGCATTAATTCAGCGATACCTTGCGCGCGCTTATCATGTACTCGGATAATTGGCTGATTTAGCCCAAGTTTATTTTTGATAGATGATCTGATATCTGGGCGATTAATATGTTCACCTTCGATTTCAGAGGTTTTAACAGCTTCCTCTACCATTAGATTAATCATGGCTTCAGCTTGAAGGTTTTCAGTTAAATGCTCTAATTTACCAGTGATAAGCCCCATTTTTTCTGCAATAGAATATAAGATTTCATATGTAGTGGATAAATCATATTGAAATTTAGGCCAATCAGCTTGTTGCCAATTATATGTCTTCATGAGCCAATTATATCAATTAATCGGCTCAATATCAATAGCAAAATGAGCCGATTACTTGAATTAATCGGCTCATTTTCGGTACGAAAGAAGTATCACTCTTCGCATATTATCATTATTGATATTCATGAAATGAAATAGATCCAGAAATGGTGCGCGTACTATTTTTCTCTGTCTCGAACGGCGTGAAGAAGTCAATCAATCAACTGGTGAATTTAAAGTAGAGCATTCTGAGTATGCATGGATTTCTAGCATCCCAATTACTATTGATAATGCGCATGACCTGCTAAATTTAGGTGCTAGAAAGAAACAAGCAATTGAAGATAAGCATTTATTTTCGCGTTTTTGTTATATAACAATTTATAGAATTGAAAGTTTATGCATTATTGAATCATTTGCTGTATCTTCTGACCTGTTTCCTTTAACGTTTCGCCAATCTTGGTTTTTTCCTCAATAGCAGCAATAGCTGGCGAGACAAACTCAATTAATTTAGCAACATAAGGTTGATATTGATTGACGAACGTCGATTGTTGCCACCAGGATTCTTTTTTTAATGGTGTCAGTTGTACGAGAAAAATGACTACCAGCACATAGATGAAACCACGAATAAGGCCAAATACGCCGCCTAAAAGATGATTGCCAATGCTCAATATACCTACATCAAGCCCTATGCTAAATATACGTGATGCAATTGAACCCACAATCATGGTAAGTGCAAAGAGTACACAAAAACTTAATAATAAAGCAAAGTAAGAGACGGGCTGTGTCGTATCCATGCCGATTAAATTAGAAGCCCAATTAATAAAGTTTTTTACAGCCGGATAATTCATGAAAGTTGCTGCGAGCCGATCAGCGAATAAACTAGCGATGACCAAGGCAGCAATGATAGCCACGATGGAAATAACTTCTTTGATTAAACCGCGTTTGAACCCAACTAATACTGATACCACAAAAATGATGACGAATATATAATCTACCCAATTCATGTTATCCATATGTTCCCTATTTTGCTGTAAATTAATCTAGTATAACAATGCGAAAGAGAATGCGCTAGCATCGAAATGTTATGAGAGAATAGCTTGGATCCTATCTGGTACATCACTAAATACAGCGTCTACTCCCCATGAATAAAGTTCAGCGGCGCGTTCTGGTGTGTTCACGGTATAGCATAATAATATTTTATTTTCGTTTTTTATTTCTCTCGCGCTTTCTTCGGATAAAATTTCATGATTAATATGTAAGGAAACACAGCGAAGAGAGTCATATGTTTTTTGCCAATCTGCTTGCCATTCATGCAATAACAAACCCATTTGACAGTGAGGCAAATATCGACGCAGGGCATACAGTGCGGCAATTGAAAAACTTGAAAACAAAATATTTGTTGATTGATCTCCAAAGTATGAAATGATTTCTTTCGCTACAATTTTTACTAGCGTATCTTCTCGACCAGGTAAAGCCTTAATTTCAATGTTAGCGTGCATTTTGGTATTTTGTAGACATTCCAGCACAGCATTTAATGTGGGAATTTTTTCACCAGAAAAACTAGTGTCAAACCATGAACCTGCATCTAACGTTTGTAAATAGGTATAGGGATAACGATCTACCTCCCCTCGCCCATTGCTTGTTCTATCGAGCGTTTCATCGTGGAAAACGATAGGTTCACCACAAGCTGCTTGCATGACATCAAATTCTATCCATTGAATACCAAGTTGAGCTGCTTTTGTAAATGCAATCATGGTATTTTCAGGGGCATGAGCACTTGCACCACGATGAGCAATCACTGGAGGATGAAATTGTAATATTTTATTAAGGGGAGAATCGTATTGTTTCGTCATGCTGCTCATCACCGTGTTTATTTTTTATTAATGATGTATAAAACGATTTAGAAAAAAAATTATTATCGATACCTAATCCTGTGCCTGCACCAATACTCGTGCCAGTTGTTAGTCCACCTAGGCTTAATACAAAAAATGAGAGAGGATTGACAGCGGTTGCGAAAGCGATGAGGGTTCCAAAGCTTGCACCACTGGCACCGCCAATTAACATTTTTAGCCCATGATGCTTTAAAAAAGATTTGAGATAGTCAATATTCGATTCGGAAGATTGACTTAACTGATTTTGAATTTCAGCGAGTGTTTGTCGATAATTATCCCAGGTAGAGTTGATTTTAATGAAACGATCAATAATTTTTTTTTGGTTAATACTATGCTGGTTGATTTTTCTAATATTTGTTTCAAGTCGGAGTAATAAATCTTGCATGTCATCAAGATGGTTAAAATAGGGTTGGATCAATTGATCGAATTTGTTTGCAATATGGGTAACAATATTTAATTTTTCAATCACGATAAGCCAAGTATTTGATTTGAGCTTATTTAACAAGCTTAATCCAACTTGATGTTGGCATATGGCGAGAGTGTCGGTAGTGATATCATATAATTCATTTTTACTTGAGCTATCGCTGAGAAATTCAAGTTGAGCAATCGCTTTAAATAATTCTTGTAAATGAGCATAATCATTTAAATCTGAGATGATGGATTGATTATTTGCAAGTTTTTGAGTTAAATGAGTAATGGTATCATTATTAATTTGGATGTGTGAGGAAATTAATTGGTTTAATATGGTGTATGTTTGAGCAATATTTTGTAGATCATGGTTATCACTGTTTGCTGGGGCAGCTTGGAGAATTCTTTCTTTGATTGAAGCCATGGTTGGTAGATGAGTTAAGAGTTGACGAATTGATTCTAGTCCCATTTCATCTTGCTTAGTCAGTTTAGATAAGGAAGGGAAAGTTGTCGCTTCGTAATAGCCTTTTTGGACGAATATACGTGCAATTTCAGCTAATAAACCTTCAAGAAAAGCCAGTTCATTTTCAATTTCATTTTTTTTTGTTGAAAATAACATCACTTGCTCGTGCAGCTCATTGCATTTCATTTTGAATTCGACCATTCGAGAAGTAAGTGGTAGCCCCATTTCATCATCATCGTTGAATAACAGTAGGAGGGCACGTTGTTTAGCTAAATGCTGATGAATTTCGATGATATGTTCTAATAAGGATTGAGTGGGCTGAGTAATGATTTCTCGGGATAGATTGGCATCTCGACAATATTCAAAGATTATTTGTTCGGCATTTTTTTGTAAGGGTAGATTAACAAAGGCTTGCTCTGAGTGAGCTTCTTGGAAATTGAGTTGCTGCCAAACGGCTTCAAAGAGAAGATGCTCATGATTGATCGCCGTTCCCATTTGACTGGAACGGTTGGAAAATGCTTCAGAAAGAGTAATATGCAATTCTCGAAGAATTCGATTGATTTCGCTGATGATGATTTCCCAAGGTTGTCCATTTATCATATAGAATAAGTATCCTTTAAAGAGTGAATAAATCACTCGGTTTATCACGAGAAGTCAACCTGATCTTATACTGCTCAGATAGTTATATCCTCTTCCTATTCTGGGTTCAACTGTTAAAATAGCCCACTATGACAATTGAATATGCTAATATTTTTCAGCCACCCTTACCCCAGGGTAATTTATCCTATATTTGGGAGAATCTCTATGGATCCAGTATTGGGTTGGCACTTACTAGTACCATTGCCCAGTCTGATCACCCTATATTAATTGTTGTTCCAGATAGTCTCATTGCTTCGCTTTTAATGGAAGAGTTTCATTTTTTTGATCATTCAGAACATAGGATAATGCTGTTTCCTGATTGGGAAACACTTCCTTACGATTATTTTTCACCCCATCAAGATATTATTTCAGAACGATTAGCTACCTTGTCTCAGCTGACAACTTTTCGAAAAGGGGCAATTGTTACCACGATTTCTACTTTAATGCATAGACTTGCACCACGCGAATACCTCGATGGGCAAGGTTTTTTTCTGAAGATTGGCGATCAACTTAATATTGATATTTTAAGAACTCGTTTAACAAAAGCCAATTATCGTTCAGTGGGGCAAGTGCGCGAGCATGGTGAGTTTGCAGTGCGAGGATCAATTGTAGATTTATTTCCCATGGGAAGTAAGCAACCTTTTCGTATTGATTTGCTTGATAATGAAGTTGATACAATTAGAATTTTTTCAACTGATTCTCAACGTTCAACGGATAAAGTAGATGAAATTCATTTATTGCCTGGTCGTGAATTTCCATTGACTGAAGAATCAATCGAACGATTCCGCCAAAATTGGCGTAGCCAATTTACTGGAAACCCATTAAAAAATCCCATTTATCAAGATATCAGTGAAGGTATTTGTTCGCCTGGTATCGAATATTACTTATCCCTTTTTTTTGATAAAACAGCTACTCTTTTTGATTATCTTCCTGAAGATATTTGTATCGTAACAATCAATAATATTGTTGAAAAATCCAAAGAATTTTGGCAAGAAGTTAGTACGCGTTATGATCAAGGACGATTCAATACAGCGCGTCCTTTACTTTCGCCAGATAAAGTATTTGTTTCTGCTACATCTGTTAATGAATCATTAGAAAAATTTGCAAACATCCAAATTAGCGATTCTCACCATGAAAAAGCTACTCTACTAAGATCCAAGAGGCGACCTGTTTCATTTGCGACCACACCGACACCTGCTTTAAATATTAATCATAAGGAAGCGCAACCATTTGCTGCATTACAGCAATTTATTGCTAATGATGCAGGACGAATACTATTTTGTGTGGAAACCATTGGTCGACGAGAAATTATTTTACAACTTTTTAAAAATATTTCCCTACATCCAACTTATTTTCATTCATGGCAAACATTTTTAACGAATAGTGAGCGATTGGGAATTATTGTAGCGCCACTTCAAGAAGGTTTTAAGTTACATCACCCTGAAATCACTCTCATTACAGAAGCACAATTATATGGCGAACGAGTGTTGCAACGCCGGCTTCGTAAAAAAAATCACCAAGATCCAGATAAACTAATACAAAATTTAACCGAGCTGCAAATCGGCGATCCTGTGGTTCATATAGATCATGGCATTGGTCGATATCTAGGTTTGCAAACACTCAGCATCAAAGATCAGGTGACTGAATTTTTTTGTTTGGAATATCAAAATGCTGATAAATTATATGTACCAGTTGCCTTGCTACATCTGATTAGTCGCTATTCAGGAACGAATCCTGATCATATCCCAATGAGTAAGCTGGGAAGTGAGCAATGGCAAAAATCTAAGCGCAAGGCAACTGAAAATGTTCGCGATATAGCCGCAGAATTATTAGATCTTTATGCAAAACGTGCGGCTCGATCTGGGCATGCTGCTACATTCGTTGCTGATCAATATAAGATATTTGCCTCTCAATTTCCATTTGAAGAAACACCCGATCAACTACAAGCAATCGATCAGGTATTTGCCGATATGATGTCAGAAAAACCTATGGATAGAGTGATTTGTGGTGATGTAGGGTTTGGAAAAACTGAAGTAGCTCTACGTGCAGCATTTCTTGCAGTACAAAATAGTCAGCAAATAGTGGTATTGGTACCAACGACATTACTGGCTCAACAACATTTTCAAACATTTCAAGATCGCTTTGCTGATTGGCCTGTGACGATTGAAATGTTATCTCGTTTTCGAACTAGTAAAGAACAGAAATCAACCATGCAGCGCATGGAACAAGGACAAGTTGATATCGTCATTGGTACCCATAAATTATTACAAACTGATATAAAATTAAAATCGCTGGGTTTAGTCATTATTGATGAAGAACATCGATTTGGCGTTCAGCAAAAAGAAAAATTAAAAGCGTTGCGCACTTCTGTGGATATTTTATCGTTAACTGCAACACCTATTCCACGTACATTAAATATGGCTTTATCAGGTATCCGTGATCTATCAATTATTGCAACGCCACCAGCTAAACGATTATCGGTGAAAACATTTGTGCATGAATATGAAGACCATTTAATTCAAGAGGCAATTCAACGAGAGATCTTTCGTGGTGGTCAAGTATATTTTTTACATAATGAAGTCCTGACAATTAATAAAAAAGCCGAAGAAATCTCTGGTTTAGCGCGTGAAGCGCGAGTCGGCATTGCGCATGGACAAATGCATGAACGTGAACTGGAACGAGTCATGGCTGAATTTTACCATCGTCATTATAATGTGCTGGTTTGTTCAACCATTATTGAAAGCGGCATTGATATTCCTACTGCAAATACCATCATTATTAATCGTGCAGATAAGTTTGGGTTAGCACAATTACATCAACTGCGTGGACGTGTGGGTCGTTCACATCATCAAGCTTATGCCTATTTGCTGATTCCATCCAAGCAATATATTACTACAGATGCTAAAAAACGTTTAGATGTGATTGCATCACTGGATACTTTGGGTGTTGGCTTTACGCTGGCTACACATGATCTTGAAATTCGAGGTGCTGGTGAATTGTTGGGCGAAAGCCAAAGCGGGAATATTCAGGAAATCGGTTTTACATTTTACATGGATTTGTTATCTAGGGCCGTAGAATTGCTCAAATCTGGCAAAGAAGTAGATTGGCAAAAGGCATTGTTACCGCATCATTCGGAAATTGATTTACATTTGCCAGCACTGATCCCAGAAATTTATTTAGGCGATATTCAATTGCGCTTACAGTTTTATAAGCGTATTGCTAATGCTAAAAACGAAACTGAACTCGATGAAATTCAAGTTGAGATGATTGATCGATTTGGTTTGTTACCTCATCCGCTCAAAAATTTATTTGCATTACGTAGTTTAAAGCATTATGCGGATCAACTCGGTATTGTCAAAATTGATGCAAATGAGCAAGGAGGAAGAATTGAATTTAGTGAAAAGCCTAATATTAAACCCGAGAATATCATTAAGTTGATTCAAGCGTATCCCACTGTTTACCGTTTTGATGGGCCACGAGGTTTACGTTTTGCTTTAGATAAGCACGAAATTAGTGAGCGTATTCATTTAATTGAGAAAATATTGAGCCAGTTTTGATTCGAAGGTAAGGAGTTTAAGATTATCATGATTGATATAAAACTTTCTCAAAAATCTGCCAAGATATTACCATTCAAAAACATGAATATGACTACTGTTTTAACTCCTAACCGGCGCCTTGCGGCAACCTTACACAAAATATTGCAAAATAAACAAACAAGTTGCGAGTTAAGCGCATGGCAGACACCTGACATATTGCCAATTACTAATTGGTTTGAGCGACTTCATGAAGATTATATTAATCGTTTTGGTTTGGCCTATCCATTACTATTAACAACTTTTCAAGAAGAATTTATTTGGGAACAGATTATATTGGGTTCAACTGAAAGTACGCATTTATTACAATTATCTAAAATGACAGAAGTGGTTCAATCTGCATGGTTACTAGTAAAGCAATGGATGATTGACATTCAACATCCGCTATTTGAATCAATTGATGATTGCGCATCTTTCCAGCGATGGGCAATATCTTTTCAAAAGACTTGCGCAGCAAATCAATGGTTGGATCATGCTTCATTACCAGATATCATGATAGATAAAATTTTAGGGAAAAAAATTTCAATACCTAAGCAAATTATATTATTGGGATTTACTGAATTACCCCCGCAATGGAAAAAACTATTGATGGTGAGTGAGTCAGTAGGAACGGTGCTTCATCATAAGTTGTCAGTCAGGGATGTTTTAGATTTGATGCAATCGACACTCGATGATTCTGGGTTGCAAAATAACTATATTGCTGAGTATGCTTTCCATGATTCATTCCGTTATCGAGCGCGATTTCTTGATCCGGAAAACGAATTAACCACGATGGCTCGATGGGCAAAAGCTATTATTAAGCGTGAACAACAAGTAACAATTGGGTGTGTTATTCCTTCTTTGGAAAAAATTCGTGATCGCGTGACACAGGTTTTTTCAGAAGTATTTTCTGAAAATAATATCTATGGAATTTCTGCGGAGCAACCTTTTAACATTTCAGCAGGAAAATGTTTGTCTCAGTATCCCGTCGTACATACAGCGCTCATGCTATTGAAATTGCAAAAAAAAACCATGTCGACTGAATTATTTAGTTATTTATTACGATCACCATTCTTAGGAGAAGCAGAAAATGAGTGGCTTAAGCGTGCTCATTTTGATAATTTATTACGTAAGAAAAATATTAATATGGTTTATTTGAAATCAATATTAAACGAACAGCATCAAGTTTCATTGCTTAGAAGCTGTCCTCACTTAAGCAAGCGCATTAATCATTTTTTAGCATTTATTGAAGAAGAAAAGACAATCAATCATTATAGCCATTGGATGCATGTATTTAGCCAATTATTAGCGATTCTTGGATGGCCGGGAGAAAGAAGTTTAAATAGTGAAGAATATCAAATAATCGAAAATTGGTTTAAAGTCATTTCTCAATTAGCGACATTTGATTATATTGCAAAACCTGTTGATTTTAATCAAGCGTTTCATGCGTTGGAGCGCTTACTTGAGCAGACATTATTTCAACCAAAAACACCTGAAACTTTTATTCAAGTTTTGGGAACGTTAGAAGCGGCCGCATTACCATTCGATTATCTTTGGATTGCAGGTATGGATGATCTTTCTTGGCCACCACAATCTTCTCCCAACCCTTTTATACCCAGACGCATCCAGCGTGAATTAGCCATGCCTCACGCGACAGCAGAGCGTGAATTTTTTTATTGTCAGCAATTAATTAATCAGTTTCAGCACAGCGCTCGGCATCTCATTTTTAGTTATGCTGAAATAAAAGACGACATGCCCTTACAAGTAAGTCCGTTAATTCAGCAATTAGTTGAAATTGAACCTGCTAAATTAGAACTCGCTGTTTATCAAACTTTTAGCGAAACGATCTATTATAGTAAAGCTCTTGAAAAAATATGTGATGAGGTCGCTCCTTCTTTACAAACTAATGATGTTATTCATGGTGGTGTCAATGTCATTAAACAGCAGGCTTTATGTCCATTCAAGGCATTTGCTGAAAACCGTTTATATGCGCAAGCACTAGAATCTCCTTTACTTGGCTTGAAAGCGAAAGATAGAGGCATCATCATTCATAAAATTTTGGAAAAAATTTGGGAGAAACTTCACGATCATCAGAATCTAATTCAAATAAATGAAATAGCCCTCAATGATTTAATTACAAACTGTGTTGCTGATTCGATGAATGTTATTGCAGATATCTATAAAGATAGGCAACAATATTTCAAATTAGAGAAGCAGCGTTTGCATCGCTTAATCTATTCATGGTTACAAATTGAAAAGCAGCGCAGTCCTTTTACCGTTTCTATGCAAGAAAAATCAGTTCAAGTATCTTTTGATAAACTCATTATTACTATTCGTATTGACCGCATTGATGAGGTAGATGATGGAAAACTGATTATAGATTATAAAACAGGAAAAAATAATAGAATTACAAATTGGTTTAGTGATAGACCAGAAGATCCGCAATTGCCTTTATATTCTTTGGTGGATCCTGATAGTACGATTGGAGTAAGTTTTGCTCAGCTGGTGCCAGGTAATTCCGGTTTTAAAGGTATCAGTCAATACTCGCTCAATATCGATGGTATTCAATCCATCGATAAAATTAAAAATTGTCACTCTGCTGTTTGGCATGAGCAAATTTCATATTGGAAACATATTTTAAATAAATTGAGTAATGACTTTTATGATGGTATCGCTTATGTGGATCCAAAAAGTCGCTCACAAACATGTATGTGGTGCCAACTCAAATCATTTTGTCGAATATATGAAGTATTTTAATGATGACTTTAGTTAATATAGAAAAAGATAAGCAACAGCGATATTTAGCTTTAGATACTTCACAATCATTTATTGTGCAAGCACCAGCAGGCTCAGGAAAAACTGAATTAATTATACAGCGATTTCTCAGTTTGCTAACTCAAGTAGACTCGCCAGAAGAAATTTTAGCAATTACTTTTACAAAAAAAGCAACTAGCGAAATGCGTTCACGAATCATTTTGTCTTTGCAGCATGCACAAACCTCCCCTCTACCAGAATCTGCTCATGCACAATTAACCTGGTCATTAGCAAATAAAGTATTACAGCGTGATCAACAATTTAAATGGAATTTACTCAGTAATCCTAATCAACTTCGGATTCAAACAATTGATTCATTATGTGCCTATCTTGCTAAGCAATTACCATTGTTATCTCATTTTGGCTCTTCACCGAGAATTACTGAGCAACCGACAGTTCTTTATCGCGAAGCTGTACAAGAAATTTTAATGCATCTAGAAACGGATTTATCATGGTCACCTGCTTTAGAAAAGTTATTATTACATTTGGATAATGATCTAAATAAACTTAGTGAATTATTAATAGACTTGCTTGCAAAGCGCGATCAATGGATGCCTTATATTCATTTAACACGCCATGAAGATGAGATGAAAAAACAACTCGAATATCATTTTTCGTTGGTGGTAAGCGAGAAATTACGCAATCTCCATTCACTTTTTCCTAAAGATATGGTGAAGGAGTTACTTAATGTTGCACATTGTGCTTCGGATCAATTAATTTTAGCTAATCAACAAATGGAGATTATTTATTGCCGACATCTAACGGAACTTCCTGGAATGAATGGCAAGGATGTAAATGCTTGGATGGGTTTAGCAAAGCTCCTGTTAACGAAGGGAATGAATTGGCGGAAACGGGTAGATAAAGATATTGGTTTTCCATCCCTCTCTAGCATAAAAAATCCTCAATTAAAGAAAGTGCATGTAGAGTTTAGAGAGCGTTACAAATGGCTGATCGATCAGCTATCAATGAATGAACCCTTGCGGCTTGCGCTAATTCAGATATTTTCATTACCTAAAGCTTTTTATGAAGAAGATCAGTGGGAAATTTTAAAGGCTTTATTATATGTTTTAAAAATTGCTGTCGCACAACTTCACTTGGTTTTTAAACAATATGGCCAAATTGATTTTATTGAAAATGCCCAAGCTGCATTAACTGCATTAGGCGATGAGGAGAATATCACGGATCTTACATTAGCGCTTGATTATCAGATTCGGCATATTCTTATTGATGAATTTCAAGATACTGCTTTAACTCAATATCGTTTACTAGAAAAATTAACTGCCGGTTGGGAAACGAATGATGGTAGGACACTTTTTATTGTGGGTGATCCTATGCAATCAATTTATCGGTTTCGAGAGGCAGAGGTTGGCTTGTTTTTGCGAATATGGCAATATGGCATCGGCCAAATTAAATTATCACCCTTGCGCTTAAATATAAATTTTCGTTCTTCAGAGAAGATTGTGCAATGGAATAATCAACTCTTTCAATCTATTTTTCCTGCTCATAATGATGTGGCAATGGGCGCTGTTACTTATCATTCAAGTATTTCAAATCATTTAATGGACGAATTTCAACCCGAAGTTCATGGATTCGTGACACAAGAGGCTAATATTCAAGAACAACACATTGTACTATTAATGAATGATCTTCAAAAAGCTTCATCGACGGATAGTATTGCTATTTTAGTTCGGTCACGCGGTGATTTAATTACGTTACTACCTGCATTGAAACAAGCGAATATTGCTTATGAAGCTGTGGATATTGAATCATTAGCATCTCGGCAAATTATACAAGATTTGCTTGCGTTGACGTGCGCTTTACTGCATCCGATGGATCGAATTTCCTGGTTAGCAATTTTGCGCGCACCCTGGTGTGGCTTAAAATTGGCTGATTTATTAACCATTGTGGGTAATAATGTTTTTACCCCGATATGGGAACGTCTTCAGAGTGATGATATGATCAATCAGCTATCGGATGATGGCAAACAACGAATTAATCGAATACTTCCAATTTTAAAAACAAAAATTGCTGATCGTGAACGCCAACCCTTACGTTATTGGATTGAAAATACCTGGATGATGCTAGGTGGTCCGGCTTGCTTACATGATTACTCATCAATGAGTGACGTGAATACTTTTTTTGAGTTATTAGAATTAATCAACCAGCAAGATTTAACAATTGGCGTGGATCACCTGCAAGCTAAAGTTGAAAAATTATATGCTGCGAGTACATTAAAATTAAAGCAAGATAATCCTATCCGAATCATGACGATTCATACGGCAAAAGGGTTAGAATTTGATACCGTGATATTACCTCATTTAGAATCTACTACGCCAGCAGACGATAGATCGCTATTGCTTTATATGGATTATGCTCTAGCCGACGATCAAGTAGCTTTATTACTTGCGCCAATTCATTCAACTGGTCATATCAATGATGCTATGTATGAGTTTATTTTCCAACAAAAGAAAATTAAAGCTGAATTTGAATCGGATCGTCTTTTTTATGTCGCAGCTACGCGTGCGAAGAAAAGATTACATTTATTTTTTGATGTCACACAGAATGCTGATGGTAATTATAAAATTCCTGCAGGTAGCTTTTTAGAGAAAATATGGCCGCAAATTTCAGCTTCTTGTCAGGCTAGTCTTGGAGAAGATATTTCGTCTCTTAGTAGCCAGGAAATAGTGACTGGTTCTTCTATCACTTTTACTCAAGATACCAGTACACAGCGCGACGAAGTGCAAAGCGCACGTTCAAATCGTTATGTAGTACGTTTAGATTCGGAATGGAAAAATCCTGTTAAATTTAATGATTCATTTACTACAGCATATCATCAAAATCAAATTGGCTTTGCATTTAGAGAATCAAAGCCAAGGATAATCGGTACTATTATTCATAAAAATTTACAATTGATTTCAATGCATGGGAAAAAATGGTGGGAAACTATCACGGATCAATATATCAAACATCAGTTACTAAGATTAGAAATACTTTCAAATGAAATAGAATCAGCTATTAATATTGTTCGTCAGGCAATGGAAAATACGTTGAAAGATGCTCGTGGCCAATGGATACTTCATTCTCATCAGGCGGCGCAATCTGAATTTGCAATTTCTGCTGTGATTGACGGTGAGGTACAACGTTTAATGATTGATAGAACATTCATTGATGAAACTGGTACTCGGTGGATTATTGATTATAAGACGAATACGTTATCAAATGAGCAGTTAAATGATTTTTTACAACAACAACGAGAAAAATACTTAGAAAAAATGACTGTTTATTCTCAAGCAATGCGGACTATTGATACGCGCCCTATTCGTTTGGGCTTGTATTTTCCTGTTTTATCAGCTTGGCATGAATGGAGTGTTTAAGCGCGCTCAATCATCTACAAATAAATCAGGAATAAGTGGTGTCCATGAATGCATAGCATATTGTTTAAAATCTTTTACTCCTCGAGTTTTTAGTAAATGCTCGTCAATAAAAAAATTACCGGTAACTTCTCGGCTATTGCTAGTTAAAATTTCATAAGCCGCATCGGCCATGATGCTGGGTTTACGACTAGCATGATAAAGTAATTTAGAAAAATTAACAGAAATTGCTGCTGTAGCAATTAAAGTTTTAGGCCACAAAGAATTAACCGCAATACCCTCATGCTTAAATTCTTCAGCCATTCCAAGGGTACACATGCTCATACCATATTTTGACATTGTATAGGCAACATGTTTTTTAAACCATTTAGCATTCATACTGAGTGGTGGTGCTAGATTAAGAATATGAGGATTGTTAGCTTTTTTAAGGTAGGGGTAGCATAATTTGGAGCACATAAATGTCGCGCGAACATTAACAGAAAATATAAGATCAAAACGTTTCATCGTTATTTCACTGGTGGAGCCCATATTAATAGCACTTGCATTATTAATAAGAATATCGATACCGCCAAATGTTGCAATTGTTTTTGCAATGGCTTCTGTTACTTGACTTTCATCACGTACATCCACTGCTAATGGAAGTGCTTGACCACCTGCTTTTTCAATTTCTTCCGCAGCAGAATAAATCGTGCCTTCTAATGTGGGATGCGGTTCTGCCGTTTTAGCAATAATAGCAATCTTCGCACCATCTTTTGCGCAGCGGACAGCAATTTCCTTACCAATACCGCGACTCGCTCCGGTAATAAATATAATTTTATTTTTTAGGGTCTTTGTCATCACGATTTCCTTGGTATTTAGTAGTTAGCTCTTACAATAATTCCCTATAAACTTGTCGACCTATCTTAACCTGATGTGGAATTTCTGTACATGCTTGTGTACTTGTTTTTGGTCTAACAATAGTGCTTTGCAGTATTATTTTAAATGATTTAGGTGCGCTCGATTGAAATAATAAAGTAATTCGATAGTAATCTGCTGTAATAGTATGATTTTTATCAATTATTCTAATTAAGGCACAAGGATCATTTCCCAATTTTTCAATCACATAATGATAAAGAGTAGTATGGTTACTAGCGCAAGCAAATTTTCCCCACCATTCAGTGGAACGATTAATTAAAAATTGTGGAGATAGTGCCGACTGTACGCAGCTAGGAATTGTAAAAATTAAATTATTTTCAATTTTATGCAAAAATGCATTACTCATTAATAAATTATTGGTTTTTTGCCAACGATCACGAGCAAGTTTTAAATTTAATTTAATTGACATTAGTTCAGCTAATACAATGAGCGAAAAAATTTGCATAAAAATAAGCATTATTAATAATATGAAACCATGATTTTTATCATTCATTATGGAGGATCACAGTAGTATACCAATGTTTAATCAGTGGTGGTGATAACAAAGTAAGATCGATATTGACGCCAGCGACCATCGACCAATCAATGATATCACGTGCATGAAAATCGATAGAATAATTATTTTCTATTAATGAATATGTCACTTGCATGTGATGAATTCCCTCAACCAGCTCACTTTTTTGATGAAAAATATTTTCGGTGTATAGCGCATATATGCTGCTACCATCTGGATTACGACGATTAGTTTTATCAATATAATATTTATTGATAATTAATCGTCCTATTTCAGCATAGGGTTGGTATAGATAATGAAGTGGTTGTTGTGAAATTAATTTTTGTTGTGTTGCGCTGCTACTAATAGAGGCTAATTGAAAAATCTCAGCTTGATTACAGTTAGAAATAATTAAAATGTCACCCGGTGTAAATGGAGTTTCATTACTGGTATATAGAGTAGAATGATCCTGCATGGGTGATTTCAATAATACTGTTGAGTAATCCATAAAACGTATCGTCAATGCGTTATCATTTCCGGTTATCTTGTTACTCATGCTGACCGAATAATCACGATATGAAACGATTGGAAAATTTTCTGATAGATGACCGCAACCAATGTTTCCAGCATGATGGAGTGCTGAATTTAATTGACTGATAGAATTGTTCGCATTATCTTGAATATCATTTAATGCCTGTTGTAAAAGATCATTTTTTTGATTAGTAATATAGATCGAAAAAATTAATTCAGTTAGCAATAATCCCAAAATCATTGCGATGATTAATTCAATGAATGTAAATCCCAAAAATTTTCGAGCATGATATAAGAAATAATACGGATTATTTATGATTGTTGAGGGATGATTAGCTTTAAACATCCAGAATTTCCAATTGTATTTTTATTGCAAATCATTGATTTATTGTCTCCCCAAAAAATGTTTAGCTGATAAATAGGATAATGAGTAATGATGGTGCCACGACCATGGGGAAGCGCTTGCTGATTTTCTACATTCCAGTTAGCCAACACATCAGTTACCTTATCATTTTTGATTAAAGTAAGCCGCTCAACTAGATTATTGAGTTGTTGCGTAGCGACACTGAAAAAATAAGCAGTTTTTGCTTCACGTAAAGCCGTTATCGTAACGGCATCTAAACCCAGTAAGACAAGTGATAAAATGAAGAAACTGATTAATATTTCAATTAGGCTGAAGCCTGATGAAATAGGCATATTTATCCTTCGAGGCATGTGCTTCGCACACATTCTTCACAGCAAACAGGAAATGAAATCTTAACAGGCCATATTTCTTTTTCTAAAACTTTCCATAAAATTAAGCAGAGCATCGACACCAAGTTCTGGCATAGCATTGTAAATACTAGCGCGCAATCCACCGACACTACGATGTCCCTTTAAATTGCTTAAGCCTGCTTTATTTGCTTCTTCCATAAATAATGTGGTTAATGTTTCAGTTGGAACGTTAAATATAATATTCATCAGCGAACGACATTCAGCATGAATGGGACAGGAATAAAAATCAGCATGTTGATTAATAAAATGATAAAGTTTATTTGCTTTGCGTTTATTACTTTCGTAGAGCTTGCTTACCCCACCCTGCCGCTTTGTCCAAGCTAATACCAAACCGGTAATATACCAACTGAAGGTTGGTGGCGTGTTATAAAATGAATGGTGCTCCGTATGAGTTTTATATTTGTAAAGCGTAGGTGTTGAAGGTAGCGCCTCGTGAATAAGATCGTCACGGATAATGACAATCGTAATACCAGCTTGCCCCATATTTTTCTGGGCACCTGCATAAATCACGCCATATTTTTTCACATCAATTGGACGCGATAAAATCATGGATGACATATCTGCAATCAGTGGCACGCTAATATCAGGAATCCAATTAAACTCCACACCTTCTATTGTTTCATTGGGAGTATAGTGAAGATAGGCAGCATTTTCATTTAATTTCCAGACATTTTGATGTGGAATATAGGCTAGATGATCTTTATGTTCCAACGTAGCCACAATATTAATTTCACCATAACGCTTGGCTTCTTCAATGGCTTTTTTTGACCATATACCCGTATCGACGTAATCAGCTTGTTTATTTTTATGCAGAAGATTCATTGGAATCATAGCAAATTGAGCTGTCGCTCCTCCTGTTAAAAAGAGTACGTGGTAATTTTTCGGAATAGCCATGAGTTCACGTAAATCAGCTTCAGCTTGTTCGGCAACTATTTTGAATTCTGCACCTCGATGACCTAGCTCCATAATAGACATACCGGTAGCATGCCAATCGAGCATTTCTGCTTGAGCTTGAAGAAGAACTTCTTCTGGCAGTATAGCTGGACCAGCACTAAAATTATAAACTTTGCGCATAATATTGTTTCAAGAGTTATTCAGGGATGGCCAATCTAGGACTAGCCATCCTTATATTAAACTAGATTAATAGCAATTAATAGATTTTAATATTATAATCTTAGGCTCGTCAGTAGATTTCAGTTTCCCGCTATAAGATAAATATGACGAGTTCTCAAGAGAAACTTAATAATGGGCTATACAGAGACCGTAAAATTTCTTGTTGCAATGATCATTATGATGAACCCGTTGAGTTCGCTCTCTATTTTTTTACAATTGACAAATAAATTCTCACTTTCCAATCAGCAAAAAACTGCGCTTAAATGTGGTTTTTCTATAATGATTATTATGGTGATTACTATTTGGTTGGGCGGGGATTTATTGGATCTTCTTGGTATTACGATTGATTCATTTCGAGTGGCTGGAGGAACCATTTTATTTTTGACAGGATTATCTATGTTGCAATCTAAAGAAAGTCCCATGAGCCACACGCCTGAGGATGATATTGCGGCTGAAGAACGTAGTTCCATTGCCATTGTCCCACTTGCTCTACCTATTATTATGGGTCCCGGTTCAATCAGTACCTTGGTCATTGCTTCCAATGATTATTCAATTGCTTTTTACAAAATGTGGCTCACTATTCTTTGTTTAATACTAGCTGTCGGAATGGGCTTCATTTTATATCATGGTGTTTCCATTGCTAAGTTGATTGGTGAATCGGTCATTAAAGTCATTACTCGTATTATGGGAATGTTGATCATGGCTATTGCTGCAGGCATGTTTACTAATGGTCTGCAAGGATTAATACCTAGCTTACGATAATGTTTAACTTTGCGATTCACATTTGCTATTCCTTTGGACCTAACATTGATTTGGGATTAACATATTTTTTGAATTCATCTTCGCTTAAATAACCTAGTGCTAAACAGGCTTGCAACAAAGAAGTTCCATCATGCCATGCTTTATGAGCAATTTCTGCAGCTTTGTCATAGCCGATTTTTGGAGCAAGACCAGTTACTAACATGAGTGAATTTTCTACCGATTGATTAATTACTTTTTCATCAGCTTTTAAATCTTTTATACAGTATTGATTAAACATAGCTGAAGAGTCTGTCAATAATCTAACTGAATTCATGAAATTATATATAATCACCGGTTTAAATACATTTAGTTCAAAATTACCTTGAGAGTCTGCAAAACCAATGACAGCATCATGCCCCATGACTTGTGCGCATACCATGGTTAACGCTTCAGATTGGGTTGGATTCACTTTACCCGGCATAATCGATGAACCAGGCTCATTTGCAGGTAGAATCAGCTCGCCTAAACCACAACGTGGACCAGATCCTAGCCAACGAATATCATTAGCAATTTTCATTAGCGCGCAAGCAAGTGTTTTTAATGCGCCACTCGCAAATACAAAAGCATCATGAGCAGCTAAAGCAGCGAATTTATTGGGTGCTGAAACAAATGGCAAATCGGTTAACTCCGCGATTTTTTCTGCTGTTTTTTCCGCGAATTGTGGGTGTGTATTCAAACCAGTACCAACTGCTGTGCCGCCAATCGCCAGCTCATACAAGCCAGGTAGAGTTTGTGTAATATTCTTTATTGCTGCATCTAATTGTGCGACATAACCAGAAAATTCCTGACCAAGCGTCAAGGGAACAGCATCTTGTAGATGAGTACGACCAGTTTTAATGATGTGAGCAAATGCCTGCTGCTTAGCAGCTAATCCATCTCGTAAAGTCTGAATGGCGGGGATTAGCTGATGAACTATCGTGTACGCTGCAGCAATATGCATAGCAGTAGGAAAAGTATCATTGGAAGATTGCGATAAATTTACATGATCATTCGGATGAATAGGTGTTTTACTCCCCAATTGACCCCCTACCATTTCAATCGCGCGATTACTAATCACTTCATTGACATTCATATTGGTTTGCGTGCCGCTACCTGTTTGCCAAACCGATAAGGGAAATTGATCGTTCCATTTTCCTGCAATTACTTCATCGGCTGCTTTTGTAATGAGATCCATCCATTCATTTTTCAATAATCCTAATTCAAAATTACTAATAGCTGCTGCTTTTTTTAATATTCCAAATGCCCAAATTAATTCTTTTGGCATAAGATTATTACCAATAGCAAAATGTTCCAGAGAGCGTTGAGTTTGTGCTCCCCAGTATTTATCAGTAGGAACGGCCATGGTTCCCATACTATCTGATTCAATGCGTGCAGGTTGATTAGTCATATTCAGATCTCGTATTCAAGGGCTTTGAAAGTTACTTCATATAAATCGGCTGAAATTTCTTTATGTCGCAAAAGTAATTCTAATTGTTCTCGCATTAGCTGTTGACGTTCTTTATCATATCGTTTCCACGTAGTCAAAGGTTTTACCATTCGAGCTGCAATTTGTGGATTTAAACGATCCAGTTGTTGTACGACATCACGCAAGAATGCATAGCTCTCCCCCGTTATTGAATGAAAATTAATCAAATTGCGATTGCCGAAAGTACCAATTAATGCATACACTTTATTTGGATTTTTAATGTCAAATGTACTATCACGCATCAATTTTTTGACTTCAGACAATGCTGAAGGTAATTTAGATGCGGCTTGAATAGCAAACCATTTATCCATCACCAACGCATCTTGTTTCCAGCAATCATAAAAGCGACTCAGTGCTTTTTTCCGTAAGGGTGAATCAGTATTTGCCAGTGCACTCAGTGCAGCTTGGGTGTCAGTCATATTTAATTCAAGTGAGGTTTCAAATTGTTGCATACCTAGTTGAATGGATGGTGGCAATCGCATGAGATAAGCGAGGCAGTTATTTTTAAGTTGTCTGCGCCCAACCTCTTCAATCTCAAATCGATAGTTGCCTTTAGAATCGTGATTATCATGATACGTACTTAACCATAATGGATATAATTGATTAGCGATTTCCGTTATCATAAATTCTCGCACAGTGTGAATGCCATCAATATCAATCTCATCCATTTGTTCGCCAATGTATTTTTCAGATGGAATAACTAGCATTTCCGAGAGAAGCCATTTATCTCGGTAAGATTTGATCATGTATTCAAATACTTCTAATAATGCAGATGGCAAGATTAAATTTACCTCTTGATGATAATTGCGTAATAAATTAAGCGTGATGCGCAGTAGATATTTTTGTCCCGCTTCCCAACGATTAAATGCATCATCGTCATGTTTAAGTAAAAACAATAAGTCCTTATCTGAATAGGCATAATTTAATTTTACGGGAGCAGAAAAATTTCTCAGGAGTGAAGGAATGGGCACGGAGTTTATATTTTGAAATTTAAATGATTGATGTGAAGATGTTAAAGGTAAAACTTTCTCGTCTTCAGTGATATTATCCTGCAATTGCAATGGTATAGTTTTGCCTTGTTGATCTAATAATTTAATTCGAATAGGAATATATAGAGGTAATTTTGTAGGCTGACCTGGTGTTGGCGGACACGTTTGCATAAATGATAAAGTATAACTTTTTTCAATTTCATTAAAATCTTCTTCTACTAAAATAACCGGTGTTCCTGCTTGGCTATACCATAACTTAAATTGAGCTAAGTCGAGACCAGATACATCTTCCATGATAGCAATATAATCATCAATCGTAGTGGCCTGGCCATCGTATCTTGCAAAATATACATCCATTCCTTTACGAAATAATGAAAAACCTAAAATGGTTCGTAACATACGAAGTACTTCCGCGCCTTTATTGTAAACAGTCGCAGTATAAAAATTATTGATTTCAATATAGGAATCGGGTCGCACGGGATGGGCTAATGGTCCAGCATCTTCTGGAAATTGTATTTCACGTAAATCACAAACATCATGAATGCGCATCACAGCGGCTGAAAAAAGATCTTCTGAAAAAGTTTGATCACGAAAAATAGTTAATCCTTCTTTTAAGCTAAGTTGAAACCAATCTCGACAAGTAACACGATTGCCACTCCAATTATGAAAATATTCATGACTAATAACAGATGAAATATTGATATAATCATCGTCTGTTGCTGTTTCTGGTTTAGCAAGAATATATTTGGTATTGAAAATATTTAATCCCTTATTTTCCATGGCGCCCATATTAAAATCGCTAATAGCAACAATCATATAAATATCGAGATCATATTCTCGTCCATACGTTATTTCATCCCAACGCATCGCTTCCTTCAAGGAATACATCGCATGATAGGCTTGATTACCATAACCTTTTTCAACATAAATACGCAGCGAAATTTCACGTTTAGATTGAGTTGTGAAAACATCTTCAATCATATCGAAATCACCAGCAACCAAAGCAAATAAATAGCAAGGTTTTTTAAAAGGATCTTGCCATTTAACCCAATGTCGATGGTTATCTAATTTTCCAGAAGCAATTAAATTACCGTTGGAGAGTAAAATTGGATAATGTGCAGCATCTGCTGTGATTGTCGTTGTAAAACGAGCTAAAACATCTGGACGATCGAGATAGTAAGTAATTCTTCTGAATCCTTCTGCTTCGCATTGAGTGCAATAGGTTTTTTGTGAGCGATACAAACCACTTAAAGCTGTATTTTTATCAGGAAAAATTTTGGTGGTAATTTCCAGTGTAAAGTGATCTGGTAGATGAGGAATGATGAGATGATTATCGACTAATTGATATTGATGATTATTTAGGAGATCTTGATTTAATTTGATGGATTGCAATATTAACTCTTCGCCATCTAATATTAATGTCTTTTCTTGATTTACATGAACACGATTATGTCGTAGCTTCATCAAGGTCGTGACAATTGTGTGTTCTTCATAAAGATCAACATTAAGATTAATTTCATCTATGAAATAATTAGCTGGCGTATAATTTTTTAAATACGTAGATTGTTGAGGAGAAGTTGATGCAATTTTCATTAAGTGATTAATCTCTCAGTGATGTTAAGGAATGTTGATGGAAACCGGTTGATTATTATTTGCGCCTTGCGTTTGTGCCGGCATGATAGATGGTTGCTTTATTTCAGGTGGTGGCGGTGCCGGAGGTTGTTTTGGCGCTGAACTTACTTGAGCACCTCGGGGCGGTGTTTGAGTGGCATCAGAAGAAGGTCGTTTCGTGGTTTCGCTTGGAATGCCTGTTTCTTGAGGAGGAGGCGATTTGGGTGAAGTAGCATTTTCAATGATTTTTAAATTACCATCTTGGTCGACGATAGTGGTTTGTTTTTCGCCATTTGCCATTGTACTCTCGAGGTTATTTGATTGTGTTGGTGTGTTATTGATAGATGATGTTTCTGCGATAGCATTAAGAGCAAAAAAACTTGCTGCAATCACAATGAAATAACGCTGATTCATATCAAAATTCCTTTTTAGCATTGAGAATAGATAGATTAACATGTTAAATTAATGACATTATAACGTTTTCTTATACTACGTCAGTATGCAAACATGCAAATCAACTATGATTCTCAAGAAATAGATCATTTTTCATCTCTCGCGGCTCATTGGTGGGATACAATGGGTTTACTTAAAACTTTGCATCAAATAAACCCAATAAGACTATGTTATATAAAGAAGAATGTGAATTTACTTGATAAAAAGGTGATAGATATTGGTTGTGGCGGAGGAATTTTAACTGAAAGCATGGCAAAAGAAGGTGCAATTGTCACTGGAATTGATATGAGCAAGCCAGTTCTGGATGTCGCTGAGTTACATCAACTAGAATCCAAAACTAACATTGAATATATTCACACAGCAGCTGAATCAATAGCGACTAAAAGACCAGCCAGTTATGATGTGGTGACTTGTTTAGAAATGTTAGAACATGTACCCGATCCATTCTCCATCATTCAAGCTTGTGCTCAATTAGTTAAGCCAGGTGGACATGTTTTTTTCTCTACAATTAATCGCCATCCTAAAGCTTATTTTTTTGCTATTTTAGGGGCAGAATATTTTTTAAAACTCTTACCAAAAAACACACATGATTATGCAAAATTCATTCGTCCATCCGAATTGAGCACTTGGTTGCGGCAATCAAATTTATTACCTCAAGAAACATGTGGTATATCGTATTCGCCATTCACTTCACAATTCAACTTAACCAACGATATTTCCGTGAATTATCTTTTATATGCTCGAGCGAATGATATGGCAATTAGCAAATGAAAAATATCCAAGCTGTACTTTTTGATTTAGATGGAACCTTAGTCGATACTGCACCAGATTTGTTGCGCGTACTCAACCAATTGCGTAATGAATTCAAGCTTCCTGAGATTGCGTTGCAGGCTTTTCGCTCGATGGTAAGCTTTGGTTCGAAAATAATGCTCACTAAAACGCTTGGAATTGAAGAAAATCACCCTGATTTTAAAATTTTACGACAGAGATTTTTAGATCTTTATCAAAAACATTTAGCTGACTCCACCCAGCTCTTCCCTCATGTTGAAAATGTATTGACCTATTTGGAACAACAAAATATTCCTTGGGGAATCGTTACTAATAAACTAACTCGTCATACCCTAGAGTTATTAAAAATACTCCAGCTTGATCATCGAGCAAGTTGCATTGTTTGTGGCGATTCGTTACCAACCTACAAACCTGATCCCGCTCCTATTTTGTATGCTTGTCAATTATTGAAATTTAATCCGAAAAGTTGTTTATATGTTGGTGATTCAATTACTGATGTCATGGCGAGTAAGGCCGCGGGAACCACGTCTGTTGTAGCATTATATGGTTATATTGGATTAGGCGAAGATCCATACGCTTGGGAAGCAGATGCTTATGTTCATGAATTAATCGAGATATTGAAGTGGTTATAAGATTATCATAGCCAATGATTTACTGAAACAAAGCGAGCACCAGCTTTTTTCATCTCTTCCATGGATTTCGCAATATCTCCAGAATTTAATTCCACGCCACGACAAGCATCGGTAATCACATAGACATTGAAACCTTCACGAATAGCATCTAAGACTGAATAGTTAACGCAATAATCTGTTGCTAATCCCATCACATACACATCTTCCACCTGTTCTTTTTTTAGATAGTCACTTAAACCGGTCGAACGACGATGAGCGTTATCAAAAAATGCACTATAACTATCGATATTTTTGTCTATCCCTTTATGAAATATTTTACTGATCGAATCTGTATGAAGGAGTGGATGAAATTCTGCGCCTTTACTTTCTTGAACACAGTGAATCGGCCATAATATTTGCTGGAGACCATTCACAGAGATGACCTCCCCTGCTGTATGTCCCGGATGATGGCTAGCAAAACTTGTATGATCGTGCGGATGCCAATCTTGCGTCGCCACAACAAGATCAAAATAAGCTTGTAATTGGTTAGCCAAAAGAATGACTTCGTCACCACCAGGCACGGCTAAACTTCCATGCTGACAAAAATCATTTTGTAAATCAACCATGATGAGTGCTTTTTTATGCATATTTTATACTCGTTGTGTTGTACTTTTTAAGCGTTTACAATCACCTATTCTCTGGAGCGAAATCATACTGCAATTTTTTGGAAATGTAATCAGCTAATATGAAAGAGACTACTAATATCAGCGTTACCAGCGCAATGACCGTACCATTGAAAAATGATGGTATATTAAAAGTGAGTGGGATGGATGCGAAAAAATTTTTGCAGGGACAACTCACTTGCGATGTGAATGACGTGGCAATCTCTGAAAGTCGTTTAGCAGCGCATTGCAATCCCCAAGGTCGTATCGTTAGCTTGTTCTACCTTGCTTTTTTTCAAGAGGCATATTTTCTATTGATGCCCTCTTCGATGATTGAGCTTACTATGCAGGCACTTAAAAGATATGCTGTCTTTTATAAAGTTACATTAGCAGATGTGAGTAATCATTTTAGCCTCATGGGTTGTGTAAATGTCGATTTATCAAATGCAACAAACATCATCAGAATTAATATCCCATCCATCACAAATCGATACGTGGTGGCAGGAGAGTTAATTGATTTACAAATACTACAAAATCAAGTTAAAAATGTTGATTCATTATCCACTAATGATTGGAAATTCTTGGATATGATGGCTGGTATTCCTGCTATTTATCCTGAGACATCTGCGAAATTTCTCCCTCATGAAATTAACTTATTTCAATTTAATGCCATTAGTTTGAATAAGGGTTGCTATACCGGCCAAGAAATTATTGCTCGCATGCATTACCGAGGTAAGCTGAAAAAACATTTATATCATGGGCAAATTGCTTGTCAACACACGATACCAGTGCCTGGCATGGATATTTATCGTCAGGAAAGCCATGCTATACTAGTAATCGGAGTGATTGTTGATGTTTGTCCAAATGATCTGGGGTATGACGCTCTCATCATGTTAGATGAATCCGATGTAAAAGATGATTGTTTGTTTTTGGAAAATGATCCACATACTTATTTTTACAACATCACAAAGACGAGCTAAAGCATGACGACTAGCATTCGCATTGCACTTGCCCAACTTAATTTATGTGTTGGAGATCTTGAAGGTAATTTACAAAAACACATTCATGCAGCTAATGAAGCGAGAGATAAATATGCTGCTAATTTAATTATTTTTCCTGAACTTAGTTTAACGGGTTATCCGCCAAAAGATTTGTTACTTCGTCCAGCATTTATTGCGAGTGCGCAGCGGATATTGGAACAATTTATTTCTCAAACAACAGGCATTGATGCACTTGTCGGGCATCCTTATCTGGATGAAAAAGGGTTACAAAACAGCTGTTCGCTCATTCGAGATCGAGTATGTTTAGGCAGATATGCAAAACAATGTTTACCGAATTATAGTGTTTTTGATGAGTATCGTTATTTTGTTCCAGGCAATCATTCTTATGTCGCAATAATTAATCATCTTCCTATTGGTTTTATTATTTGTGAAGATGTATGGCAAACAACGCCCATTTCGCAAGCCATAGCAGCAGGTGCTAAACTCATCGTTGTGACAAATGCCTCTCCATTTGAAACCGATAAGCATGAATTACGTTTAGCTGTGTTGGCTAAATATGCAAAACAATATCGCATTCCCATTATTTATGTCAATCACATCGGTGGGCAGGATGAAATCATTTTTGATGGTGGCTCGATGGTTATTAATGAGGAAGGCAATCTTTGTCAATTCGCTGGGTTTTATCAGGAACGCTTATTAGTGGTTAATCTTGATGTTGCATCCACACAAGCGATTGAAAAAAATATTATCGTTCCACACCAACTTGAAAGAATATACCAAGGATTAGTACTTAGCACGCATGATTATGTTGAAAAAAATAATTTTCAGCGAGTCTTGGTTGGTGTTTCGGGAGGAATCGATTCCGCTTTAACATTAGCGATTGCTGTGGATGCGCTCGGTAAGGAGAGAGTGAATGCCGTGATGATGCCATCGCGTTATTCAGCGGCAATCAGTTTAGAAGATGGTATATCTGTTGCAAAAAAATTAGGTGTAAAATTTGATATTATTTCGATTGAGCAAGTCCACCAAAGTTTTCTTGAAACACTGATGCCCCATTTTGCAGGAAAAAAGCCCGATGTAACCGAAGAAAATATTCAATCGCGTTGTCGTGGTGTGTTGTTGATGGCGCTTTCTAATAAATATCATTCGCTTGTTCTTACGACGGGCAATAGAAGTGAGTTAGCAGTCGGTTATTGTACCATCTATGGTGATATGGCTGGTGGTTTTGCTGTTCTAAAAGATATCCCAAAAACATTCATCTATAAACTTGTAAACTATCGCAATCAATTATCCCTTGTGATACCACAACGCACGATAGAAAGACCGCCAACGGCCGAATTAGCGCCCAATCAAAAAGATGAGGATTGTTTACCACCTTATTCTATTCTGGATGAAATTCTTTATCAGTATCTTAATCGCAGCCAAAGTATCGATGAAATAGTTGCCCAAGGATTTAAACGTGATATGGTCACAAAAATAGTAAATTTGATTCGTATTAATGAATATAAACGTCAACAAGCGGCTGTTGGGCCGCGTATCAATTACAAGTCATTCGGTGATGATTGGCGTTATCCAATTACCAATGGCTTTAAAGGTTAACTACGGTTTCGAGATTTATTTTCTAAATTATTGTAGCGCAATACCAATAATACATCTTGTTCGAGCTTTGTCATTCCTAATTGGTGATAAGATTTAGCCATTATTTTTAATCCATCGATGACAGCCGGAGCACCTTGATAATGCATCACAAGATCACTAGCACGATTTGCCGCGGCAATATAAGCCCCTCGTGTATAATAATATCGGGCAACTTGCAATTCATGATTGGCCATTAAATTACGTAAATAAAGCATATATTGGTGAGCGGGAGGGGTATATTTGCTATTTGGAAAGCGGTATACGAGCTCTTCGAAGTCGTGATAGGATTTTTGCATTTGAGTTAAATCCCGTGTTGCTAGGTCAACACTAAATAATCGTTCAATCACTCCTAGATTTTGATAAAAATCAGACAGTCCTCGAATATAGTAGGCGTAATCAACATGAGGATGCGTAGGGTGAAGACGAATAAAATGATCTGCTGTCGCTACTGCCATGGCATATTCATCTTTCATGTAATAAGCGTAGATGAGATAAAGCTGTGCTGATTCTGTTTCGTTGCCAAATGGATATTGTACATCTAAGGCTTCAAAACGTTTAATTGCTTCACTATAACTTTTATCTTGAAGCGCTTCTTTACCACGCTGATAAATTTGTTGAGGAGTTTCATCTTTATAAGCTTCGGATGGCTCAACTGCGGCTGCACAGGCAACTAGCAAGAGTGAGATTGTAGTAAGACAGGCAAATTGTAAAAATTTTTTCATGGAAAGTACCTTACATTCACAATAGAGTTGTATTCCCACCGCTTGCCGCAGGACAAAGCGATTTCAAAACAGAAAACTTTGGCTGCTTTGCAGTTCTAGTTTTTTGCTTTTGACGTGCATTGTAAACTAAATTCTGTCATCATTCACCGTGCTATGATAAAAAAAATCCACGAAACATTCATTATTTCAGAAGACTATCTTCATCAACGACTAGATCAAGCGTTGGCTAAACTGCTGCCTGATTTTTCTCGTACTCAAATTAAAGAATGGATAGAGTCAGGATCCGTTCTAGTGAATCAGCAAATAACTAAGTCCAAGCTTCGCCTAAAGGGAGGTGAAACGGTGACGGTAGCAGTTAGCCTATTGCCTCCTGTGCAATCGATTGCACAAAATATTCCTCTTTCTATTGTTTATGAAGATGCTGAATTGTTGATTATAAATAAACCAGCATCAATGGTAGTTCATCCGGGTGCCGGTAATAAAGATCAAACGCTGCTAAATGCGCTACTTTTTCATGATCCTCAATTACAAGCTTTACCTCGAGCTGGAATTTTGCATCGTTTAGATAAGGATACAACTGGTTTATTAATTATTGCCAAGACATTAGGATCGCTAAAAAAACTATCGATACAACTAAAAAAACACACTATCGTGCGAGAGTATCAAGGAGTGGTCTATGGAAGAATCATTAGCGGTAATACGATTGATGCACCAATTGGTCGTCATCCTACTCAACGTACGCATATGGCAGTAATCGAAACAGCAAAAGCAGCTGTGACCCATTATCGAGTAATAGAAAGATTTCGGGCACATACTCTATTAAAAATCCGACTGGAAACAGGCCGTACCCATCAGATACGCGTTCATATGGCACATGTTCGTCATCCTATCGTGGGTGATACGACTTATGGAGGCAGAATTCAATTTGCTAAGGGAAGCCACCCTGCTCTCATTCAGACCTTACGCCAATTCAAGCGTCAGGCTTTGCATGCTTACGCATTAGAACTAGTCCATCCAGTAACACATCAAACAATGCGTTGGGAAGCGGCTTTACCTGAAGATATGCAACAACTTATTCATGCTTTAAGAGTAGATAATGAACTACATTCAGCCTGATTGGCCTGCTCCACCATCTATTAAAGCCTATACTACTTTGCGATCAGCCTGGCAGGGAAAGGAGTCGTTAGGCATGTCATTACCACTACCTGCTGAACCTATTTGGATAGCTCAAGTCCACAGTATCTTAGCGGTAAAAGCCATTCCTGAAAATAATGGGAAAGAAGCAGATGCCGTGTTTACCAATGAGCTTCATCGAGTATGTGTAGTGATAACAGCAGATTGTTTGCCTATCCTCATTTGCGATAAACAAGGTACGCAAGTAGCCGCTATACATGCTGGTTGGCGAGGATTAGCAGCAGGTATTATTGAAAGCACATTAGATCAAATGAAGCTTTCCAGTAACGATTTACTAGTCTGGTTAGGACCAGCAATTGGACCTAAGCAATTTGAAGTAGGTAGAGATGTCTATGATGCTTTTACCTTACGTCATCCTCAAACTGCCACTGCTTTTAGTCAGAGCCAATCGAATCACTGGTTTGCCGATTTGTATGCTCTTGCAAAAATTCGATTAGCATTGCGAGGGATAAAGCAGATTTATGGGGGGAATTACTGTACTTTCACTCAAAAAGAGCTGTTTTTTTCTTATCGACGAGATAAAGGCATTATTGGCCATATTGCTTCCGCAATATGGATTGACGGTGACCATAAATGATAAGATATCAAAAGCCTTGCCTAAGCGTAAAATTGGTGCACTTAGGCAAGGTTAAACGTATCCCTTAAGAGTCACCACTTGGGATCTAAAATGTTAAGTTTTTAAGAGGATTTGCCATGAGTAGATATCTATCTTTTATTATCCGTACTATCACTATTATATTTTTCTTTATTAGTAACCTAACTGCTCACGTTTATGCTGCAGCACCTGCTGATACGACTATTGCCCCTATGCTCAAATCGGTTTTGCCAGCCATCGTCAATGTCAGAGCACAAATTAAAGTTGATCTCAATGCGTTACGCGAAATGCAAAAACGTAACAAAACCAAAGATTCTGAAGATGATCGGCTACTACCTCCTGTTAGTGATACGGTCATATCCGTTGCTTCGGGCGTTATTGTTGATACAAACCACGGGTATATTTTAACTAATTCACATGTCATTGATGATGCGCAGATCGTGACGGTCACGCTTGGTGATGGCCGACGCTTTACCGCAAAAATAATTGGTAAAGATAAACCATCTGATGTTGCCTTATTGCAAATAAAAGCAAAAAATCTTACTGCCCTTCCGCTAGCTAATTCAAATGATCTGAAAGTAGGTGATTTTGTTGCTGCGATCGGGAATCCTTTCGGATTGAATCAAACCGTTACCTCAGGCATCGTGAGTGGCTTAGGCCGCACGACATTGGGTATCGAAAGCTATGAAAATTTCATACAAACTGATGCACCAATTAATCTTGGCAACTCAGGTGGCGCGTTGGTCAATATGCAAGGTCAGTTAATAGGCATCAATACGGCTATACTTGCCCCTGATCGTGGCAGCATAGGTATTGGTTTTGCTATTCCTACAAATATGGCAAAAAGAGTGATGGAGCAGCTCATTGAATACGGTAATGTCAAACGCGGTGTATTAGGGATAGGCGCACAAGATATTACGCCAGAACTAGGCACGGCATTTAATATGAATACCACAAAAGGAGCAGCAGTAGCGCAAGTTGTTCCCGATTCTCCAGCTGCTCAAGCAGGTATTCAAGTGGGAGATATCATTACCGCTGTGAATAACAATGCAATCAGTAATGCTAGTGATGTTGTTAACACGGTTGGTTTTTTACGTGTCGGCACTAGAACAAACGTTGAAGTATTACGTAATGGCAAGCCATTAACGATCAATGTTATTTTATCTGACCCAAAAGTCCGAAAACAATTAGTTGAACGAAATGATCCATTTCTTTTTGGAGTAGGATTAAAGAATTTCAGCCTTTTAAGTCCCATTCACGGCAAAATAAAAGGTATTCTTGTTGTTTCTGTTGAACAAGATAGTAATGCTGGTCGTGCTGATTTGCGACCGGGAGATATTGTTACTTCTGCTAATCAACAACGCGTGCAAAATATTGATGAGCTTAAAAAAACAGCGACAACATCCGATAAAACATTATTAATAAATATTATTCGAGGACCGGGAGCAGTTTTCCTCGTTATCAATAAAGAAGAAGCATAATCATGTTATTTTTTTCATCCATAAAAAATTCATTTAAAAAATTAACTAATACACCTATGTCAAAAATGTTAACCTATGTGACTCTATTTTTTGCGTTGGTTTTTAGTGTGTATGGCGGAAAAAAATTGATAATGATGTGGTATATGTCTCATTATCAACCGCCTCCTGTTACCATATCAGCTACCAAAGCGAAGGGGAACGTTTGGCAAACTTATATTACGACGATTGGCACATTAACAGCCATTCATGGTGTCGATTTATCCGCAAATGTTGCTGGCATTGTTAAAGAGATCCGATTTAATTCGGGACAAATTGTTAAAAAAGGTGATGTAATTATTTTACTTGATATGGATATCGAACAAGCTACTCTTAAAAGTAGCCAAGCGAAATTGGAATTAGCAAAAATTGATTATGCGCGTGAGAAAAAATTATTTGATCGCCACGTTGCTTCACAAGCAACATTAGATACACGTTTCGCAGAACTTTTAGAGGCGCAAGGCAATGTTGAATCTATTCAAGCGCAAATTCAACAAAAAACCATCACTGCTCCATTTGATGGTAGATTAGGAATACGTCAAATGGATCTTGGCCAGTATTTACCGCCTGGCGCACCGATTGTTACTTTACAATCGATGAACCCATTGTATGTTCTGTTAAATATTCCTGAAAAATATTTATCTCATCTCTATATCAACCAAGTGATCGATGTTGTCGTTGATATTGGTAATGATAAAATAGTAAAAGGAAAAATTACGGCTATTAATTCGAAAGTGGATCATGCTACGCGAAATGTTCTCGTGCAAGCAATGATTCCAAATGACAAGTATGAGCTATATCCAGGCATGTTTGCTTCTACCAAGGTATGGTTTCGCGATAAAAAAAATACAGTGGTTGTTCCACAAACAGCAATTTCTTACAGTTTAAGTGGTGATTATGTTTTTGTGGTGAAAGATGAAAGTAAATCCAAAAAACAACATGAATTACATGTCTACCGCCAGTATGTTACGGTGGCTGAGCAACGAGGTACGCAAGCATCTATCACATCGGGTATTCAACCCGATGACCTTGTTGTTATCTCCGGGCAATTGAAACTGCAAAATGGTACCTCAGTCATCATTGATAATAGTGTGGAGCTCTAAATTTCCTCATGATATTTACCGACATATTTATTAAACGTCCTGTTCTTGCCTGTGTTGTTAGTTTAATTATTTTGCTATTTGGACTACGCGCTATTTCCATGCTTGAATTACGCCAATTTCCGAAAATCACTAATACCGTTATTTATGTGACAACAAGTTATCCAGGCGCAAGCGCTGATCTCATTCAGGGTTTTATTACTAGTCCTATTGAAAAATCTATTGCAAGTGCCGATGGCATTGATTATCTCACCTCACAAAGCATCGATGGCTTAAGCACCGTTACAGCTTATATTCGTCTGAATTATGACCCCAATGTAGCGATGACAGATATTATGGCTAAAGTTTCTGAGGTTGGTAATCAACTACCCAAAGAAAGCAATCAACCGGTCACGCAAAAATCGACGGGTGAGCAAATGGATTTAATGTATATTGGGTATAGCAGCAAGCACATGAGTAATGAACAAATCACTGATTACTTATCTCGAGTTGTTCAACCTAAACTACAAACTGTTGCTGGGGTTTCAAATGCTGAAATAGTAGGTGGTCAAGTGTATGCAATGCGTGTTTGGCTAGATGCCAACAAAATGGCAGCGCTAAATATCTCACCGCTTGAAGTCGTGGCTGCCTTGCAACAGGAAAATTTTCAGACGGCAGCGGGCCAAACCAAAGGTAAATATGTTTTATTTAATATTACCGCCAAAACTAATTTAGAAAATCCTCAAGCTTTTAATGATATTGTGATTAAAAATCAAAATGGAACCTTAATACAAATCAAAGATGTTGGTTCGGTTGAACTGGGCGCTCAAAGTTATGATTCATCAGTCAAATTTAATGGCAAAAATGGTGTGTTTATTGGGATTAAAGGGACACCGACATCGAATCCTCTAACCGTCATCGACGATGTCAAAAACATATTGCCGAAAATTGCGCATAATTATCCTCCTTCCATGGAAAGTAAAATTGTTTATGATAGCACTGAATATATTCGTAGCTCGATTAAAGAAGTGATTCGCAGTATTCTTGAAGCAACCATTATTGTTATTTTAGTTATATTCGCTTTTATCGGAGCAATTCGAACCGTTACTATTCCTGTTATTACCATTCCACTTTCGCTAATTGGCGTGTGTTCCTTAATGTATGCCATGGGTTATTCTATTAATTTACTGACGTTACTGGCAATGGTTATTGCAATTGGACTAGTCGTTGATGATGCAATTGTGGTGGTTGAAAATATTTATCGGCATATTGAAGATGGATTAAGCCCTTATCAAGCCGCACTTCTTGGCGCTAGAGAAATTGCTTCTCCTGTTATTTCAATGACAACCACCTTAGCGGCTGTCTATGCACCAATTGGTTTTATGACTGGCTTAACTGGTGCATTATTTAAAGAATTTGCATTCACCTTAGCCTTTGCAGTGATTTTATCAGGTGTCATCGCTTTAACTCTATCACCCATGATGTGTGCATATATCTTAAGCCCAACGATGATGCAAAAACGTTTAGTTATTTATATCGATAAAATGTTTGAAAAATTAAAACAACTCTATACTCAAAAACTCTACCAGGTTTTGCAGCATCGTTTAGTGGCCGCAGTTTTTGTCATGATCATGTTATTAGGATGTCTATTGATTGCATTCACCACCACTACTCAGCTGGCGCCTGATGAAGATCAAAGTATTTTATTTTTATCTCTTAATGCGCCAAAATATGCTAATTTGGATTACACTGAAAAATATACTGATTTGTTGACCAATATTTTTGAATCCATACCTGAGACAGAAGATTTTTTTACAGTAAATGGGTCGGGCTCGGTTAATAATGCTTTTGCTGGATTGATATTAAAACCATGGGATCAAAGAAAACTCTCTCAATCACAAGTGCTAGAAAAACTACAACCTAAATTATCGAAAATTACCGGATTAAATGCAGTTGCTTTCCCTTTACCTTCTTTACCAGGAAATTCAGACGGATTACCTGTTCAGTTTGTCATTACCACGACCGAAAATTATACTTCACTACATCAAATGTTAAAAAAACTTGAAGATGCTGCTAATACTAGCGGTTTATTTGCTTATGTTGACGGCGATTTAAAATTTGAAAAACCTATGTTAGAAATTTCGATTAATCGCAACAAAGCAGCAAGCATGGGCGTCAGTATGCAAAAAATTGGTAGTGCACTTTCAACTCTTTTGGGTGGTGGCTATGTCAATCGATTTAGCACTTATGGTCAGAGTTATGAAGTGATACCACAAATTTTACAGATAGATCGTTATAATCCAAATAAAATTAACGATTATTACATCACGACTGCTTCTGGTAGTTCTGTACCGCTTTCGAGCATGATTGATTTAACCACAAAAACACAAGCAAACGAACTTTTTCATTTCCAGCAACTTAATTCAGCTACATTATCAGCAATGATGTTTCCTGGACAATCAGTAACGGATGGATTGAAATTTTTAAAAGAAAAAGCTGATAAAATTTTTCCTACCGAGTTTAGCTATGATTACGCTGGTCAATCTCGGCAGATTATTCAAGAAGGTCAAACCATGGTTTACACTTTCTTTTTTGCATTAATTATTATTTATTTGGTTCTATCCGCACAATTTAATAGTTTTCGTGATCCATTTATTATTTTACTTAGCGTGCCCTTATCCATGATTGGTGCCTTACTGCCTTTGCATTTAGGATTTGCGACATTGAATATTTACACTGGAATCGGATTAATTACTTTGATTGGCTTAATTAGCAAACATGGAATCTTAATGGTAGCGTTTGCCAATCAATTACAAATAAACGAAAGATTAAATATTCAAGACGCAGTTTTAAAAGCAGCAGGTTTGCGTTTACGCCCTATTTTGATGACCACGGTTTCAATGGTATTGGGTGTTGTACCACTGATTCTTGCAAGTGGCGCTGGAGCTCAAAGTCGTTATAATATTGGTTTAGTAATTGCTTCTGGAATGACGGTTGGAACTTGCTTCACACTTTTTATTGTTCCTTCCATGTATGCACTTTTAGCAAAGAAAATTGAGCCAGAAGGTGACATGATCGTAGAAAATTGAAAGGTAGTCATGTATGTCTCTGAGTAAACTATAATGGATCCATTTTTTGGTGCAAAAAGTGAAGATTTTTTTCCTGTTTTGTTATAATAATTCCATTCATTTTTAAGCTCCCCTGTTTTTCCATTTCTTATTGTTATGGTAACCTGTTTACTAGAATCAGCCTGGGTAAGATATACAATATCATTATTTGGTAATATTGCTAAATCAACCAATGGTTTTGATATAAGCTGTTTGTAAAACTCAACTTTCTTTTTTTTCACCTGGATGAGGAGAATGTAGATGATGCTATCACGTCTATTATTGATAGCGACAATCAAATCATCATTCGAATTTTTTTTAATAACAGTAACTTGACCAAGGAAAAGTAAATTTAATAAGATTTTAAATAAAAATCTGGGATTTAATTTTTCATCAAGAAAACCCGGAGTTAGCTTCGAATAATCTAATCTAATGATATCGATAGGTGAATAAATAATGATATTATTTTTTATTTTTAATATATAATTTTCTGAATGGCCAGGCAGCACAATTTCTTGCGAAGGGCTTCCTGATGGTAAGCTCCAAAAACAAATTGATTTATTACTCGCACTACTGAGAATGATGTATTCGTCCGCTATTTTTGTGAGGACAATCGAAAGCACAGAGCCAGGGTGACACCCAATAAATTTTTTAAGCCCTACCTTTACATCCCAAATAATAATCACACCATTTTCATAACCAATGACAATTTCACGATCATTAATAGGGGCCAAACAGGTAATGGAGATGGTTGATTGATAAAGCGTATTCGAGTTGGTATGGATGATCCCCATTTTTTTATAACTTTTATCATTCGAAACTAAAAGTAATTCTCCCTTACTACTTCCGATAACTAATGTATTATGATCTAATTCAATCATCGTTGAAATATTTCCTCGTAATCCATAACACTCATTACATTGCTTGGTTTGCTTTGGTAATGGTTTTTTATAATTTAATATAGGAAAAGGTGCAGAAGAATAATGACGTTTGCTGATGTCATGAAATAACTTGCAAGCTTGTCCAGCAATAGCCAATTCTTGTTTGTTCAAATAGTAGAAAATATCATCTAGGATATCTCTCGGCATAAATATGCTTAACCGTGTTTCGTTTGCTTTCGTCCTATCATCTTGTAGCCAAATTAAAAATAATTTAGCGCTTGCTCGGTTGCTTCGTAAATAACGATCATTAAATAATTTTTGTTGCTTTTCATTAGGCAATGATTCAATAAAAAACTGATAAGTGATATCCTCCTCATCACCTTTTGTAGCAAGAAAATTTGCTAATAGCGTAATTTGCTCCGCCTCCTTTATGAACTCGATCGATTTCCCAAAATATTTTCGAAATGGTCCTCTGTTGATTTCTATATATTCTTGCAGTTTGTTTTTAATCAATTTAATGTTCATTTTTTTCTCCTAGTGATGATATTAAACTTCCCTTCATGGACAGGAAAAATGATGTAATTTTATTCAGTCAAGGTATAATCCTATGATTCAGCAGCTGGGGCAAAAAAGATAAATTATGAGTAATCATCTTGCACAAAAATTACAAACCCGTCATCTCAATATGATAGCGATTGGCGGTTCAATAGGTACTGGAATTTTTCTCGCTAGTGGCTATTCTATATCAATTGGCGGGCCAGGTGGTGCTTTGCTGGCTTATAGCTTAATGGCTATTATCGTCTATTTTCTGATGACCAGCTTAGCTGAAATGAGTGTATACAAACCGAGTTCGGGCACATTTTGCGAATATTCGACTTCCTATGTAGGGGAATCTTTCGGCGCAGCAATGGGCTATAACTATTGGCTAAATTGGGCTATTACTATTGCTGCAGAAATTTCAGCGGCATCATTAATAATGAATTATTGGTTTCCTGAAATTAATGGCGCTATTTTTTCTGTCATTTTTTTCAGTATCATTTTTCTGTGTAATTTTTTCTCTGTACGATTATTTGGCGAAATTGAGTATATAATGTCTTTCACTAAAGTGACAGTGATTGTCATCTTTATTCTTCTCGGAATACTAATGGTTTGGAAACAACCGCACTTTGGCGCTACAAACTGGAAAGTGGGAGATGCACCCTTTCATCAAGGATGGTATGGGTTTATTGCTGTTTTCTTATTTGCTGGATTTTCATTTCAAGGTACTGAATTGATTGGAGTGGCTTCAGGCGAAGCTCAACATCCTGATATCTCTATCCCAAAATCAATTAAATATGTATTTTGGCGTTTAACTTTATTTTATGTTTTATCAATTGCAATTATTACCTTGCTTATTCCTTATACCGACAACCGCCTTACCTATCAAGACAATGTTATGATGAGCCCATACACCTTGATTTTTAGTCATTATATTGCAGCTTATGCGGGTGATTTGGTTAATTTTATTATTCTTGTCGCGGTTATATCTGCAGCCAATGCTAGCATGTATTCATCTACTCGTATTTTATGGTATTTAGGCAAAACCAAACAGGCGCCTCTAGTTTTCAGCAGAGTCAATTCGTTTGCTATTCCAATTGCAGCATTAATTGCTTCAGCTTTAATTGGTTCATTGGTATTCCTTTCGTCATTCATAGGTAATGGGAAATTATTTACTTATTTGGTGCAAATATCTTCGCTTTCAGGTTTTATTGCCTGGTTTGGTATTGCATTAAGCCATTATCAATTTAGAAAAAAATATTTATCCAAAAATGGTGGCGTACAAATCCTCAAATACAAAGCCAAATTCTATCCCTATGCCCAAATTATTTCCATGTTTATGTTGGTATTTATTGTAGCGGCACAATGCATACCTTTAATTAGAAATGCAAATTATAAAATGAGTGATTTTCTAATCATCTACTCCTCAGTCTTGCTATTTTTTATTTTTTATTTAGTGCATAAAATAAACAAACATTTGTGCAATCGACGAATAATGAAAACCCTTTAAATATATTTCCCGTGGCTTGGCGTTATTATTTAGGGCGTGAATGTTTGCTTAGGTGATGAGTTTATCAATCCCAGCCGCCTTAGCAATAGACAATAGATTGTCAGGGAGATTCGTCAAAGAAATTTTTTTCTTATGTTGCTTTGCATATTTTATCCACTCAACGATAAGCGCTAATCCAGCGCTATTGCTAGAATGTAATTGTGAAAAATCGAAATTTAATTGTTGCGCTTGTTTTAATTGGCTTAAACTTTTTTCATAGATTAACATTACATTTGAAAAATCCAATTCACCTGATAATAAAAATTGATTATTATTGAAAGTGATGGTTGCTTGTTTAGAATTTCCTAACCTCATTCAATAATCCTGTTATTATGCCGCGACATTTTAGCTAATAATTGATCCATTGAGCCTTGCGATAATAGATCAGAAAATTGAGCACGAAAGCTATCCAGCATGCTAACACCCTCAACCGACATATCAAATAATTTCCAACCACTGGGAGTATGCACAAGACGATAGACCACTCGAATCGGTTGTCGATTATTACTAATAATCTCACTCGTTACTTCAACAGTACGCCCACTGCTACTACGAACAGGATAAAATTTTATCGTTTGATCTTCATAAGCTGTCAGTGCTGATGCATAAGTACGAATAATCGTGGTAGTAAATTCTTGCTGAAATTGCTTTCTTTGTAATGCGCTTGAACTGTTCCAGACCGAAGGCGGTAAAACGCGTTTAGACATTTCAGCAAGGTCAGCATTAGGAACAACATATCGATAGGCTAAGTTATAAACGACAGTCGGTTTTGTTTTTAAGGTTGCTTTATTTGCTTTTAACCCCGCTATCATATTATCCGCAATTTGTTGCAACAAAATGACTGGATCCGTTGATTGCGCAAAGACAGGCGTCAATACATTTAAAAAAATGATCCATGCGTACAGAAAGTGAATTGTTATCAGTCGCATATTAATTTTTCCTTGTGGTTTCTTTATCACCAACTCGATATAAAAGCTGACCGATTAATTTTTCTAAAACCAACGCGGAATTAGTAAATTCTAGAGTGCTACCATTTTTGAGAACGACTTTATTATACATTGGCGTAATAGCTATATAATTATCGCCCAGTAATCCTGCAGTAAAAATTCCAGCCGAGGAATCATCCGGAATAGTATTATATTCATCTGAGATTCGCAGGCTGACAATCGCCTTAAAGGTAACTGGGTCAAGCTTAATGTTTGTGACTTCACCAATTTGCACACCACCGATTTTTATCGGAGATCTAACTTTTAAACCACCAATATCATCAAATGCTGCCGTTACGACATAACTTTTTCCAGGAAAAAGAGAGGTTAAGCCACTCACTTTAAATGCTAATATTGTTAGCGCGATAAATGCGATTAATAAAAATAAACCAACTAATAATTCAATCAACCGTTGCGATAGCATTACCAAGCTCCTATCATCATGGCGGTTAAAATAAAATCTAATCCCAGAACAGCCAGCGATCCATACACAACCGAACGAGTAGTAGCGCTAGCGATGCCTTCTGATGTTGGCACCGCATAATAACCTTGTGCTACAGCAATCCAAATGACTACTGCGCCAAATGCTAAACTTTTTATAATGCCATTCAAGATGTCTGAATAAAAATCTACGGAGGTTTGCATATTTGACCAGAATATTCCTGCATCAAGGCCTAACCATTTTACGCCAACTAAATAGGCTCCATAAATTGCCATCACATTAAATATCATGGTTAGCAAAGGCATTGAAATTAATCCACCCCAAAATCGAGGAGCGATAACATGACGAAGCGGATCAACAGCCATCATTTCCATACTAGACAATTGTGCGGTTGCTTTCATTAAACCAATTTCAGCAGTGACTGCCGTCCCTGCTCTACCAGCAAATAAAATGGCTGTGACAACCGGGCCTAATTCTCGCGCGACACTTAATGCAACTAATGGGCCTAATTGCTGTGAGGCGCCAAACTTAGATAAAGTATGATAGCCTTGCAAAGCAAGGACCATACCAATAAATACGCTGGAAACAACAATGATAGGCAACGATAACACGCCTTCTGCATAAATTTGATGAAGAATTAAAGGATATCCTTTTTTAATATTGGGTATATTAAAAAGTGCACCAACCAGTAATAATCCTGCTTTACCAAGCTGGCGTAAATTTTCAATTCCCCAGCGACCAAGTATGGCAACGCTATTCATCATGATGCTATTTCCACAAAGAAATCTTGTTCTAATGGTTTAGCTGGATAATCAAACGGAACCTCGCCATCAGGTAAACCTTGAATAAATTGTTTTAGTTGATTGGAGGGGTTATTCATAATAGTGGCGGGCACGCCGTGACCAATGATTTTTTTATCTGCAATCACATAGGCATAATCTGAAATACTAAATGTTTCAGCGACATCATGCGAGACTATAATACTGGTTAAACCCAAAGCATCGTTCAAGGTACGAATTAATTTAATTAATACACCCATTGAGATGGGATCCTGTCCAGTAAATGGCTCATCATACATAATCAACTCTGGATCTAAGGCAATAGCACGTGCTAAAGCGATTCGTCTTGCCATCCCTCCTGACAATTCATTGGGCATAAGATTGGCTGCGCCTCGTAATCCTACCATCTGTAACTTTAATAATACCACTGTGCGAATCATGGATTCAGACAATAAGGTATGCTCGCGTAGAGGAAAAGCGATGTTTTCGAATACAGATAAATGGGTAAATAAGCCGCTACTTTGGAATAGCATACCCATGCGCTTGCGTAAACGATACAGTTCGGTTCTAGATAGTTGATTAATTGCCTTGCCAGAGACGATTACCTTACCACTGGTAGGCGATAATTGGCCTCCAATTAAATGGAGCAATGTGGTTTTACCGGTTCCACTGGGACCTAAAATTGATACGATTTTGCCTTTAGGTATAATAATATCGATATCTTTAAATACATAACAACCATTCTCGTATTGAAAAGACATGTGGCTGATTTCAACTTGATTGTCTTGCATCTTCTCAGTTTCGCAAATGACAAGCGAAATTGCTATAGAGAGAAACCCTGGCGGGTTTGGCATATTGTTCCTTACACAAGCTTGTAAAAAGGCGTAGGACTTGTCCCAAATGGCAAGCACAGCTAATATAGGCAGCAATTGAAATAAAATTTAGGGTTTTGCTATGGATAATGAGAAAATATGTGAATTAGGACGAGCTGTGATTGAAATTGAAGCAAAAATGATCAATAACTTAATGAAACGAATTGATCAATCTTTTGCTAAAGCTTGTCAATTTTTACATCAGTGTGACGGTCGCATTGCTGTGATGGGTGTCGGTAAATCAGGGCATGTGGCTAAAAAAATAGCAGCTACCTTTGCTAGCACTGGAAGTCCAGCTTTTTTTATTCATCCCAGCGAAGCCAAGCATGGTGATATTGGGATGATCACGTCAAAAGATGTCGTATTAATTCTTTCAAATTCAGGCGAATCAGAAGAAATTATCGCTATTCTTCCCTACATCAAACAAATGCATCTTCCACTGATTACTCTCACAGGTCGGCCACAATCCACTTTAGCAAAATCAGGGACAATTAATATTGATGTTAGCGTGGAGAAAGAAGCTTGTCCTTTGGGTCTTGCACCTACATCGAGCACGACTGCTTCGTTAGTCATGGGTGATGCTTTGGCAATGGCAGTTCTAGAAATGCGTGGCTTTACCGAAAAAGATTTTGCGCTTTCTCATCCAGGCGGTAGTTTGGGTCGTCGCTTATTGCTTCGTGTTCACGAAATTATGCATTGCGATGATGCTATTCCCAAAGTTCTTCATTCAGCAAATCTGAAAGAAGCTTTAGTTGAGATGACCCGCAAAAAACTAGGAATGACGACTATCGTTAATGAAGCAGGAGAACTCGTGGGAATATTTACCGATGGCGACGTACGACGTGCTTTCGATATGAATACTGATCTTGGCGAAACTCAAATTCAAACAGTGATGACTAAAAACCCAAAAATAATCCCTCACTCCATGCTAGCAGTAGAAGCTTTGCAATTTATGGAATCTCATAAAATTACCTCGCTTGTTATCGTGAACAACGAACGTCAACCGCATGGTATTATTCATATTCATGACATTTTGCGTTCGGGAGTGGTTTGATGTCGGCTATTCGTGATAAAGCTAAATTAATTCAACTTCTTATTCTTGATGTAGATGGGATATTAACGAACGGTGAATTGTATTATGATCGTGATGGAGAGCAATTGAAATGTTTTCATGTTCACGATGGTTTAGGTATCCAACTTTTACAAAAATGTGGCGTAAAAATTGCTGTCATTTCATCGAAAAAGTCTGCGGCAGTTTCCCATCGTTTAAACCATCTTGATATTCAACACGTTTATTTAGGACAAGATAATAAACTTACTGCTTATGCAGAACTTAAACAACAATTACAGCTTGATGATAATCATATCGCTTGTATGGGTGATGACTTACCTGATTTACCCCTATTGCGTCGTGCTGGATTTGCCATCACGGTTCCGCAAGCACCAGAAATAATTCGCGACCATGTTGATATGATCACCACTCGAGAAGCTGGCAAAGGTGCCGTACGTGAAGCTTGTGAATTTATCATGATAGCAAAAGAACTATATCAAAATGTGTTAAAACCTTATGACTTATAAAAACACTATTATTAGTTCAATCACTATTCTAATGGTACTACTTGCCGCATGGATTACTTTAGCATATCAAGCTAAACCATCTATTTCGAAGCAAGAGACGCCACAACCAGATACAGTGATGGAAAATGTTGTTGCAACCATGATGAATAAACAAGGCAAACCAAAATTGAAAATCGTTACCACCAAACTCATGCACTATATTGAAAATGACACAACGGATTTGATATCACCCGAATTGACTTTATTTCGTCAATCCCCGCAACCTTGGCATATCACTTCAAAATTTGCAAAAGCAAGCGGTGGCATCAACCAGATTGATTTTTGGGGAAATGTTGTCATTCGCCACGCTATTACCGCAACAGATCCATCAACTGTCATTCGAACGGCGACATTAACCGTCTATCCAAATAAACAAACTGCTGAAACAAATGATCCTATTACGCTTGCGCAACCTAATACTTTTATCAAAGCAACGGGCATGCTAGCTGACATGAATAGTGGAGATATTAAATTGCTTTCACAAGCACGAGGCGAATATGTTCCAAGTTTTTAATGGTAATATTTTATTGCAAATAGGAAGCTGCTTATTACTGTTTGTTTTTTCTCTACCGGTATTTGCGCTTGGCGCAGATCGTCAAGCAGTTGTTCACATTGTTGCTGATTCAAGTATTTATAATTACAAATCAGGCGTGAATTTATTTGAAGGTAATGTCAAAATTGATCAAGGAACAACTCACATTACTGCTGATAAAGTTGTCACCAAAGATAATCCGCAGCACAAGATGCAAGAAGCGATCGCTTATGGGATAAAACAACTTGCACATTATTGGACATTACCTAAGCTAAATGAACCTGAAATTCATGCGAAAGCAAAAGTTATTAAGTTTTATCCTATCGAAACCAATATTGTACTTGAGCAAAATGTTATACTAACGCAAGGTGAAAATAGTTTTCACGGCGAATTAATTCTTTATAATAAGAATAATCAAACGATAATTGTACCGGCTGCTAAAAATGGTCGTGCGGTTTTAGTTTATAATCCAAGTAAATGACTATGTCAAAAACATTAAAGGTAGAACATCTAAAAAAACGCTATAAATCACATGATGTTGTGAAAGATGTATCCTTGCAAGTTAAAAGCGGTGAAATTGTTGGCTTGCTTGGGCCAAATGGAGCTGGCAAAACGACATCTTTTTATATGATAGTTGGACTTATTTCATGTGATGGAGGAAGTATTAGCTTAGATACCCAAGAATTGACTCGACTTGCCGTACATGATCGCGCTCATTTTGGTATTAGTTATTTACCTCAGGAAGCTTCTATTTTTCGTAAATTAACTGTTGCACAAAATATTATGGCTATTCTGGAATTGCAACACGATTTAACAAAATCTGAACGGAAAATGCGACTAGAACAATTATTAGAGGATTTTCGTATTACACATATACGCAATACCTTAGGCATTAGTTTATCTGGTGGCGAAAGACGTCGCGCTGAAATTGCTAGAACTCTCGCTACAGATCCAAAATTTATTTTATTAGATGAACCATTCGCTGGCATTGATCCTATTTCAGTATTAGATGTTAAGCGCATCATTCACCATCTTCATTCACGAGGTATAGGTATTCTCATTACGGATCATAATGTTCGCGATACTTTAAATATTTGTGAACGCGCTTACATAGTGAATGAAGGTAAAATTATTTGTGAAGGAAACCCAAAAGAAATTTTGGCCAATCAAGAAGTTCGAACAGTTTATTTAGGTGAAGAATTTAATTTATGATTAGACAAGCAATGACGATTCAAAATAAACTTGGTTTGCATACGCGTGCAGCTGCCAAGTTAGTGGATGTTGCAAAAAAATATGAAAGCCGTGTGGAACTCGTTTATCGCGATCGAATGGTTGATTGTAAAAGTATTATGGGCGTTATTACTTTAGGCGCACAAAAAGATAATGTGCTTGAAGTGATTATCAATGGTAGCGATGAAGCACATGCCCTCGCTGCAATTGAACGATTGTTCAATAATAAATTTGGTGAAGAGTAATGCACTCCCCCAACCTGCGACTGCTTTAAAAATATTAAAAAAGAGCTGGTTTTTATACTTAAATTTCATATTGTCATTATATCATTGTTTTCATCTACAAGAAAAATCATACCAATTTCAACTTTTTCGTAATATCAGAAATTTCACTGGATAGCGTTGAATATCCCAATGGATCAGAAAAAAAGTTCATCCCTAATATAAATGGTTTTTTTGTTTCATAAATGTCAATATGATTTTCGATATATGATTTGTTTTTATTATTAGCTTGACCTTTATAGGGATTACGAACAGGTAATTTTTCTTTTAAAAATTGATTATATTTTTCTTCATCGAAATGAATATCTGTTTCCAAATATGGTTTTAATAATTGCTCATAATCACTAATGAGCAATTGCGCTTCTTGAGTAACAAGGTCAAGCACAACTTTCATCCCAGCATGAATATCCTCTAATTTCAGCAAGGGTTGATTATTTTTTTCACGAGCAGCATTGATCATCACTAAATAAGCTTCTTCAGCTTCTCCTTGCTTAAACCAACGCCCATAGAAATTAAATTTCTTCATTATATTGGACACATACACTAACCCATTGGCTTTATCTTTGGTTTCGACAAATGAATATACCGAAGCAAGATGATTATAATGAGGATAATCTAATTTTATTTGCTCCAAAATTTGAAAACGATCAACTCCATCACCTAATTTTTTCTTACATTTATCATAAGAACTTTCAAATAAATGGTGAGTATAATTTGATTTAATATGTCCTTTTACTTTTACAAGCACTTTAGGAAGACTCAATATTTTATGCTGAAATTGGAGCTCTACTTGTTCACGAGATAATTCTGGATGTTCAGTTTCTAATAAATGGATATAAATTTCACGTATTTGTAAATGTCTTTGAGCATTTAGCTTTTCAGAGCTACAATCAGATTTATCGCTATTTTCTTCAACCAAATAAAATTGAAGAGTCTCAGGAAATAAAACTGCAGCTTTAGCAAAAAAATCGCTACGCGACACCACGGTGCCATCTTCATATTTTATAGGCCAACCAGCATTAGGATTTTTAATGTGATAATAATCTTCTGTTCTGGCATAAAAAAACCCAGGATCACCATAACCACGCATGTTGTCTTCTTTTTTAGGATGATATCCTTCAAGCAAATAAAACCAAAAATTTCCACAAACATCGTATTTTTTGTCGCCTATTGCTACTCGATATTCACTACTACAGTTGGAAATAAAAAAATTTAATCTTTCTCTATCCAGCCTAACTTTAATGAAGTAAGCCCCTCTTTCTTTAGCATACTCTTCAATAGGTGTAACTTTATCCTGCATAACATGCCAAATAAATTCATAATCATTTTTTACCCATTGGTAGGGAACTATTTCAGTAGAATGTTCATGATCATAAGCCACCAAAGCTTGACTTGCCTGAATAAATTGAAGCCTAGCATCTTTTATTATTTTTAATCGATCTAAAAATATAGCTTTGATACTATCCATATTCGGATCGTTCATTTCATGGTTCGGGCACCAATCAAGCGCTGTCAAACCATTAGTATCTATAGCATGGATATCGATACCCAAGTCTAATAGGTAAACAATTAGCTTAGGATGATGACTATATATGGCATGATGAAGCAAAGTTGTATTCTTCCTACCTCGCCAAGCCACAAAATCTATTCCCTTCTGCGTAATAGCTTCTAGAATTTGGATTTCACCTGTCCTTACAGCCACCTCCATCAAGCTATTTTCATAATCTTCATAAGATACCTTGCTATCATCCAAGTTGGCGCCTCTATTTATATAATAAAGCGCTATATCTATCAGTTGTTTTTTAGAGGATGCGCCTCTTTCGTCTTTTAATATTCTTAAAGCAAAATATAATGGAGTTTCATGCTTTAAAAATACAGCATTAATATTTGCACCATACTCAATAAGTAACTCCACAATAGCTTTGTTTCCTTTAGCGGCATGTAAAGCTGTGAAGTTTCCACGATGACTAGCCATAGTAGGGTTGGCGCCCTGCTTTAACAAAAATTGCACCATACTATAATCACCATTTCCTGATGCAATTTGCAAAGGAAATTCATCAAATCTTAATTCATCATCATATTGCACTCCTTCGCGCTGCGTTGACAATGCATTTATATCAGCGCCATCTAATAGTGCAGACTCAACCATAGCAATATTTCCTCGACGCGCACCTCGAATAATACGTTCGTGAGAAGGATATTGTTCTTCTAAAAAAGTCTTTTTAATTTGAGCGAAATTTAATATTTTTATTTTAAACAAGATACATAACTCATCGAAGAGAGAAGAGAGATTTTCTGATAGATAATCCATTATATTAATACGTGAAACTGATTTGTCTGTTTGTTTCAAAAATTCATGACGAAACTTATTCATTTCATTCATCAGACATTCATCATTTTCTTCTAATCTCAATTCTTTATTTATTCTTTTAACAAATGGTAGTAAGTACTGATTATCGACTACGTTCTCTTTATCTGGATGCATAGCACTAACAAATAAAGTAATTACTTTCTGATATAGTGATTCAAAGTGTGTACCCACATCTTGATTAGACATATGGTTTGAAGAAACATGAGATTTAAGTATGCCGTAAATAAAATTTCTTAAAATAGATTGCATCAATATTTCCCATCAATTTTGATTTTTTTGAAAGTTAAATCACATCATGCCATATTTAGATTCCGTTAACATTTCAGGGGTATCTACAACTGGCTTTGGTTTAAATATCGCCATTTCTGCTCTTAAAATACACATTACATTTTTTGAACAAACTAGTACCCAGTTTGTTTTTTGGTTATACTGGCGAAAAAGTTTTAACGAATCCAAGTTTAACATAATAAAATTATCGGGGTATATATGTTTGCATTAAGCCGAGACAAATTCTTTTCTGCAGCGATTTCTAACTATCAGACAAAAGCTTTTAAACAAGCCCATATGAATTTTAATACTCTTCGTACACTGATTAATTCTTCTTCCTCTTTACCTAATGATCTAACTAAAGAAAAGCTATTACAATGCGATTTAGGTATATTGGCCTGTCAACTATCTGATCAAGCAATTTATTTAAAATATGCTCGTGAAAAATTTGAACAACTTAAACAACAATATTTGGCAATAAAAGAAAAAACTATCGTTAAACAAAGCGACATAGATCGCTGTCAAGAGATATTGATTCGTCTAGAATCACCCAGACAAGAAGCAGATTATCATTGTTACTTTGTAAAACGAGTAGATGATTTTTTTCTAAATCATCACAAAGAGCTGGCTAAGAATGTATCATTAATTGATGCACTACATGCTGCGGAATCCGCTATTGATTTTTATACTCAAAATGAAACGGAGCATAATGTAAAAATTCCTCCCCTACATCGTGTTCTGACTCGTCTTTATCCTATATTGGCAGAACAATATGTTAATAAAGGTAATAATCAGGAAGAATCGTTAGAAAAGCGAATAAATTATGTGGAGCAAGCCGCAGAGTTCTACATCAAACTTCTCAAGTTATTAGGTGAACGTATCATATCAAACAGTGAATACATCAGTAAAATTATTCCTTTACATTTCGAGATTGTGAAAATATGGCATCAATTAGCTGTTATCTTAATAGCTGAAAAGCATGAAAAAAGTTATAATTTCCTGAATAAAATCAGGCAATACATTACGCATAATCAATTATATTCGTTAGTTAAAGAATATTATATAAATGATTATGAGACCAAAAATGAATTGATCCAGCAGTTGGACAATCATCTATTACTTGTCATGTTTATCGATGATGATTTTCAATTCTCTTCTTCAGTTGCTGATACAGATCAATCTATTAAACAATCAGCTAACAACATAATTACTGAACCACCTAAAGCTGAAGAACCACTGGCTGTTACATTGGATCAAGAAAAATCAACAGATGACAACCATCTACGAAATTTTTTACAATTTTGTCAATATATGGATAAACATCCAATGGAATTATGCAATCCGGAACAAGTGGAAGAAAATATCAAACCAACTACCATGAGGCCGTAGACTCGTAATATTAATTAGTTGATAATGGACTCATGACATTCAAAAATAAAACTGTTTTTATTACGGGTGCGTCGAGTGGCATTGGCGCTGCTTGTGCAAAGTATTTTGCGCAAGCGAATGCTAAGTTATTATTGTGTGCTCGTCGCTTAGATATTCTGCAATCAATGACTGTGCAATTACAAAATGCTTACGGCATCGAAATTTATCCATTTCAATTAGATGTTAGTAATCATGATGAAGTAAAAAGTATTTTTTCATCTCTACCCCAAGCATGGAAAGACATCGATATTTTAGTAAACAATGCTGGTTTAGCTGCTGGATTCGATCCCATTCAAAATGGTGATATCAACGATTGGGAAGCGATGATCAATACGAATGTCAAAGGATTATTGTATGTCACTAGAGAAACTTTACCACAAATGATAGTAAAAAATTCTGGACATATTATTAACATTGGATCTATCGCGGGCCATCAGGTTTATCCTAATGGTGCAGTTTATTGTGCAAGCAAATACGCTGTTAAAGCTTTATCTGAGGGTTTGCGAATGGATTTGCTTGGTACGAAGATTCGTGTCAGTAGCGTTGATCCTGGAGCCGTTGAAACTAATTTTAGCTTGGTAAGATTTAAAGGAGACAGTAAGCGCGCTGAGACTGTTTATCAAGGCATTGAAGCTCTCTCAGCTAATGATATTGCTGATGCAGTGTTTTATTGTGCGACACGGCCGCCGCATGTCAATATTAGTGAGCTAATTATTATGCCAACCGATCAAGCATCCGCCACCTTAATCTCACGTAAATCATAAAATAATCGACTTGTTTTGCCTAACATATCTATTTAAGATGATTAAATGGAAACACAGCCCAATTCAAGCTGCATAAATTATTATATTTTACCTTTCATTATTTTTATTGAAGGATTGGTATCAATTGCTATTGAAATCTTAACTATCCGCCAACTACTACCAGTTGCTGGAGGTAGTATTATTGTCACCAGCCTCATCATTGGAATTTTTTTATTATTTTTGGCTTTAGGCTATCATGCAGGTGGAAAAATTCAGAAAAATTTCAGAAAATCTTTATATATTAATTTTATTCTTGCTGCGTGCTGGCTAGGGATAGGTTTATCTTATCAATTTATTTCATTATTTTTTGATAGTATACAAAAAATAATGGGCTTTCACATTATCTATCCTCTCATCGCATATTTATTATTAATTCTTGCACCACTGATTTATCTGCTTGGACAAACTGTTCCAATTACCATGAATATGGCTAAACAAAATCGATCCGTCGGTATGATAGGAGGAGATACATTAAGTTTAAGTACGCTTGGCTCCTTTTTAGGCGCCGTATTAACGACATTATTATTCATGCACTATCTTGGAGTAGCATGGACAGTTTTTGTTAATTTTTTGTTGATAATTTTATTAACCTTTTTAGTAACTGATTCCTCTAAAATAATCTTTCAATCTATCCTAGCTATTATCGCCACGGGATTTGTCTACGTTATGAACGTTAGCATGGAAAATAATTTATTTATATTAACCAATAATTATGCGAATTATCAAATTTTAGATGAACATAATTCAAATCTTAAATATAAAGAGAAAATTTTACAAATTAATAATTCCTTCAGTTCATCAATTAACGATAGCCAGCAAGGATTTCCTTATATTGAGATGATAAAAAAGATTTTATTTGATGAACTGAAACTTCGTGGTACCAATATTTTGGTTTTAGGTGCAGGTGGTTTTACACTTTCAGCAAAAGATAATTATCAAAATCATATAACTTACGTAGATATTGATCTTAATATTAAAGATATCGTTGTACCAAAATTCATTCCGCGCTTAAATAGTGAATTCATTGCTGACGATGCTAGACATTACTTATTATTTACTAAAAAACAATATCAAGCAATTGTTGTCGATGTGTATAGCAATACTAAAACTATTCCCAATCATCTTCTCACCAAAGAATATATACAAGCTATCCAAAATAAACTTCTCCCTCAAGGAACAGCTATCTTCAATATGATTGCCAAACCGACATTATCAGATCCTTATTCTAAGCGAATTGATAATACTATTCGTGATGTTTTTAAAAGCTGTATGGTTACCCCTATCGTTTATGGTGATAAAATGACGAATATTCTCTATATTTGTAGCAATGCCGCTAATCAAGCTGAACGCACTATTTATACAGATAATCGTAACAATTCGACCACCGACTCATTCGATTGGTGAACTCTTGCTGGCTCTTTTTTACATAAAATTATATACATGAAAAATATGAGTATTTTAATCTTAAACGACAAGTTTTTAATTAAATTTTAGTCGTTAAATCCATACTACCATCTATAATAAAGCTATCTTTCCAGATGAGTAATAAAATAGACAAATGTTAACAGAAATAGATATTTATAGATTAATTAGAACTTATGCGGATGATTGCTATCGGTCCTTAGCAATGCATCCGCTTATTTTAGAAAATAAAAACACTTCCATCAGTAATGAATTTTCATACCTTGATTTTTCAGCTAGAACGAAGCATCTCGTCATGGCATTATTTGCTTTTATTGAAAAATATCATCCCTTACAACAAAAAGATGCGATGCTTTTTCTTAATAACTTTCCTGAAACACTACATTCAGTTTTTCAATCATTAAATGGATATGATGATCCAATAATCAATTTTCATTATAAACAATCATCCAGTTATCATGTTGCTGAAAATATTGTTCAACAATATATATTGCCAATGGTAGAAGAATTAATGCGGCTACATGATTATATAAGTTCAAAAAATAATCACCTATCAAATCCACGAACACAAGCCAGACAAAGGATTTTGCTATGTGTACATGTCAATAGCGATGGTATCGGAGATGTACAGCATTTAATCGGAATTTATAAATATTTTAAAGAAAATAAATTATCAGATTTTTATGATTTCATTCCAATTGTATATGCTAAAAAATCTCATCTTAATAAAGTTAAAGAAAAACTAGAAAGTAGCATCCAACCATTTGAAAATTTTTATGGCGATGAAGAGTTATTTCTTATTGAGCATGCTCACCTATCAAAATTATTTTCGACAGCGGATCAAATTATTTTTATATCTTTCCGTATTTTACACCCATTTGATCCTTTTTTAAAATATATTAATTCAGATGCTATTGTAAAATTCATTGGAGAACACGAACAGTCAACTTCTCCTTATAAAGTAAGTTTAAAAAATTATTCAGAAAATAAAATTATTTCGACTTCAATGGGGCTACGGCAAGATAACCATTCATTCCCATACGGCATAAAGCTTGAAAAAAAATCAAACGAATCCGCGAGTGATTTACTAAAAAAGATACAGGAAAATGACAAGGAGTTTTGTGAAACGCTTATGACGACAATGAAAATAAATTCAATTGATGAAGCGCCAGGAAATATTCATTTACTTCCTGCCTATTTTGCTCAATTGCAGCTATTTGTGGGTTTCTTAATGCTATTAGCAGTCAATAAAAAATTAAATAAGCCTATTGCTATTTGCTTTTCTACTGGCCAACATGACAATATTTTAACTGAATTGGCTTCACTAATTAGCAAATGCAAGAAAAATATAAAATTGCTTCAGCATATTCACGTTAACACTATTTATCTAATTGACAAAAATAATAATTCGATAAATGTTACCTTGAACAAGGATGCGGATAAAAATATTTATATTTTTGTAAATTTCAGTTTAAGTAATGTTTCTTACAAAGCTTTATATCAAACAGCACTGTTTGCTGGTGTTTCAGGTGATAATTCATTAGAGCTTGCCATTCCCTTAACACTGCCATTTTATCATTCAACGAATATGAGTGATAAGCAAGGTACATTGTATGCCATCAAAAGCATTGTTGATAGACTTTCGCTACCGATAAGATTAACTGAAAGTTTCCATCTTTTTTTTGATCGTAATAAATTTTTAGAATTTAACGAGGCTAAGGATGAATCATTGATTGAAAGTTATGCCAAACTGGATTTGATTACAATGTCAGAACAGTGGCCGCAAATTGCTCAATTCATTATTAAAAATTATAACTTTTACGATAAGCTAAATTATCTTCTGGTAAATGGCTCCTTCTCAAATAATCATCTATCAGACATCCAAAAAATATTGGAGCAATTACGTGAGCAAAACTTATATGTATTCTTTACTCCTTCTTTAGTACAGATTTATTTAAAGTTAACCGAACTATTTTCTATTGAGCTGGAAAATATAAATATAGAGCCTGGAAGTCAATTTATAGATGTAATACCAAAAATAAATGATTTTAGCTCTTTAAAACTTGCAAATTCTATTCTCTTACTTATAAAAAATTACCTAAAGAACGATACTAATCTAAATGAGATTATCAAAATTTTCGAAAGTGAATTAGAAAAATTTCGATTAAAAAGTCTGATCCAAAAAAATAATCCGGATGAAATAATATTTTTTAAATCAAAGTACACAAAAAAACATGATCTCATGACTGATATCATGAATTTATCGAAAGAAATGATATTAATAACACACCAACACCCGGATGCAAAATTCAATAAACTGCACTAAAAATGGTACTACCAACCTCATAGACGAGGTATGAACCGCTTCCATGCTTGCCAATCTCGCTCGCCTAATTTTTTTTCGAATGATAATAATTCTTGAACTGCTTTTTCACATATTTCTTTAGAAGGAGTAATATATTGTTTACCCATTGCAAGAAGCAAGCATTGCGTCTCACAAGCTTTTTGTAGATGATAAGTATAAAACATAGCTTCTTGAATGGTCCGTCCACAAGCAATCAATCCATGATTTCTAAGCATTAACACAAAATGCGAGCCTAGATCATCGACTAATCGCTGCCCCTGATACTCATCAAGTGCTAAGGAATCATAATCATGGTAATTAACTCGATTATAAAAATGTAATGCCCACTGACTAATAGGCAATAATCCTACTTCTAAACTCGATACTGCAAGACTTTCGGGAGTGTGCAAATGAAAAATAGCTTGGATATCAAGACGTGTCTGATAAATGGAGCCATGCAGAATATAACCAGTCTTATTATATTGGTATTCATTTCCTTCTAATACCTTTCCTTCAAGTGAAACTTTCATCAAATTTTCAGGTTCAATTTCTGCAAATCTTAAGCCAAATGAATTAATATAAAATGCATTTTTATTTTTTTGATCACGTGCTGATAAATGCGTGTAAGTATGATCATCAAGCTTTAAGTGCGCTAAAATATGATAAGCCAGTGATAAATCATTTTTAATTGATGACATGATTGCAACCTATTCTCCTGCTACCATCATTTCTTCAAGCAAGATTGAGCCCGTACGAATATTTCCACGAGTATCGACATCATTGCCCACATCAAGAATTTGTTGGTACATGTTTTGCAATTTATTTGCAACAGTAATTTCATGTACTGGATATTGAATGTCACCTTGCTCAACCCAAAAACCAGCGACACCACGTGAATAATCGCCCGTGACTAAGTTAGCTCCCTGCCCCATCATCTCAGTAATCAGCAATCCTTTATCCATTTTTTTCATTAACGCTTTTAAATCTTTATCACCAGGGCGAATAGTTAAATTGTGAGTACCACCAGCATTACCAGTCGTTTTCATTCCCAATTTGCGAGCAGAATAAATACCTAAAGAATAGTTCTGCAGTCTGCCATCTTCAACAAAAATATTTGCTTGAGTAACCACACCATCATCATCAAATGGTGCACTTCCCAATGCGCGCGGTAAATGTGGAAATTCTTGAATGAAAATAAATTCCGGAAAAATTTTTTTATTTAGATGATCCAACAAAAAAGATGCCTTACGATATAAACTTCCGCCTTGTATGGCAGCAGCAAAATGACCTAATAATCCACGCGCTTCTTCTGCAATATAGATAACCGGTGTTTTCATGGTCGGTATTCGTCTGGCGCCTAAACGATTTACCACTTTATCCGCTGCTTCTTTGGCAATGATGGATACTGATTCTAGCATATCGGGATCACATGCCGTTGTATAACTATAATCACGCTGCATCTCATCACGCTCTTTAGCAACTAATACGCAACTGATTTCATGTCGAGTATAAGGAAAGCAGCCCATAAATCCCAAACTATTTGCATGCAAGCCAAAAGCTTCTGCTGTTGTGATGCGAATATCTTCGGCACTCATAATACGTTTATCATAAGCAAGCGCTTCTTGCTCACATTGACAAGCTAATTTAATTGCATCTTCAACTGAAATTCTCCATGGATATAGCATATCTAATTGTGGATATTGAAAAGCTAATTCCGATTGATCCGCTAATCCCGCAGCGGGATCTTCATCCGTAAATTTTGCAATGTGACATGCTGCTTCTACTGCAGCACGAATAGCATCAGGTGTGAGATCAGAAAAACTAGCAGAGCCTGTACGTTTTCCAAAAAATACGGTCACTTCAACTGCTTTATCTTGATGATATTCTACTGTTTCTACGCTTCCACCGCGCACACTTACCGAAAAGCCTTTATTGGTGCCTATTCCAACTTCGGCTTGATTTGCACCTAATCGCGCAGCTTCATTCAATATATCTTGAGCAACTTGCTGTAATTTATTTGTATCAAAAGAAATTTTATCAATTACTTTCATGATTTCGTTCCACCTACAACTAATTCATCGACACGCAGCGTGGGTTGCCCGACGCCAACCGGTACGCTTTGTCCATCTTTACCACACACACCCACTCCCGTATCTAACTGTAAATCATTTCCGACCATGGATACTTTCGTTAACGCCTCAGGTCCATTGCCAATAATCGTTGCGCCTTTGACAGCCGGACCAATTTTTCCATTTTCGATTAGATAAGCTTCGCTTGCTGAAAATACAAATTTACCAGAAGTAATATCAACCTGACCTCCACCGAAATTCACGGCATACAACCCTTTTTTTACAGAGGAAATAATTTCATCCGGAGTGGATTGACCAGGTAGCATATAAGTGTTTGTCATGCGCGGCATAGGTAAATGTGCATAGGATTCTCGTCTACCATTGCCAGTTGATTGTGTACCCATTAAGCGTGCATTACGTTTATCCATCATGTAATTCTTGAGAATACCATTTTCAATCAGAATATTATTTTGTGTTGGTATCCCTTCATCATCCACATTCAAAGAACCGCGCCGATTAGGCAAGGTGCCATTATCAACTATTGTGCATAATTCACTTGCAACACGCTGGCCAAGGTAACCACTGTAAGCAGAAATTCCTTTACGATTAAAATCTCCTTCTAAACCGTGTCCTACTGCTTCATGCAATAATACACCTGGCCATCCTGGGCCGAGCACCACTTGCATCGGACCAGCGGGCGCTTCTATTGAGTCCAAATTAACCAATGCCTGACGTAAGGCTTCATCAGCATATTGGAAAGCCAATTGATCCGCGATAAAATGTTGATAATCAAACCGTCCACCACCGCCAGCATAACCGGATTCTCGTCGTCCATTATGATCAACAATCAAACTAATATTAAAACGCACTAGCGGACGTATATCTGCTGCAACATGGCCATCCATACCCATTACTAAAATACTTTCATATTCACCTGCTAAACTGATATTAACTTGGACAATACGCGCATCTTTTTGACGAATATATTGATCGACTCGTTGCAATAGTGAAACTTTCTCTTGCTCAGTAAGCGAATGCAGGGGATTGAGAGGTAGATAAAGTTTATGTCCTGGAAGTTTGTGCCAAGCCTGAACCGATTGTTCTTGTCCTTGTTGAGCGATACTTCTTGCTGCTTTTGCTGCTTGTTCCAGCGCAGGCATCACAATATCATCCGCATAAGCAAAGCCTGTTTTTTCCCCACTCATGGCTCTTACTCCAACACCACGGTCGATATCAAAACTACCGCCTTTGATGATGCTATCTTCTAATACCCATGATTCTGAGTAAGTGGATTGGAAATATAAATCTGCATAGTCAATTTGCCGACCAGCTAAGTGGTGTAGCACATTTTGCAATTGTTGATCAGTTAAACCACCTGGATCTAATAAAGTGCGACGTACGATCTCAAAAATATCAGCCATTAGCAGCCTCGTAGATAAGATTAACAAGAAGCGACATTATCCTGGATTCAGCAATTGAAATCTACTGCAAACGCTTTAGCAAGTGCTCGCGCACAATTTTCTGATTGAACCAATATTGACTACGATAAAGCAACCATTTTTCAATATTTTGAAGCCTATACATTTCGAATTTTGGAATTTAATAAGAAGATACAATGGAATAGTATTTTATCTTAAATTGATAAATTTGTGAATATTTTAATCAAAAGTTGCGTAGAAAATCTCTTTACTGTTAATCCGCGATAACACCGAGTTTGTCTTGTCTTCTTGCCATCAATCGAATAGGATAATTCCAATTGAGAAAAACCATTTAAAGGACTATTACAATGAAAAAAATGTACCATCTAGTAACAGCGATCAGCATCACTACTTTGTTAATGAGCTGCTCCACAGGAAAAACTCCCACACAAGTTGCGTCAAATTTTATTAATCGACAAAGCATTGTTCATACGACTAGAGATACCTACCCGGCAAAAAATCCTCAACAAGTCGCACTATATGCCGGTGATAAAACACCGCATACAGCTTATCGTGTTATTGGGATTGCTAAAATATCACGATATAATTTATTAGGTCTAAAACGACAAGATATCGCCTTAGAAAATATGATGAAAAGCCTGGCAGCTTCAATTGGTGGCGATGGGGTGATCGATATCGCTACTAACAATGATTCCATGCAAGCGAATATTATTCAATTTCAACGAATATTAATTTAAATAATTTTTGTAACAAAATACGTGATTGTCCTGAGCACTGTTTTTTAGTGCGATAGTAATCTATAGTATATTTTTTACTCCGGGCTCTATTCTCTGAAATCCTAATGCCGGTAATTCATTTTTCAATAAAATTTCATGTTGTGGATAAGGCGGTTTGATACCGTGTTTTTCAAATGCATCCCAAATACCCATCAGCACAACTGACATCACACTGATTCTAGAAGGTACTTGTCGAATATTAACAAAATAGCGCAATTCGAATTCCATCACAGTATCATTAATTTCTTTTAAAAATACTTCCGGCATCGGTTCTGTTAGTACATTTTTATGTGATGATAAAACCGTATGAATAATAACCTTAACTTCATGCGGATTATCAAAACGGCTGATTTTAATAGGTACGACAGTCCGCACGATATTATCTCTAGCTGTCCAGTTAGTGAAAGATTTATTAAATATTTCTACGTTAGGAACAACCAACTCCATGTGATCCCAAGTTCTCACCGTAATCGCACGACTACCAATATGGGTAACCTCGCCTTCAATCATATTAATACTAACGATATCGCCTACCCTCAATGGTCTTTCCAATAAAATTAAAAAACCGCAGGCAAAATTATTAGCTAAATCTCTCAATCCCAAACCGACACCAAATGCTAAACCACCAGCAATCAAGCCTAATGCCTGCTGATTAATTCCCAGCACGCGTAAGCAAACAAATACACCTATAAAAACGACGCTATATTGGCTTAAAATTGAAAGACTAGTGCGTATGCCCATATCCTTTGTATGTGATGAAAGTGAGCGATAAACAAATTCACGAATCCATTTTGCTGACCAATAAAAAACGGAAATTAATATAAATAACTCGATGATACTAAGCGGAGTAATGGTGGTATTTAATATGCTAACTAGTTGGTAATGAATCAGCCAATTAAGCCATACCACAATGGGTGATTGTTTATCCCAACCATACAGAACAAAAAGCATCGCCCAAGATGCTAAGAATAATATCACTCGCAAAATTTTATCGAGAGGTTTCAAAAAAGCTTCCGTCCACAACCAGCCATTTTCAACATACTGAATCATCAGATGCGAAAGCTGTTCCATACCATCTGTTAATAATCCGCGTAAAATCAAATAAGCAATTAGCATGATAAGAAAAACGCCTTCGTACCAAGCAATGGTCATGACCAAATTCATATACCCAATTAAGCCAATGATTGAATTTCCCAATATCAATAATGGAATTAAAATACCAATCAAACGAATACTTTTTTGTAAATAGGGATGATTCGACTCCATATTCATCAATACAAGATTAGGAACCACATCCCAGGAGCGCAATAAAAACAAAGCGACAACCAAAAGAAATAATAAAAAAAGTTGGCTACAAATTGTTTTCAGCTCATAAATTAAAGGTAATTGATGGACGAACACGGTTAAAGCAATGATGATACCACCAACGATAACAATCCATCGCAAACGCTGATATAATTTAACATCATGACCAGCCGTATGATGAGTTGTTTCCACCAAGCAAATACGAGCAACCGTTAAAATACTTTTAAATATAATCCAAACCAAAGACAGGTAGGATACAAAAATATAATTTTTAAGTGGTACTTTAAAGAAAAACATAACGCCAATAATATTGCCAATAATCGCTAAATCAACGAAATTACGTTTCAGCCATTGCAAACTCAACCATTTCGAGTTGATGTTCTCACGCCAAGGTGATGGTCGCGCTAACAATCCTAATAACAATCGATAAACAAAGAAAAATGAAAACAATAAAATAGTTTGAATAACAGCAAAAACACCCCATACTAGAGCCGACGTGTTTTGAAAGGATTTCATTAAGGTTGATGAAAGACTAATAACAACTTGAAACGCTAATGCTGGAAGTAGTAATAATTCCTTACCTATGTCTAATAGTGTCTTTAATTCAAAAGCCGGTAATCCTTGGCGAGATGATAATTCAGTTTGCAAGGCTTTATCTAAATTAACTCTAAACGAAAAAGTATCTTCGCGTAATTCAGTTAATTGAGTGATCGAGGATTGATAATGATTATTTAAAATAGCTAATTTTTGCAAATAACTTTGCATTTGCTGATTGATTATTTTCTTTTGTGACAAATAATTAATGTGCTTATTTAATAATTTAACATGAGAATTTATAACTTCATTCAGTCGATTAATTTGTTTTGTTAACGCTTGTACCTGATCGCCAACTTCATTCAGCAAGCTAATCGAATTGCTTTTCAAAACCGTCAACTTCATCTGCTGAAGCTGGTCCTTGTACCGCGCAATGAGCGATTGGATATAAGCATAACTTGCGCTTTCGTTTGCATGGAAAATTCCACGCTCAAGCTCGGCATATGAATTTTTACTTTCTTTAGATTGTGAAGGATCAATTTTAGCAAGCAAGCTTGAGAGAGAATTCACTTGATGCAGCCATTGATTTTGCAATTCCTGATACATCAGCTCATCTTTCATACGCTGCTGTTTGACGAGCCGCATATTGTGTGACTTTAGCAAAGTATTAATATAATTATATCGATCTTTTTTTAATTGCAAAATACGATCAGCGGTTTTTTGTAAATTTAACAAATAGCCCGCTCTGATTTTTTCAAATCGCAAAAACTTTTGTTGATAAATTGAATCGGCCCGTAACTCTTGTGAATTAGCAATACCCTCACTAACGATTTTCACACTAAACATATTCAAAACATTTAATTGATTTTCGATTTCTTGAATATTTTTTTCTAACCAGTTAATCGATTGTTGAGAATCCGTCAATTCAATATTGATGCTATCGAGATTAGACTTCGATACTGAAATATCCAAATTAGCCTTATCCAATAGATTCTTACTTACCTTTTCAATGGTAATTTGTGAAATTTGCTTATCATGCTCTTTTTGTAATTCTTGAAATTCTTGCTCCGCCTGTACCAATCTATTTTTTAATAATTTGATTTGTTGATTCACCACCTGAATGCGATCAATGGTGATAGATGAATCTGATGATTGCACAGATGCCCACGCCACGTTGTTATTGAAAAAAAATAATAAGCTGGCTAACAGCATAAAAGTAGCTAGAAATGTTTTATGCTGCGCGCGCATAGGATAATACCCGTTCTTTTAGAAAAATCAGCATAATCAAACTTGGAAAACTCAATAGAAATGAAGCGATATACAATTGAACCCACCCGCCATTTTCTACTACCATACTGGATACCGGTCCTAAAAATACTCGTCCTAATGAAGCTAATGCCGATAATAATGCATATTGTCCAGCAGTATAATGTTGATTACATAATGACATAAGAAAAGCCAAAAATGCTGCCGTACTTAAACCACTACAAAAATTCTCTATGAAAATAGTGATAGCCATCAGGAAAAATTGTTTTCCTACGATGGCAAGTACAGCAAATGCTAGATTAGAAAAAGCTTGTGCCACACCAAATAACAATAAAGCCCGATAAATACTCCATCGGATTAGAAGCAATCCACCAATAAACGCTCCTAAAATAGTTGCAAAAAAACTAACAAATTTATAAGCAAGCCCCACTTCAGTTAATGAGAAACCCAACCCATGCAGAAGAAAGTTGGTCATTAAAGATAGGGCCATTGCATCACCAAATTTATAAAAAATAATAAATAAGAACAGTAGCACGACTTGTTCGCGTTGGAACAAATCACGCAAAGATTCCAGTATAGTTTGTGAAAAATTTCTAGCAATTGGCATAAGCTCTAGTGTGCGAGGAGCAAGAAAAGTTGGGATCATTGCTAATAAAACTAACAAAGCCATCAATTTATAGGTGAGTGGCCAACCAAAATAGTCTGCTAAAATCAAGGCTAAACCACTAGAAACTAACACGGCAATGCGATATGCAAAAACATAATAGGCAGCACCCATTCCACGCTCATCACTAGTTAAAATATCAGTCCGGTAAGCATCCACAGAAATATCTTGTGAGGCAGAAAAAAATGCAATTAGTAAAGCAATCCAGCCTATTTGCATGGCTTGCCTATCAGGATTCATATGAGCGAGCAAGAATAATGTCATCACCAAACCCAATTGCATTAGCAATATCCAACCTTTGCGTTTCCCTAACCACGGTAAATTCACATAATCCATTAAAGGCGCCCAGAGAAACTTCAACGTATAGGGCAATCCCAATAGTGAGAGTGTCCCTATGGTATATAAATTGACGTGAGCTTCCGTAAACCAAGCCTGCAAGGTAGCGCCAGTTAAAGCAAGCGGTAATCCAGAGGAAAATCCTAAGAATAATATCGCTAACAAACGTTTATTTATTAACATTTTCGTAGTAGTCGTAGCTGATATCATATACAATTTGTAAATTAATGACCAGAATTGGTTGAAATTTTATCACTAATCACTTGATATTGATAGATATTTTTTATAAAAATCCCCCGCTGATAACACCCATCGAAAACACCTTTGGGTAGTGGCAACCTTCAGAAAAATAGGATGTGAGAATGCTTAGCATATTTAACTTATTTTCAATTGGAATAGGCCCATCCAGTTCGCATACGGTTGGACCAATGAAGGCTGCCAAAACATTTATCACACAATTACAGCAACAAAAAAATCTATCCTCAATAAAACGTATCACAATAGAACTGTTTGGTTCCTTAGCTTTTACTGGAAAAGGTCATGGTACAGATCATGCCATTTTACTTGGATTGGAAGGCAACGCACCTGACACCGTTGATCCTGATGCTATTAAACCGCGCGCAACGACGATGATTGAAGATCAACACATCAGGTTACTAAATAGCCACACTATTTCTTTTAACTATGCTACTGATTTTATTTTTAATTATAAAGATCTCTTACCTTTTCATACAAATGGTATGCGATTGACAGCATACAATGCACAACTCAATGTCATATCGACAGAAGTTTTTTATTCCATCGGCGGTGGCTTTATTGTCAACGAAATCCAAATTGCTCATCCACCAACAATCGCTACCGCTCCTCTTCCCTACCCATTTACTTCTGCGCAAACCTTATTACAACAATGTGAAAAAAATCACCTCACTATAAGCGATCTCATGTTGGCTAATGAATCGACTATGCAATCAAAAGCTAGTGTAGAGCAACAATTGCTCCATATTGCTAATGTTATGCGTGCTTGTATTGATAAAGGTTGCCAAAATACAGGTGTTTTACCTGGCGGTTTAAATATAAAACGACGCGCCCCTGAACTGTATCAAAAATTATTGGCACGTGGCAAACCAGCTTCTCATGAACGTACTGATAGCATGGAATGGCTCAACTTATATGCTATTGCCGTGAATGAAGAAAATGCCGCCGGTGGTCGCGTGGTAACAGCACCTACCAATGGTGCTGCTGGCGTGGTACCTGCCGTACTGCATTATTACCTCACTTTTTATCCTCAAGCCAAACAAGAAGATGCTGTTAATTTTCTATTAACAGCAGGGGCCATTGCTATCCTTTATAAAATGAATGCATCCATTTCTGGTGCGGAAGTGGGATGCCAAGGTGAAGTTGGCGCTGCTTGCTCCATGGCAGCAGGTGCCCTTACCGCTGTACTAGGCGGAACGCTAGCTCAAATCGAAAATGCTGCCGAAATTGCTATGGAACATCACCTGGGAATGACCTGCGATCCTATTAATGGTTTAGTACAAATTCCGTGTATCGAGCGAAATGCTATGGGAGCGGTTAAAGCCGTTAATGCAACTCGTTTAGCGCTATTGGGGGATGGTCAGCATTATGTCTCGCTCGATAAAGTGATCGCCACCATGAAACAAACTGGAAAGGATATGATGGCTATTTACAAAGAAACTTCATTGGGTGGATTAGCTGCAAATTTACCAGAATGCTAGGAACAATCCATGACGGTGCTTTATATTTTATGTTCATGATGATGTCGCTGCTTACGCATTTTGCGTATTTGCCAAAGCGTAATAATGGGGCCCGAGATAATATAAAGTAGAAACACACTGAATAACATTGCTGGAGGCTCTAGTGCAACAGCAGCGATGATGAAAACAGCAACCACCACAGTAATAAAAGGCACTCTTCCTTTAAAGTCGATATGTTTAAAACTATAGTAGCGAATCGTGCTCACCATCAACGCTGCTATGACAATAATTAGCGCCGAGATAGGCACAGCAAATAAGCTTCCTTCCATTTGAAAACCTGCTCCCATCCAAATAATGCTTGCTACTAATCCAGCCGCAGGAGGACATGGTAACCCTTGAAAATAAGTTTTATCGGTCACTTGAATATTGAAACGGGCTAATCGTAATGCAGTTGCCGCTGCATATAAAAATACAGCTAGCCATCCTAGCTTACCCAAATAAGAAAGAGACCAGCTATAAATAATGAGTGCGGGCGCAATTCCAAATGCTACCATGTCTGACAAGCTATCATATTGGGCACCAAATGCTGTTTGAGTATTCGTCAATCTTGCTACGCGCCCATCCAAACCATCCGCAATCATGCCAACAAAAATAGCAATAGCAGCCGTTTCAAAATAACCTTTCATCGCCGCCACAATGGAATAAAAGCCAGCGAATAATGCTGCTGTTGTGAGTAAGTTAGGAAGTAAGTAAATACCACGTTGAGGAGGTTTCTCAACGTGCTCGACATCCAGTAAATCTTGTTTAAATTTCATGCTCATGCTTCTTTATAAAGGTAGTTAATTCAGAATCTAGCGGCGCTTCTACTGTAATACGTTGGTCGAGTGAAGGTAAAGTAAAATCAATCGATCGTGCATGTAAAAACATACGTTTTAATCCTAACTGATGGACTAATCGATTAAATTCAACATTTCCATATCTATCATCGCCGGCAATAGGATGTTCTAAATGCGCTGCATGTACGCGTATTTGGTGGGTGCGGCCGGTTAATAACTTCACTTCAACCAATGTTGCCTGTTTAAATACTTTAATAGGATGAAATTCACTAATCGACGCTTTTCCCTTTAGATTCACCTCAACGACATGCTTGCCGCCTTCTCGATAATCTTTTTGCAAAGGTAAATCAACGCGTAATTCTGATTTTTTCCATTTCCCCTGAGTGAGTGCCCAATAACGCTTAGTGACTTTGCCTTCTCGCAATAATTGATGAACTTCACGCAAAATACGTCGCTTTTTAGCCAAAATCAAACAACCAGATGTTTCAGAATCGAGTCGATGACATAATTCTATATGTGGTAGCTTAGGATAAAGATAACGAATAATTTCAATTACCCCCATTCTTACTGTACTGCCAGCATGAACTGAAAGCCCAGAAGGTTTATTTATGATCAAAAAATAGTCATCCTCATATAGGATTCGTTCACTTAACATGGTTGCCGTATTTTTACTTGGAGGAGCTGATGGCTGCTTTTCTTCTAAAAAAAGTGGTGGTAGTTTGATAACATCTTCTGCTAAAAGACGATAAAATGCTTTAATTCGTCGCTTATTTACGCGAATTTCACCTTTTCTAAGTAATTTATAAATATGAGATTTAGGAACATTTTTTAAATAATTTACTAAAAAATTATCAATTCTTTGTCCTTCATATTCTTCGATGACTTGTATCAATCGAACTTTTGTTTTATTTTCTAACTTATTGCTATTATTCATTAAAATTTGCCCATGATTTTTAATTGAAATAAAATCAAGATATTGGTAACATTCAATCTAACCTGTGTAAAGGTTACTAATTTAGTAGGCCGCAAGCTGCGGTCACCCTATAAGGTTACTCGAATTTTAAATTTTGTGAATACAAACGTGCTTTAAGCAACGGAAGATGAGATAGGGAATGTTAAGAGCTTACGCAACTAGTAGTTAATAGGCTGTGAATTTTTTAGGATTATCAAGTAGTAAGAGAACTGAGACAGTGAAAGCAATATGAATGCTTTCGCTGAATGATAATCCACATTGACAAATTTAAGTCATATTTATTTAGCTATCCGCTATGCGTTCTGCTATGCGAAGAGCAAGTTAATGCTCATCCCTCCGTTTCTTAATCACCTGACAACTGGATGATTGAACATGAATAGAATGTTGATTAATGCAACTCATAAAAATGAGGAGTTGCGTATTGCTTTAGCTAATGGTCAGTTTCTTTACGACCTTATTATTGAACCAACTTTTCGCGAACAGAAACAATCTAATATTTATAAAGGGATTGTTACCCGTATCGAACCCAGTCTAGAAGCTGCTTTTGTAGAATATGGTGAGGGTCGACATGGATTTCTTCCGTTAAAAGAAGTGGCTCGAAATAGTTTTAAAACTTCTTATCAAGATAGCAGTAGAAGACCCACTATTAATGAGGTACTCGAAGAAGGACAGGAATTGATTGTTCAGGTAGAAAAAGAGGAGCGAGGAAATAAAGGTGCTGCATTAACTACCTTTATCACCTTACCAGGATGCTATCTCGTTCTGATGCCAAATAATCCTCGAGCTGGCGGTGTTTCAAGAAGAATAGAGGGTGATGAGCGCGATGAATTACATCATGTTCTTAACTCCCTACAGGTACCTGATGGTATGGGTTTAATTATTCGAACAGCCGGCAGTGGCAAATCTTCAGATGAATTGCAATGGGATTTAGACATTCTGCTGCGGCTTTGGAATAGCATACAAAAAGCATCTGAGGGAGGGATTGAAGAAGTTGAGGGCTCAACAACAACACCGCGTCAAGCACCTTTTTTGATTTATCAAGAAGGTAATGCTGTCATTCGCGCCTTACGCGATTATTTACGAAAAGATATTGATGAAATCTTAATAGACCATCAAGAAGTTTATGAAGATATTGTCAATCATCTCAAACGAATTCGTCCTGATTTTATTAGTCGAGTGAAACTTTACAAGGATCCCACTCCTCTCTTTACAAGATTTCAAATTGAAAGCCAGATTGAATCTGCTCATCAACGTAATGTACGCTTGCCTTCAGGTGGATCCATCACGATTGATCACACGGAAGCACTCGTATCTATTGATATCAACTCGGCAAAATCAACAAAAGGAGGCGATATTGAAGAAACCGCCTTGATGACGAATCTGGAAGCTGCCGATGAAATTGCTAGACAATTACGGTTGCGTGATATTGGTGGCTTAATTGTAATTGATTTTATTGATATGACACCCATTCGAAATCAACGAGAAGTAGAAGATCGTCTCAAAAAAGCACTGTTAATGGATAGAGCGAGAGTACAAGTCGGTCGTATTTCACGTTTCGGCTTATTAGAAATGTCACGCCAACGCTTACGTCCATCTTTAGGAGAATCCAGTCGAATAACCTGTCCCCGATGTCAAGGTCAAGGCACTATTCGAGGAATTGAATCCTTAGGACTGTCAGTTATTCGTTTAATTGAAGAAGAAGCCTTAAAAGACAATACCGCACAGGTACGCGCCATGCTGCCTACAGAAATAGCAGCCTACCTTCTCAATGAAAAACGTCAAGCTATTATTGATATTGAAAAACGTCAAAAAGTTGCGGTTATCATTATTCCGAGTGCTCAATTGCTGACACCTCAATATGAAGTAGAACGAATTCGTCTTTCTGATTTTTCTGAAAAAGATGAAAAAATGGCTAGCTATAAAATGACTATCAAATCAGAAACACTCGCGCCCGCTACACAAGTTTTAACACCCAAACCTTTACAGGAACCCGCTATTAAAAATATACCGATGGATGAAGTACCGATTGCGCCAGTATCTTTTTCTCCTCCGCGCTCCGAACATCCAACAAAAGGTGAGCCAGGATTACTTAAAAAGCTTTTCACATTTTTATTTGAAAAAAAGGAACAACCCTTACTAAAACCAGAGCAACAAGAAACAAGTCGATATGGTCGGCCACATCATTTATCCAAACGAAAAACTGGAGGACGACATTACCATCAACGTGGTGGGCGTCGCGATCGTGGCAGAGGTGGTTATAGTAGTCATTCTCGTTATGATAATCGAGGAGATCTCAAACATAAAAATTATCGCGATTCACGAGATTCGCAAACAACTCGTGAGCATTCATCTAGCGTTACTCAATATCCACAACAGGGGCAGGATAAAGATATAAATATTTCTTTACAACCACCTTCCTCTCAATTACCCACTCCCATTCCACAGCCTATTGAAACAAATGAAACAAATCATGTGCCCATCCCCTCCTCTTCCACACAAGTAACGAGTGAAGGTAAACCACCAACAAGTGAGAACAAGCCAAGCGAAAACAAGCCAAGCCATGAAAATAGACGCAAACCACACTTTCGTCCACATCGACATCGACGTCATCGGCCACCGCACACGACCAATCAAGAATCTGGCCAAAAACAACAGCCTTTAGAAGGCGAGGATATTTATAATAAAAATAAAAGTGGCGGAGATAGTGACAGTTAATGACGTCCCATTTATGATAATTTAGCTAACCTAATGAGGGTATTTTCAATGCGTATTTTTTTATTTATTTTGATACTTTCTTTGCTTTCTTTCAGTTTTATTTACGATGCACAGGCAAGACGTTTTGGTGGTGGAAAAAGTTTTGGTATGTCTCGCAACAGCAATAGCTTTTCAAATGCTCGCTTTGGTGATTCTGCTAAACAAAGTGCTCTCTCGCGTCCCTCAAATGCAAATCGTTGGTTAGGTCCTTTGGCTGGATTAGCGGCAGGTGGATTATTAGCTTATCTTTTAATGGGAAATGGTATTGGTAGCGGGATGTTAACTTGGTTATTAGTCGCCGGCGTAATATGGTTAATTTATAGTTTAATTCGTAACGCAATGCGACCTGCGACACAATCTTTTGGTTACAGAGAGCGAGAAAATTCACCTCAAGATAATCTCGCGCATTTGGCATCACGACAAACTTTCTCTTCATCCACGCAAAATACTACTCCCCATTCAGTAGACTTTGATGAAAATATATTTTTACGCGACGCAAAAGCTTTATTTCTTCGATTACAAACAGCTTACGATAATAAAAATTTAAATGATTTATGCGAATTTTGCTCTCCTGAAGTATTTGCTGAAATTCAATTACAAATTCAAGAACGCGGCGAAGCAATCAATCGAACTGAAGTCGTGCAATTAGATGCCGCCTTACTCGATACTGCTATTGAATTTCAAGTATTATTGGCAAGTGTGCAATTTTCAGGTTTAATCAAAGAAGATACGAATCAAACTGCTGCCACGTCTTTTAAAGAAGTTTGGCATTTTCGTAAAGAGAATATTAACCCTCGATGGATTGTGGCAGGAATTCAGCAATAAATCATACAAAATGGTAGATAGATGTGCCTAATTCTCTCCCTTTATAAAGAGAGGTACACTTAGATTTCTTCTACATCTAAACGTCTAGCTCGAGATTCAAGCATGACCGGTATATCTTGAACAATAGGAAAAGCAAGCCTATCAAACCGACAGATAATTTCTTGGTTTGCTTCATCGTAGATTAATTCCCCTTTGCAAATAGGACATGCTAAGATTTCAAGTAGTGTTTTATCCATTGGCTTTTATTCTCAAATAAAAATAAAATATTAGTCCCATATGTTACTTGGTTATTAAGTGAATGACAAATTACTCCTTAGAAATGAACACAATTCATCCTTCCTGGCAAGCTTGTTTTCCTGAGGCTTTAGCACAAATTGATCCTTATTATCTAACACAGTTATATCATTCAAAAAATTGGTTACCCGGATCAAAAAAAATTTTTAATGCTTTTTCGCTCGGACTTAATCAAGTTAAATATGTCATATTTGGAGAATCTCCTTATCCTCGAAGTGCATCAGCCAATGGTTATGCATTCTGGGATGCCGCCATTGATCAGCTTTGGTCAGACACGGGTTTAAGTAAACCAGTAAATCGTGCTACCTCATTTAGGAATATTATTAAAATGTTGTTGGTTGCAGAAGGCTTACTTGACCAACATTCTCCCACTCAGGAAAATATCGTAAAAATTCATAAACAGAGATTAGTGCAAAGCAATGCAGAACTTTTCGCCAATTTCCTTCATCATGGTTTTTTACTATTAAATGCAACACTCGTACTCTCCTCTCGATCTAAAACAAATGATGCAAAGGCTTGGCTACCTTTCATACAATCGTTATTGCTTTGTATCGTTAAGGAACGTCCACAAGTTAAGTTTATTATTTTTGGTCGTATAGCAAATCAAATTAAAATAGTAGACTCATTAGCTGTTGATAAAATACACTCAGAACATCCCTACAATCATTCTTTTATCATAAACAAAGAAATACAAGCGTTCTTTAAACCATTACATCTATTACACCGCTAAGCCATTCTCCCAAGAAAAGCGGTCATTTCTAGGAATTGTTACCATTTTTCTTAGATAATGCTGACGATATTCATATAAAATGAGAGAATATGCAAAAGTAAATACCATTAGAGAAAATTCCGGAGAGATAAAACATGCGTATTCTGCTAGTAGAAGATGACGAATTGTTAGGAGAAGGAACACGTAAGGGGTTGGCCCAAGACGGGTACACAGTCGATTGGGTTAAAGATGGGGCCTTAGCAGATCAAGCTCTAAAAACAGAAAAATTTGACCTGATCGTATTAGATCTAGGCTTACCTAAACTATCAGGTATGGTTGTTTTACAAAATCTCAGAGAAAGAGGCGATACCACACCAGTACTGATTCTTACTGCACGAGAATCGATAGAAGATAGAGTAAAGGGGTTAGATACAGGAGCAGATGATTATCTTACTAAACCTTTTAACTTAGATGAGTTGCTTGCACGATTAAGATCACTGCAAAGACGTTTTGCGTCTCGAGCTGCACCCTTATTAGTTCATAATGATATTACCTTAGATCCTGCTTCTCATACGGTCATGAATAAAGAAGAACCTATTAATTTGTCTCGTAGAGAATTTGCATTATTACATGTGTTATTAGAAAATGCTGGCCGTGTGCTATCACGAGAACATTTAACTCAATCTCTTTATGGTTGGGGAGAAGAAGTTGATAGCAATGCGCTTGAAGTGCATGTTCATAATTTACGTAAACGCTTTGGCCAGAATTTTATCCGTACCGTACGAGGCATCGGCTACACTATCGAAAAAAGTAAAGATAAAAAATGATCAAATCGATCAGGTATTTTCTTTTAATTAGCTTATTAGCTAGTATTACCATTGCTTCAGCAATTAATGGAGTAGGTAATTACTTACTGGATGAGCAAGTCATCGAACCTTATTTAGATGCTCAGCTTATTAGAATGTCAACGGTGATTGCTTTATTAAATCAATCCGCTACTTCAAATGTTAAATTTGAGTCTCAACTAGTCGAACATATTTCTAAAAATCAAATTAATCGTGATCAAAAAATAATTTTTCAAATATGGAATACTAGCGGAAAATTATTATTTTATTCTCATCATTATCCCGATATAAATTTAAAAGATGCACCACTCGGCTTTAGCGATCAGTTAATTCAAGGCGAAGATTGGCGAACTTATAGTGCCTATGATGAAAAGCAAAAAGTTAAAGTGATTGTTGCGGAACTATATAACTTGCGACGGGAATTAGTCGATGATATAGCTAGTAGTAATGCGAATATTTTATTAATTACTTATCCTGTATTTGGAATTTTAATCTGGTTTATCATTAACTTTGCGTTACAATCCATTACCCGTGTGACATCCGAAATATCAAATCGAGCCTCTACTTATCTTGAACCCGTACAACTAACAGAAATTCCGATCGAAATAAAACCATTAGTTGCTGAGCTGAATCAACTTTTTATTCGCCTTAAATTAGCCTTCGAGAGAAACAAACGCTTCGCCGGTGATGCAGCACATGAACTACGCACTCCACTTGCTGCTTTAAAAACAAATGTTCAAGTTGCGATAAAAGCTACCGATGATATTGATAAAAATAAAGCATTACAAAAAGTGATAGAAAGTGTTGATCGTAGCTCCCATGCCGTAGCTCAATTATTAACATTGAGTCGACTGGGAGAAGAAGAAAGCTTGACTGATACGCGTCCAGTTGATTTGCATAAACTTGCAACAGAAATCATTGCTTATCTTGCTCCATTAGCATTGGAAAAAAACATTGATATTGAGCTTAGCCCGCCACCCAATAATTCCATTGTACTTGGCAATGATACCGCCCTAGGTATTCTGATACGTAATATTGTTGATAATGCAATTCGCTATACACCCGTTGAAGGAGAAGTAAAGGTTTCTATTATTAATACACCGTTGAAAATTATTTTTCGCGTGGTCGACACGGGTCCTGGTATCCCAGCGGAACTTCAAGAACGGGTATTTGAACGTTTTTATCGAATTTTAGGCACAAAAGCTTCGGGAAGCGGCTTAGGACTCGCTATTGTTAATCAAATTAGCACCCTGCACCATGCTGAAATTAGATTGTCAACACCTTCTAAAGGAGTGGGTTTGCAATTCGATGTGGCTTTTCCCAAGTATCATGCTTAGAATGAATACCCAATGTGAATAGCACTTCTCCCAGACAGGAATGAAATAATACATGTTAAAACGACTTCTTTTACCACGCCAGGAAAATTTCTTTCTCCTGTTTCAACATGCTGCTGACAAATTACTGCTTGCCTCCACAGAATTTTCACAATTATTACAAAATCTCGATAATCAGCAATATTATGTCGATAAGATTGCTCAACATGAACAAGAAGCTGATGACATTGCTCATCATAACTTCGAATTACTGCATAAAACCTTTATTACCCCTTTCGATAGGCACGATATCCATCAGCTAACCAGCACCTTAGATGATATTATCGATTTAATTAACCGAATTGCTCAACGATTTCCTTTTTATGGTTTACTAGAAGTTCCTGAAGAAGTTGTAAAATTAGCCTTGCTCAGCACTGAAGCAACGAATCACCTTAAACAATCTATTTATTCTCTTCATTCGCTTAAAAATTCTACCCTTATATTTAAACATTGTAATGAAATTGATAAGGTTGAAACCAGAGCCCATCAAGTAGTATTGGCAGGTGAAAAAAAATTATTTCTAGAAGAGCAGGACTTCAAGCATTTTTTTAAACTAAAAGAAATTTATGCGCATACCAAATTAGTCATCAATCGCTGTCAAGATGTTGGCAACATCTTGAGAGGAATTGTGCTCGAGTATTCATAATATGGTTTCAGCATCATCGTTATCTTTAGTCTTTACTACAATAGCATTGGCATTACTATTCGATTTTTTAAATGGTTTTCATGATGCTGCAAATTCCATTGCTGCAATCGTTTCAACACGGGTGCTTAAACCACAATTTGCTGTCTTGTGGGCGGCTTTTTTTAATTTTATTGCTTTTTTATTTTTCGGTGTTCATGTTGCGTCAACCATTGCGACCGGCTTAGTCGATCCACAGGTGATCACGACACAAATCATTTTCTCTGGTTTATTAGGCGCAATATTTTGGAATATTTTTACTTGGTATTATGGCCTACCTTCAAGCTCTTCTCACGCACTGATTGGCGGATTACTTGGCGCTAGTATTGCACATGCCGGTATGGAACCTTTAAACTGGTTTGGTATCTCTAAAGTACTTGCTTTTATCGTCATATCACCATTACTCGGAATGGTGATGGGCATGATATTAATGACCTTGACCGCTCGTCTTTTCTTTTATTCTAATCCTTCTCGCGTGGATAGTTGGTTTAGAAATTTACAATTTCTTTCCTCAGCATTTATTAGTGTCGGACACGGTAGTAATGACGCACAAAAAACGATGGGGATTATTGCTGCTCTACTCTATTCCTCACATATGCTTGGAGGAAGTTTTTATGTACCATTTTGGGTAGTCATTGTTTGTTATTTTGTTATTGCTTTAGGCACATTTTTTGGCGGCTGGCGTATTGTTAAAACAATGGGAATGAGAATTACAAAATTGAAACCTATCAGCGGTTTTTGCTCTGATACTGCTAGTGCTGTAACATTATTTTTTGCGACCATTCTCGGTATTCCTGTTTCTACGACACACACAGTAACGGGTGCAATTATTGGTGTGGGCTCCTTAAATGGTTTTTTTGCGGTACGTTGGGGTGTAGCCAAAGATATTGTTTGGGCTTGGATTCTGACCATTCCCGCCTCAGGAGCTGTTGCCGCATTAGTTTGGGGCATCTTGTATGTTATCCAAAACTAAACAGTAATCCTAACGTTGGTTTTTACCCCTACATGCTCTTTTGACGCAGTACCAAAATGAGGTGTTGGCTTTTTATTAAAATCCTCCCGCTTCGCTAACGCTCAGCGACCTCCTTTTCCAAAGGAGCTGAAAATTGAATTTACGAAACAACGCCGCTTCATATTTCTTAGTACTTGATTCTAAAGATATTTTAATCAGGTCCGTGCATTTATGATTGATCTAAAATAATACAATAATGGAAGATGAAGATAAATAAATTACTTTTCAAGAAAGTTTTAGCCAAGATTTTAGCTAATATCTAGCTATAATTTCGAATTTGTCGTACAATTTCGAATTAAGTAATTTAAATTGGCGTTCAATATGATCCCTCGATTATTGCAATTACCTGAAGATGAAAGCTTTTTCTTATTTGGTCCTCGTGGAGTGGGTAAAACCACTCTATTAAAACATTTACC
>Ga0155582_167_pt1 | contig 111953 bp, 80 predicted proteins | sample RifCSPhighO2_12_FD_107239 | JGI IMG/M metagenome (GOLD analysis project Ga0155582, IMG submission 107239) | Gammaproteobacteria bacterium RIFCSPHIGHO2_12_FULL_37_14
TTCATGTATGAAATCATCCATTGATAATTGTAATGAATGAGCTGGATTAGAAATTAATTCTTTTAAATAAGAAAATTGGGTGCTTAGTAAGGTTTTCTGGGTATTAAAAATATTTTCTAAAGAATGGGAGGTCACAAAGTGGTAAATAACTACCGCTATTGCTAATCCTATGGAACCACCAATATTAAACATCGTGACGATTGTGCCAGTTGCAACGCTCATACGTTCAGGGCCAACTGCCGTTTGGGCAGCAATGATTGAAACCGTATTTCCTATTGACCACATGCTGCCTAGGCAAGCAAACGAAAATATAATATATGATAATGAGGTATGACCACTAAAAAAGAGCTGTAAAAATGCGGATAAGCAAGCTAATACAAATCCCAATAAAAGTACATTAATAATTCCTAAACGGGAAATTAACCCTCCAATAAAAAAAGCTAGCAGAAATACTGCTATGGGGATTGCGAATAAAACATAACCAGATAACTCTGGTGATTGATCTTTAATTATCTGTAAATAGAGCGGATCAAAAAATAAAGTTACTGCACTTAAAATGCCAGCTAAAAAGCATAACATAGCACCAGCAAAAAACAGCAAATTAGAAAAATCTTTGAAATCCACTAACGGATTTTTCTGATTTCGTTCAACTTTAACTAAAAATATACTCGCAGTAATCCCAATGATGAGATATATCCACGTGCTAGGATCAGCCCAACCAATGTTTTGACTATTAATCAGACTCATTACTATGCCACCCATAGTAAATGCTAATAGCAACATGCCTTTTATATCTAAAGATACATTATTATGTTCAATATTCGATTCTTTTATTGATTTGAAACAAAATGCATATCCTAATAAAGAAATAGGAATATTAATAAAAAATATCCAACGCCAACTCCAATATGTCACAATCAGTCCACCCAACACAGGGCCTAAGGCGAGAGCAATGCCTCCCATGCTTCCAAACCATGCTATTGCTTTGCGACGTTCATTTTCAGGAAATAATTGTGCTAGTAATGAGGGGCCTAAGGGAAAAATCATTGCTGCACCAACACCTTGCAAGAGACGTCCTGAGATGAGCCAATTGATATTAGGAGATAAGCCTGCCATTATCGAAGCAATACTCATAATGGCAGCACCAATATAAAGACAGCGGCGGCGACCATACAAGTCACCGAAACGGCCCATGAGAGTAGCCAAAACACATAATGCCAAAAAGTAAATATTCATTACCCATTGCAGTGATACTAAATTTGCTTGTAAGTCTTGTTGTATAGTTGGTAATGCAACATTGACTACGGTGTAATCTAAATAACAACCGAATGAGAGTAATACTATCCCAATAAAAGCAAACCATTTATTGGAATAATCATTTAATTTTTTAGTTTCTAACACATTTCACCTCCTGGCATTATTTCTGCGGGTCTTAGTTATTTAATTTATTATTCAAATCCAAGGTTATCTTGACATGATCAGCGATGTGGAAGCTACCTAACTCCTAAGAACATGCAAGAGATGATCTATATCTGCTTCATTATTGTAAAAGTGTATAGCAACTCGGACGCCATTTCCCCGTTTGGTGACTAATATATTATGCTCACGAAGCTTTAGTAATAAGCTATCGAGATTATCAAATGGACCTAATAAGATGATGCCAGATCGATGTTGTGTATTATCTATGGAAATGGTTGGTATAGCGTAATTTTTTAATCCAACCACTAATCTATCCATTAAAGTGGTTATTCTAGCGGTAATATTTTTTATGCCAATAGTAGAAATTATTTCTAATGATTTTTCAAATCCAGCAAAGATAGTCATGTTGCTCCAGCCAATTTCAAAAACTCGAGCTGATTCATATAATCGTGATTCATAAATAGACATTTGCATTGCATAAGGAGAACTACGCCAGCCAATGATTGATGGGTTTAATTTTTTAAAAAATTTTGGGTTAATATATAAAAAAGCAATTCCTTCACCACAGAACATCCACTTATGACAAGCGCATAGTAAGACATCTATTTTAGATTGCTTAACATCGAGAGGAAAAACACCAATTGCCTGGGTTCCATTAACAGCAAACATGGCATCATCATTTTTTTTATTATGTCCCAACTCATCAAGATTAATTCTATAGCCTGATGAATATTGTACATAACTCGTTACTAATGAAACAGTACTGGTTAACGCTGTTCTAATGTTTGATTGTAAATCAGGGGAGAATGGAATGAGGTTGATCTCATGTCCCGCTTTTCGCCAAGGAATGATAGACGATGGAAATTCATCTGCTGGAATGATTAAATTGGTTTGTACTGGAAGAGCGCTTGATAAAGCATTCATGCCAAACGAAACGTTAGGAATAAATGCAATATCCTCGCTTTCCGCATTAATGAGCTTAGCAACTTCCTGTCTACATCTTTCTACCATTTCTAAATTAGCTTGAAAAATTTCTCCGCCATGGATAGAAAGCTTTTTATAACGATCGCTGATAGCATCTAAAACGGGTGTTGGAATTGGACCGGCACCTGCAGTCATAAAATAAGCTTGATTATGTGTTACAGGAAAAATACTTCGATAATAATCCCAGTCGACCATATTTACCTCAAATGTTAATTAACAAAAATTAATTCTTAGTTTTTCCTGAATTTCATTTTCATTATAGTTATCTAATACATATAATTTACCAGCTTTATCTTTTGCTATTCCCAGTTTATTAGTCAGTTGCCCAAAGGCATATGCATCGATATAAACAGGTAAATTTAGTTTTTTATGTATTTCACATTTGATTTGTTCTGAAAAATGATCGCGTTCTTCTTTGTGTTTTTTATTAATTTCGATTCTCAGTGTTATTTTCCCATTTTGCGATAAAATTTGATAATCAGAGCCTACCTCATCATATTGAAACAATATGTTTTCAATTTGAATAGGGAATACTTTTCCCGTTTGGCTTTGAATATAATCAGATTTTCGACCCAGGATTTCAATCGATGGCGTGTTTAATTCGCAATCACAAGTAGCGTGCAATCTACCAATATCTCCGGAATTATAACGAATTAAAGGAAGATAATTTTTTTCAGTATTAGTAAAAATAACATTTCCCTCTTCTCCATCTGAGACTGGTGTCATCAAGTCATCTTTTAAAACTTCTACAATCAAATAAGGAAAAGTCGGTAGATGGTATTTATATTGGTGTTTTTTGCACGATATCAAACCACCACTATCCACTTCAGTTAATCCATAAATTCCTCTTACATCAGCATTCCCATAATAGCGACTCATCCGTTTCCATTTGTTTTTTGAGACAATTTCACCCGTAAAAATGATTTTTTTTATCGATGTTTTTGTTGAATCAGTATTCTCTAACCCCATTGCTTCGGCATAACGAAGAATTTCAAGTGGTCTACCAATAAGTAATTCTGGCTTTAGTCGAGCAATAATTTGTAATACTTTCGAGGGTGTACAAAGGTGGGTTCTTACTCCAGCTGGAATAGATGTAATTCCTAAAGTAGTCAACCCCAGATAATATTTTAAGCCTACTGGATTCATTTCAAAAGGCAATGCAATGATTGCTTTAGTCACATTATCTTGAGTCAGTGACATCCACGAATCCATGAATGATGCAAACGCATTATTCTTTTCTTGACTAAGATTTGGAATGACAGGAAATGGATTGCCCGTTGTACCACTTGTTTCAAAATATGCCGGAGGGTTTTTTGAAATAACTTCGTTAATTAAATCAGAATGAAGTAAATTATTCCTTTCTAAAATTGGAATTTTTCTTATATCGAGTAATGAATGGATACTATCAGAATATAAATGGATGCCTTCATTTTTATAATATGAGAAATTTTCTGAAGCATAGTGCAATAAATCTTTCAATTTAACAACTAAAACTTCCTGTTGTTCTTGGCTTAATAAGTAGCTAGACATAATTTTTACCTTTTATTGTTTTTCAATTATTTAGTGGTATTAAGCTCCGATTTCATAATTATTTCTAATTCTTTTCATTAAATGAACATGATATTCCATTGCTTCGTATTTAGCTGGTGCGTGAGCAGTACAAAAAATAGGCAATGGTTTCATGATGGCATGCATATTTGGTTCAAAGAAAAATGGAATTGAATAACGAGCAACACCTGAACGATTGATGACTCTATGAGGGGTAGAAAGGTAAATATCATTGCTCAAACGCTTTAACATATCTCCGCTATTTAACATAAAACTTCCTTTTAGCGGAGGCGCTTCAATCCAATCACCTGTCTGATTGAGCACTTGTAGGCCGCCCACATCATCTTGGGCTAAGAGTGTTATAAATCCGTAATCAGTATGTGGAGCAATGCCAAATTGCTTTTCAGGAATAAGTTCAGGTTGTGGTGGATAATATTGTAACCGTAAAAAAGTAGTTGGCTTAATAAAGTATTGATCCAAGTCATGCTCTGCCATCCCAAAAGCGACAGAAACTACGCGAATTAATTTATACATTAATTCTAACATTCTTGCCTCATATTCTTTTATTACTTCTTTAAATTTTGGTAAGGACTGTGGCCATTGATTTGGACCAGCTAAATTATCATTTGCAATAAAGTCAGGGTTATCTTGATCAACTTCGTGGGCTAATATAAAGGCTTCGCTTTGATTAGCCCTGATCGCATTTTCGAGGCTTGATACTTTAAGTATTGATGAATCTATAGGCATATATCCACGAAAAAATTTATTTTGTTTAATCTTTAATTTTTCTTCCGAGGGTAAATTGTGGAAATCTTTCGCTGCACCAAAAATGGCATTAACAAGTGATTCGGGAATTCCATGATTTAAAATATAAGCGAAACCAACGTGCATATAAACATCACGAATTTGATTGGCAACTTCAACGATACCACTTTTTGAATTTTCAAGTAATGGTGAAAGATCGATCTTTGGAATCTCATAAAAATTAATCATAGGATACTCAATAAATTATATTTTATTAAAAAAATTAGCTCACTTTCGCTGTGTCGTGGAGGTAGATATCACCATGATTTTTAAAGTGGATGGAAGGCGCATTGATTTTTTTAAAGTTCAGTGCCAACCAATTGGCTTTATCTTGATAGGACGGCTTGACAAATAACTCATAAGTAGCTGCCATAGCAGTAGTCATAACCTTAGGATAAATAATATAATCATAGCCTTGTGAAGCCCATAGCGGCATAATGATAGGGCATTCTTCGAGTAAATATTTAAGACAATTAGCAAAAACCATTTCCAAATCAATATGTAAACTTCGTTTTTTTAATCTATCCAAAAAGGTATTAATCGTGGAATCAACTGCATCTCTATAGAATTTATTTCCTACATATTCATTTTCAATTTTTTTCTTAAATAAAGGATAATCGGTATCATTTAATGTTTCATCCCATCTAAGAATGGTGACTGCTGACTTAAGTTTATTAATATGTTTTTCATTACGAGCTAACCATTCATCACCTAATTGTAACGAGGTAATATAGGCTTTCTCAGGAGATTTATCTTGGATGTTATGTCGCTGTAAGGTATCTGCAACTGAAATGGTGCAGGATGAAAAGTTTGATTTGTTAATTAAATCGATAGTAGCTGATAACCTTGCCGATTCATGATATTTCTGACCGACACTAATGAGCAGAACGCACTTTTTATTTTCAGTATGAATAGTCTTTTTATTTCCATCGAATTTGATTTCAAAATTATTATTATTATTTTCCATAATATTATCCTTTTTTTATTTATTCTCCGTTCCTAAAGGGATTTGAACCCTTGTTTCCATACTGAAAGTACGGCGTCCTAACCACTAGACGATAGGAAACATAATAAGATGCAAAACGTTTTTTTCGTATTTATTTATCTTGCTGCGCGATATTACAAAATATTTTTTATCGTGTCAAAAAATATTTTGTAATTTTTGTTTATTATTTCAATGAGAATGCTTTTGTAAATAATAAAGCCAATTTCATATAAATCATATTCTAACTAATAAAAAAACGCCTACCAGATAGTTCTGATAGGCGATTCATAGCTATGCAGCAGACTGAAGAAAGCAAATACGACTACAATCTTTTAAATTAAAGATTTAAATTCTAAGTAGGCGTGTATGCATAGGTAGGACCGTGATCTAACAGATTCTGCTTTTCATTATCTACTGGTTGAGTTTTATTATGCCTTTTAGTGCAGCTAAATAACGCGGATAAGCATTTTGTGATAGATATTTCTGGTGATGGTTGCGTGATTTTTTCATTAATTATGCGCAAATTCTCGGGCTTAATGCGATTATACCATCTAATCAGCAATCCAATCTCTGCTGAAACGATTCCACCTGTATAGCCAGCTCCTATACCATAAATTCCCATAGGAGTTTTAAGACCTAACACGCCTGCTGTAATCATTCCTAGTGCTAACGCGGAAGTAGAAACAATCGTTGATCCGTTGAGATCCCCGCAGCCACGTAACTGTTGCAAAACATTATAACGTACTGAGTCGGATATGACTCCCATGCTCATAATTGGAACCAAAATGTTAAGAATCGATCGCAGATACGGTTCAGGATTTTCAATGGTAGCAAGTAACATACCCGGATAAAAAGAAAGTGCTAATGGAATAGGTGTCATACAAAGCGCTGTGGTAATTAATCCATACTTTGCAATCTGATTTGCATTATGATATTGCTTAGCACCAATTTGCCTACTGATTTCTTGAGAGCAACTTTGGCCAAATGCCGCTAACCCAATAAACAAAAAGAAAATAAATTGCATGATAAATGTTAATGCAGCTTGTTGTTGAGTACCTACTAAACCAGCTAGTATTCCAATAGTAAGTGTCATTGCCATTTCAGTTGCTACAGTGAAAGAAATCGGCCCGCCAATTTTCAAAAGCTCTTTTATTTGTTCTAAATTACCCTTAATTTTTGCAAATAAATTAAAAAATTTAAAATCAGTAAACTGTTTATCTCTTGCTAAAAATAACCCATAAGCAATTGCTGTCACGTAGGTTTCTATTACCCAACCTCCAGCAATACCTTCAGGTCCAAACTTAGTCATACCTAAGCCACCAAACCCCAACCAGGTAGAAAGTGCAGCACCGGCAACAAGATTTAATAATCCTATAACCATTGCAGGCTTGGTTCGACCAAAACTAAACATCATTTGTTCAATACTTACTCTAGCCATTAGTCCTGGAACCGCAAGAGAATACATTCGCAAAAAATTTTGTGCAATTTCAGAGACTTTTTCCTCTTGGCCTAACATATCGGCTAAGATTTTTTTTGAAAAAATCAATGAAAGCATCAGTGGAGGTGTGATAATAGCTGAAATCAAGAAGCCGTTTCGATTAACAGCAGCAATATTTGTACGCATTTCTCGAAGTGTATCAGTGTCTCCAATACCTTTCTTTTGAATTTCATTTAATTCGCCAATTTTATTGCTCGCATAAAGGCTCATCGCAAACAAAGGTGACATACCAATCACAAGCAAAGCATTCATCATGGTTGATATCAAGGTAGCAGCAGCGATATTATCCTCATCTTGATTCATATAACTCAATAGGACAACAGTAAGAAAAACTTCAAAACTAAAAGTATAGGAAAGAGCCATAGACAGTGAAAGACCGGATATTTTCCTAAAAACCTGTCCAAATGAAAGTAAGAAATCTTCATCTATTTCTGAAGGTAAGCCAATACGATCTTTTTCCTCAAAATTTATTATTTCTTCAGTATGTTCGGTGTTGTTGCTAGATTGATTGGAATGCGGTTGAATGTCTTTAGTCTTATTAGTCATTAGTATTATCCTTAAACTTAAAACTTCTAATTATTAAAATGAAGGGTGCGTAGATTACCGCGAGTAAAAGTCATGCACAAGAAAAAAATAACCAATTACAAAATAAAATTAATCTTATTCAACAAGAAAGAATACCACCTGCCTATGCATTAATTCTTTTTTATAGCAGGTTGGCTATGAGGCAGGATTAAGGAAGATTCAATTTTGGGTGTAAAAATTAATTTTAAATTTTTAGCCTGCCATGGGTAGCTTACTTTCTCCATATTCTTTTCTTCTTCAATCGCTTTTTCCATCATTAAAGTTATCTTATGATAAAGATAAGAAAGACTTGGCCTGAAATGTCTGTTGCTGTCGGTCATATCAGTGGCGAGTTTTTCTATCTCAGAAATAAATTTAAATTGATCTTTCATATCAGTAGGTAACATATCAATGAACCATGTAATGCATTTCCCCAATGCGAAAATGTCAGAGGCATAGCTGTATAATCCTTTTTCCGTAATTTCGATAGCCATAAATTCTTTGTTTCCACATCGTTCCATTTTATAAATTCCACGATAGCCATGAGGAAGTTTAATAGAAAATCCAAAATCAATTAAATACATTTTATCTTCTTTATCATCGTAAATGAAATTACCTGGACTGATATCACGATGAAGACAATCGTTTTGATGAAAATGAGCCACAGCTATGACTGTTTTTTTAAGAATTTTAAAAAAATCTTCGATTATTTTTTTATTATCATCTTGGACAAGGGAAAAAATTTCTTGGAAATAATCTATTAGACTCGTTCCGTCAATTAATTTTTCAATGATATAAAATTTATCAGATGTTTCAATGAGATCGACAAATAACTTTTGCTGTTTTAAAAATTCTATTTCATTCGGTTGATATAAAGTATTTAGTCCAATTTCTGTGTTAAGTTGTTCCAGGTAAGATTTCTTTATTATCTTAACAGCATGCCACTGCCCAGTAATTAAATTTTGACAAATACATATTTTTCCAAATGCGCCCTGACCGATGACTCCTCTAGGTTTATGCTTTATCCCTAAATCCTTCAATAATTCCTTTCTGGAACATTTTTCTTCGTCAGTCTCAGGCCGGTAAATTTTATAAATTGTTTGTCTATTTCTATTAATGAGAACAGCACCAGGATTATTTATATTGAGAGGAGATTTGTTCGAGATTTTTTCATATTCTCTATCATGAAATGCCATATAAAATAAATATTTTTTCTTTTCATCATTAGATGATAGAAATCCATTACTTTTTAAATCATTCAGGTTAATCTGATCGTGAAGAGACGAATTTTTCACGTCTACATACGATGATTTTAGTAAATGTAGCGATGAATGTAGTTCAGCATGAACAGGTTTTTTATTAAAGAAATTAAATAATAAAGAAGAGCTAAGCATGATAAATTTCTCTCATGTTCGATGCTGTTTTTTGTAGCTCCCCAGGTTGTGGATAAACTAGGGTTGGTTTTGTAACAAAATACGTGATTGTCATCCTGAGGAGTTACTATTTTTTTAATATTCACAAAATTGGTTAGATAAACTTGTTTCTAATTTGCAGCATCTCCTCTCCTAATTCTTTTGGCAACTTTTCTCGTTTAAATAATCCGATATTTAATGCTAAAAAATTCATACATGTATCTTTAAGGGAGTAAGGTTGGGAAACCTTATCTTCCATAATTGAGGATTTTCCATAAACCTCCTCAATTTTAGATAATTCAAGTTGCATATAATCAGCTGTATATCGATCCTGAGGATTATTTAACCTTTTCAAAAATGGAGTATTAGCACCTGTTTTGATTGATATATTAATTCTTTTTAAAGATTCTTGCGCTTCCAAATTGATATCAGGATCATTTAGAAGAGCTGCGTGCAAATAGTGCTTTTTAGCCTGGATGTAATTGATAGGGAAATCATCATGACCTAATTCATACCGCATTCCTAGATTATGATGATCTCTCGCACTCCCTGTGTTTGCTCGTAAGAAAACACGATGATTATTTTTTTTTATATTAATAGCATTTCTTATTGAAGTTCTTATTTCATTTTCTTGTAATTGTTCTGCACTAATAATAATGGATTTTTCAATAATGGATTTTTTATGAAAATTAAGAAAACCTTCCTCCACAAAATAATTTTTCAGCTGTACCAATTTTATCGGCTCTATCGGTTCTACCATCAATATCTTCATTTTTCATCCTCCTCGCTAAAATTTCAAACTTCGTATTTTTTAGTCCACTAAAACGACCCGTTTTGCTGTACTCCGGCATTTTCTAAAAAAAGCATTTCAAACGGCTTGATTTTGGTATACTATACTGGTTTTTGAAACCTAAGTATACCTATTCGTAATGTTGAGATCAGCAAATACGAGCATCAAACATAAATAAAAAACATTCAGATTTAGAAAAAATAAGATCGTCCTGGTACCCTAATTTGCTGCGTGATAACTCCGAGATCACCTTCAAATAGAGGCCCAAGATATTTGGCATCAATAGAAATTTTTAACTTATCTAATGGTAAATCACTTACCAGAAATAATCGCAACGCATTCGCTGCTTCTAGCTTTTCTTCCATGGAATACCCACCGAACCATGGTTTGCCATATTGATGGAACCATTTTCCAGCATAATTTGGGAGTAAAGTGATCGGTAAATCAACATTTCCTTGCTGCTTGCGCAATCTAATATAGCTTTCAAGTATACAAAATAAAAATGCCTTATCATGATTCTCATCGCCGATATAAAATTTATCACGCTGAACACAATCGATGATTGAATCACCTGCTAAAACAATTCGCAGTAAGTCCTGATCTTGCATATTCTCTAATAATTCATACCATTCCCGTCTAGAATAAAAACATGTCTGCATGATACCAATTAAATGCTTAATATTTTTTATTTGATTAACGAAGTGATTAACTAATTTTTGTTTGCCTTTCTCGCCATAGGATGCTTTTACCACACATCGAGAATTTTTAATAGCATGATGATATTCATCAGCAATTTTATTGATATCTTTATCTATATCATAGGCATGATTTTGACGATATATCAAAGCATCATAATAGATAATTGATTCACTACAGTGATTAATGACTCTGCTCGATTCATTTTTACTTAATAATTGTGTTTTATGATTAGGATGAAATAGTGTCGTTGTGCGATGATCATTCGCCTGATCCAAACAATTTGCCACATGAATAGGAGTCACGCCATCATCAGCAAAAACAAATTCATGTAATTTTAAATTAATAATTTCTTGAATGGATTGATCTGTTGCTAACCTCAACGTTGGCATCAGTAAAAAATAATAATGTTCGTGAAGGATTTCAGCTAACTCTTGTGCCAAGAAACAACAACTTTGATTAGCATAGGATTCCGGCGAATGTGGATAAATTGCATCTGTTTCTTGAATATTATCCCAACGATCACTCAAAAATATTAGAAATGGTTCTAAACTTTCCAACGAAGCTAATTCATTTGATCCGGCATAGCCACTCAAAAGAATACTTAACTGTTCTATCGTAATTTGAGATTCAATGCGAATGAAAGATTTGCATCTAACTTTCTTTTTATTAAATAAGGCAATTCTTTTTTTTACTTTGTCGATAATGTCTTTAACAAAAATGGTCATGTCTATGTTTACCAGCAATTTTACTGAGATATTGATATGAAGTTAGTCAAATAACAGTCTGCAGGTAGGTTTTTTGCTGAAGAATCTCAGTTGAGATTCTTCAAGACAAAAAAATATATTCATAACAACATCAAACACTTTAGCTCCATAGATAACTCTACCGAGTACCATTTAACTTAATTTGATTTTCTGCTGTTGCTATCTTATTAAGTGATACAAAATCTTGTAATTCCATCACTATCTTTTGTAACCGACTTCCATGCTCGATGAGAGCATTTCGAAAAAAGAATAAAACACCCGATGAATCATTCAAATTAAAATCAAGATCATATAAACTTGAATCACTCATTAAAAATTTTAACAATTCCGAGGTGGCATTCGTTTTATCTAATCGATTTTGAATTTTTTTGATGGAAAAGAAATTTAAAATAGCTCCTGTGTATGAGTTAAACTCAGGACCATTCAGCCTGGTTTTATGATAAATATAACCCTTAATAAATGAACTTGCTCGCTGATATTCTTCATCTTGATGGATTTCATCTTTAAAATTGATTACATCATCTATTGTTGATTTATTATTGCTAGCAATCTTCATCAATGTAGATAACTCGATATTATCGCAATAATCTATCCAAATATTTTTTTCTAAAATTAAAAGTGTCGTGACCAATTTATTTCGATTAGCAATATCATTTAAAAGTGATTGTTTTAAGTGGGTTTCTGGATCAATTCCAGTAAAATCTCTCAATGTTGGTCTTAATAAACTATTTGGATCACGTGTCATATAATGACGTGAATTAGCTTGTATACATAATTCATTCGCTAAATATGTGCATATGCGATCAGCTTTTGTTTTTGGGTCTGCTCTATTTGGAATAAAACGTTCTTTACGTTTTTCTAAGAAGGTATAAAATAACTGTAATTGTTCGTCACTAATGATTTCTTCATCTTGTTGAGAAAAATCATATAGAAGTTTTGTCAATTCCTTTATTGATAGCTGAGATTCCAGATAATAAATGCGATTAAGTTTGGCAGGAGCATCATTGGGAAACTTTTCTAAGGTCTTTAAAACTCTATTAGCAAATTCTAATTTACGCATACTCTCTCCTCCTTGAATAAAAAATACGTACATTACCAACATAATGACTTTTTCTTAAGGTTATCTTAAATATCAATTATTTTTTACGCCTATCATGCTTACTATTGGGGCGGCATCTTATGAATGCTAACAACAATATCTTTATTTATGCTAAAATATTGATCATTTTTAAGGCAAATATTATGGTTAAATCTAAGATTAAATATCAATATACTATCGATAATACAATTGATGTGGCTGTATTTTTGCAAGAAATTAAAGAATTTTATCAATTAGATAACATTATTTTATTAGCTAAAGCCGCTAATCTATCTCAAAAACTCACTAAAGGGCTAACTACATTTTATGGCATTTCATATCTTGAATTAGGTTTGGACATTGCAAAAATCATCTTAGATCTTAAACTGGATCAAGAAACTGCGGCGGCTGGCATCATTAGTTGTACCAGCTCAGTATTATCTCCTGCCAAACAAGAAATTATTTTTGCAGAAATGGGGCCTAATATTGGAAAATTGATGATTGAATTGCAACAAATCAATACTATCTCCCCTCTGCAAAATCAACAAACTCGCAATCCATTGCAAATTGAAAATCTACGCAATATGTTACTCGCGATGGCAACTGACATTCGTGTGGTGATTATCAAATTGGTTGAGCGCTTATGCATGATGCGCGGCATCAAGGGAATAGCTGCGGATGAACGTAAACGTTTTGCAAAAGAAGTTCTTGATATTTATTCACCATTGGCAAATCGTTTAGGTATCGGTCAAATAAAATGGGAACTCGAAGATTTAGCCTTACGCTATCTCGATCCACAATCATACAAATCCATTGCTAATTTATTGTCTGAACGTCGCGTTGATCGGGAAAAACGTATTCAATATCTCATTACTTTTTTAAAAGAAAAATTAGACGCAGCTCACATTAAAGCGGACATTACCGGTCGAGCTAAACATATTTATAGTATCTATCAAAAAATGCAACGTAAAAACATGAGCTATCAGGATATTTATGATCACATTGCCATTCGAATTCTGGTTGATAACGTAGAAGATTGTTATACGGTGTTGAGCCTGGTTCATCAATTTTGGTCCCCACTAATGCTCGCATTTGATGACTACATCGCCCACCCAAAAGCAAATGGCTATCGTTCCATTCACACTACTCTTATTGATGAAGACAACAATCACTTCGAAATACAAATTCGCACACGCCTCATGCACGAAGAAGCTGAACGTGGAATCGCAGCACATTGGATGTATAAAGAAAGCCAAACAGCATCAACCGATACCAACACAAGAATTTCATATCTTAGGCAATTACTAGAATGGCATAAAGATTTGATTAAAACCGAACACTCAATCCATGTCGATGCCACTGCTATGCTGGATGATAAAATTTATGTGATTACTCCCGCGAGTGAAATTCTTGATTTACCCAGAGGATCCACACCACTCGATTTTGCTTATCATATTCACAGTGAACTTGGTCATCGATGTCGTGGTGCGAAAGTAAACGGACAAATAGTACCCCTCAGTCATTCATTACATACCGGTGACAAAATAGAAATAGCGACTATTCCGCAAGGAAATCCTAGTCGGGATTGGTTGAATCCTGAGTTGGGTTATATCACCACGACTCGAGCTAAAAATAAAATATCTCATTGGTTTAAACAACAAGCATTTGATGATGATGTCATAGCAGGTAAACAATTATTAGAGCGGGAATTACTCAAACATGGAATAACTAAAATCCAATCACTGCACTCTATTGCTAAAATTTTTAATTTAAAAAATGAAAATATTTTATTTGCTGCACTTAATCGTGGCAATATTCGTTTATCACAAGTAACGCACCTTATTTTTCCTAAGCAAACAGAAAAATTAGCTTCACTTGTCCTACCCAGTAATAAAAAAATAGATGGGAAAACAGCTGGATCAGCCATCATGGGTAATAGCGATATTTTGACGCGTTTTGCCAAATGCTGTAAACCTGTTCCAGGTGATTCTATTATGGGTTATATTACTCAAGGTCGCGGGATTTCTATTCATAAAAAAAGCTGCGTGAATGTTAATCATTTTTCTAACATCAATCGTACCATTGAAATTCAATGGCAACCTGAATCTACTAATTTATTTAGCACAGATATTAGAGTGGTTGCTCATGATCAAACTAAAATATTAAATGATCTCTCCTCATTATTCGCAAACGAAAAAATCGACTTACTAAATTTTAATTCCATATTTAATAAAAATCAAAATATCATCATTATTACGCTTACTATTCGAGTGCACAATAAAGAACAGCTTCAGCAGCAATTGCATAGAATTCAGCAATTACCTGATGTGATTGAAGTCAAACGCATATAGCGTTAGAATTAAAAATTAGGTAATACTCTTACTATCAGGATTATTCTATGCCAGAAAAACATTTTGTTAGTTTGCGAGCTCTTCTTCCGAATATCAAAGACGACCAAGATCAATGTGTTGAGAAACTGCAATCGCTGTTAATCTCAAAAGACACATTTAATAAAGTGCATATTTCTCGTGAAAAAGATGAGACTGGATTATGCATTCATTATGATCCAAATATCTTTACTTTAGATCGAATCAAAGGCGATCTCGCTTTAGCTGGTGCGCGACTAACAAAGCAATATCTTCATGAAAGTTTACATATTGAAGGAATGGATAGTCCAGATTGTGGTCCCATTATCGAACACCTACTGATGCATCTTTCGGGTATATTAGTTGCTAAAGTGAGTTATACTGCGCAACAATTGCGTTTAGAAATTGATAAAGAAAAAATTTCTATTGATAAAATTATTCGCCAATTAAAACGCCATGGTTATCGCGCCAGTCGACGCGAACGCCCGCGCACGTGGATACAACAAAATCTTGAAGTGATATTTAGTGTAACTGCTGGTGTATTGCTGCTCATCAGCTGGTTAGTCTCCACATTTTCAACTGTAGCTGCTACACCTACTATTGTTTTGATAATTGATCTTGCTGCCTTTGCCAGTGCTGGTTGGCTCGTTTTTCGCGATAGCATTGAAACACTCATGCAAAAGCGTTTGGATATTGATGTATTGATGGTATTAGCTGCATTTGGTGCGGGAATATTAGGTGCCTGGGGTGAAGGCGCATTATTGCTGTTTTTATTTAGTTTAGGCCATGCTCTTGAGCATAAAGCATTGGATCGTGCGCGAGATGCAGTAAAATCCTTGGCAAAACTGGCGCCAAAAACTGCTACTGTGAAACGTGACGGTATTGAACGAGAAATTTTAGTTGAAGAATTAGCACGTGGTGATATTGTTCTCATCAAACCAGGGCAAAGCGTTCCTGTTGATGGCACCGTGCTAGAAGGAACTTCCAGCGTCGATCAATCCCCTATTACCGGTGAATCTATCCCTGTCGATAAAACAAAAGATGATATCGTGTTTGCAGGCAGCATTAATAGTGATGGTGCATTAATTGTCCGTGTGGATAAATTATCCGAAGAAACTACCTTAAGCCGCATGGTACGCATGGTTTTAGAAGCAGATACGCAACAATCGCCTACACAATTATTCACTGCTCGCTTTGTACGATATTTTGTACCAACAATTCTCATTGCTTTCGTTGCATTAATTATTATCCCACCATTATTTGGCGAATCCTGGGCGGATGCATTTTATCGTGCTATTTCGCTATTAGTTGCTTCTTCCCCTTGTGCTTTAGCCATTGCCACGCCTGCCGCTGTATTATCTGGCGTTGCTCGAGCAGCCAGTAAAGGTGTCTTAATTAAGGGAGGGATGCATTTAGAAAATCTTGGAATTGTTAAAATAATTGCATTTGATAAAACAGGAACATTAACCGTTGGCAAACCACATGTACAAGCTGTTCTTCCCATGGGAACTGATGAAGCTACCTTACTGAGCATCGCTGCTTCGCTAGAAGCATTGAGTGGGCATCCATTAGCAAAAGCTATCATCAAATTTGCTGAGCAAAAGCAACTACCTCTGAAAAAAATTTCAGATATGCAATCTATCACTGGTCGCGGTGTAAAAGGTAACATCGATGGAAAATTAGCCGAGCTGGGTAGCCTGAAAATGTTTGAAGATACTAGTACCATACAATCACAAGTGGATGAATTTCAAAACCGAGGATATACCACTATTATTGTACGTTTTGATGGTAAATGGTTAGGCTTAATCGGTGTGGCCGATAGTGTGCGTCCGGAAGCAAGTGCAGCCTTAGCTGCGCTACGTAAAAATGGTATACGCAAAACAATTATGTTAACTGGGGACAATGAACGTGTGGCAGCCGCGATTGCTAAGCAAATCGGCGTGACCGACTTTCGTGCTGATCTTTTACCTGAAGATAAATTGGTAGCTATTCGCGAATTAGCACGAGAGGAAAAATATGTAGCAATGGTTGGTGATGGTGTCAATGATGCACCAGCGCTTGCACAAGCAACAGTGGGTATTGCTATGGGTGGTGCGGGTACGGATGTGGCTCTCGAAACTGCTGATATCGCTTTAATGGCGGATGATCTGTCTAATCTACCTTTCGCTGTACATTTAAGTCGTGCTTCACGAAGAGTGATTCGACAAAATTTGTGGATGTCCCTCGGTATCGTTGGCTTATTGATTGTTGGCGCATTAACTGGTGTAACTGGATTAACAACGATGGTGTTAATACATGAAGGCTCTACCTTAGTTGTCGTTGGAAATGCCTTACGGTTATTGCGCGCTTAATGACGTCCGCAACAAAATGCGTAAACGCTCAATCATACACGTCCAAACATTTACAATTTTCGCTTGCTCGCATTATTGGTAATCGTTCACGAGGTTATATTTAACTAGCGAATACGTTTACCATAATTTTGATCCTGCGTGTCATCATTCTCATCTAGAGGACGTTTATTATTAATATTCAGTGGTGAAAATAAACCAGGCGAAGGCAAATTGTTCATGTGTAATTTTAGGATATCAGCTTCGCTAATCGATAATGATTGGTTGGTAGTAGTGGTTGTGGTCGTCGTGATGGGAACTGGCTGCTCCTGGGTAGCATTTTCAAGCAATGAATCAAATGCAATGTCATCGTTAGTTGGTCTATCCAATAACTGAGAAGAACAAATGACTACCTTACTCCGTTTGTTGCTCTCATCCTGGAGTTTCTTTTTGATTATATCTAGACATTCTTTGTTGAGATATTTTTCTAACGCAGATAAGGGTAAGTCACTCAGAAGTATATCTTCATCAATGATTTCACCCGTCGTTGTATCTAGTACAAACAAAATATTATTCTTCCCATCTGGTAACTCTACCGCTACTAGCTCATAGTCAGCAATATTAATTCCTTGACCCATGTCATCAAAGATAGTGTCCGTCAAATTTTCTTCCTGATGAATACCTGATTGCATTGGTTGCTGTTCGTAACCTGGATGAAATACATTTAATCCCACCAAATCCTCAATAATAGGCGCCACGATTTTAGGTATTGGATGATTTCTTAATAAAAGATAACCTGGAGTTGGTTTAATATTATTCACTAACAGTTGTGTGTATTGTTTTGACATGCCATTAATCAAAGACATTTCACTAAGCATTGGATGATAGCCTATATCCCAAAAAAAACATGTTCTTGCATTTAAAAACATTGCTATGGGTCTTTTTGAATAGAGAAAGGAAAGTTGATCATAAAGATGATTCATATGATTCATAAAATAGATTCTGCCCATTTTTTTGCTTAATCTAGCTGTCAAACCATATAACAATTCCCGATGCGTCCGCTGTTCCCCGTTCACTTTAGTAAAATCTGATATAATTTTTTGTGGAAGCAAAATGATATGTTTATTATCAAAATTAAGTTTCTTCCGCAAAAGAAAAAATATTTTTAATGTTTTAACAAAATTTTCCCTATCAACAATTTGATATTGATTTTTTTCAGCATTCATCTTGTTTCCGTTATGCAAATTCAAAATATCCTGAGTTTTATCTTCTTGTAGTTGCTGTTTATATTTATGAGGAACATTAGCACCCTTATTAAATAAATGATGGTATAAATATTTATCTGGTGTTTTTGGCTTCATTGGAACAGGCGGATGATAAAACGGAGAAAGGGAAGCACGACTACCGATTGTAAAATGAGTTTTCTTTTGGGATGCGGTAGCAGTAGAGTGATCTATTACTGTCTGATACACCGACAAGCCACGGTCACTTAATGTATTAATAATGACCTGTAATGTGCTTGTTCCTTGGTCTGAGGCTAATGCTGCATGGTTTTCAGAAATGAAAATGGTAGGATGAACTTGATCGAGAGCGAATATAAAATCTTTAAAATGATTTTCGGCTTTCTTATTTTGTGTGGCAGCAGCTTTCTCTTGCTTTTGTTTAGCCAGTTTATGATTACCTTTTGAGAATTGATTACCATCGGCAGTTGGACAAGTTAGTATTCGAATTTTAATAACATTCGCATCCTGTATTGCATCCATTTCCCTTTCTTGCTCCATCACATTTGCAAGCTCGGATAATGGTTGATAAGGAATGTCATTTCCTGGATTCACCCCATAACCCTTTAACATCAAGCAATCTGGATCATTTATTTTGTTATACTGATACCTCATCAGTTTTTTTTCATGCCCAGTTAATTTTGTTATTTCACTTTCAAATGCATTGTAATTATTTTGCTCATCCGCTAAATAACATTGGATTAGCCCATCTAAATGAGCATTGGCTTCTTGTAATTTCTCGGGAGAATATTTTTTATTTTCCTTTCGTTTGTTGATGGATTGTTCTATTGCTTCCCACTTTGCTTCGCCCGCATAAAATTGCGAAGACGCGTGGATATCAAGATAAGGATATTTCTTCCGTAGGGTATTGACTACTTTTCTAGCCGTGTCTATTTGACTCGCACCCATGTTAACATTAATAAATTCGATGATAAGCCGTTTTTTCGGATGTTGATTTAAATTCATCTCTATTTCATTCATCATATTACCCACTCCTCTAGCCTGATTGAGATTTCTACGATACTAATTATTATTTGTTTTTTTAGGTAGCTAAAATGTAACAATAGAAGATTAAGAAATTATTAAGGGCACCTCTAGAAATTGCGTTTTTAAAGCCAAAAAACTGTCATCCCAGAATTTAGCGCTGTTTAGCGAGTGTTTGTTACGAGCTTAGCAGCGCTTAATGTCTGGGATCCATGCTTAAATTCTCATATTGGCCTGCTTAGAGAATTTAACCATGGATCCCGGACAAGCGCCTCGCAAAAAACGCTCGACGCTTTCCGGGAGGACAAACCTCGCATTTTTAAAGGTGCCCTTAAGTTAGCATTCTATGTTGAACAAATTATTTTTTTACATTTTTATCTAATTGGCGAAAATATGCTAATCGTTCGCTAATTTTTAACTCCAGCCCGCGAGGTACGGGATAGTAATATTGACGATTAATCAATTGATCAGGAAAATATGTTTCGCCAGCCGCATAAGCCTCTGTTTCATTATGTGCATAGCGATAAGCTTTCCCATAATCTAACTCTTTCATTAATTTGGTTGGGGCATTTCGCAAATGCAGCGGGACATCTAAACTGCCGTGGGCTTTCGCATCTCGCATTGCTTCACCAAATGCCGTATAAACAGCATTACTCTTTGGCGCACAAGCAAGATAAATCACTGCTTCAGCTATTGCCAGTTCACCCTCTGGTGAACCTAAACGCTCATACACATCACTTGCATTTAACGCTAATTCAAGCGCACGAGGATCAGCCAAACCTATATCTTCATTCGCCATGCGTATGGTACGACGTACAATATAGCGCGGATCACAACCTCCATCTAACATACGACATAACCAGTATAATGCTGCATCAGGTGATGATCCTCGAACTGATTTATGTAAGGCAGAAATTTGATCATAAAATGCTTCGCCTTGTTTATCAAAACGTCGTAAGCTAATTTGAATAACCTCTTCTAATAAATTAGCCGTTACAATTAATTTCTCATTTGTGTTTTGTGCTAAATCAGCGATAATTTCTAGTAAATTCAAAACTTGCCTGGCATCGCCATCTGCTGCACGTATCAAAATACGCTGTAACTCATCTGGAAACGATATTGACAGTTTCCCTAATCCTCTCGTGTTATCTTTTAGAGCAGATTGAACAACTGTTAGTAATTCATTTTCTTCTAATCGCTTCAATACATATACGCGAGTACGAGATAATAAAGCACTATTCAGTTCAAAAGATGGATTTTCTGTTGTTGCACCAATCAAAATAAATGTGCCATCTTCCACATAAGGAAGAAAAACATCTTGTTGCGATTTATTGAAACGATGAACTTCATCAATAAATAGTATGGTAGCTTGATGATGGATTTGTCTTGCTGCTTTTGCATCCTCCACCGCCTTACGAATATCCTTAACACCTGAAAATATCGCAGAAAGTCGCTCAAAACGCGCTTGGGTTTGATTCGCCATCAATTGAGCAAGTGTGGTTTTACCTGTGCCAGGCGGTCCCCATAAAATCATGGAATGTAAAATACCTTGCTCAATTGCTCGTCGTAATGGTTTACCAGAAGCCAAAAGATGCGCTTGTCCAATAAAATCATCTAACGATTGGGGACGCATGCGCGTTGCTAATGGTTGGAATAATTCGTTTTCTTGTTTATGCATATTTATCGCGTTTCATCAATCACATCTACACCCTTAGGCACCTTAAAAGTAAATAAGTTCGAAGGAAGTGCAATGTTAGCCTTTATATTTTTAAATTGGATAAGTGTCATATGACCTAAATGATCGTGTAATTTCATCTGATTAATCATGCCATTTACAAAACCTAATTGCACAGCAACAAACATATTATCAGAATTTTTTGGTGTTAAATTAAACCATTGCAAACTGGAAGATTTTTTAGGTAACACCGTTATAACATATTCTTTTTTTAATGCGACATCGCTATAATTTAACAACATCGTCGGCGCCTCTCCTACTGCTTTTTTTAAAGAACGAATGGTCACTTGTTCTAGATCAGGATCATAAATCCATAAACGGGATTGATTTGAAATAATTAATTGCGGAATGGGTTGAGTGACTTCCCAGCGAAACTTATCAGGACGTTGTATCGCCATTTTCCCATTAGAACGTTGTATGGGTTTATTGCGATTATCTAAGACGTCTTGTGTAAAATTAGCCTGCATGGTTTGTATGGCGGTGAGTAGACCACTTAATTCAGTTGCAGGTGAAGATTCAGCATAAACCGGCGAACTCAAGCTAATAATCAGCAAAAATTTATATAACCATTTCATGTTGAATGTATCCCCAAGACAAAAATGATGTGGCAGAATTATACTTCTACCGGCGGTCCAGCAAGTACTTCACGTGTACCACTGTTATCCATAGAGCTAACAATACCTGCTGCTTCCATCTCTTCCATCATGCGTGCAGCGCGATTATAACCTATTCGTAATCGACGTTGAACGAGTGAAATCGAAGCTCTGCGACTTTCTGTGACAATACGAACAGCATCATCATAAAGCGGATCCTGCTCGCCAGATCCTATTCCATCACCGCCCTCACCAGTCTCGCTCGCTTCATCCGTGATGCCATTTAAATATTCCGGTTGCCCATAACTACGCCAAGTAGCGACAACTCTATGCACTTCATCATCCGCTACATAAGCCCCATGCACGCGAATTGGTATCCCAGCACCAGGCGGTAAATATAACATATCGCCATGGCCTAATAATTGTTCTGCACCTTGTTGATCTAAAATGGTGCGTGAATCGATGCGAGAAGATACTTGAAATGCAATACGCGTTGGAATATTTGCTTTGATTAAACCAGTGATGACATCCACCGATGGACGTTGTGTCGCTAGAATAAGATGAATACCGGCGGCCCGTGCTTTTTGTGCAATGCGTGCAATTAAATCTTCCACTTTTTTGCCAACGACCATCATCATATCGGCTAATTCATCGGCAATCACGACTATCAAAGGAATAGGTTCAAGATGAGCTTTAGCAGAGGCTTCATCGGTCACCAGCGAGCCTGGCATCGGTAAAGGTTGCCCTTGTTTAATTGCTTCCGTCACCTTTTGGTTATAGCTGGTAATATTACGCACCCCTAGAGCTGCCATTACGCGATACCGTCTATCCATCTCAGCGACACACCAACGCAAAGCATTCGCAGCATCTTTCATATCCGTGATGACCGGCGTTAATAAATGTGGAATACCATCATAAAGCGACAGTTCAAGCATTTTAGGATCAATCAGAATAAGGCGTAATTGATCTGGTAACGATTTAAATAACATACTCAATAACATTGCATTCAAGCTGACTGATTTGCCTGACCCCGTTGTTCCAGCCACTAATAAATGTGGCATTTTCGTTAAATCAACCACCACAGAATTCCCAGAAATATCTTTTCCTAATACTAAACTGACTGGTGATCGAGATTGAACGTAACGTTGCGATTCTAAAATATCACGTAGTGTTACCAATTCACGATTTTCATTAGGAATTTCCAAACCGATTACCGATTTTCCAGGAATCACATCGACTACACGCACACTCACTGCTGATAAGGAACGAGCAATATCTTTAGCAAGTCCTGAAATCTTACTCACTTTAATACCTGGTGCAAGTTCCAGCTCAAATCGTGTGATGATCGGTCCAGGATGTACTGCTACTACTTTTACTTCAACACCAAAATCTGCCAACCGCTGCTCTACTAATAAAGATAACTCTTCAAAAGAAATATTAGTAAATGGCTTTTCTGTCATCAATGGCGGCGAATTCAATAAATCTAACGGTGGCAAATTGCCTGGCGCTAATTTCACGCCTAGATCTTGTTCTGGTTTATCTAATTTCTTTTTTTCTTTATCCGCTTTATGAATCGGTCGAGGAGGCAAGATAGACAATAAAGCTTTACGTTCATTCAATACCAGTTCTTCGCTTATCATTCTTGATCTTTCAATTCGAGGCTCGGTTTTTGGTAACGTTGTCTTAATGATGTTTCGTCGATATAAAAGTAAATAATTCCACCCTCGGTAAACACATTCTCCAATAAAATCTACGATACCTAACCAAGATAATCCGGTGACTAAGGTAATTCCACACAATACAATTGTACTCAGGAATAAAACGCTACCAGTTTCATTAAAAAGCAACGATAAACTATTTTTCAGTACATCACCAATCACCCCTCCCGTATTAGCTGGTAATTGAGAAATTTGTACATAGAAGCTCATCAAGCCACAGCTACCTAAAATTAAAAGAATCCATCCTAAGGATTTAAATATCCATTCATTCGATTTTTTTTGAATAGCGTTATCTTCGTGTAGCCCTATCCAAGCAGACAAAATAATCATGAAAGGGAAAAGATAGGCGACAACCCCTAGCAACAAGAGAAAAGCATCCGCGAGCCAAGCACCTACTCTGCCACCCCAATTAGCTACTTTTTGACCAAACCCTGTGCTTGACCACCCAGGATCGCTACTATGGTAACTTGAGATGGAAATAAATAAAAAAACCGCACATGCAACCAGGACAAGAAAAAATCCTTCTCGCAAACGATGGCGCATTTGAATCGCTAATGGCCGTCTTCGTGGTCTATCAGCATCTTGTTTGTATCGATTCTTCATTTTTGTTTACCCGTCGCGCTCCTTCTCGTACTATATACCAGCTTAGTAGTAATGAGAATGAGAGTCTATGACAACGAAACATCATCGTGTGATTATTTTAGGATCTGGCCCCGCTGGCTGGACAGCTGCCGTTTATACTGCGCGCGCTAATTTAAAACCTGTACTGATTACTGGATTAACACCCGGAGGCCAATTAAGTTTAACGACCGATGTTGATAATTGGCCCGGAGGAAAAGAAAGCTTGCAAGGTCCAGAATTAATGGAAAGCATGAAACATCATGCTGAACGATTAAATACAGAGATTATTTTTGATGAAATTTCCTTTGCTGATCTAAAGCAACAACCTTTTTTGTTAAAAGGTGAATCCAGTTATACCTGTGATGCCTTAATTATTGCGACTGGAGCAAGTGCTCAATATTTAGGTCTACCTTCTGAAGAAGCTTACAAAGGTAAAGGCGTATCAGCCTGCGCAACCTGTGATGGCTTTTTCTATCGTGATCAGCATGTCATCGTCGTCGGCGGGGGAAATACCGCTGTTGAAGAGACGCTATATCTTGCTAATCTTGTCAAGAAAGTGACGCTAGTGCATCGTCGTGATAAATTACGAGCTGAAAAAATGTTAATTGATCGCCTTATGCAAAAACAAGCAACAACAGGTAAAATTGATTTAGCTTGGAGTAGCGTGGTGGAAGAAATAATAGGCGACAAGCAAGGCGTCAATGGTGTGAAAATCAAAAATACGCTTACCAATGAATTAAAGACATTGGATGTGACTGGTGTATTCATTGCTATTGGTCATAAACCAAATACAGATATTTTTAAAGGTCAACTGAGTATGACAAATGGTTATATCATAACTCGAGGAAGCGCAGGTATGAATGCAACAGCCACTGATATTCCTGGAGTATTTGCAGCAGGAGATGTAGCGGATCCAATTTATCGGCAAGCAATTACTGCTGCTGGTACAGGTTGCATGGCAGCACTAGATGCAGAAAAATATTTAGATAATATTTTGGAGAGGACAGATGGCAAAAGAAGAACAGCTTGAAATGGAAGGCAGCGTCATCGATGCCTTACCAAATACTATGTTTCGCGTTCAATTAGACAATGGGCACATCGTATTAGCTCATATTTCTGGCAAAATGCGAAAAAACTATATTCGAATTTTAAAAGGTGATCGGGTAACCGTTGAAATGACACCTTATGATTTGACCAAAGGTCGAATAACTTTCCGACATAAAGAAGGTGGCCCTCCTCCTAAACCTACTGAGAAAGCTAAAGAAGAATAATTTATTGTTGTTTACCACACTGACTGCAAAATTTAGCACCTGCTGCGAGTGGCGCATTACAATTTGCACAAACTGTTGGTCCTAATCCATTGCCGCATTGTAGGCAAAAACGCGCTTCAGGAGGATTAGTAGCTGAGCATTTAGGGCAAATATTGGCATTCAAGGCACCACTCAATGGTGAAGAACCTTGGGTTGTTGGACCATAATAAGGAGGAGAGCCATGGTGTTTAGAGCTTCTGTAGCCATGATGGCCTTCATTATAACCTCCACCATAACCATGATGATCGCCCATTTTTCCACCACCCAACCAATTACTAAATAAATATTTAAGAAAACTCATTCTCTCTCTCCTCTATTTTTCTGAGTTGCACTTGAAATAAATAATAACTAACTTTATGTTGCTTTCAGCATTTAAGATGACTGGATCCCGGCTTAAAACTTGCCGGGATAACTTTATGTTGCTTTCAGCAACATAAAGTTAGTTAACAATCACAGCCGTGCCTTGAGTATCTTTGATTAAAAATTTAATTTTACCTTTTTCCAAGGTCACTTTAACATAACCGCCGTTGGCTAATTTACCGAAAAGCAATTCTTCTGCCAATGGTTTTTTAATTTGTTCTTGAATTAATCTGGCCATCGGTCGTGCGCCCATTTTTTTATCGTAACCATTTTTTGATAACCACGCACGTACATCGTCTTCAATTTCGAGAATCACTCGTCTCAACTCTAATTGAGTTTCAAGCTCAGTAATAAACTTATTTACAATGGATAAAATAATTTTTACCTCTAATGGCTTAAATTGAACGATCGCATCAAGACGATTACGAAATTCCGGTGAAAAGAGTCGATTGACAGACGACATAATATCACTTGATGTATCTTGCTCAGTAAAACCAATATTGGCTCTATCAATCACTTCAGCGCCTGCATTGGATGTCAAAATTAAAACTGTGTGACGAAAATCAGTTTTACGACCATTCATATCTGTTAACGTACCATGATCCATAATTTGTAATAATAAATTATAAATATCTGGATGAGCTTTTTCGATTTCATCTAATAGCACAATTGAATGTGGTGTTTTATTCACGGCCTCAGTTAATAAGCCACCTTCATCATAACCCACATAACCAGGAGGAGCACCGATTAGCCGAGAAATTGAATGACGTTCCATATATTCAGACATATCAAATCGTAACAATTCAACACTTAATATTTTGGAAAGCTGTTTACAAACCTCGGTTTTACCAACACCCGTTGGGCCAATAAAAAGGAATGAACCTATTGGTTTATTCGAATCACGTAATCCCGATCGAGCTAATTTAACAGCAGCTCCTAGTGTTTCAAGTGCTTCATCTTGACCAAAAATTACCATTTTTAAATCTCTAATTAAATGCTTGAGAATTTCTTTATCAGAAACTGAAACATTACGTTCTGGTATACGAGCAATTTTCGCAACAATTTTTTCTATATCGCTTACTTCAATAATTTTTTTACGATGTTCTTCTGATTGGAGATATTGAAATGCTCCCGCTTCATCGACTAAGTCAATTGCTTTATCTGGTAAATGTCTATCTGTAATATAGCGGGATGATAAGTGAACAGCTGCTTCTAATGCTTCATCTTGATATTTAACATTATGATGCGCTTCGAAACGACTGCGTAATCCTTTCAAAATAGCAATTGTCTGTTCGATCCCTGGTTCTTTGATATCAATTTTTTGAAATCGTCTATCTAATGCATGATCCTTTTCAAAAACACTACGGTATTCTTTGTAAGTTGTCGAACCAATACAGGTTAATTCACCTGATGCAAGTAATGGCTTAATGAGATTGGAAACATCCATTAGCCCGCCTGATGCTGCACCTGCTCCAATGATAGTATGAATTTCATCGATAAAGAGTATGGCACCTTTTTGCTCTTTCAATTGATGTAATACGCTTTTTAAACGTTTTTCAAAATCACCACGGTATTTTGTTCCGGCTAATAAACTACCTAGATCCAGTGCGTAAATGACACTATCATGCAATACACTAGGAATTTGTTTTTCAATAATTAATCGTGCCAAGCCCTCGGCAATTGCAGTTTTACCAACGCCAGCTTCGCCAACGAGTAGCGGATTGTTCTTACGACGTCGACATAATACTTGGATCGTACGTTCAATTTCTTCTTCTCGGCCAATTAATGGATCAATTAATCCTAATTTAGCTCGAGCATTGAGATTAGTCGTATATAATTCCAACGGACTGGTACCCGATTCATCGGATCCATTTTCTTCCTCTGAGTAATTATTAAAATGATGTTCTTCTTTAGATGCTTGTGGTTTAGGTTTGGTCGTACCATGCGAAATATAATTGATCACATCTAACCGACTGATATTTTCTTGTCGAATAAAATATACGCTTTGACTTTCTTGTTCGCTAAAAATTGCAGCTAAAACATTTGCGCCTGCAACTTCTGTCTTTCCTGAAGATTGGACCTGAAAAACTGCACGTTGAATAACTCGTTGAAAACCTAATGTCGGTTGTGTATCTCTATCATGAATATTGAGAGGAATGACAGGAGTCGTGCGATCAACAAATTCTGTTAAATTAGTACGCAAACGATTGATATTGGCACCACAAGCTTTTAAAACTTCTAAAGCAGAAGTGTTATCTAATAAAGCTAGTAAAAGATGCTCTACCGTAACAAATTCATGATGTTTTGTTCGCGCTTCTTTAAATGCCGCATTAAGTGTGTATTCCAGTTCTTTATCCAACATCGCGCACCCCTCCTCATTACTCGCTCTCCAAGCTACACATCAAGGGATGCTCGTGCATCCTCGAATAATCAGTTACATCAGCTATCTTAGATTCAGCTATATCCTTGGAAAAAATACCACATACTGTGCTTCCTGCTGTATGAACCTCCATCATCATTTCCACTGCCTTATCTCTATCCATAAAAAAGAATCTTTCTAAAATCCTTACAACAAATTCCATGGGTGTAAAATCATCATTGTGCATAATAACCCGATAAAAAAGTGGTTGTTCTGTTTTAAGAGATTCATCCAGGTTATTTGCATATTCTTTATTCACCTCATTTTTCATGATCTTTTACCTTTTTATAGACGAAAAAACTGATTTTTTCCTGTTTCAAAATAAATATTTTTGTTTATTTTGAAGGATTAAAATTTACCAATATAATGAATAAGATAGGGATACTATAATTTTGATCGAATTATATCCCATTGCCTTTTTATGAGCAATAAATATACAGAAACTAGCTTGATTTGTCGAGTTTTTTATTAAAATAAAATATTGCAATATATGAATAGCTTATGAATACAGCTACATAGCCTTAATGATTGCTTCACCAAATCCAGAGCTTTTGACTTCTTTCGCATCTTTCATTAAACGAGCAAAATCATAGGTCACCATTTTGGCAGCAATTGCACCTTCCATTCCTTTGATAATGAAATCAGCTGCTTCAGTCCAACCCATATGTCTTAGCATCATTTCCGCAGATAAAATAAGCGAACCCGGATTAACTTTATCAAGACCAGCGTATTTTGGTGCTGTGCCATGTGTCGCTTCAAATAAGGCGATGCCATCACCCATATTTGCTCCTGGCGCAATTCCAATACCGCCTACCTGTGCAGCTAGAGCATCTGAAATATAATCACCATTTAAATTTAAAGTAGCAATCACACTATAATCTGCCGGTCGTAAAAGAATTTGCTGCAGAAATGCATCGGCGATCACATCTTTAATGATAATATCTTTACCAGTTTTTGGATTTTTGCAAACCTGCCAAGGACCATTCTCTAATGGAGTAGCTGCAAATTCGGTGCGTGCCACTTCATATCCCCAATCACGAAATGCGCCTTCTGTATACTTCATAATATTGCCCTTGTGCACCAACGTAACAGAATCTCTTTCATGATCGATAGCATATTGAATGGCACTACGAACTAATCGTGACGTTCCCTGTTGAGAGACTGGCTTGATACCAATACCACAATGATCAGGAAAACGAATTTTTTTTACTTGCATGTCATGTTGCAAAAATTGAATGATTTTTTTTGCTTCTGCACTATTTGCTGGCCATTCAATACCCGCATAAATATCTTCTGAATTTTCTCTAAAAATAATCATATTGGTATGCCAGGGTTCTTTAAGCGGACTAGGAACACCAGTAAAATAACGAATGGGACGCAAACAAATATATAAATCTAAATCTTGACGCAATGTTACATTGAGAGATCGAATACCTCCGCCAACAGGAGTCGTTAATGGACCTTTAATAGCAATCGCAAATTCACGCATAGCAGTGATCGTCTCTTGAGGAAGCCATTGATCACGACCATAAATTTTAGTAGCTTTTTCGCCTGCATAAATTTCCATCCAGCGTATCATACGCTTGCTACCATATGCTTTGTGAATGGCTGCATCCACAACTCTGCGCATCACAGGAGTAATATCCACACCAATACCATCGCCTTCTATAAAAGGAATAATTGACTCGTCCGGTATGTTGAGAGAAAAATCGCGATTCACGGAAATTTTTTTGCCCGAATTGGGAATCATAATATGTTGGTATGCCATGGCATATATCCTTTTTATTCTATAAAAAACAAGCTTGTATGTTAACAAGGGGGGTTACCTATAGCAACTGAGAAAATTAGCTATACTTAAAATAAGAAGAGGCGATATGCAATCATCTCAACAATCAAAAAAAATACTGGCTGTCTCTATTGATTTTGACGGTTGCTTAGGTAACAGCAAATTCGCTGATTATTATCAACAATTAATAGCTAAATATCGCTCTTCTGAATGGATTCCTGCAGAAGAATACAAAATAAAATTGAGCCTAGCGAATTCGGTGTTGATTGAACATATTAAAAAATTAGCTAAAAATTATGACGAGCTAGTATGGATGGTCGGTTCTAATCGTCAATCTGCTTATAAGGATCAGCATGAAAACGACCACAATAAAAATGGCTCTACTTATCTCGCATTAACCTATTTAGCGGAAATCCTTAACCAAGAAACTCAAAAGACAAGCACTGTGCATAAACATACCGTTTTTGATAGCATTTTAAAACAATCCGCTGGCTACAATTTTGATCTTAAAGAAAATCAAATTTTAGAAAATCAAATTTTAGAGCAATATAGCATGTCAGGTGACATAAAATACCGCTTATCTTTTTTGCAAATACATGATGTTTGTGGCTCTCATCCACAAGATCAAATTTCTTATGTACATATTGATGATAGAGAAGATATTAATATTCCCTCTTCTGATCTTTTTTCAAATAAGGAGATGGCCTCTTATTTACCACTAAATTTACAACAAGTCTCCATTATCAATTACCAAACATATAATCCTATCGCGCGTTTACAATTATTTAAAAATAATTTTTCACAAGAAATGAGTGCTGACATTAAAAATGAAATAAACAGTATCATCGAACTCATTAAACAAGATGTCAATATACTCATCCAGCTAGAAAAAAATCATAAAAACCAGCTAGATTCTCTACAAAATGAGAAAAAAATATTAGAAGGCATGTCGCCTAGAAATAGAGCACGTGAAATGTCAATCGATAATACCTTAGCTCAATTTGATAATGCTAGGCATGTGCTGATGCAATTGAATCAATTTACCTTTAGTAATAACCTTCATGACGATATTATATTGTTAAATAAAATCATGAATCAAAATATTCGTAGCAAAAATTTGCCCCTTGAAATTAAAATTGAATATGAAAACCAAAAGAAAATCATTTATCATGAAGTCATTACTCCATACCCTGGTTTCAAGCGAAATTCCGCCCAACCCTCCACAGGTATGTTGATTCCACAATTTGTTTTTGATCGAATCGTCGAAGAATGTAGCAAAGATGATTTTGTTCAACATTCATCGGCCTCAAAAATTGACTTAGTTAAGAAAATTGCTGACTATTCTCAAGCGACAGAAGTACTAGAGTACATCAAGCAACTTCAATCTTTTTATCAAAAAGTAGAAAAAAATCATAAGTGGAATCATGATAAAGATTTCGCCACATTAATCAAGAAACTTGAAAAAGCCCGTTCAGAACCCAATGCGCTTTCTGCAATGCTAAATATCATTGAGGATGCCTTGAGCATACAGCAAAAAAAATCTTCGAAATGGATGTCATTTTTATTGAAAGACGAAAACACTTCTACAAACTTACATGGCCATCATTATAGTCGTTTGCTTGGTTTAGCTATAAATGAAATCCGCATTAAATATCCCAAGCATGTTCAGCTTCATTCTGCTCAATCTTCTACAATGAATCCCTATAGTCAATTGCCTCATCTCACTTCCACACAAGAGCATGAAAATAAGCCAGAGCCGTCACAGAAAACCTTTCGAAAGTGAATAGTTTTAATGCTAGCAATCATACATCATGATAGAATGTTAAAATCATAATTAACTAAAATTCTTATGCAATATTTACCCGTCACCTCAAAACATATTATTGTCGGCATGTCTGGCGGTGTTGATTCGTCCGTCACTGCTTATTTGCTCTTACAAGCCGGATATACTATCACTGGCGTTTTCATGAAAAATTGGGAGGCAGATGATACGGATACCTACTGCTCCGCAGCAGCTGATATGGCAGATGCTCAAGCAGTCTGTGATCATCTCAACATTGAATTAGAAATCATTAACTTTGCTGATCGTTATTGGGAAAAAGTGTTTACTTATTTTCTTGATGAATATCGCCGAGGTCGAACACCTAACCCTGATATCATCTGTAACAAAGAAATTAAATTCAAAGCATTTTTAGATTATGCTAAGCAACGTCATGCTGATTATATTGCTACTGGACATTATGCTAGATTAAAACGAGATCATGATAACATTTATTTACTGAAAGGTTCTGATCCCGAAAAAGATCAGAGTTACTTTCTCTATGCGCTCGAACAGTCTCAATTAACGCACAGCTTGTTTCCTGTTGGTGAATTATCTAAAAAAGAAGTTCGTGCCATTGCAAAATCTTTGAATCTTAAAAATTACGCAAAAAAAGATAGCACGGGTATTTGTTTTATTGGTGAACGTAAATTTAAAGCCTTTTTGCAAGAATATTTGCCTGCCCAACCTGGGCCGATTGAAACTGTTGATGGTGAAACGATTGGCCAGCATGATGGGTTAATGTTTTACACCATAGGACAACGACAAGGCTTACAGATTGGAGGATTGAAAGATAAAGCAGAACAACCCTGGTATGTCGCACGTAAAGATATTGATAGAAATGTATTGGTAGTAGTACAAGACAGTCATCATCCCGCTCTCCTTCAATTATCTCTCTTTACAGCTGACATACATTGGATTAATCAAAAACCATCCTTTCCTTTTAAAGCGACTGCTAAAATTCGTTACCGTCAGCCAGATCAAGCTTGTCTAATCGAACAAATGAATCCCTCACTCTATTGCATTACATTCGAACAGAGCCAACGCGCTGTGTCACCTGGTCAATCTATTGTGTTTTATCAGGATGAAATTTGTTTAGGAGGTGGTATTATTAAAGCGTGACACTTTGTATAACAATTAGGAGCTACCATGGATATTAGTAGTCTAATGGCAATATCCCCATTAGATGGCCGTTATCACGAGAAAATGACCGTTTTACGTGAAATTTTTAGCGAATATGGCTTGATAAAATATAGAGTGATGGTTGAAATTCGCTGGCTAGAATTATTGAGTAACTGTCATTTACCTGACATTCCAAAACTAAGTTCGGCGGCAAAAACAATCCTGGATAAGATGATCGAAAATTTTTCCCCTATCGATGCTTTACAAATCAAGAAAATCGAAACCAGCATTAACCATGATGTGAAAGCCATAGAGTACTTCATCAAACAAAGTATCCAGGAACATGATGAACTAAAAAACATCAGCGAATTTATCCACTTTGGTTGCACCTCGGAAGATATCAATAATCTTGCTTATGGTATGATGCTACAAGATGCACGCACGCAATGCATTCTACCATCCTTAAATGATTTAATTAGTTTATTAAAAAGCTATGCGCAAAATTATGCAAGCATCGCGATGTTAGCTCGAACACATGGACAACCTGCTTCGCCAACTACTTTAGGCAAAGAAATAGCAAATGTTATTGCACGATTACAAAGACAACTAGATCAACTTGCGCATACTCCAATATTAGGAAAAATAAATGGCGCATCCGGTAATTATAATGCACTAGCAATTGCTTACCCAAACATTGACTGGCAGCAACAAAGTCAAAAATTTATTTCAATACTTAATTTGAATTGGAATCCATACACGACACAAATTGAACCGCATGATTCCATCGCTGAGCTTTTTGCTATTATGCTACGCATCAATACGATTTTGATTGGTTTTAATCGTGACCTATGGGGTTATATCGCTTTAAATTACTTCAATCAAAAATTATTAGAGAATGAAGTGGGTTCCTCTACGATGCCACATAAAATCAATCCAATTGATTTTGAAAATTCAGAAGGTAATTTGGGAATCGCTAATGCTTTATTTGAACATATGATGGCGAAACTTCCTATCTCTCGTTGGCAACGTGACCTGTCTGATTCTACTGTCTTACGCAATATGGGTGTTGCTATTGGCCATTCACTACTAGCTTATCAAGCGACGCTGAAAGGGCTAAAAAAGGTTGAACCCAATCAAATGGCTATCGAGGCAGATTTGAATCAACATTGGGAAGTGTTAGGCGAAGCCATACAAACAATGATGCGTCGATTTAAACTTGAACAACCCTACGAAAAGCTAAAAGCCTTTACCCGTGGAAAAGTAATCGATCAGTCAATCATTCAAGAATTTATTCGGCAATTACCTCTACCTGACATTGAAAAAAATCAATTATTAGCGCTCACGCCTCATCAATACATTGGTTATGCAGAAAAGTTAGCAAAAAAGGTATAAACAGCATGTTTAAACGATTTTTTAATGTTGTCAAAGATGGTCTTTATCACTGGTTAGTGGATGAACCGCCACCATCTGAACTAATGCCCTTTGATTTTAGTCGCCTCAAATATGAAATACGTCCAGGTGATGTTCTTCTCATCGAAGGGCGTAGTCGTATTAGTTCTATCATTCGAGCTATCACCCAAAGCTCGTGGACACATGCTGCTTTATACATTGGTCGACCCATTGATTTTGAAGATGAGGAAGTACAAGAAATTATTCGTCAACATACCGATGGGAAAGATAAAACTCGGCTAATCTTAGAAGGTTTATTAGGAAGAGGCACCATCGTTGCACCATTGACTTCCTACCGTGATCATCATATTCGCATTTGTCGTCCAATAGGGATTACACATAATGATATACAATTAGTGATTAAATATGCTGTTAAATCACTAGGACAACCCTATAATGTTAGACAACTGCTCGATCTAGCGCGATTTCTCTTACCCTGGACCATTCTACCTCGACGATGGGGATCCAGTTTATTTCGTACACCCTCAGGTGAACCAGAAAGCGGTATTTGTTCATCACTCATTGCTGAAGCATTTTCATCCGTACGCTTCCCCATTCGTCCTTTTGCAAAAACAGATAAAGAACAAGGGCTAGAGCTTTTTCCTCGTAATCCACAATTATTTGTACCAAAAGATTTCGATTTTTCACCTTATTTTGAAATTATTAAGTATCCAATCTTTAACCCAGACGAACCACTACCTTATTATCAACGACTTCCTTGGACAAAAAGTAATTTATCGTATCAAGATCGGGGTGTTTTAACGGAACCTAAAAAGAAAATAAAGAAAAAAGATAACGAACCATCCTCTTCGAATCAAACTACAAAAAAAGAGGAGCCACCAGAGAATGAATAATATAAAAATAAAACAGGAATGGCGGATAAAAATAGCTATTTTATTTATTTTTTTTCTACCAACCATGACCTATGCATTTTTTTGTCCGAATAATTTCAATCAAATAAATTTTGGCGATACCATCGAGCAAATTCAGCAACAATGTGGTTCACCTGCTAAACAGGATACAAAAGAAATTACGCCAGACATACCTGTCCCTCAGGAATGGAATTATTATGTCCCCCGAACCTATACTCTGAGCGCCACAAATCAACCACAATCCACATTAAAAACTCAATTCACATTTGATAGTAGCGGTAAAGCCATTAATATTAGCGTAAATGGTTTAGGGGTACCGTCAACCAACGTGTGTAATGGCATTGTTATTGCGCTAGGCGCCACTCAGGACGCAGTCAAGGCAGCCTGTGGCAATCCAACCTTTGTTAATAAACCACCACCCTCGAGCACACCCACAGGAACACCTCCTCCTAAAAAGAAAATGACGGAGTTCACTTACAATACCAACCCACCAGTTATCTTGGTATTTGAGAATGGTATCCTCAAAGAGAAAAAATAAGCTTAACCTGATATTTTCAGGTTAAATAGTGTGTAAAAACTGGAGCTTATTGTAAAATCAAGCTCATTATAGTATAATAAGATAAACACACTAACGAATATTAAAATAAATATGCATCCGAGAAAAAAAAATCGAGAACCGGCTTACAACTCAAAAACATTCGACAAGCCTAAACAAACCAAGCAAAACACTATTGCGAAGAAAAATTCAGATAATATTCTCCATGCGCGTATGGAAAGAAGCGAATGGGTGAAAGACGATTTACATCATACCAAAAAATTAAAAACATCTGTACTAATTGATAATAAAAATAGATTGAAAGTATGGGAAGAAAATAAAGAAAATATTATTAACAATTTTCAAAATATACCTAGCTACCGACCCATCAAAGAGATAACAGACTATTCAGCATCTGGTTCACCAAACAAAGTAGTAACGCCTGGAAAAACTGAATTATTTAGAGTCACGCAAATAGGCGACCATCATTTCTTTACAAATAACTCTGAGTTAACATCATTAACGCAAACAAGAAGTAATCAGACCAATAATAATATTAAAGATGAATTTTTTAAATCAGCCGCCTATGAATCTCTTAAAAAAACTTTTGATTCTCTTAAATATCAACAGATAAAAGTAACCGCTGATTTATTAAAAGCGACAAGAAAAGAAAATGCAAAAAATTTCAATAGAAGACATATCACACAACAGCAAGCCGCAGCCGAAGAAAATACCGATCCAAAAAATGCAAGCGCAGATAAATATGCAAATGCTGCATTAGCTTATTCCGGTACTTTTAAATGGGAATGGCTACATTTAGTTGCACATATGATTTTAGGAGCACATTCTCAAAATATTAAAAATTTTATCTGCGGAAGTGAACATGCTAATACCGAAATGTTAATAGCAGAATCCGAAGTGAAATATTTAGCAAGCGTTTACCCGGAAGGATTTAATTTAGAAGTAAAAAGCCAAGTTATGCAAGGAAAAACGGGCTACACTCATGTTGGCACAGAAATTGAATATATTATAAAAACGAAAGATTTCACCTTTCCATTCACCTTCAACGTACAAAATCCTAACAAACCACATATCGCATTTAAAAAATATATTCACGAATCAATGAAAATATTAGTCGAAGCCTATCAAAATAAAACAACAGTAGCTGATAATATAGAGAAAAAAACAAAAAATGAGAATGAGGATTGTCTCTTGTTTTTTAATAAAACCTGTTCGCCAAGTACCACAGAACGCATCCCTCCAGCAAAAAAGAAATTAAATTTTTAATTTGAACAGCCAATATGAAATCAGATTGTAAAAATAAAAAAATCGCATTAGCAAAAGCTTCTTTTACTAGGCAAACCACCATCTACATCTAAAAGCGGCTGACGCTCTACTGGAATAGATGGAGTAGAGGATTCTTGTACACTTGGTACAGGATCCATATTAAGATTCTCAGATGGTGATCTTACATTCGAATAACCACCCAAAACATTATCACTCATCATCCTAGCAGTAGAAGAACGATATTTCTTGACATAAACTAAGCCACTCGACCCTAATGCAGCAGTACTACCGCCCGTTGCAATTAAACCGACGCCCAGAGCTATCCCTGCACCGCCTAACACAAGCCAGCCAACACCCGTGATCATCAGCACAACACCGAATACAATCGAAAAAGCTGCAACCGCACCGTAAAACACGTGCCGATAATCGGAATATTGTTGTTTGCGAACTGCTTTCTTCTGATTGGGAGGATAATCCGTGGAGATTTTTGTTGATTGAAATGTTTTGGCTAATTCTTTTTGTTTTTTCGTTTGTATTTTATTTGCCGGCAAAGGATTGTCTTTTCTGAAAAATGGCATCACTCGATCTACTAAACCTTCATTGCCTTGCATATTTTCGGGCACACCACACTTTCCATCGGATGCTTTCTCATTCATAGAGGATGACACGACTATTGTTGAGGAGTCTTTTTTCTTATTATTTTTAACTTCAAGAATATTTATTGTAGCTTCAAGCTTACTTAACTGAACTTCAATTTCCTCTATCGAGCGATTAAATTTGTCATCATCATTCTCATTTTTTACTGTTGCAAACATGCTGCTCATCTTATCCACATTTTTTTTATGAGATGCCTGCACAGCTTGCTGATCGTTTGCCTCAATATTAGCAATAGCCTGACTTAATGCCACTATACGCGCATTAATTGATGTGATTGTAGCTTGCTTGTTTTTATCCAATATTTTTTTTCCCTGAATTTTGTCATCAAATTCCGGTTTAAGTCTTTGGTTGAAAGTCGTCCGCGGTATGCAGGATTCAATAGTTAAAATATCATCCATAAGTTTGTCTACTGCCTCGCTAAATTTCTTTGCATCTGTTTCATTAACTGATACTGATAATGATAATGACCTGAACCTATCATATAGGTTCTTAATCGTTTCATGATGTGCTACACCAGCTAATAATTGTAGCGTAATGATTCGATTTTCCAATTTAAGTAATTCTTTCTGCTTCTCTAGGATACTTTCAGCATCTATATTCGCCTGCAATTGTTTCTCATCGAGCTCGCTTGGTGGAGTATTTGTCTTTAGCTTTTTGGATTTAGCTGGATCTTCTTGGGAATGATCCTTAGAGGAGAGATTATGTGTATTTGTTACCCTAGCAATTGCTGGCTTATTAGGTATAGCAGCGGTAGTTGATTTTTTGGTTACATGTGATTTTTTACTGGCTGCATGAAAATTGTTATTCTCATTCTTCTGACGTAACTGAAGTAGGTCAATCAAATCAAAAGAATCGTTGTTATCAGTATCATGGTTTCCAGAATTGCTCTCAATTTGTTTTCTAAATTCTCCTGGAAGCTGTACTAACTCAACAAGGATCCGAATGGGATATCTGGCAGTAAACTTTTTACATTGTTCGCGAGTGATTGTTTGTATGCCCGTATTACCTATAATATTGATTACTCGATCAGGTATACCTTGTTTTTCAGCAGCTGCAGAAGCTACCGAATGAAGCATACTAAAAAAATCATGCTTCTTATCCTTCATCTGAATAAGATTTTTTGAAATATCTAAATTTCTTAGTGTTGTGCGCTCTTTAAAAGCTTTTAAAAGCTCGATTGCTCCTTCATTGCCAATACAATTATTGTAAAGATTGAGAACTGCCAATTTACTATTTGAATTATTCATTAATCCAGTTGCTATTGCTGTTGCCGATTTAGGGCCTAAGCATAATAAAGGATGATTTTTTTTATCTCTTGCATTGATCGTCAACTCAGTGAGCGAATGATTCGTCAATAAAAGAGTTGATAGTTTTGTATCAGGTAGTTTTGTATCAGGTATTTCTGTCTCATCGTCAGTCCTTTCATTGTTATCGTCAGTCCTTTTATTTTTATAGTAACTATTTAATTTAATACTCGTTACTCTATTATCTCCTAACAACCTAAATAATTCATCAAAATTGACTGCGCCAACAAACTCGCTCAAATTCACCTCTATATCATCCAGGTTCTGATCCATTGCCTTTTTTAATTCATCGACTGTTGTAACGTAAATAGACATATCTCCACTCCGACCTTTAACAATAAGTATTAGGATGATTTATGCTTGTAATTATAATGAGTTGACCATGTCGAAAGTATAATGTCTCAACATTAAGAAAATATTAGCTTATCGTGGAAATTCTAAATATTAGTTGAATTGAGTTATCCATTCCTTGCCAAGGACGTGCATAAATCATGCGAACAGTAGTGCTTTGCGGCACAATAAATCCTGCTGGCTTAATTCGAAACGTCCACCACTCATATCCTGGCGCACCCATTAATTGCTGAGTTGGTTTTTGAAAGCTATGCTTCAGTGGTTTAACTAAATTTCTGCTGTATTCACGTAAAAACCATGAAAAACCCGTCGTAGGATTTGATTTTAATTTCAAAGTAAACTCAGGATGATCTTTAGAAACAATAATATTTAAAGTATTCTCAGTATAAATACCATCATTTTGTTTTAATTTATTCTTAATCTCGCTTGCAAATACAGCAGGATTAAAAATAAATATGAATAGAATGACAAAAAACAGCCGTTGCATTTTCATTATCATCAACATACATTGCTCACCTTCGATATTTGAATTAATAAATTTTCCTGAAATTGTTTCTCTATTTTAACCGCAACCTTAAGATACCAATAACGCTCGTCTTTTACGAATGAGCATTTTACCGCATCCTTTTCCGTCATCACCACGGGATAACTATCAGTAAAATTTAAATCGCTTGATTGATAATGATAGTGATCAGGAAATCGATGGGGAATAATATCAAAACTATATTTTCTAAGCATGCGGAAAAAGCGTTCGGGATGGCCAATTGCTGCCACCGCATGAATTTTTTTATTCTGAAAGTTGAGTAAATTATTTTTAATGTGCCCGTTTTGTAAAGAAACCAATTCAATGGGTTCTACCTGCATGTTAAATACTGGCAGACTATTTTTCAATTCCTGCTCCCAAATATCTGCGTGCTCATTACTGTTGATCACAACATAATCGACTTGATGTATCCGCGAAAGCGGTTCACGCAAGGGACCTGCTGGTAACATTTGCTGATTACCAAAATAACGCAGGCCATCGATCACCGCAATTTCAATTTGTCGACCCAATCGATAATGCTGTAAACCATCGTCGCTAATCACTATATTACAAGAAGTTTGTTTAAGCAGATGCTCGACTGCTGCAACTCTATCCACTCCAATAACCAGCGGACAATCCGTATTTTTTATCAATAAAATGGCTTCATCACCCACTTCTTTTACTGAATCATTTGCTTGCACCCAATGCGGCTTCCTATGACGTCTGCCGCCTATCCCTTTGCTAACAATTCCAGGTCGATAGCCATGTTCTAGCAATAATCGTGCTATTTCTATCACTAAAGGAGTTTTACCTGTTCCGCCTACCGTAAGATTACCAACAACAATAACAGGAACTGGAACATAATATGTTTTCATCCAACCTAAACGATAAAAATAACGTCTCGCCGCGACTACTACATAAAACAACCATGAAAAAGGTAATAAGAGAAAATAGATGGCCCGCCATTTGTGATGGTACCAACCTAAGGTTAAATCAAACTGCATGCGCCTGAGTTTCCATTAGTGAAAGAGGATCTTTAAACTGCATGTAGTACAATTTTGCATAATGACCCTTTTGGGACAATAATGATGTATGATTCCCCGTTTCAACAATTTTTCCATCTTCCATCACAATAATGTGATCAGCGTGTTCTACAGTAGACAGTCGGTGGGCAATCACTAGTGTTGTTCTTGTCTTCATCAATTCTTCTAATGCAGCTTGGATATAACGTTCAGATTCTGTATCTAAGGAGGATGTCGCTTCATCTAAAATTAAAATAGGTGCACTTTTTAAAATAGCACGAGCGATTGCTATGCGCTGACGTTGCCCACCAGACAGTAATACGCCATTCTCGCCAACTAAAGAATTCAAACCTTGAGGTAAACGCTCAATAAATTCAATCGAATAAGATGCTTCAGCTGCTGCCATAATTTCTTTTTCAGTCACTGATTCAATGCGGCCATAAGCAATATTATTAGCAATGCTATCGTGAAACAACGTAACATGTTGAGAAACCAAGGCGAATTGGCGACGCAAATCTTTGAGGTTATAGTCGCGGATAGAAACATCATCTAACAAAATATTACCCGTATAATGATGATAAAAACGCGGCAACAAGCTCACTACGCTTGATTTACCACTGCCTGATCGACCCACCAAGGCAACTACTTTCCCTGGCTCAACAGTAAAGGAAATATCATGCAATACTTTTCGTTGCTCGTCGTAGGTGAAGTTAACATGCGAAAAGGTAATTTTACCGATGGCTCGATCTAATGGCTTCACTCCATGATCAGCTTCTGGCGGTTCATCTAATAATTCAAATACGTTTTGTGCACCCGCTAAACCACGATAAAGTTTGTTTTGGACAAATGCTAATTCCTTCATTGGACGTAACATCGCTAACATCGCTGCCACCATAGAAACAAAACCACCTGGCGTTAAGATAGCATCCGCAATATCTAATGTGGCAACGTAAAGCGTCAGAGAAATAGCCGCTGCTGAGATAAATTGCACGGCCGATGCACTAACAGTTCGCGCGGTGACCACTTTCATTTCACGATGACGATTCACTTGCGTTGCTTTATTAAATTTTTCTGCTTCGAATTCTTGGCCTTCAAAAGCACGAACAACTTTATATCCTTCAATATTTTCTTCTGCGTGATGACTTAATGCAGCAACAGAATCTTGTATACCCAAACTTAAGCGTCGTATACGTAAGCTAGCGATACGCATGATAATGGTGACCAAAGGGACAATGGTAAAATATAATAATGTTAGCTTCCAGCTAATAGAAAACATGACGATAACGAGTCCGACAATAAGAAATAATGCTTGTATTGCTGCCGTCAATACATCCGCACTCGCATTTGCCACTTGATCGACACCATATAACAGTACTGAGAGAATCTGACCAGAGGTGGTATGATCGTAATAACGCGCTGGTAAACGTTGCAGATGCGCAAAAAGATCTTGACGCAAACGCATAATCACTCCACGCGAAGCCGATGCTATATAAAAGTTAGAAAAAAAACTGGTGATACCTCGAAGAATAAAAACCCCTAATACAAGCAGAGGAGCAAGTGTGAGAAAATGTCTATTTTTAGCTACTAGACCATCATTTAATAATGGTTTTAAAAAATAAACGAACCATGCATCTATCCCGGAATAAAGCATACTAGCGGCTGCAGCGACAATTAATGCTAGCCAATAACGACGTATATACACAAAAAGTCGTGAATAAACGTGAAAAGCATTAGCGATTTTTCTAGGCTGTATGGATTGTGTAGATTGCGTTATCATGTTTTTATTTGCGAATTTTCAAAGAGATGTATAGTAACATAATTGGGAATTCAGGTATAGAAATTGACAATTGGTAGTGAAAAAAGTAAATATATATTTTTGGAATATAATTATGCAAAAATTGCAAGCCACCATTGAATCGGCATATGAAGATCGTTTAAAGCTATCCCCAAAGCATGTGTCTTCTGAAATTAAGCATGCAGTCAATGAAATTATTACCTTGCTTGATAACGGGAAAATCCGTATTGCTGAAAAAATTGATGGGCATTGGTATACTCATCAATGGCTTAAAAAAGCCATTTTACTCTATTTTCGTATTCATGATAATGAGGTTATTTCAGCAGATTTTACTCAGTTTTTTGATAAAATTCCCCTTAAATTTAGTGATCATACGCATGATGAATTTAATATGGCTGGAGTTCGTATTGTGCCACATGCAATGGTTCGTAAAGGGGCTTATATCGCACCGAATACGGTGATCATGCCTTCTTATGTAAATATTGGAGCCTATATCGATACTGGAACACTGGTCGATACTTGGGCAACCGTTGGATCGTGTGCTCAAATCGGTAAAAATGTGCATTTATCTGGAGGAGCTGGTATAGGTGGTGTGCTTGAACCAGTACAAAATTCTCCCACTATTATAGAGGACAATTGTTTTATCGGAGCACGTTCTGAAATTGTTGAAGGCGTGATTGTAGAGGAAGGTGCAGTGATCTCTATGGGTGTCTTTATCGGACAAAGTACTCGGATTTATAATCGTGAAACCGGTCATATCACGTATGGTCGTGTACCAGCTGGTGCGGTGGTTGTACCAGGAAATTTACCGAGTGCTGATGGCAAATATGCTCTATATTGCGCCATTATCGTTAAACAAGTCGATGCTAAAACTCGTAGCAAAATTGAGCTAAATGAATTGTTACGAATTGAGTTCTGATGTTGAGCCATTCTACATGATAGACCTACTAAATTTAACGAAGCAACTAATTACCTGTCCCTCTATCACTCCTCATGATACTGGCTGCCAACAGATTATTTCCGATAGATTATCTCGCCTGGGTTTTCAATGTGAATCAATGCGGTTTGGTGAAGTAGATAATCTATGGGCTCGCTATGGAAGCCATGGGCCTCTTGTGGTATTTGCTGGTCATACGGATGTCGTACCGACAGGACCATTAGACGAATGGGTTTCTCCGCCTTTTCAACCTACTGTTCGTGATGGCTATCTTTATGGGCGTGGAGCATCCGATATGAAAGGCGCCCTAGCAGCTATGCTAGTCGCTACCGAAAAATTTTTAAGCGAAAAGCCATCATTAAATGGTTCGTTAGCCTTCCTCATTACCAGTGATGAGGAAGCCTCTGCTATCAATGGTACCCGCAAAGTGATAGAGGTATTACAAAATCGCCAAGAAAAAATAGACTATTGCATCATTGGTGAACCCAGTAGCGATACCTTGGTTGGTGATCAAGTTCGTATCGGTAGACGTGGTTCATTACATGCCAAACTAACTATTCATGGCAAGCAAGGACATGTCGCCCACCCTCATCTCGCTAAAAATCCTATTCATTTGAGCATGCGCGCATTAGATGAGCTGGTTCACACCGAATGGGACCAGGGAAATGAAAATTTTCCCTCAACGACATTACAAATCACTAACATTCATGGTGGAACAGGTGCCACCAATGTCATTCCCGGTCATCTTGTCATTTTATTTAATTTTCGTTTCTCAACTGCTGTTACTATCACTGAATTGCAAGAACGCACGCAAGCTATATTCCATCACCATGGATTAACGTTTGATCTTCAGTGGGAAGTAGGCGGAGAACCTTTTCTAACACAGCAAGGAAAACTCATTACGATTACCCAAGTCGCCATCAAAGAAATTACTCAGCTTGATCCTAAATTGTCGACGGGTGGCGGAACTTCAGATGGACGTTTTATTGCACCAACAGGCGCAAAAATTGTTGAATTAGGCGTGTCGCATGCTACTGCACATCAAATTGATGAATGTGTCCGAGTAGAAGATTTAAAAATACTAGCATTAATTTATCAAAAAATGTTACATATGTTGCTCTAGCCAATTCGATAAAACTACATTTCCCATTTGCACGCGAAGCCATTCTAGTTTAACCTTACGTGCTTTAGACTGGAGAGATGTCCGAGCGGTCGAAGGAGCACGCCTGGAAAGCGTGTATACGTTTTCAACGTATCGAGGGTTCGAATCCCTCTCTCTCCGTAATCCATTATAGCGAGCATTGGTCCCTTTACGATGCTAGGTTGCAAACCCCGCCAGGTCCGGAAGGAAGCAACGGTAGTAGCTGATGCAAGCGCCAAAGTGCGGCTGGTGTTCGCTATTATGGGTTACGCGCGAATTTCAAGTTAGGATACGCATGAATTATCAAGTTTTAGCTCGCAAGTGGCGTCCTCGCACTTTTCAAGACATGGTCGGTCAAGAATCTACCTTGCGCATTTTGGCGAATGCATTGGAGCAAAAACGCATTCACCACGCTTATTTGTTTACTGGTACACATGGTATTGGCAAAACCACCCTCGCACGCATTCTGGCTAAATGTCTTAATTGTGAAATCGATATTACTGCTACTCCCTGCGGAAAATGTTCTATTTGTCAGGCGATTGATAATGGGCAATTCTTGGATTTATTTGAGATTGATGCTGCCTCTCGCACAAAAGTCGAAGATACGCGCGAGTTACTTGAAAATGTACTCTACCCCCCAACTCAAGGGCGTTATAAAGTGTATCTCGTTGATGAAGTGCATATGCTATCGAATCATAGTTTTAATGCGTTGCTTAAAACACTAGAAGAACCCCCAGAACACGTCAAGTTTTTATTCGCTACGACAGATCCCAAGCGTCTACCCAATACTGTTCTTTCGCGTTGTTTACAATTTCATCTTAAACGCATTCCGCCAGAACTTATTACTAAACATTTACAGCATATTTGCCAAATTGAAAATGTTCAACACGATGTATTAGCCCTAGAAAAATTAGCTCAAGCTGCTAATGGTAGCTTGCGTGATGCGCTGAGTTTACTGGATCAGGCAATTGCATTTGGATTAGGTACAATCAATAAAAATGATGTTCATACGATGCTAGGCAGTACTTCACAGGAAGATTTATTACCCTTACTTGAAGCAATTGCTGCTGCAGATGGAAAGCGAGTATTCGATCATATTTCTCATCTTGCAGATCATGCTGTCGCATTTCAACCACTCCTCGAAGAATTAATTAATTGTTTTCATAAAATTGCGCTGATGCAAATTGTACCTGATGCAATAACGGATACGACTATTTCGCCATTGGTTCGCTTATTTACTCCTGAAGATGTGCAACTTTATTATCAAATCGCTTTATTAGGGAGACGTGACTTATCATTTGCGCCTAATCCACAACAGGGTTTTGAAATGACAATATTGAGAATGTTAGCATTTAAACCTAACGTACAAGTTAGCGAAACAACGCTATCTCCCCTTGAACCAAAGAAAATTGAAATCCATCAGGAAACTGTATCCTCTGCACCTTCTAATCATCAGGAATATCCTTCTCTTACTATTCCGTCCTGGAGAGAATTATTACCTAAACTGGAACTTTCAGGTATGAGTTATGCACTTGCTTCAAATTGTACATTTGGAAGTTTCGTCGCAAATAAATTTGAATTAGTACTTTCAACTCATCACAAACCTATGCTCAATCAGAAATCTCAAGATAGAATAGCCGAGGCACTTAATCGTTATTTTAAACAAGCTATCAAGCTTGATATTCGCCTTTCTTCTGAAGAATTAATCACACCGCTTAAACAACAATTAGATGAACAAGAACTTCAATTAACGAATGCGAAAGAGACTATCATGCAAGATTCTCAAGTTAAAAAACTATTAGATATGTATGATGCAACAGTAGAAGTATCATTGATAAAATAGGCTCATAATAGCTGGAAAGTACTTGTGCACTAACTTTTATAAAAAATTTTTCTATCTAAACCGCACATGGTTTGTTAGAATATTTGTAACTCCCCAGATTGTGGATAAACTAGGATTATTTTTGTAACAAAATACGTGATTGTCATCCTGAGCACTGTTTTTTAGTGCGAAGGATCTCGTTTTTTTAAACAACTGGAGATCCTTCGTCGCAAAAAAACGCTCCTCAGGATGACAACCCTGGGGAGTGATGAATATTTTTATATTAAAATACCCTATTTTTTCTTAGAACACTCATGGAGTGCTGATAATGAATAAAGCTACAAATGATAAAATTGGTTTAAATGATATTATGAAGCGCGCTCAAGAAATGCAAAAAAAGCTTCAGGATATTCAAAAGCAAGTTGCTGAAATGGAAGTGACTGGTCAATCTGGTGGTGGTGCAGTAAAAATCATTATGACCGGCCAGCATTATGCCAAAAAAGTAACATTCGATTCTAATCTTTTAAAAGAAGAAAAATCTATTATTGAAGACTTAGTGGCAGCTGCTATTAATGATGCTACCGATAAAATTGAACGAACGTTGCGCGACAAAATGGGTGGTTTGGCAGGAATAAAGTTACCTGAAGGTTTAGGCGATTTACCTAAGTAATGATCGGCATACGCCCAATGAAGCGAGCGCTATCATATGCAGTTTAGCCCATTGCTCGAGCAACTCATCGATGCGTTGCGTTGTTTGCCAGGTGTTGGCTCAAAAACAGCGCAGCGCATGGCTTTGCATTTGTTAACACGTGGTCGGGAGAATGGAAAACGCTTAGCAAAGCAGCTCAGCGATGCCATGGACCATATCAATCATTGCCATCATTGTCGTATTTTTAGTGAAACTGAACTTTGCGAAATCTGTGCCTCACTCCATCGTGATCAAAGCATATTATGCATTGTCGAAAATCCTATCGACGTCACGATGATAGAGCATACGGGTATTTACAAAGGTAAATATTTTGTATTATTAGGACGATTATCACCTTTGGATGGTATGGGCCCAGAGGATATTGGTATCAGCCAATTAAAATCACATTTTTCGCAAGGAATAGTAAAAGAAGCGATTCTCGCCACTAATCCAACGGTAGAAGGCGAAGCAACTGCTCATTATATTGCAGAGCTCGCTAAATCCTTTCAGATCAAAGTCACTCGCATCGCTCATGGGATTCCTATTGGCAGCGAACTAGAATACATCGATAGTCATACCTTAGCTCATGCATTGACTGGAAGAGGAATTTTATAGACCTCTTTCTTCAAAAGAATTATTTTTAATCCCTCTCCTTCTTTAATATTCTCTTAATCCGCTACTTTTAAACTACCTACTAATATAATGATAATTAGGATTAAAAGTGGCAAAACGAGAAGCGGTCCCCCTATTTGGGAAAAAAGCACTTTCTTTCATTGAAGTTGAGCCCGAGCTAAATTACATCGCGGGCGTAACAAGTGGCAATGTTGCTATGCTTCCGTCTGTTTCTTTCTCTCCTCAAGCCAATATCGCTATTCCTGTGGGCTGGAATTACTTGGATGGTCTTTGTGCTATTATCACTGGCACTAACCAGTTATTAGATGCAGATGATTACCATCAATCACAAAATAAGTTTAAAGGTGTATTAAATATCCTCTCCGGCATTCAATTATTTGCACTATCTTACACCCCAGGATTAGTACATGTTACAGGTATGGCAGCCAGCGCTACACCATTAGCTGGTACCTCATTTGCCTTTGCTATGTTGTGCGACTTAATTAATGCTTCAATCGACTTCTATCATGCTACCAAAGAAATAGAATTTGATGGTTGGTTAGAAGAAAGAGAAAAGGAAGTAAAGTACATCCGTACTCGGATAAATACCTTAAGGAAAAAAAGAGCTACACTTCAAGATAATATGTCTACCACTGGCAATCGTATACTTGATGATGCTGATAATAAAAATGCTGAAAAAGTAAAAAAGAAAATCAACAATCTTAATGATCGAATTGAAAAATTAGTGACACAAGAAACGACATTATTAGACGAAATGCAAAGTCGCTGTCGTGTGCATTTCCACACTGATAACACAACCCAACAAACGAAAAACCATATCCTAAACATAAAAAATATGGCATCTGTTACAAATCTTCCCACCTCATTAGATCGTGACAATGAAAATCGTATACAATCTATTCTCAATCAACGTTATCAACAAAACCGCGTCGCGCTCCTTTTCAAAAGCTTAAGTTTTATAGGTATGACGTGTTTAGCGATTGCTCCATTTATATTGCCTATTTGTCCACTTGCCAGCGCCATTCTTTTCGCAACAGGCCTGATAACGACTAATGCTGTTTCTCTATATTACATTTATAATAATGTACCCAGAGTCAAAAATAATTTAATCAGTTTGAAAAATTCGGCCTGTCACCTATTCTTCAAAAATCGCGAAGCCAATTTAACAAGTACCTCTTCCTTCACACCTCAATACCAGCCATGTTAAAGATCAAATTAATGCAATTTTGATCGGTAAGATTTGGTAATGGATGAAGGTGCGCTTAAAATAAATTTAGGAATAACCACTCTGAAATGTTCTTCCTCTATATTTTGCACCTCATAGTGACCTTCCATCGTTCCTTGTGGAGAAACCAACTGACAATAACTAGTATAACTAAATTTTTTACCCGGTTTAATGAGCGGTTGCAATCCAACGACACCTGCACCGTGCACCTCTTCAATCTTCCCTGTCATGTCGGTAATACGCCAGTAACGACTGAGTAAATGAACAATTTGATCACTATCATTAACGATCGTTATTTCATAACTCCAGACAAATTTTTGATGGAGAGGATCGGATTGTGCTTGTATGTAACTAGGATGAGCAGTCACAATAATTTTTTCTATATTCTTCATAAGAATTATCTCTATCTAACAAACTCAGCTAATTAATTTAAATAATAATTTTTCATGAATACCATTAAAACCTGAATTACTCATGATAATCACATGATCTCCCGCTTGTAACTTTGAATATAAATCAGCAACCAATCGGTCAACACTATCATAAATCGCTGTAGGTTGTTTAAATGTCGCTAATATATTTTTCAAACCCCAATCTATTTCAGTATTTTTACAAAACACCATATCAGCTGCGCGTAAAGCATCCTGAATTTTATCCTTATATACACCTGTACGCATTGTATAGGAACCAAATTCAATCACAGCAATCATTCTAGCTGCCTGACCGATTTTGGTTCGTAATCCTGCTAAGGTTGTTGCAATGGCTGTTGGGTGATGAGCAAAATCATCATAAACAACAATACCATTTACATTTGCTTTCACTTCAAGACGTCGCTTGACGTTTTTAAACTTGGCTAGCGCTTCTATTGCCTGCTGAGGAGATACATTGACATGATTCGCAGCCGCTATTGCAGCTAAAGCATTATTCATATTATGTATGCCAAGCAAATCCCATGTCACCTTCCCAACAAGTTTTTCTCGATGAGTGACTGTAAATCTACTCGCATCTGCCACCTCTAATTGAGCTTGCCAGTCACCTGCTTGACCAAATGTCATGGTAGAGGACCAGCAACCTTGATGAAGAACATCTGCCAAATGACTATTTTCTGCTGGATGAATAATCAGTCCATTGCCCGGAACGGTTCTAATTAAATAATGAAACTGCTGCTTAATGGCGTTAATATCTGGGAAAATATCTGCATGATCATATTCCAAATTATTTAAAATAAGCGTCTTTGGATGATAATGAATGAATTTGGACCGTTTATCAAAAAATGCACTGTCGTACTCATCCGCTTCAATGACAAAGAAAGGCTGATTACCCACACGAGCAGAAATGCCAAAATTTTCAGGCACTCCTCCCACTAAAAATCCGGGATGCAAACCGGCAGATTCCAATATCCAAGCTAACATGCTTGTTGTCGTCGTTTTACCGTGCGTACCGGCAACACCGATGACCCAACGATTGTTGAGTATGTTCTCGGCTAACCATGCTGGACCCGATTGATAGCTGATAGGGTGATTTAATACATATTCAATCATGGGATTTCCCCGTTTAATCACATTCCCAACGATAACGCAGTCAACATCGTTTGCAATATGAGCAGGATCATCGCCTTCCAACAGCTCAATACCCTGTTCTTTTAGTTGAATACTCATTGGTGGATAAACATGACTGTCTGATCCACTAACGTCATGTCCACATTGTTTAGCAAGTATCGCGATGCCACCCATAAAGGTTCCGCCAATACCAAGAATATGTAATTTCATCATTCACCTTTTAGATAAAAATCGATTGCAGAGCATTTGACTACCATCATGCGCACATTCTACAGCTAGCTACAGAGTTTTAATTTAGAATATGATATTATTATCGAAATTGCTCAAGTTGGTAAAGGATAGTATGCAACATGGATAGCCAAGGACTATTTGACGCAATCACGGATAGCGCCATCTTACTCGATAAAGCTGGCCGCATCATTAATTGGAATGCTGGCGCTGCTTCACTATTTGGATATTCTAAACGAGAAGTCTTAGGATGGTCAGTTAATTTTATTTATGACCGACATTATCCTTTTCCTCGTTTAATTCAAGAAATCAATTCACAGCAAAAAAAATGGTTAGAAGATACTATATTTATTCGCAAAAATGGGATCAAAGGAAATTGCCGATCCTATCTTTGTCCTTTGCCACCTACCGAACAAAACAAAATCATTGCTCTTCTCATCCATCAAAATACTTCTTCTTATAAAAAGACCGAAGAAGAACTCTTAAATGCTCACCAAGAAACTTATAATCAATTTATTCATCTCACCACTGGTTTCTGGAGCGCAAATGCTTTATTAATCGAAACAATGAATATCTTAGAGCAAACTGAAAAAAAACTCAGGGAGAGTGAGTTACGTTTTCACTTGCTAGCGCAGAATGCGACTGACGTCATTTCTCGTCATGCACCTGATGGCACTTATCTGTATGCATCACCTGCCAGCAAAAATGCCATTGGTTATCAACCCGACGATCTCATTGGGAAAAATATTTATAAACTCATTCATTATGATGATCATGCGAGATTAAAAAAAGTCTTCACTCGAAAACGCGAAGATTTGAATAATAAACCCATTGTCTACCGATTAAAAAAGAAAGAAGGTGAATTTCGCTGGTTTGAAAGTAATATACGATTAATTATTGATGAACAAACACGAATTATTAATGAAATTCAATTGGCTTCACGTGATATCACCGATCATGTTCTGGATAAAAAAGCCAGATTACGAGGCCAGCAATTAGCGCATGTATTTCGATTAAGCACCATGGAAGAAATGGCATCAGGTATAGCCCATGAAATTAGCCAGCCATTAGCTGCCATCGTCAATTACACGCGTGGTTGTGTTCGTCATTTAGAAAATAACAATCATGATCGTGATCAATTGTGTACCGTCATGGAAAAGGCAGTGATTCAGGCCGAACGTGCTGGCGAGATTGTCCAACGCCTCAAAAATTTCTTTTGTAAAGGCCAATTAATCAAAACATCCTGCAAAATAAATAATGTTATTCGAGAAACTATTAGCCTAATCAAAAATCAATTAAATACTTCAAAAACTAAAATGGATTTTGATTTCGATAAAAATATTCCCATCATTTTTATCGATAAGATTCAAATACAACAAGTTATTTTAAATCTTATTCAGAATGGCATTGAAGCCATGCAAGAAAATCATATCAAAGAAAAACGTGTACACATCCAAACAAAATCCCACACAGAAAATATTGAAATTACTATACATGATACTGGTCCTGGTTTTTCTAAAGAAATTATTAGTAAAGCATTTATGCCTTTTTTTACCACTAAAGCGCATGGACGTGGAATGGGCTTAGCGATTTGTCGTTCAATTATTGAGGCACATGGCGGACAATTTACAATTAATCCAAATACCAATAGTAATAGTTGGATACGCTTTTCTTTACCTACTTCGATCTAGATGTTTAAAGGAGGATGCAGCTATGTCAGTATTAGAGCCAATAGTGTATATCATTGATGATGATCAAGCGATGGTTGAGTCATTGTTGTGGATTATAGAATCGATAGGATTAAAAGTAAAAACCTATACACGAGCGCAAGAGTTTCTCGAGGAGTATGACTCACAGCAACATGGTTGTCTGTTATTGGATGTTCGCATGCCAGGGATGAGCGGGCCGGAATTGCAACTGAAATTGAATGAACAAGGGTTGCCTACCTTACCGATTATTTTCATCAGTGGCCACGGGGATGTTCCACTGGCTGTTCGTGTGATGAAAGCGGGAGCAATTGATTTTCTAACGAAGCCATTTAATGATCAAGTATTATTAGAGAGCATTAATAAAGCATTACGAATTGATCGAGCTAATCGTGAAAAACGTCAAGAATCAGCACAAGCCAAAGCTAAATTTGCCATTCTTTCTCCGCGAGAAGTGCAAGTTTTACAAGGCATTGTGGCTGGAAAACCAAACAAAGTGATTTCTGCTGAATTAAAAATTTCATTGAAAACAGTTGAAGCTCACCGTGCCTCCGTGATGAAAAAAATGAGTGTCAAATCGGTACCGGAACTTGTCAAACTCGTTCTAACTAATAGCATTCAAGAAGAAGCCGTTGTTGAGGAGGAATAAAGCAGATTTAAATGATACAGATACAACCTAAACAAATTAGCTATTTCCTGATGGTAGTAACCCTCAATTAGATAGGGATATTCAAGTACTTTCTTAAAGTATTCTCCTAATTTTTATTATCGTTCATTAGTGCGATTATCAGAATCCCCCTTAAATGATTTAGGTAATGTTAGGAGAAAAGCAGTCATGGATAAAAGGAAGCAGGTATTAATTGTCACAAATGCGATTACTGATGAAGAGCTTTTACAAATAAAACAATCATTTAATTCTGAACATGCACCAAGAATCAATATTAAACTAACCTTAGTTCATGTTATTCCTCGCTTACCCAGCTGTTATTTCAATATATCTTCAATGGGCTTACTCATAGAACGATATTATGATGACGCTAAACGCTCGCTTTATGAAGTTGGCAAACGCTTAGGTGTAGCGCAAAAAGATCAATGGTTAATTTCAGGTAAAATTCGTACCGAAGTGTTACAATTAGCTAATCGGCTGGGTTCGAATTTTATTTTGGCTAGCGCTCAGCAAATTCAAGATTTACAACGTTCACTATTTTTTAAAAACATTCAACAATATGCTGTCATCAGGAATGTAAACCAGATTAAGAAATTATAAGTGTTTAATAGTGTCTCCTCGAGAAAGGACGTATGAGTCAATTGTTCCCGTATTAAATCCTCCCATTTAATACGGGGATTTTTTATTCTACCTAATTTATCATTGAAAAATAAAATCAGCTTGCTTATAGTTCTCCATCAGAAAAATTTATCTGGAGAGCCCATTTATATGGAAAAATCGAATGCTTTATATGCTCAATCTGGTGGCGTCACAGCCGTTATTAATGCAACTGCCTGCGCAGTCATCGAAACCGCTAGAAAAAATAGTGATAAAATTAATAAGTTATATGCTGCTCGTAATGGTATTATTGGCGCTTTAATGGAAGATTTAATTGATACCAATCTAGAATCAGATGCTGATATTGCAGCTTTACGACATACCCCAGCCGGTGCATTTGGCTCTTGTCGCCATAAATTAGGCGCAATTGATAAGCATCGCAAACAGTACGAACGTCTAGTCGACGTTTTTTCTGCGCATAATATTCGTTATTTTTTCTATAACGGCGGTGGCGATTCTCAAGATACTGCTTATAAAGTCTCACAAATTACTCGAGAATTGAATTATCCAATGACTTGTATTGGCATTCCTAAAACAATCGATAACGATCTTCCTTTTACCGATAACTCCCCGGGGTTTGGTTCTGTTGCAAAATACGTAGCCGTTTCAATACGCGAAGCGGGTATGGACGTTGCCTCCATGTCACTCACCTCAACCAAAGTATTTATTCTGGAAGTAATGGGACGACATGCTGGTTGGATCGCTGCAGCAGGCGGGTTAGCCGCTGAGAAGGAAGATGACTCGCCACATATTATTCTTTTTCCAGAAATTCCACTACATACCGAGAATTTTTTAAAACGCGTAAAAGAATGTGTTACAAAATATGATCATTGCTCAATTGTCGTATCGGAAGGTATTAAAAATCAAGAAGGTGCATTCATTTCTGAATCTGGTTTAGTAGATGCATTTGGACATAAACAACTGGGTGGCGTCGCGCCTGTCATCGCAAAATTAATAAAAGAAAATTTAGGATACAAGTATCATTGGGCACTAGCAGATTATTTACAACGTTCGGCACGACACATCGCCTCCAAAACGGATGTCGAACAAGCTTACGCTCTGGGTAAAGCTGCAGTAGAAATGGCACTTGCAGGCAAAAACGCAGTGATGCCGATTATTGTGCGTGAAAATGGTAGCCATTATCACTGGACCATTGGCGAAGCACCGTTAGAAAAAGTGGCTAATGTTGAAAAGAAAATGCCTAGAGAATTTATTACGACAGATGGGTTTGGTATTACCGCAGCTTGCAAAGAATATTTACAACCACTGATTCAAGGTGAAGATTACCCTCCCTATCGCAATGGTTTACCTATGTACGTTAAATTAAAAAATACAGCTGTCAGTAAAAAATTAAAAACAACCTTCGAGATTGCTTAAAAATTTATCCTCTTTTTGATTTAATTTTATACAAATTTCTTGTATCGAATTGATTTTTTACATATAATATAAAAAAATAATGTAACTCCCTAGGTTGTGGATAAACTAGGGTTAGTTTTGTAACAAAATACGTGATTGTCATCCTGAGCACTGTTTTTTAGTGCGAAGGATCTCGTTTTTTTAAATAAATCGAGATCCTTCGTCGCAAAAAGCGCTCCTCAGGATGACATCTGGGGAGTTACAAAATAATTCAAAATGAGGATGGAATAATGTTGAAAGAGGTAGCGCAGTGGCTGATAGCGAATAGTCAATATGCTCGTAATGAAATCATGTTTAATCATGAATCTGTAGCCATTTTAGCTAAACATCTCATTAAAAATAAAACTGACATCCCTACCTATGTATTAGCAGGTTCAGAAGATTTACGAGCGATTTTGCCTCATCTTTCCTTAAGCAAAGAAGGAGAGGCAGCACTCATCGTTATCAGGCCTTATGTGCATACGATGGGACTATTCATCCGCAAACAAAAAGAAGTGATACGATGTTTTTTATTTGATTCTCAAAGTTGGGGTGTACGCTATTATCCCACACGACTCATCATTGATCAATTGAATCAGTATTTTCCACAAGTCGATATTATTTTATCCGGGGATCAACTGCAAAACCCAAATATGCAGCGTGGCTGCACAGCACATACATTAACATGGTTATTACAATGTGCAGAAACAAGCGAGACATTTTTTGATGATATTGATAAACGCGACACCCTCAACGTGCAAAATGTTCATCAAGAACATTATGCACATACTAAGCAATTAGTAGCACAATCGTTTCCTCCAACTCAAGATCAAACAGACTGTTATTTGAATGATTTAGAACAATTCATCCAGCAATATTATTCACATCCAAATGCGGCATTGAATTTTGAAAAAATTGATGCAGTAGCTGCTGAAATGCAAGGGCTTCACTTGATTTCGCCTAGACTATTTGATCACTCTTATTCTATCCAAGTGAAAGAAGGTTCACTTCATATCCAATTCAAAAATAAACACGATGCTCTTCATAACAATTTCTTTCTATATAGCGCAGAAAAATATCCATTACAAGTAGATATTTCAACATGCAAGATATTGCTTGCCGATACAAATGAAATGAAAGTTTGTTATAACCCACAAACCTACACGCTAACATACTCAGCACCACTCGATACGATTCGTCATCAATTTACTGCCTTATTGACAACTGCAGAAAAAAGAAAAAATTTGTTTACTCAACACATGCGGCAGCAAAGTGCATTATTATCTTCTATTCATGCTGTACAAGAAGCGATAGACCTTAGCAAAATATGTAAAAATCATGTGGGTGGTTTTGATCAACATCAAACTCAATTAGCGTTAAAATATTTATTTAGAGATAATCCACGTGTATATATTCCTACGATAGATGAATTAGAGGCATTATCACTAGATGAGTTAAAAAAAGCGGGTTACCAATACATTGGATTTTCCCATGCCACCACGACGCAACACTCTCATCATGCCTTGGGTGTTTGGATCGTCCTGGGTCAGACGACACACATTATCCAAATTTATAATTCATTACCTGAATACGAAGTCATTCAACAAAAAAATAGCGAGGCAGTGTTATCTCTGCTTCATCTAAAACAAACAGGGGGAGACTGCGAGGTACAAGTCATGTCATCACCCTATTTTCCTCAAGAAGATACTTGGTCATGCAGTGTCTATGTGATCGCGCATTTATTACAAGCTAGTAAAATGTCACTCCATCATCCGTCACTAGAAAAATTAGATGTTGAAAAATTAGTGGTAGAAGATTATCGCGCTTATCGATACCAAGAACATGAGAATGATAGACATCATCATTATAAAGCTATTCTTCTTAAAGAAATAGTAACGATACCAGCATTAAATCATTTAAATACTTTCATAACAGAAGAATTGAAAGATCATTACCAATCGATGCGTCCATTGCGCGAAATGGCCAATAGCTATTGCAATAGCTCATTTAATATTAATCATACGATAGTAAAATTAGCTAGTCTCTATGCAGACTATAGAGAAACAACGTTTAAAAGCATTCTCCAACAATCGCTTTCAACTATTCCTACCTTAACAAATGAACCGCTGCCTAAACAAGGCTTGCAGGTAATTGATTTACTGGAAGGAGAAATTAATTTTATACTAGCCGATAAAGAAAACAAAAAACAATATCTACAAAAATTAATTGAAATCTTGATTGCTAATAATGATAACAGTATAGTAATAGAAAAATTCTTAAATGAACTAAACTATCTTGAATATTGTGAACCTATTCAGCGCCTGCTCAAAACAAAAGACTCGAATCAATTTGTTTTTTCTCTAATAACTAAAATAGTCAATCATACTTTCAAATTAGAAGAATATATGCATAATGAGGATAAAAGAAAAAAGAAGGAGCAAGCGGTACGTGAAGCAAGAAAAGACAAAATAAAAAAAATAGTATCTAATGAATTACTACATCATTCGATATTGAATGATGCATCTCTTTATCGTTGTATTGAGAAATTATATCAAGTTGATCCTATTTTAATAGATGACAAAATCCTCGAGCTCATGATCAAACAAGTTGCAAATCGTGGAGAGATAATTACGTTCATTACCACCTTACATCAAACCAACCCCGCATTGATCAATGAGCAAAACATTCAGCTAATCACGAATCATGTTCTGTATGCAAAGCAGATCGCGGATGCTATAATCATTCTGTATCAAGCTAATCCTGCACTCATCAATGAGCGAAATCGTCAGCTCATTGTGCACGATGCTCAGTATGCAGATCTTATCGCTCTAGCTTTAACCAAGCTACATCAAACTGATCCTGCGCTCCTCAATGAGGAAAATTATCAACTCATAATGAATCATACTCGCTATGCTGTTGGTATCAGTTATGTTTTAGCCCTACAACAAAACAATCCTGCTCTAGCAAATGAAATAAAATGTCAACTCATTACAACTAACAATCCTTATGCTGAAAATATAAATCGTGCTTTAGAAAAATTATATCGAGCAAATTCAGCACTCACTAATGAACAAAATCTTAACTTCATTATGACGAATGCTCAGTATGCTATCCCTATCAGCCATGCTTTAGTCAATTTGTATCAAACCAATGCTGAACTGGTGAGCAAGGAAAATGGTCAGCTGATTGTGAACTATGCTCCGTATGGATGGGAGATAGGTAATGCTTTATATGAATTATACCAAGCTAATCCTAAATTAGTGGATGAGCAGCACTTTAAACTCATTGTGAACCATGCTCCACATGCAAAAAATATTGCACATGCTTTAGTCACGCTACATCAAGCCAATCCAGCACTCGTCAATGATCAAAATCGTCAGCTCATTGAAAACTTTGCCCCGCATGCATCAACGATAAGCAATGCGATAGCAAAATTACATCAAATTAACTCTACCCTGGTGAGTGATGTCAATTGTCAGCTCATTGCAACTTATGCTACTAAAGCTGACGATATCTGCCATGCTATAGAAAAGTTACATCAAACCAATCCTACACTCGTGAATGATCAAAATTTTAAGCTCATTGTGAATCGTGCTACTTATGCTAATGACATCGCTGATGCTTTAATCATACTACATCTAGTTGATCCGGCACTCGTCAATAATCAAAATCGTCAGTTTATTGCACGCAACACTACGTATGTAAGGCTTATCGCCCACGCATTAGCCACGTTACATCAAGCTGATCCGGCACTCGTCAATGATCAAAATCGTCAGCTCATTGCACATCATGCTGAATTTGCAGGGGATATTAGTCATATTTTTAGTGTTCTACGTCAAATCAATCCTGCGCTGGTGAATGAGCCACTTTTTAAACTCATAGCGAATCATGCTCAAGATGCCTGGTGGATCATCTATGCTATCAACATACTGCGCCGAATCAATATTCAATTAATCAATGAGCAATGCATGACGCTTCTTGCCGACCATGCTCAGGATGCAAAGCTGATCGCAGATGCTTTATCTTTATTATATAAAGTTGATCCAGCTCTCGCCAATCAGCAAAACCTTGAAAAACTTACTCACCCGGATAATATAAATCAATTAAATGAATTAGCGAATGGAATATTACACGAAAAGACGCTGGAGAAGTTCGGTACTGATAATCCCGCACCACTTACTCAAGATAAGCAAATAAGTACTAGTCAAGCACGGTTGTTTGCAGCGAATAACAAGCAACACCAAGAATCCAATACTTCGCTACCAAAAAGAAATTGTACTTTGATCTAAGCTTTTTATTATTTAAAAGCTTCGTCGTCTAGAGGAATAAGAATTTTGATCCGAAACGTTCGTCACATCGTCATCGGTAAGACTACGAATACCTTGCATATGCATTGCTTGCCCTATTGCTGTTGCTGTGTCTTGATGTCCACCAGCAATGGCCAATCTTATCGCTAATGCAGTGGTTCTTGCATCTGTACCTTTATAGAAAAATAAAGTGGCTAAATGAGTATGTCCATTCATACTTGCTACTTCTAATGCACTTTGTTCCTGTTCATTAATGTTATCTAATTCAACATCGCTATCAATTAAAAAATTAACAAAATATAAATTATTTGAACGCACAGCATAATACAACAAAGAGTTCTCCAGCATATCTTTCGCATTTAAATCAAGATTGATATCAGATTGTTGAGTAGCGACTAATTTCATCAAGAGGTCACATACTTCCATTGATTGCTGTGAGACAAGTGCTTTTTTTATCGCCGCCCAAGGACCCGTAGCAAAAAAATTAATAAATATCTCTAATAAATTAATCACTTCTTCATTTTGAGCAAGTTCTAAATTAAAATATTCCGCTTTTTGTGCAGCCTTTAGTAAGCTCCATGGCGCATTGAATTGATAATTCACTTTCGGATTCAGCATATTCGGTTCACGTTCGATTAATAGCTTAACAATTTCAGTTTGATTGCTATGCAAAGATCTTATTTTTTGTGATGATGCCATTTCTATCACGCGTGGATTAATGATCGCACCGTATTGAAGCAGTAGCCTGACCATCGTAATATCACAACGATCACATGCATCTGCCAGCATATTTGCGCTTCCTTGGCCAAAATTTCCCTCGCCACTTTTATCAAAGTTATTAACATCTGCTTGATGGTGATCAAGGAACCATTTAACAAGCTCATGGTTGCCCGCTAATACGGCAAGATGGCAAGGTGTTTGCCCAAATGTATTTTTGTGATGATAAGCCGTGGAAGAAAGTAATTGTTCATCAATTAAAAGATCTCTCAGTACTTTAGAATTAGTTCGACAGGCATAGGCGAAAATATTATCTTGTCTTGGTGACACTCTTAAAACAGTGAATGCAGATTTTAAAACATCTTTTTTCCCAGCATCTAAATATTGCTTGATAATTTCAATCACCCAATTGCCTTTATTATTCTGCTCGGTATCCGCTGTGCTCAGTTCTTTGTTGAGTTGAATCACTAAGCTATTACGGTCTAAGTGATTGGTAGTTGCTGGTCTTTGAAACATATTATTATTTCTCCTCATCACACTTACCCACAAAGCACTTTATAGCACATAAAATATACTAAATAAAGCTAAAATTGACGATTTTGATCGATTATGCGTCATTTTCTTTGAAAAATGGAGACTGGGAGGAATTGATGAAAATCTTTATAAACTACCACTTTCCAATCCGCGTTTTTCTAAAATTTCACGCAGCGCTTTTAAGGCATTCATTTGAATTTGCCGCACTCGTTCACGCGTCAATCCTACTGCTTTGCCTACTTCTTCTAAAGTTTGTCGGTCATAACCACCCAAACCAAAACGACGGCAGAGTACTTCTCGTTGCTTCTCATGTAATTCAAGCAAGCATTCCGTTAAACTATCATGTGCGTATTGATTGGCAAGTATGTCTGCAGGATCAAGGGCATTTTTATCTGCAATGGCTTCAATCAGTGGTTTCTGTGAAGCATTTTCACCTGCTACTTGCGCATCTAAGGAAATGATGTGCTCATTTAGCTCCATCATATTTTTAACATCATCAATGGATCGATCTAGAGCGTGTGCAATATCACCATAGGTAGGTTCGCGTGATTGTTTCTTCATTAATTCACGTGCAGTAGTTAAATATAAATTAAGCTCTCTTAAAACATGAATAGGCAAACGAATGGTTCGCGTTTGATTCATAATAGCGCGTTCGATGGTTTGTCGAATCCACCAGGTTGCATAAGTTGAAAAACGAAACCCTCGTTCTGGATCAAATTTTTCAACTGCGCGTAATAAACCTAAATTACCTTCCTCAATGAGATCCGAAAAATCCAAACCACGATTATAATATTTACGAGCGATTTTCACCACCAAACGTAAATTACTCTCAATCATTTTTCGTCTGGCTTTTTCATCACCTTTTAATGTAAGCCTTCCATAATGCACTTCCTCTTCTGCAGATAAAAGTGGTGAAAACCCAATTTCTTTAAGATACATTTGAGTAGAATCAAATGCGGCAGTTGATACTTTAATTTTTGATTCTTTAATTTTCGTATCAGAGTTTTTAGCAGCAGGATTTTTTTTAGGTTTTGAAATATCATCCCTTTCATCAGCTACATCGACATCTGGCGATTCGTCTTTGTATTTCACAGTTAGCATTTCCTCATGATGAGTTTTGCGTTTACTGCGTTTAACATGTTTATGGTGCTTTACCATACGATGCCTAACTTACATTATATCAAAATTTACCCTACCTGTAATGATTGCACCCAACCGGATAACTCATCTAACACTTTATAATGAGTCAAATCAAGCTGTAAGGGGGTAACTGAAACATAACCTGAATTGACTGCATAAAAATCAGTCCCTGGCCCTGCATCTTGTTCTGGACCAGGTTGACCAATCCAGTAAATTTTTCGGCCACGAGGATCGATTGCTTTAATAGTAGGCTCTGCTTTATGGCGTGTACCCAATCTTGTCACTTGTATGCCACGCAATTCAGAAAAAGGCATATCTGGAACATTAACATTTAATATGGTATCAAACGTTAATGGTGTTTCGCGCAAGCGCTCCACCAGAATTTTTGCAATTTGCGCAGCCGTATCATAATGATTACAGCGTGGGCCCGCTAAAGAAATAGCAATAGATGGCAATCCAAGAAAACGTCCTTCTGTAGCCGCTGCAACTGTTCCTGAATACAGAACATCATCGCTCAGATTAGAACCCTCATTAATACCGGAAACTACCATATCAGGCGTTTCTTTCAATAATCCCGTTACCGCTAAATGAACACAATCCGTTGGTGTGCCATTCACACTATAGAATCCATTGGAAGCAGTAACAATTCTCAATGGATGCTCCAAACTTAATGAATTACTGACACCGCTCCGATTACGATCGGGTGCCACGACAGTAACATCAGCGAACTTGCTTAACATATTAGCAAGATGTGTCAGCCCCGGTGCATGTACACCATCGTCATTACAAATTAAAATTTTCATGTCAACCCTTTATTTTTTCATTCGGTACTATCTGATAAAATGTCTCGCCACTTTTAATCATACCTAGTTCATTTCGCGCACGCGATTCTGCCGCATCCTTTCCATTTTGCATTCGTTGAATTTGTGATAATAATTCTTCATTACGCTTTTTTAACTTCTCATTGATAGCCATCTGTTGGTTTAACATTTTTTTAGTTTGTAACATATCCCGCATTCCACCCGATTCAAACCATAAATGATATTGAAAAAAAATTAAAACTATTCCTAGTAATGCTATGAATGAAAATAATCGCGCATTAGTTATAATTTTCAACCTACCCGCTCCTGCGGTCTAGCAATTTTTTCTAACGATGAAAGAGAAAATTTAGCATAACTTCCCCTTGCCCCTAACTGTTCTTCAATGCGTAATAATTGATTGTATTTTGCCACTCTATCGCTACGACATAAAGATCCTGTTTTGATTTGACCGGCATTGGTAGCAACAGCAAGATCAGCGATAGTTGTATCTTCTGTTTCTCCTGAGCGGTGGGAAATGATCGTATTATAATATGCTTGTTTGGCAAGATGAATCGCAGCTAAAGTCTCAGTTAATGTGCCAATTTGATTCAGCTTGATCAAAATAGCATTAGCAACATGCTCTGTTATTCCTTTCTGCAAAAGTTCTGTATTCGTAACAAACAAATCGTCACCCACCAGTTGAATCTTATCACCCAGTCGTTGCGTAAGCTTTTTCCAACCATCCCAATCATCTTCAGCCATACCATCTTCTATACTAATAATAGGATATTGCGTGACAAAATTTTCGAGATAGTCGACCATTTCATCCGCCGTTAATATACGTTTTTCACCTAACAAATGATAACAACCTTCGCGGTAAAATTCGTTACTTGCTATGTCCAATCCCAAACAAATATCTTTTTTCGGTTGATAACCTGCTTGGATGATTGCTGATAATATCAGTTCAATGGCAGCTTGTTGATTTGGTAAATCCGGTGCAAAACCACCTTCATCGCCCACATTAGTATTATATTTTTTATCTTTCAATAATCGTTTCAAATGATGGAAAATTTCTGTACCTGCACGTAATGCTTCTGAAAACGAGGGCGCACCAATAGGTAAAATCATAAATTCCTGAAAATCTAAATTATTATCAGCATGTACTCCACCATTAATAATATTCATCATCGGAATCGGTAGTAAATAATGCGATTGTCCACCAAGATATTCATACAAAGGTTGTTTGCGATATTGAGCAGCAGCTTTAGCAGCAGCTAACGATACAGCAAGCAATGTATTTGCACCAAACTTTTCTTTATTCTGCGTTCCATCTAATGCGCGTAGGGTATCATCTAATTCTTGCTGATGGGTAACATCAAAACCTTTTAAACCTTGCGCTAATTCATTATTAATATAACGAACTGCTTGTTGTACACCCTTACCAAGGTAACGTTTAGCTGAACGATCACGTAATTCTAAAGCTTCGCGAGAACCAGTTGATGCACCTGATGGAACTGCTGCACGTCCTAATTCACCTGTAGACAGTAAAATTTCTGCTTCAACTGTTGGATTACCACGAGAATCTAATATTTCACGCGCTCGAATTTCTTTAATCGTTGCCATGTAAACTCCTCTATCATCTAGCTGATACTGTTTGATATTTCCGTATTTTTTAATTGCATAAGGTTCCCGGGGTAAGCCACGGAGAATATATTTAAATTTGTAATACCTCTTTTATAAATGGTATGGTTAAACGTCGCTGTGCTGCTAATGAAGCTTTATCTAATGCCTCTAGTGCAGCAAATAAAGTATTCATTTGTCGCGGACAATGCGTCAAAATGTATTTTCCTACTTCATCACTTAACCCCATACCACGACGATTAGCACGCATAATTAATGCAGCCAATTTCTCAACATCCGTCAACGATTGTAACTGATAAATAATTCCCCATGTTAAACGTGATTCTAAATCAGCTAAATGAAGTTGAATGGATTTGGGTAAAGTATGAGCAGCAAAAACAATACTTCCGCCCGAATCATATGTTCGGTTAAATAAATGAAATACAGCTTCTTCCCATTCCCTGTGTTGAGCAATCACCTCTAGGTCATCTAAACAAATGAGCTCGCGGGTTTCTAGGCCATCCAGTATTTCTGGAGAGAGTGTTAATAGATTAGCAAGCGGCAAATAAACCGAACTATGTCGTTGTTGATACGCATAATGACAACAGGCTTGCAGTAAATGACTACACCCTTGTCCTCGACTACCACATAAAAAAATAATTCTTTCACCTTGTTTATTCGCAAGCTTTTTTAATTCCGTAATGATTTCTGCGTTTTTGCCTAGATAAAAATTATCGAATGTAGTTTCGTCTTTTAAACTTAAACCTAAGGTTAATTGGGCAGATAATTTCTGCATACTAATGTGCCCATTCGTAAACCAACTGATTTTCATCTTCGGCTGGTACTTGGATAAGACGTTGACCAATACTGGCGTGTTGCTGGAAAGAAGTTAATGAACCTCGAATTAAAACAGATAATTTAACACTGCTGCCCGAGACTTGCAAAAGTTGTACTTGCTGCACTGGCGAGAGTTGTTTGAGATATTGCATCAATTGAACTAAATCATCTCGTTGTGTAATATTAGTTACTTCCAGTTTAAGCCACATCGACGGATTATCCACTGCTTTTACAATGTATCGCTTAGATAAGGTTTGTCCAATTTGAGCAACAACATCCGCAACGACAGTTTTAGCAGTGACGCCAGAGAGAGCCCAATGCCATTGTTCACCATTTAAAATAAACTGCCATTCACTTTCAAAATCACTATCGTGCTGTTGAAGATGTCCAATTAATAAGGCATCTGGCGCATAACGCTTGCTGACTTCTTTGAGAAGCGGTAAAGATTTGTCTATAACATTCTCAGCTGAAATATGATCGATATCTTCAACATCCATCATCGGGAAAATTAAAGGTATACCAGAATTTTTAGCTTGTTGTTTCATATAACTCAATATATTCGAGGTGGATTCTTCATTACCAATAATCTCCCGATTATCATGTTTATCCGTGTATACCAACCAGACCAATATCAAGGGTCTATTTTGTCCCCAAGAAGAAATTCCCGCACGTTTTAATAAACGATTAACATCATTAACGTTAAAATGAACTTGGAGTAAATATTGTGATGCTGAAGTGGAGGGAGTCAGATAGCTGAATTCTTGTACATAATATTCTGCTCTTTTTAAATTTGTGTGAATGAGCGAATTTTTTTCAATTTGCGGATCACCGCTTACTTTCATTAAAACCTGAAGAAAGCCATCTTTAATGGCTTGTTCACGTTCCTCTGTTGACTGAGAAGCAACTGAAATCTCTGCTTGATAGAGGCTAGAAACTTTCACTGCTTGGGCTAAACGAATTGGCAAAACTATCATGAGAATGATAATTAATAACGATTTTTTCATGATTTAATATCCTAACGAGATCGGCACACCGAATAAAACTATTATACATAGAAAATTTGATCATAAACTGGATTTTTGAACTATACTCGTGGCATCGCTACTTGAACACTGACTGTATACATAAAAACGATTACGTTGTGAGTGAAGAGATGAACGTTTACAATTCAAGATTGTAATATTAGTCCACCGCTACTCACAATGACCAGACCTAATGAAAGTTTTTGAAAATCAAACTAATTTTCAATCATTATCTTCCAAGGTAATTGATCTTATTTTTATCAGCCTAATTTTCTTCTGTTTGTTTTTTGCTCTTCTCGGTGTGCGTCCCTTGTTTGTTCCTGATGAAGGCAGATACGCGGAAATTATTCGAGAAATGGTAGTATCAGGAAACTATATTACGCCCTATCTAAATGGAATTAAATATTTTGAAAAACCTAATTTATTTTATTGGTTAGGCTCCTTAGCCGTCCATTTGAATGGGCTAAGTATTTGGTCAATTCGAAGTGTGAATGCCCTATTCGCCTTGGTCGGTTGTCTGCTGACTTATTGGATAGCCAGACGATGTTACAATCGCGCAACAGGTTTGCTCGCTGCATTTATCCTGGGAACCAGCAGTCTATATTTTGTTATGGCGCATATGATCAGTCTTGATTTGACTGTTAGCGTATTGATAGCCGCCAGTCTTGATGCTTTTTTATTAGCTTATTTAGAATCACCCATTGCAAAACGTCAAGGCTATCTCACTTTGTCTGCCGCTAGCGCTGGTTTGGCGGTATTAACCAAAGGTTTAATTGGTATTGTTTTTCCTACACTGATTATTGGTTTGTGGCTAATTGTTATTTACAAATGGCAAGTTGTTAAACGTTTATGGCAGTCAACCCCCTATCTTCCGTCCTGTATTTTAGTTTTTTTGCTGATTACCGCACCGTGGCACTTTCTTGTTCAATGGCATAATCCTGAATTTTTTAATTTTTATTTTATTGAGCAACATTTCTTACGTTATACCACGCTGAGCGTTGGGCATTATCAACCTGTTTGGTATTTTATTCCGATTCTCATTATTGGGTTCTTTCCTTGGATAGTTTTTCTTCCCCAAACTATCCTCTCATACATTTCTTCCTGGCGAATGCGTATTCTTAATCCAACAGAAATATTTTTTATATTGTGGGTGATTTGTATTTTTCTTTTCTTTTCTTTTTCGAAATCAAAATTAATTCCCTATATTTTGCCTCTATTTCCACCACTCGCCATTCTCACTGCTCGTTATCTTCTACATTATTCTCAACAGCGGATAGGAATTAATATTGGATATATTGTTCTCATCTTTTTTTCCATCATTATTACAGGTTTGTTTTACTGGTATTCCCATACTGCGATCTTACCTAATGCACGATTAGCTAATATTTATCTTTCCTTTGCTGGAATAACACTCATTATTGGTAGCTGTCTAGCTACTCGCTTCGCATTACGTTTACGATATTTATTATCATTTAGCATCACCATTATGACTATGTCGATTTTTTTATTAGTTACTCTTGCCGCCATCCCCTTCATCGATACTCGAAGCATTCAATCGCTTGCTGATACATTAAAGCCATTATTGAAAACAAAAGATGAGGTCATTACTTACAATCAATATTTTCAAGATTTACCTTTTTACTTGGAGCGGCAAGTGAGCATTCTGAATTGGCGAAATGAGCTCAGTTTTGGCATGCAATACCAAAATACTAAAAGTTGGATGATTGAAAATGTAGATTTTTGGCAACGTTGGCACAGCACCAAACGTGTTTTTGTCCTGATGAGTTTAGTAGAATATAAACGATTTATCATTTATTATCCTCGCATTCATCCATACATCATTGGAAAAACAGTTGCTAATATATTGATCAGTAACAAAAAAGATTCTATATAAGACTTGACTATTCTTACTCTAAACGAGTATTTTTGTTGAAGATCAAAGGGAAAAGCATGGTCAAGATAGTAGCATTTTCAACAAAAGATAAAATATTAAATTTAAATTTGCATCAAGATGCAGTTCTAAGCTTGACTTGCTAACTTATTGAGTTATATTCAATAATGAACTAGTAAACGGAGGCGGCAACGCTAAACGGATATGCTAATCAAATCACAACTTATCAGCGAACTCAGCAAACATTTTCCACATCTTCCTGAAAAAGATATTGCTTTAGCTGTGAATCACATTATTGAACATATGAGCGATACGCTAAGCCATGGTGGACGTATCGAAATTCGCGGATTTGGAAGCTTTAATTTGCATTTTCGCCCTCCACGACGTGCTCATAATCCCAAAACAGGTGAAAAATTAGTTACCAATCCTAAATATGCTGTCCATTTCAAACCTGGTAAAGAATTACGCGACAAAGTGAATGCTAACCGGCATATCGCTATTGAGCCTATGTCACAAGAAGAAATGGAAGACGAAACAGAATAAGAAGCGTCGATTAAGTGATAGGCAAAGTCACACCTTTTTGTCCTTGATACTTCCCACCGCGATCTTTATATGACGTTTCACATTCTTCATCTGACTCAAGAAAAAGAAGTTGAGCAACACCTTCGTGAGCATAAATCTTTGCCGGTAATGGTGTCGTATTTGAAAACTCCAACGTAATATGCCCTTCCCATTCGGGTTCCAACGGCGTCACATTCACTATAATACCGCAACGTGCATAAGTGGATTTACCTAAACAAATCACTAACACGCTACGCGGAATACGAAAATATTCCACACTACGAGCTAAAGCAAATGAATTGGGTGGAATAATACAAATATTCGATTTCACATCGACAAAACTTTGTGGAGCAAAATTTTTAGGATCAACAATAGCGGAATTAATATTAGTGAAAATTTTAAATTCATCCGCACAACATACATCATAACCATAACTAGACGTACCATGCGAGATAATGTTATCTACGCCATTGTGGCGTACTTGATTAGCCGCAAATGGCGTAATCATCTGATATTCTTGCGCCATTTTCCGAATCCACTTATCAGATTTAATACTCATATCTCACTCCGCTAATTTTTAACGACAATCTTAGGAAATTTTGCTGAATAGTTCTTAGCTTGCAAGGAAAGTTTGGCCGCCAATTTACGTGCTATTTGATAAAATAATGTTGCATATGGGCTATCTGCATGAGCGACTACTACTGGTTGACCTTGATCAGTCGTCTCGCGTATCGAAATAGCTAATGGAATCGAACCTAGTAATGGCAATGAATATTCTTGCGATAATTTAGCGCCACCACCTGTTCCAAAAATCGCTTCAGCAAAACCACATTGCGAACATTGATAACTACTCATATTTTCGATAACACCGAGGATAGGCACATTCAGCTTGTTAAACATTTCACATGCTCGCCGAACATCAAGCAAAGCCAGATCCTGAGGAGTCGTAACAATCACTGCACCACTGACTGGCATTTTTTGGCACAAGGTTAATTGAATGTCACCTGTACCTGGAGGCAAATCAACAATTAAATAATCCAATGATTCCCAGCGCGTATCTTGTAACAATTGTTGCAATGCCTTACCAATCATTGGACCACGCCATACCATTGGCGTTTCTTGATCGATGAGATAGCCCATAGACATGGATTGAATACCATGCCGCTTGATAGGTAACAAGGATTTCTCATGAAATACAGGCCTTTCCGCTCCCACTCCCAACATTGCAGGCTGGCTCGGACCATAAATATCAGCATCTAACAAACCAACTTGCGCACCTTCTTTTGCAAGAGCGAGCGCCAAATTGACTGCTGTCACTGACTTGCCTACACCACCCTTACCTGAACCGACAGCAATGATATTTTTCACATTAGCCAGTCCTGGAATGCCCTGATTACCCGTGTGAGAATTAATTTGACAGGAAAGCTTAATGTCAATCGCTTGAGTGGTAGATGATCTTAACAGGGAAATCAAATCGGCTTTCATACTCTCCTTCACCGATTCAATAGGATATCCTAATACAATATCAATAGTAACTTTATCAGGCCGTACATCAATTTGCTTAATTGCTTTTGCCGTAAACAAATCCACTTCCAAATAAGGATCGCAATATTGGGAAAGTTTTGCTTCGATCTCTTTCTGCACGTTATACTCTCTAAGGCATGAAAAATTTGCTATACTGTAACACTTTTTATAAAAAGCTCATAGGTTCTTTATCTCATGACAACCAAACGAAAAATATTAATCACTAGCGCCTTACCTTATGCAAATGGCCCGCTGCATTTAGGTCATATGGTCGGCTACATTCAAGCAGATATTTGGGTGAGATTCCAAAAAATGTTAGGGCATGATTGTCTGTATGTCTGCGGTAGCGATAGTCATGGAACACCCATTATGATTCAAGCTGAAAAAATGGGTATCACGCCAGAAACGCTCATTCAACAAGTTCAATTGGAGCAAGAACGCGATTTCAATGATTTCATGATTGGTTTTGATAATTACTATACGACCCATTCAGATGAAAACCGAGAATTCGTAGAAACCATCTTCAAACGACATCTCGCTAAAGGAAACATTAGTAAACGTACCATTAAACAACTCTATGACCCTGAAAAAAAAATATTTCTGCCTGATCGCTATATTAAAGGTGAATGTCCACATTGCAGCGCCAAAGATCAATATGGTGATAATTGTGAAGTATGCGGTGGAACGTATGCACCAACCGAATTAAAAAATTATTATTCAGTTTTATCCGGTAGCAAACCCATCGAAAAAGAATCGGAACATTATTTTTTTAAATTACAAAATTACGAAGATTTTTTAAAAAAATGGACACATCATGGTCATTTACAAGAACAAGTCGCCAATAAATTAGATGAATGGTTTACTACTGGACTACAAGAATGGGATATCTCGCGTGATGCGCCCTATTTTGGCTTTGTCATTCCCGAGGAAAAAAATAAATATTTTTATGTTTGGTTAGATGCTCCCATTGGTTACATGGCGAGTTTCAAAAACTTATGTGCTCGTAAAAAAATTAATTTTGATGACTACTGGAATCCCAATAGCACGGCTGAGCTTTATCATTTTATTGGCAAAGACATTATTTATTTTCATGCCCTTTTTTGGCCAGCCATTCTTCATGGAGCAAGCTATCGCACACCTACTGCAATATATGCTAACGGATTTTTGACTATAGAAGGGCAAAAAATGTCGAAATCGCGCGGCACGTTTATTCGAGCGCGAACGTATCTTGAATATTTACATCCTGAATATTTACGTTATTATTTTGCCGCTAAAATAAGTAATCGCATTGAAGATTTAGACATTAATTTTGATGATTTTTTGCAACGAGTCAATGCTGATTTGGTTGGAAAATTTATTAATATTGCCAGTCGATGCGCCAGCTTCATTAATAAAAATTTTAAAAATCAATTATCCAAACAATGCATTGAACCTACACTGTATCAAGAGTTTGCAATTGCTGGTAATGAGATTGCCAATAAATGGAATAAGATGGAATATAGTCAAGCCATTCGCCAAATTATGTCTTTAGCAGATAAAGCAAATCGATATATTGATGAGAAAAAACCATGGATCCACATGAAAGATTCTAGCCAGCAACAATATGTTCAAGACATTTGTTCCGTCGGAATTAATTTATTTCGTGTTTTAATGATCTATTTAAAACCGGTATTACCACAAACAGCAAAACAAGTTGAAAATTTTTTGAAAGTGACGCCATTGCAATGGAATGATAAAGATAAGCCACTCACTGATCATACTATTGATGAATTTCAAGCACTCATACAACGTATTGACCCCAAACAAATTGAGGTAATGAAAATGACTATTAAGCAAGAAGGTGAATTATCTGCAAATGCATCAACCCCGAATAGCAAAGTAGTTGATGTGAACCCACCCATTTCAATTGAAGATTTTAGCAAAATAGATTTACGTATTGCCAAAATTATCGAAGCTGAAGCAGTCGCAGATGCCGATAAATTATTACGGTTAAAAGTTGATTTAGGCGATGAAACCCGACAAATTTTTGCGGGTATTAAATCTGCCTACCCACCAGATGAATTAGTGGGACGTCATGTCATCGTAGTGGCCAATCTTGCCCCACGTAAAATGCGATTTGGTGTATCGGAGGGTATGGTATTAGCAGCGGGTCCCGGCGGTAAAGAGTTGTGGCTGATTAGTCCTGACCCAGGTGCTGCTGCTGGAATGAAAGTAAAATAAAAAAATACACACCTTTCAGGAATAAAACATGTCTAGAGATAATATAGTCGCTGTCATTCAAGAAGCTGAATGCATTGGTTGCACGAAATGCATTCAAGCTTGTCCAGTTGACGCCATACTCGGTAGCAACACATACATGCATACAGTCATTACTTCCGAATGTATAGGCTGTCAATTATGTATTCCACCCTGTCCCGTGGATTGCATTGATCTCGTCGTCCATCCAACTGAGCTAACAAGAGAAGAAAAAAAGCAGTTAGCACTCAAACGTATAGGTGCTCGAAAACAGCGCTTAATGAAAGAACAGAGCCATGCCACCCCAAAACTTTCTGCTAAAACATTTAAACAAAAGCAAGAATATATCCAAAAAGCATTTGCACGCACTCGTACCAAAAAATATGTCGATAAATAAATAAGCAATTTCTATGGTAATATTATAATTTTAATGCAATTTCATAATTGCTAGTTTATTATTGCATAATATTCGGTTACTTCAAGACCGATAAAAAACACTCAGGTTCATCAACTCAATAAAACTTAAAAAAATTAATTGCCATGATTGATATAAAAAAGTACTTCGATGATCGTCAAGCATTTTCCTGGAACGACTCCTTCATCCACATTCAATATTGCCACGACTCAGATCCTTTTTATCGCATGTACGGTGGCGAAGTTCGTCATCATTCGACCAAGGACATCTGTGGAAAAGCGTATTTTATAGAACTGAAACAACCCAAACCAAAGATGAAGTATGATTTTAAGAATTTCAAGCAAAATGATGTGGTCGATCCAACTAAAAAAAACCTTCTGTTTATTAATTTTCAATGCCTAAGAGGGAGTCGAATCTTCCTTCCTCGTCACCTTGAATGCTATGTCATTCAGCAAGAAAATAGTATATTCATTGATGGTGCGTATCAATTAATACACTCAAATAAAAGGAAACATGAGCAAGAGAATGTTTTCATAGAAGACGTAGAAAAAGTGAGCGAGGTAACAGACATACCTGTCTCAACACTCCCTCAACTTAATTTGAATGAAAAGCCCGCAAAAAAAATAAAAAACACTCAACATTTTCCTGATACCTCAGAAGAGCCAAATCAGCTAACCGATAATAAGCGCACTTTATCCGAGACAAAAGATGATTTAATTGCTCTTGACACATCCCCAGATAAAAACCTTGGAACAGGTACGATAAAGCACGCCAACGAAAGCGCCATCATTAACATCCAATATCGTGATATTGTAGAATTTACATTGGCTTATTGGGATTCACATTCCACTCAACTAAACAACGATAATATCGAAACGTATATCGAAAATAGCTATCATTATCTACCACAACCCTCATCTTTTGGCCGTACCTTGCAATGCTTACTGGTCAATTTAAATAAAAATGACTTTGAGTCAATTAAAAAATTATATTCATTATATGATAAAAGCAGCTTCTCCTTTACTTTAAACAAGTTAATTGATTATTACTTAACAACAATAGAAACCGATCCCTTGGCTATAAACAATAACTCTGAATATAGTCGCAGACTGATCGCTATTACTTATCAATTAACTTGTTTAATGACAAAAAAAAATTATTATATTCAAGCAAAAGCATTTTCTTCCCATTTAATCTCCCGACTAATCAAACAATTATTATTACTACCAAAAACAAATGATATGCGCATCAATAGTGTAATGTGGTCGTTTGGCCAACTTGCCAAACATGATCATACACGCAATTTTTTAAAGGAGTTGACTGCTGAAAATATTTTAGGATTGGTTCAAATTAAATCTAGTAGTAGGTTTGGCTTTTATTTTGCTAACTACATATGGTCTATTGCTACCTTAGCTGAACATGGCATGTTGCATTTATTAGAACAATTAACTGCCGCACATATTAAAAATTTAATTGACAAATTGCTCACATATCAAGAACCAACTGGTCAAGCGTATAGCAATACTTTATGGGCCATTGCAAAATTAGCTAAACAAGGCTTGTCACACTTATTAGAAACGTTAACAGCTTCTCATATTCGAGATTTAGTTTTCGGAGTACTGGATTGCCGAAAAAAAATTTATCAAGATTTCGATAACACATTATGGGCAATTGCTAAATTAGCTGAAAAAGGCATGTCACACCTATTAAAAAAATTAACTGCTGCTCAGATTGAAGAATTAACGCTTAACTTACTTGATTATCGAAAAAAATATGAAGATGGAGATAATGCTCTATGGGCCATAGCTAAAATTGCTGAAAATGACATGTCGCACTTATTGGAAACGTTAACGGCTTCTAATATTCGAGATTTAGTTTTCGGATTACTTCATCGTAAAAAATCATATGATAAAACTTATGGTGTATCGCTATGGGCCATAGCTAAATTAGCTGAAAAAGACATGCCGCACTTATTAGAAACATTAACGGCTTCTAATATTCGAGATTTAATTATCCAATTCCTTAGGTGTCACGAAATAAGTGAACCACAGATAGGTAGGATCCTATGGACCATAGCAAAATTAGCTGAAAAAAACATGTCGCATTTATTACAAGAATTAACTGCTACGCATGTTGAGAATTTGTTTTTTGCATTATCAAAATGTCAAGAAATCAATAAACCAAGAAGCCATATTCTATGGGCTGTTGCTAAATTAGCTGAACGAGGTAAATCGCATTTATTAGAAAAATTAATGCCCACTGATATTCAAGATTTAGTTCAAAGCCTATTCCAATGTCAACAAATAAATGGTCAAGCCTGTGGCATGATGCTATGGTCTATCGCTAAATTAGCTGAACGAGGTAAATCGCATTTATTAAAAAAATTAACTGCTACTAATATTCAACAGATAGTTTATATATTACTCCACTGTCAACAAGTAACGAGTATAGCCTGCGATAACGCCCTATTTATGATTACTAAATTAGCTGAACAAGGTGAGCTACATTTACTAGAAGAATTAACCCCTATTGATGTTCAAAAAATTGTTTCCATAGCAGCTAATTGTCAACTAGATAGCCAACACAGATGCACAACTCTACTCGCAATCAGTAAATTGGCTGAACAAAATCAATCGATATTACTCAGTGAACTAAAATCAGAAAATATTAAGAAATTAATTGATTTGGCATTAGAATCTAACCTCTATAGAGATATTTATAATTTTATGATTGCGATTAGCAAATTCGCTGAATATCCAAATTTAATTAACAATATATCCACCGTTCAAATTAACAGCTCTCTCGATAAATTCGTTCACTCAAATCATGCATTAGTTTCAGAACAGGCAGGGATGTATATTTCTGCTTTATGTCAAATAACAGAGTACCTAGTCAAGCAACCAAACGAAAATCTAGAAGAAACAAAAAAAATAATACATGACATTGTCTATCGTTATTGCACCTCCACACTAGATAAACAATCTCTCTTATCTACTCATAATAAAAAAAATAAATTATTTACTTCAACCGTATTGCTGACAAAGTTAGAACAAATCATGTTGCTAAAGCAGCAGAAATTATTAGATATTTCAGTCACTCTACTTAGCCAAATGATTGATAATTTAAATCAATTATTGGCTATTTATCTCGGCCACAAACAGTTCGACCGATTGATTGAGATTCTTCTCAAGTTAGCCCCATACTATGCATTATCTTCTGAAATACCTAACTTGCTTGATAAAGTACAAGATTATCTAAAAATTTTTACTGCTAGTTATCGTCAGCATATACAGGAAAAATTAAGCCTTATCTATCCTTACCTGAATATTCCAGATAAAAATAAAATAACATCCAGCATCAATACTATTGAAGCACTTCTCCCAATCAAAATTGAAAAAATGGATGCGCCATTAACACAAAAATATAAAAAATCGCCAACGATTAAACTTCCCGAAAGAAAAGTGCCATTTTATCGAATCCATAATCCTACCGATATTAAGCAACTCGTTAAAGATCAAGGAGATGCATTTATTTATGATGCAGCATTTAACAAACGTCGAACGACTATTTCATTATTCATTGCTCCAGTCGCTGTTTTAGGGGATGAACTGGGTGTGTACGCAGATCAAAAAATTGAAGCTAGCGAAAAGACAATAGGCTGTTATGCAGGAAAACGAAGTGCCGTAGAGGAAAATAAATCCAGTAAATATATTTTCTCCATTTTAAATAAAGATACTGATGGCGAGGATGACGAAGATGAAGCAATTGAAGAATTCATTGATGGATACCAACAACGAGATTGGACTAGTTACATTAATCATACTGCAGGCAATATACAAGCAGAACAAAAAACAGTTGCTGGAATTAAAAACATTTATTTTCACCCTTGCCTGCCCATCGAAAAAAATGATTTATTGCTTCTTGACTATGGCGATGATTATTTTGAACCTCTAAACTTTCATCCTTATTATTTACATTCTTCAGATAATTGGAATACGTCAGCACAAGTTTATAATCAATACAAAGAACATTATGCGGAAGGCAGTTTCGTGTTTAATGACGCTGTCCGTGATGATTTGCAATTAGCAAATAGTGAATGGCTTATTCCAAAAACATTTCTATCAATTTTCAACAATAATAGCAATGTATTAGCTGAGGAATTGAAAAACTCTCCTTCCGATTTACTGGCGTATGCTTATCAAGACAACGAGATGCGCCCCTCTTCCCAGCAACAGCATATGACTGCGCTAATGTTTGCATGTTACTTGGGACGAGAAGAATGTATTCAGATCTTACTGAAAACTAATGCTGATGCAAACCGATTCATGTTGGTGTCAGGCTTTTCACCATTATCCCTATTATTAAAAGGAAAAGGAAATATTGAAGTCGTAGAAAAAATTGGATTACATTTACTAAATTCGACACATAAACTTCCTTATCCCATCATCCTTGATCGTGATAAACGAGATATTTTGCATTACGCAATTGTGCGTAACTCTCCAATTCTAGTGAAAAAAATTCTAGAAGTTGCAAGAGAAATGAAGCATGATATTTTCAAAGAAATGTTCAATCGCAATCTTCATCTTCCTCCTTATGCCGATTATGATTATTGTATTAGCCATAGCCAATTTGGCGTGCTGGAAGTCATGTTACACGAAGAATCATTCCGCCATCCGCTAACAAAAAAAGCTTTTCTTGCCAATATCCAAGAAGGATTGATTTTCAGAGAAGAAACATTTTCTTCTGCATCACTAAAGCAATTAATGCAATTGAAAAAAGTATTAGAAAGATTTGACTCTCACTTGAAAGAAACCGCTATCATAGCTGAATTAACTCAATACATTCATAAACGATCTATAACCGAAAAAAGTTTCTATACCTTATCAAACTCATTCTTCCAAATACCTCGTGGATCAAAAGCTGATTATTATGCGCCAGGAAGATGTGAATTAAAATAAAAGATACTCAGGGATTGTTACACCATTGAAATTGAAAAAAATTCTTAATAATAATCCCATGGCAACACCCAATCATTTTCTGTAACAGGATATCTATTTTCGGCAGGCGCAATAATTAAACCTTTTTGCACATTTAACTGTGGGTAATGTTTACGAAATATATTTATATTTTTTGCATTAGAAGAAGTAGGTTTACTCATTGCCTTAATCTCAATAAGATAAAATTTACCATCCCGTTCCAATACAAGATCAACTTCAGCGCCACTATGCAAACGCCAATGATAAAACTGTGGTGGTGTGGCAATCAAATTGGCCTGTTTGCGTAATTCGCTAACAACGGCATTCTCGAATATTGAACCCCATAATGGATGTGTATTGACCGCTTCAGGACTTGAAATCATTTGGGAATAACATACTTGGCCAGTATCTGCAAAATAACCTTTTGGTTTTTCACTGATGCGTTTAATAGGATTGTTAGAGTAGGCAGGTACTTCGAACCATTCAAACGTTTGTAATAATGTTGTCAGCCAGCGTTTTGCTGTTTGTGGTGTGATACCAATATCACGGCCTAATTCACTGTAATTAATTTCCTGTGCTGTGAGCGCAGCAGCAAGACGCACAAAACGTCCGAATTGCGCTAAATCAGAAACATCTGTTAACAAGCGAATATCACGCTCGATATAGGTACGTTGATAAGAGGCATGAAAGTCAGCAATCACATTTTTAGGAAGAAAGTTCACTTCAGGCAACGAACCACGCCATAGCATTTCGTAAAGAGAATAGGGAAACAGTAAACGATTCATTGGTTCTGAAAGAAATGCGTCAGGGTTTTCTAACCAACGCAATAACCAAGGCTTATGAATATGAGCATCGGCAATTTCAGCTAAAGAAAAACCATCCAGAGAAATAATGATCGCCCGCCCTGCCAGGCTTTCTGAAATGCTATTTAATACGCCCCATTGCTGCGAACCTGTCAGAAGAAACTGTCCAGGATGTTTATTTTTATCAATAAATCTCTTTAAAGCAGGTACCAGCTCTGGCGCATACTGCACTTCATCAAAAATAATAGGTAATTTGCAATTGTTTAGAAAAAGATCAGGATCGTGTCGAATATTTTGCACATCTTGAACAGGATCAAGCAAAATATGGCCCGCTTGCGGAAATAAGTGGGTCAACAGTGTACTTTTACCAACTTGTCGTGCACCAACAACGATAACACATGAAAAATGAGCAAATAAATGCTTAATTCGTTCTGAGAGATCACGATGTCTATAAGAATGCTTCATAATTTTATACTTGATTTTTAGTGATGTTATCATCAAAAATCAAGTATAACAGGAGTTTCAATGACATACTAGATGCTACTTTTGCTGGTATGACACCCATTAGGCGATTTAAAGCGGTGTTGAAATTTGCATCTTTCGTTTTTTTACTGGTTTATCCATATCGTTTGATAAATCAATTTTATGAGGTGAAATAAATTGAAGATTTGGCGGAATAGGTTGCAGTTGAATAGTGGTTTGAGATACCTTTCTATTTAAATTTGACAAGTTTTTTTCAATAATATTAACCGTAGCCTGAGCCATAGCATATGCCATCAGCAGCTTCTCACTTTCTAAAGAATATTTTTGTTTAGTATATGGATTAATATATAGAAACTCATCTGATAATTGGTTTAGCTCATTAACATCAAATGCATAACCATCTAAAATGAGCAAATCATTTGATAAAATAGTCTTAATATTTTTTTTAAATCTAAATGTTGTATCATTGCGATACCCACGAAAAGCAAGATTGATACATTCAGCAAGTTTATTTGGGTGAATTCGACATTGCATAGCTGTATCAGTTCGTACATCGACAAACTCAGCATAGTATCCACTTGGATTCGCTAATAAATTTTTAATATGATTGTGTACTAAGTCTTCTATTAGTTGACAGTAATCGTCAAATTCAATATACCCGATAGTCTTTTTGATTGTTTGGTACAAATGATTGATAATGGATGATGGCGCCATAGAAAAATGTAATTTATAAAAAGATTCTCTTACCTTCCAGCCATCTTCAAAATCAGTAAACATCTCTCGATTACATGCAAGGCGGTATTCTCGCAATAATTTATTATCTGAGTGATCAAAATATAAAATTCGTTCTGTCACTCTAGAAAGCGTCAAATAGGAATTCTGCAAAAAAGTAGTGCATGTAATAGAAGTCATCGCCATGACAACTTTTTTAGTATCGATCAGATATAAAAATTTATTTAAATTATCATCTCGTAGAAGACAGTTTTTAATTTGTTCTGGATCAATTGACGAAATGGATGGCATCATGACTCCTCAATAATTGATATAATATTTTTTCAGGTTTTTGATGGCGAATCTTTTTTGGGAACATCAACAGTTTCCCACGATGGATTATCCCAAGGACCTTTTACTGCATAATAATAAGTAGCTGCCTTGGATACGGCAGGTCCTAAAAATGTGCTCACTGCTAATGCAGCCGCTCCTCCAATTGGACCGCCCGTTAAAAATCCAGCTGCAATGGGCAATCCTGAGGAAACATAGGGCGTCACGCTTAAGGTTAAATCATAATCTTTTCTCTGTAATCCTATGCGTCCATTAATAGCAACACGTGCAAGTGGCCCATCAAAACGGAAATTTGTTGTGTAAGCACTACCTTGATTCAAGCTAAAATCACCACGTACATTGTCAAAGCTGTAGCCTTTCTGAAAAAGATCACTAAAATCGAACATTAATCGTCGCGGAATCGTTTGTAAACTAAAGATGCTGAGCATACGACCAATACCCATCTTGGTACCGCTGGTCTGAGCAACTTCTACAATTCGTCCTTTACCTAGTTGTAACTCGGCATGACCATTCATACTTGCTAATGAAGGCGCATAAGGCGCTCCTCGCCAATTTAAATCAAAATTAAGCTTTCCATCAGACGCAATAAAGTTATGCGCATCTAAACCAAGACTATTTATCAAACCACTGACATTCTTACTGATCGCATTACCCTGAAAATGTGTCTTGTTGGAGTACGACCATAAACCTGAAGCGCGTAAATCCAATTGTTGAGAAACAATACCAAATGTTCGTATGCTTAATCCATGTTGATCCGGTACCGCTTTAAATGTAAATGTACCAAATGGCATGTCATCGTAACGAAAATCATCCGCCACTAGCGAAATAGCAGGTAATGTTCTAATATCAATACTAGCTGTTTCTGTTGCTGATGCATTACCGCCATGCAAACCCAAACGTTTGAATTGAGCATCAATTAATTCATGAGAATTAATTTTCATCGGCACATGTAATTGGCCTTCAACTTCAGCGCTAGAAATATCAATTTTCCAAGCTTGTTGCTCAGGAATGACTTTCAAATGCACATCATTCAGATGCTGCCCGAAAATATCAAGCATGTTAGTTTTTATATCAACCGCACGAAGTGATAAATTAGCTAAATGAGTATGTTCTGATTGACTAGCATATTGCTTGATTTTATCCCAATCTATCTGATCAAGCTCGCCAGTAATATACAAGCCAGAAGAAACTGGCCAACTAGGGTCACCGCCACCTAATCGGAAATTGACACTTAATAATTTAAATTTATCATTTTTGCGTTCCGTTATTAATGCCGCACTGAATAAGTTATCGTAAATTAACTTTATACGTAATGGTTCATTGTCGGAAATGATTATATCAGCAGAAAAATTTCGTGATTCACTGGGACCCTTTTTATATGGATCAGGAATCTGAAGTGATACTCCAACGAGATTAGAGCTAAATTGTACGCTTAATGGTGCTTTAAATGATAAATTTATTTTCGTTATGACATCAGTCGCGCCTTGCACAACAGAAGAAAATGGGATTTTTAACCAATTTTCAATATTGGTCATGCTAAGATGAGAAGAAAATTCAGCTTGAATAATGGTTATATCTTTAGCCTTTGGCAAAGTAGTAACATTAATGTTTACAGGCTGCTTAAATAATTCACCTTGAAGATTTTTTGCAGTCGCTGTGTCTTCAGAAAAATTCAATATTCCCTTCAGATGATCCAATGTTAAATGCCATTGTGGTAAATTAAGTTGTGCATCCGGTATCTGCAGCTCACCTTTTATTTGCGTTTTTTGAGGATATCTAAGTGGAATGATTAATCCTAGTTTTAAATTTGCTAGCCCGCGAATTTCTATTTTAGAAAAAATTTTACCTAATGTATTTTCTAATGGACTAGCATGAATAAGTCGCAATCCATTAGTAAAATCTGTTTGGATAGCATCCATCTCTACGCTCAAAATTTGCGGTTTATCATCTCCTAAATAAGGAATTTCTCCGCGAACATTTTTTACTGGGATATCTTTAATGAATGCATGATCAATCATCACGGAAATTTTTCTACCAGAGAAAGCCACTCCCCCACTAATATGGTGTAGCCGCGGCCAACCTGGGGCATAATTAAGATCAAGGTTATTGACTTTAGCTGAGATGGAATAGCTTCCTTTACCATTATCAAAAGGAAAATCATTTAAATTACCGTGAAACTCTATATTTCCTGAATTGATATCTCCACCTAAAAATGCATGATTTAACCAAGTCTCCAATTCAGAATCAAACATGCGCATCGGTAAATAACGAATAATATGATCAGCTTTTTGCAGAACGAAATGGCTAGTCAAATCAATTCGAGGAGAAGAATTATTTGGGATGGAAAAGGTTGCATTAATATTCAAAGCACCATCAAGATTAAGCAATTGCATGGCAGGAATCTGAATGATCCACTGATTTTTTTCATCTTGTTGCCATTTAACTTCGCCAATCAGCTGATCGATAGAAATAGGCTTTTTAAAAACGGTGTCATACTGCAACATTAAACGGTTACTTTGAAAAGATAAGTCTCCTTGTTGTCCATTCCATCTGATGGTACCAGACAAGTTACGCATACCAGGAAATTGTCGCCAAGGTGAAAATTCAAGCTGCCTAAAATCACTCACTAATGAAACTTGACTCCAATCTTTCCAAGGACCGGAAAAAATCAAAGAAACATCTTGTAATCCGCCTTTTAATTTAAGCTGTGTAAACCATTCATAAGTCTCTTTGGGCAAAAAGAATGGGGAAGAAAATAAAAAAGTCTGAACATCTTGTAAATCGAGATAACTAATTTTAAAGTCTTGAGGTATCAAAAAATGATTAGCAGGTGCTTGAGAAGCATTTGTAGAAACTGGTAATACTTTATTATTCTGCGGCACTAACTTGAGATAAAAACTTGTTACTGGCCAAAGATGTGATGGCAAATCAATTAAAATATCTTCCCCTGCTAAAATCTGATTCTCACCATCACGCTTCCATCCAATATGTCCGCTTAAACGATTAACCTTATGGATACTTTTGTCTGCTTGTGAGTATAAATCCAATCCATATGATTGAAAATTAACTTGGATGCGTTTAAATACACCATCACTCCATGTTCCCCAAATTTTTGCGCTTAAAATTCCTTCATTCACTTGCCATCCATTCCAAGAATATGCTTTTACCCATTGTGAAAGCAAAAAACCAGAAACATATAAATAAACTCGTGCTTTTATCTTTGTTAAATCAATCGTATTACCTACCCACTGTGTGGCAATCGTCATTTCCGTTGGAATATCTTGATGTAAAATGGCACTGCCAAGAATAGTATGTTTATCGCCATTATTTTCAAGACTTAAATTATTTAATGTTACAAATTGTTTTTGATTGGTGAAATCACTATAACGAATATTAATATCGCGCAAAATAATACGTGTGGGAGTGGAAAGCCAAGCAATCATTTCTGTCACTTTCGTTTCTTGTTCAAATGGCTGTTGATTATACCCACCAAATATTGGGAATCCTTGAGCAGAGATTTCATTCGATGCGGCGCGGTGAATAGTTAAATTGGTACCAGAAATAATCACGCCGCTTGGAACAAAACGCTGTTGCCATAAAGATTGAAAAATTGAAACTAAAATTCCAATATCACGAATTTGCAGAATAGGATCTTTCGTCTCTTTATTTAAAAAAGTCACCTCTTTTAAACTAATTTCGGGTTGATATCGATGCCAAGATAGTTGTACTTCGTGAATTGTGACTGGAACCCCAAGCAAATGACTAGCCCATTGCTCTAAATCAGCAGTATGCTTATTGAGTATAGGTGATAATAAAGGCGATGCGCCTATCAGCAATCCTACAATAACAATCCCTATAGCAATGAGATAGACTGTTTTTTTTGTCAGTGACACTAAGAAGATTTTCACAATATTCACATTATTCCGGCAAATTTTTAACCATTTGCAGTTGGGATTAAAACATCACATTATTCTAAACCATCTTTGAAAATCTCGCATCATGACAAATAGCCAAGGCCAAAGCAGGACACTGGTAATAGATGATAGCCAATACAAGTTGCTTGTTGGCAATTCTCCCAGAAATCCTTGGATACAATACAAAATGAATTGATAGAGGAGAATAAAAATTAAAATACTCATTCCCTGTTGAGGAAGAGGATACATGCGCAATCGAAGAGATAATCGTGATACAAAGTAAATCAATAGAGTAAACGCTAAGGCATGTTCGCCTAATATTGTGCCACTCAGCAAATCTACGATCAACCCAATTGTCCAAGCGGTTCCAATTCCCATTAAATGAGGAGCTGAAATCGCCCAATAAATGAGCACTAACAACACCCAACTCGGCCGTAGCCAAACGGTCCAAGTTGGCATAGGCAATAATGTCAGGATTAATGCAAATACGACTGTTATTAAAATTGCAACGAAATTAGGGCGTGCTGACATGTTTTTGATACCATACTAGCAATACTTGACGACTACTATCTAAATGCGCACTAGGCTGTAGATAGATACTGGCAAATTGATGCGCTGGATCTTTTGACACACTTAATACTTTTCCTACTGGGTAACCTTCTGGATAACGATCCCCCAATCCAGAAGTAAGAAAAAGATCACCCACTTTGATATCTGCTGTCTTGGTAATATAAATCAGTTTTAAGTTATTTGAATAGCCATCGCCCATTGCAATAGCTCTCACACCATTTCGCACGCTTTGAACAGCCACGCCACTGCGAGGATCGTTAATCAACATGATGCGACTGGAAATAGGCCCTGCTTGTATCACTTGACCCATGACACCGTAAGCATCGAAAACAGGTTGCCCAATATAAACATTATTACGCATACCTTTATCTAATACGACTTGATTGACAAATGGTTCAGAATCAACATTTAATAATTCAGCAATTAATGTTTTACCTTGTATTTGTCGGGATGACTGGGATAGAGTTTTCAGATAATTATTTTCTGTTTCAATAGCAATGAATCGTTGCAACTTTGCACGCAATAACAATCGTTCCGCTTTCAACTCTACATTTTCTTGGACTAAATCATCATGAGAGCTAACTGTTTTTTTTAAATAACTAACTTGTTTTGCTGACCAACTGACAGCATATTGCAAAGGAGCTAGCGGAAAAGATAAAGCTTCACGAATAAATCTAAATTTATCCACGTGTCTATCCATTACCATTAACACGATCGAAAGAGCAATCAAAAAAAATAATTGCAGAGCAGATTGCGATTGTTTAGTAAATATGGAGCGGATAGTATGTATCTCCTGCTCTTTACTTGTCATGCCAGCGGAAACCGGCATTTAGTTCTTTCTTTTGTAAATACTAGCTCATTCTTTCAATAGGAAATCTAATCCTGATGAACCAATCATCTCTAATGCTCTCCCGCCACCGCGAGCCACGCAAGTTAAAGGCTCATCAGCAATAATGACTGGCAACCCTGTTTCTTCCATAAATAAACGATCGATATTTCGCAAACATGCACCACCACCAGTCAGCACCATACCGCGTTCAGCAATATCCGCTGCTAATTCAGGTGGAGCTTGTTCTAAGGCAGCTCGTACTGCTCCCAAAATACCTGATAACGGTTCTTGTAAAGCTTCCAGTATTTCATTGCTGGTAATAGTAAAGCTGCGAGGAATTCCTTCCGCAATATTACGTCCACGAACTTCCATCTGTAACATTTGATTAGCAGGATAGGCTAAACCTATTTCATGTTTGATGCGTTCGGCAGTGGATTCCCCTATCAAAATCCCATAATTGCGTCGCACATAACCGACAATTGATTCATCGAATCGATCACCACCAATTCTCACTGAGGAAGAATACACGATACCATTTAATGAAATAATAGCTACTTCTGTTGTTCCACCACCAATATCAACCACCATTGAACCACGTGGTTCTTCGACAGGCATACCTGCACCCATTGCCGCGGCCATCGGTTCTTCCAGCAAGAAGACTTCTCGAGCACCTGCACTGATAGCAGATTCTTTAATTGCACGTCGTTCGACTTGAGTTGAACCACATGGCACAGAAACTAACACACGCGGACTAGGTCGTAAAAATCTATTTTCATGCACTTTATGAATAAAATGCTGTAACATCTTCTCTGTTATATAAAAATCAGCTATTACACCATCTTTCATTGGTCGAATAGCGCTGATATTGCCAGGTGTTCGGCCCAACATTAATTTAGCCTCACTACCGACTGCAACAACATGTTTTTGTCCCATCGCTTCGTAGCCTTGACGAATCGCAACGACTGAAGGTTCATTTAAAATAATGCCCTTTCCTCTAACATAAATCAGAGTATTCGCTGTGCCTAAATCGATAGATAAATCACTGGAAAATATGCCGCGCAGTCTTTTTAACATAACAAGCTGATTCCCTTATAATAATATGTCAGTTTTAGGCTATATTATCCCCATTCATATTAATTTACTAGCTAGAATACAAGAAGTTTTTTGTGGAATATTCGAATGAGATAGAATTTTTAAAAAATCAGATGGCAACACCATTCCTCTTCATCAAGCTATGCATTATAATGCCATGCTCTTAAAGGAGTCAAAACCATGTCTCTCACACCCAAAGAGGTGGAAAAAATAGCCCATCTTGCTCGATTAAATTTATTAGAAAGTGATATAACACTCTATACTACTCAACTTAGCGGTATAATAGACCTTATCGTGCAAATGGATAAAACTGATACATCTCATATTACACCTCTTGCTCATCCACTCGATATTTCACAACGCTTACGTCCTGACATCGTAACGGAATCGAATCTTCGAGACAAATATCAAAAAATTGCTCCTCAGGTTGAAGCAGGTTTGTATATTGTCCCTCAAGTCATCGACGAGGCTTAATCATGCACCGTAAAACAATGACTGAATTATCTAAAGATTTACATGCAAAAAAAATTTCCAGTGTGGAATTAACACAACATTTTCTTGAGCGCATTAAACTTTACAATGAAAAACTCAACAGTTTTATTACCGTCACAGAAGAATTTGCCTTGCAAGCAGCTCTGGATGCCGATGCTCAATATGCAACTCACCAAGCTGGGCCACTGACTGGCATTCCTATCGCTCATAAAGATATATTCTGCACTGATGGAATTAAAACCAGTTGTGGCTCAAAAATGTTGGATAATTTTATTTCACCCTATGATGCAACCATTGTACAAAAATTAAAAGCAGCAAAAACAGTACTGCTAGGTAAAACAAATATGGATGAATTTGCTATGGGTTCATCGAATGAAAATAGTTATTATGGCGCTGTTAAAAATCCTTGGGATTTAACTCGTGTTCCAGGAGGATCTTCCGGCGGATCCGCTGCAGCTGTAGCTGCTTGTCTTACACCTGGAGCAACGGGTACGGACACGGGTGGCTCAATACGCCAACCCGCTGCCTTATGTGGAGTCACTGGACTAAAACCAACATACGGACGTGTTTCACGCTACGGCATGATTGCCTTTGCTTCCAGTCTTGACCAATGTGGTCCACTTGCTAAAACTGTTGAAGATGCGGCTTTATTATTAAATGTTTTAGCGGGTTTTGACGAACGCGATTCAACCAGTGTCAATCAAGCTGTTCCTGATTATACTCAAACGTTGAATGATTCAATTCAAGGTATTCGCATAGGATTACCTAAAGAATATTTTCAACAAGGGTTACAAGCAGAGGTTGCTAAACTGATTGAAGCGGCTATTAAAGAATATGAAAAAGCTGGCGCAATCATTCAAGAAATTAGTCTACCGAATACACATCTTTCTGTGCCTGCATATTATGTGATTGCGCCAGCTGAATGCTCATCTAATCTTGCTCGCTATGATGGCGTACGTTTTGGATATCGTTGCAGTCATCCAACAGATCTAGAAGATCTTTACAAACGAAGCCGTAGCGAAGGATTTGGTAGCGAAGTGAAACGTCGAGTGATGATTGGCACATATGCTCTCTCATCTGGTTACTATGATGCGTATTACCTAAAAGCACAAAAAATTCGTCGTTTAATTCGCAATGATTTTAATGAAGCATTTAAAAATGTTGATGTTATTCTCTCACCAACCTCTCCTACTCCCGCGTTCAAACTAGGTGAAAAAGCCAATGATCCGATTAGTATGTATCTTTCTGACATTTATACGATTGCAACCAATTTAGCTGGTTTGCCAGGCATATCTATACCGGCTGGATTAGTTAATCAATTACCTATTGGCATGCAATTAATTGGAAATTTGTTTGAAGAAGCAAAATTATTAAATATCGCACATTGGTATCAAAAAATTACCGATTGGCATTGTCAAACCCCGGAGGGATTTTGAATGGAGTGGGAAACAATCATAGGTCTTGAAGTCCACGCTCAATTAGCCACAAAAAGCAAAATATTTTCAGGCGCCTCTACTCAATTTGGTGCCGAAGCTAATACGCAAGCTTGCGGTATTGATTTGGGGTTACCTGGTGTATTACCCGTATTAAATCAAGCAGCCGTCGAAATGGCAATTAAGTTTGCTCTGGGATCAAATGCCGAAGTTGCACGCAAATCAGTATTTGCTCGTAAAAATTATTTTTACCCGGATTTACCAAAAGGTTATCAAATTAGTCAATATGAACTTCCTATTGTTTCTAAAGGTTATATTGATATACAGCTTGATGATGGTAATAGTAAACGTATTCATATCACTCGCGCACATTTAGAAGAAGATGCTGGAAAATCCTTACACGAGGATTTTGATCGGGCAAGTGGCATTGATTTAAATCGAGCTGGCACACCATTACTAGAAATTGTTTCTGAACCCGAAATGTACTCGGCTAAAGAAGCCATCGCCTATCTTAAGGCTATCCATACTTTAGTAAAATATTTGGATATTTGTGATGGTAATATGCAAGAAGGTTCTTTTCGTTGCGATACCAATGTTTCTGTACGGCCAAAAGGTGAAAAAAAACTTGGCACGCGCACTGAATTAAAAAATATTAACTCATTTCGATTTATCGAGCGCGCCATTAACTATGAAGTGGAGCGACAAATTACTATTATCTCCAGTGGCGGCAAAATCATTCAAGAAACTCGTCTTTACGATCCTACGCTTAATGAAACACGATCCATGCGTAGCAAAGAAGAAGCCAATGATTATCGTTACTTTCCAGATCCAGATTTATTGCCACTCATCATCTCAGATGAATTGATTGTAAAAGTAAAACAAGACCTGCCTGAATTACCACCACAAAAAAAGCAACGCTTTATCGATCAGTACGGTCTCAGCTCCTACGATGCTAACATTTTAATTTCAAGCAAAGATATGGCTAATTATTATGAAAGTGTTGTACATGAATCACATAATCAAGCTAAACTAGCAGCCAATTGGATTACTAGCGAGTTACTTGGCGCTTTAAATAAAGCCGGATTTGACATCAACAATACCCCCATTTCAGCCATCCAACTGGGGAAGCTTATCTTACGAATTTCAGATAATACGATATCTGGAAAAATTGCTAAATCAATATTTGAAAGCTTATGGAATCGTGAAGGTGATGTCGACGATATCATTGAGAAGCACGGATTAAAACAAGTCACTGATACTGCTGCGATCGAAAAACTAATAGACGAAATTATATCAGCCAATCCTCAGCAAGTGATAGATTATCAAGCAGGTAAAGATAAATTATTGGGTTTTTTTGTCGGACAAGCCATGAAATTATCTGGAGGTAAACTTCATCCACAACAGTTAAATGAATTATTGAAGATTAAACTAAAAAAATAGCATCCTATACTTTGCACGAATTCGCGAGATTATATTATCAAAAACATTCACTATTCTCGCGTAAATGGGCGTGGTTAGTGAGGGCGCGAATATTTACTAAGTTTAGTCTATTTATCATAACAGTTATACCTTCATCCATGAGGAATATATGTCAAAAACGGACATAGACACTTTTAACAATTTATTGCTCAACTTTCCATACATCTCGAACAACACACTATTAACCGCTCAAAAATTATCTGCATTAACTGAAACAGATGCTTATCAATATATTGCTTCGTATTTACGAAACTTAGCTGATATAGCTGAGAACGAATTGCTATTTGATCGTGTAATGAATTTAATCTTTCTGTACCTTGAAAATAAAAAAACAGATCTCAATGGAGATGAGATAGCATTTAATACATTTTCCACAAAAAGCTTGCGCAAACTGGCTCAAACAAAACTATATATTCATGTTTCCGATAAAGATGATAACGATAATAATAATGTTCCCTCACCACGCATGTATGGAGAATCTGAAGATATTTCATTACCTAAGTTCATTGCTTTTATGGATGCGATTTGCCAATTTGAATTGAGTGAAAAGTTTTTTGAAAATAATGGCACATTAGATTTATTAATCTCATTAGATTATTTATATTTTAGCGACCAAAATGGAGTCAGATTAATCAATCAGTTGACTGAAATAGAATTCACTGAAGATGAAGATGAAAATGATTTTATTGAAAACAGTCACTCTTATAATTTCACATTAAATCTCAGTGACAATATCATTATATATAACGCTATCATGCACGAAATAATGATTAGTAAAAACCATTACCTGCAAGATATGTTCACCGCCATCGCTGGGAGAAAACTAGGCAATAACATATCTAAGTGGCGAAAGGTGTTGTGCTATATGCAAGTATTTGATATTGAAGTGAACTCAATAAGTGACTACGAGATAATATTAAATCTTCATAATGAATGGCTAGAAGATTGCAAAGATGAAAAAATAGCAAAATTAAACCGAAAATTATTTACACCGCTTGGCTTGCGATACGCGCTTCAACATATCAGGCCATCATACTTTAGGGACGATGATATTCGCATCATTAATCATATTATTGAGAAACTATCTGCTCAATCAACTCCTTCGGCATGGGAATCCATTCAAAAATATTTTACACATTCAGAATTTGAATTCAATAAATTACTTACTCGTTATGACTATATTCGTAACGCACTCCATCATCATCGGCTCGATATGGACCAACTGATAACCGAACCCGATTTAATTCTATTACTAGATGATATTTATTTTGAAAACGAAAGCATATTAAAAATATTACCACTATTTACTCTTCACGAAAATAATTATACAAAAAATCACATCATCAGAAACATTTGGCGACTGAACATCGAAGTTGACAATGATTATGTTCAGTTATTAAATGCTGCGCTTAATAAACTTGAATATGGCATGACTATTTGCGAACTTTCTGATGAATGGCTGAGTAAAAAGGGATTACAAAAGATTATTAAATTTTCTAGCAAATATTTAACTCCCTTAGGTATACGAATAATTAATAAGTTAACCCCTGAGATAGACGATCAATTGATTCGTGACATGAATGCATGTGATGATCATACTAGTTTACTAACTTATCTCAACACTCAATTAGAAGCTAATTTAAATATTATTGAGCTAGCACAAAGGCATACTATGCGAATAAAAAAAATTGATGAAGCAATTTTACAATTGAAAAAATACACCACCATCGTCCCAGCGGATAAAAGAAAAAATAATGTAGACTCCATGTTAAATGACAGCTGTCCACACTCACTGCAATTACCCATCTCTATGTACGATGAAGACGCCATTATCTACATCAAATCGAGGTCTAATCCACTAAGTTTTTTAGAGTTAAATGAAAAACTACGCATCATCATACACCCAGAAAAGAATCAGCGTGATGCCATCATTAATCTTCAAGGTGCTAAATCATGCCTAAACAAACCCTACCCTTTCTTGGGTCGTAATTTAGAGGCAGCTGATATTGTCGAACTTTCAGATTCAACTATCGATTTGGACTACCTAAATCGAAAATTAAATTTAATAAATCGAAATCATAGCGAAGAAAATACTGCTGTGCCTGCCAATGAACAAATTAGTTGGTTGAGCGAATTAAAAAGCAGTCAGCAGTTAGTTAAAATTCCGCAGGCTTTCTTTGCATGTGAGCGTCTTTTATTGCTGACACAACTCGATCCGAGCTTCATCAATAAACCATTCCTATTAAACTATCTCGATAAAGTTTCGCCTTCCATCACCACTCTAGAACACATTCACTTGCTTAACCGAAGTATCATTGACTTGGAAAATTCTTTAAACTCGATTGATCAACTGGAAGACATAATAGAGAAAATCCCAAGCGCATTTCTATTGATAGAAAACATTACCTTGCTGCTAAGTCTACACAAGCATTATTTATCTGCTGTCAATATAAATTATTTATGTAACGTAACTGATCGTGTCATTGATAATACCCATATTACCAAATTGAATTATTTAGCTGAACATAATATCTTCCCTAGCTTATCAGCAAATCAATTTAAAAAAATGCCTGTTGAATGGCTTGCTAATAAACATATTATTCGGGTCTTACATATACTCAAACCAGAAACATTAAACGACTTAGTTTTAAATGGACCTTATTCTTTCGCGTTACAATCTATTCGAAATGCTATCTTTATTTTTGAGCACAATATAGATGGCATCAAAAGTGATGAGCTAAATATTTTGCTGCAAAATTACAAAGTCAATAGTGAATACCCAATTCTATTAACAATGCTGCACAATTATACTTCCTTTGATTCCCATGTATTTTTAATTCCCGCAAACAAAGCACTTTATCACGATATATATCGCGTATACAGTTTACATCTGGAACAATTATTCGAATCAAATTTCTTTCGAGACTTGCGAGTAAAAGTTAAGCAGGATTTACTCGAAAGAATGAATGCGAATGTTCAAAATACATTAGAGCAAATGTCCACTGCCTATAAACAGGAACTCGAGATATTTAAGCAGAGAATGGCTCATTATGCTAAAACACATTTTAATCTCGACACACATGAGCAACTAACTACTCAATGGACATTCGCAAAAAATGTGCACTTAAAAGCCTATTTAGCACTTAATGAAGGAATAGTTAAGAATAAAAATTACGCGCAACTGGTAGCAATTACCGAACAATATTGGAAAGAAATTATAACGAGTGATACCTTTTCATTTTCATCCGAATTACAACTCGCAGTAGATAGTTTTATTGAAAAAATTAGAAATATTTTCAAATCTTGGTGTTACAACCTCGATTTCTCAAGAAATCAAGATATATTCACAGCGGCATGTTTACTAAATGATGATTTTTATCGATTTTTATTGAGCAAATCACGATCTTATCATTTCGCTGAAAACTATTCTCACACCTACTTTCAAGTGTTAGAATCGTATCGTCCGCAGGAACTATTCGATTTAATAAATGATGATCAAATGAATCTTATCTATCAAAAATTTCGCATCAGCCTGAAGAACCATGCTACGCCGAAAAATGAAAGTAACCCTAAAATTATCAACAACTCAACCAAGCAAAGTAATTTACTCTCATTTCTAAACATCAAAAAAAACTCTATCGCCAAAATTCCTCGTCGAATCGATAGCCCAAGAGCGTATCAATTGCAAGACCCTGACATTCATGTTGGCATTGCGCTTTTACGCAATCAACTCAAGGCACAACAAATTCTCGATCACATCATCTATCAACGTCCAGAAATGATCAATGCGCACAGTAAAAACTACTTTACCAATTCGCAACCACCTACCCATCATGCCATTATTTTCATGCCATTTGGCTTTATCGTACAAAACGAAAAAAATAAATCCTGTAATGTGATTGATATGATTTGTGAATACTCCATAAATAATAGAGAGAGCATGTGCGCTGGAATATTTAATATTAATTTAAATCATAATATCTTGATTCTCCTCTATACTCCTACACAATCTGCTACACAGATTATAATAATTGATCCGGCATATCCATCTCCAGACAAATCAAATACCTTAAGTCTCATTAAGGAAATTTTTAATCATTTACTTACCGGTAAATGTAAATTTATTGATATTGATATTATTCAGCAATTCAATGATTCGGACTGCGGCATTGCTTGCTTACAAAATATCAGCGATATCATTCACCATGGCGCTATAACGATTGAAAATTTTGAATTTGTCATTCGGCGAGACAAGTTTAAATTAGATGCTTGCCGCCACATAGGCACAGAAAATGATTTCGTTTCATTAGCAGCCACTACAAGAAGCGAATGGGAAGATATATTTGCTAAGCAAACTGCTTGCTATATAAATTACAATGATGGAAAAGCAGACGAATTTATAAGCCCATATAGTTTCGAAAAAAACAAAACCTTGCAATCGCTTACAAATAATTTAGAAAATCTAGTCAGCGATATTATTGCCTGCTTTAGAGAATCTCATGGTAAAATTATTTATCAATTCTTTGATGATCACCCAACCATTCCAAATCAGATACCTGATGAAATGTCTCAGAAAGTTGCTCTTTTTATTGAAAACGATAAGCTATGCCATCATTATTTTGATATCTTAACGCAAATAAATGCAATTACTATTGATTACCCTAGTGAAAGAATTGTGTTTAACGAGCTTACACTCAAAAATAATTTGTTAAAGCAAATTCAATATATTTATTGTGATAAACATTACGAGCAATTGGATGAAAAATTTATTCACTTTCTGAATGGAAAAGTTCATCCCAAAAAAAATCAATTATCCGAATTATTTCATGAATTCATAGAAAATAATGAAGATATTTTGCAACTAATCGATTTCTTTGTTAGCCATAACCACAATTATTTCGAGCATTTGAAACCAAAAGCAGAAGAGTATATTGATAAGCTTTTCCATACGAACAGATGGTCAACTATTTATCATTTCAATGACTTTCCTATTAGACATTTTTTTCATGAGAATCCCTTGAACAATAAACCAGTGGATGCAGCAAAAAATCATCCATCTGTACCCGCCATTGAGAAAGGAAGTCGAAACGATAAATTGAAAAATGTTCTTATTCAAAACTTAGAAGAAATTATCTCTGCATTAAGTTATTGCCAGCCAACAGAAGCTCTATGGGGGTTTTTCAGTGATCATAAACAGTTGATGGATACGATTGACGATTGCATTGCTTGGAGAAATTGGTTAGAAAATGCTACCGATTATACTCAAATATGTCAGCAGCAATTGTTCATCCGCCAGCAATTAGCCAAAAAAATTACATCTACGTTATCAGCTAATCCACAATCAGCGAGTAACCTCATAAGAGCGCATTTAGCACGTTTTCCACTCATACCTGATGAGGTGATTGGTGAAATCAAACCTTATGACTATACCCTACATCATGGAATATCCTATAACCATGAAGTGCAACTACCTTAGCTCGCACATTCGATTCGCAGCGTGATCTGTGTCAGACGCAAAGTTTTAGGAGATTTTTGCCCTAAAAGATACTGCTAATAGATGTAGCGCAACTCGTAGCAATGGAGTATGATTAAATAAATCGTAAAAATATATCTGACATGCCGACTCCCGAGCTACAACTCAAAAATTTCACTTATGCCGAATTGTTTCATTCGCAGGGATTAAATCGTCTTGATCAAGTTTTCCTAACTCACTTAAAAGAAAATAACCTTGCCACTCATGAAAAATTACTACAATACCGTGCCAACAGATTGCTTAACCCACTTGAAATTAGCGAACTTATCATTGAATGTGCTGCCTTCCTTGAAGGATTTATCGCGACTTTATTTCATATTGAAGAAGCACTAGCTGTTAGTCAAATTCAATCCACCTCACAAAATCCTATCTCAATATTTAAAAAATATTTTGTATTGCGTCGCGCTAAAAAGGAATTTGCTCGAGCGCATACCTTCCCGAGTTTTGCTGAATTAAATCAGTGGTTAAATGCGGAACTCAAACAAACTCCTATACAATCTACTGATCAAGAATTAGCGATAGCATTATTGGGGATTCATTATCTTACCGATCCTGATTTTTATGCGGCTGAAATTGAAAAACTCGTTCAATGGTGCGCTCAAGCTCTTCTTTCTTCTGAAGGACAACTGTTAGTAAAACATTGGACTAGTCTGCATATTCCTGAACGTTTGGATTTTATGAATCTAGTTCCTCATCAATTGCTCGAACATGATCCCTATGGACGCATGGTGGTAGCAGATTCGCAATTACAATTTCGCGATGGATTCAAGCTGACGGATCCTCGCATGAATAGTCGCGAAGTACAGGATGAAGTGAATTATTGCATTTACTGTCATGATCATGATGGTGATTTTTGTTCGAAAGGATTTCCAGTTAAAAAAGGTGACCCTTCCCAAGGATTGAAAAAAAATCCACTCGATACTATTTTAACGGGATGCCCTCTTGAAGAAAAAATTTCCGAAATGAATTGGCTAAAACGCGATGGGCGCACACTTGCATCATTTGCCGTGGTGATGATCGATAATCCGATGTGTCCAGCTACCGGACACCGCATTTGCAATGACTGCATGAAAGCTTGCATTTACCAAAAACAAGATCCTGTCAATATTCCTCAAATAGAGACACGGGTATTAACTGATGTGTTGGATTTACCCTGGGGTGTAGAAATTTATGATTTACTAACACGGTGGAATCCATTGCGCCAAAAACAATGGGTAATGAAGCCATATAATGGTTTAAAAGTAATCATTGCCGGTATGGGACCTGCAGGTTTTACACTTGCTCATCATCTATTACTAGATGGCTTTGCTGTCGTTGGATTTGATGGACTCAAAATTGAACCACTTCCTGATTCTCTTGTGAAACAACCTATCTATCGTTTCGCTGATCTTAAAGAATCATTAGATGAGCGGCTGATGGCCGGCTTTGGTGGAGTGGCTGAATATGGAATTACTGTTCGATGGGATAAAAATTTTCTAAAATTGATTTATCTTAGTTTAATGCGCCGACCTTATTTCCAAGTATTTGGTGGCGTCCGTTTAGGCGGAACCATAACGATTGAAGATGCTTGGGAGATGGGCTTTGATCATTTTGTTCTTGCCGTCGGCGCTGGTCTTCCTAAAGCACTTTCTATTCCCCATAGTTTGGCTCCAGGCATGCGTCAAGCTAACGATTTTTTGATGGCACTGCAATTAGGAAATGCTGCAAAAGCAAGCAGCTTAACTAACTTACAAATACGTCTGCCTGCCGTCGTCATTGGTGGTGGTTTAACGGGAGTTGATACCGCTACCGAATTACAAGCTTATTATATTTCTCAAGTAGAAAAAATTTCACAACGATATACCACTCTCATCAAAACATATGGAGAAGAATATATTCAGCAACAACTTGATCCTGCTTCTCAAGAAATTTTAGCTGAATATTGTCGTCATGGACTTGCCGTACAGAAAGAACGCCAACAAGCAAAAGCTGCTGGTAAGCAACCTAATTTCATCCAATTAATTAGAGAATGGGGCGGTGTCACCATTGCCTACCGACGTTCCCTCCAAGAATCGCCAGCCTATATTAATAATCATGAAGAATTAAAAAATTCTTTAAAAGAAGGGATTTATTATGCAGAAGGGCTTGAACCCATAGCAGTTGATCTCAATGAATATGGTCATACTGAAGTTTTAATTTGTCATAAACGTATACGCAATCAAAGCAATGAATGGATTACCACTACAGAAGAGGTTCATCTTCCTGCTCGATCTATTTTAGTGGCAACCGGTACACAACCCAATACCGCTTATGAATTCGAACATCATGGCACCTTTAATCGTTTAAATTTGCAATATCAACATTACGAAGATAACCATGGTGAATTAATTGTTGCTCATGGAGTTGCTCACTGCAAAGACCCCCAATTTGGTCCATTTACTTCCTATCATAAAGATCATCACCGAGTTAGCTTAATTGGTGATACCCATCCTGTTTTTCATGGAAGCGTCGTAAAAGCCATTGCTTCTGGTATGCGTACTTATTCAAAAATACTCGATGTGTTTAAAACTAAATTAATGCAACCCAGTGATGATCAACATTATCAGCACTTTTCTGAACAAATGAAGCAAGCATTTCATGCAAGTATCGTCACCATTTCTCGGAAAACAAAAAATATTCTTGAACTAGCGATACAAGCACCCCTTGCTGCTAAGCATTTCAAACCCGGACAATTTTATCGTTTACAAAACTTCGAATCTTATGCACCACATATTGATCATACATTGCTGCAAATGGAACCACTTGCTTTAGTTGCTGCAGAATGCGATCACCAACGCGGTATATTGCATTTTATCGTTTCTGAAAATAGTGCAAGCGCTAAGCTATGCGCCACCTTGAAGCCAAATGATCCGATTACTTTGATGGGGCCAACTGGTGTGCGCGCAAAAATTCCCGCAGAACATGAAACTATTCTGATTATCGGTAATCAATCTAGTTTTGCATTTTTACGTAGTTATGGTTCTGAATTACGCAAAAAAGGTAACCGTGTCATTTATGTAGGACAATTCACTTCTGCCGATGAAGTATATTGTCAAACGCAATTAGAACAAGCCGCTGATGTTATTATTTGGCTAACGATACATGAACTTGTCAAAACTAATCGTCCACAAGATTATGCTCTGCATGGCGATAATGTTATTACTACTCTTATTGAATATGAACAACGAGTATTAGAAAAGCGACCCACTATTCCTCTTGCTGATGTTGATCGTATTTATATTGTTGGTAGTACTGAGCTGTTACGACAATTTCAAATTGCTCGTCAAACTATTTTGAAAGATTATTTACTCAAAGATCCAAAAACATTTGGCTCTGTTTACGGCAACATGCAATGCATGCTCAAAGGCGTATGCGCCCAATGTTTGCAATGGCAAATTGATCCGGAAACTGGACAACGCACTAAAGCCGTGTTCGCCTGTTCCTGGCAAGATCAGCCACTTGAAATTATTGATATTGATCACATCGATGAACGACAACAACAAAATGCGCTGATGGATCAAATGAGTAAACTATGGGTTGATTACATGTTCGAGCATTTTCATATCGCCCGCGTGTAATATTGCATGTTACTCTGCTGGGAAATATTCTCTACAAAAATCCATCCGGAAAAGAAAAAGCAAGAAGCAAAATTTTCTTCAGATAATCAAGGTTCTCACCCTAAGCAACCAAAACCGATGCCACTGTAAAATGATAGACCACATACTATTACTTACGATAAAATGCTATAATCTTGTCATAAAAATCTCGGGAGTAAATCTATGACTCTAATCATTGTGCTTATTGTAGTTGCTCTGATCGGCTATGTTATTCTTACCTACAACCGCTTAATTGCTCAAATTGAAACCATTCGCAATAATCAAAAGCAAATTGACATTCAACTTGATAGACGATTTAAAGTGTTCGAATCACTCATTAATGTCGTCAAAAAATATATGGATTATGAAAAAACCACCTTGAAAGATGTCGTGGCTCTTCGCAATCAAGCTCAACAAGCAAAAGAGGCAGGCGATGAGAAAACTCGTATTGCTGCAGAAAATCAAATTTCAACTATTGCCTCTCATCTCAATGTGGTATTCGAACAATACCCTGATTTAAAAGCCAATCAAAATTGCATTCAATTACAAGAAGAAATTGTCAGTACAGAAAACAAACTGGCCTATGCTAAACAAGCATATAACGATAGCATTGAAACTTATAATGCTACTAAAAAATCCTTTCCCACTACCGTCATTGTCACTGGCTTTCGGAATAAATTAGATTTTGAATATGCTTATTGGCAACTTACCGAGCAAAAAATTGCTGAACAAGAAGCTTATACTGTGAAATTGTGATTTACTTTTCATGTGCTTCATTTTTCAGCGATTAAAATAGTATGTCAAATCATCTTGGACAATTTGAAACTGGAACTGCCGATTGGCGTAAAATTTTACGACAAAACAATCGTCGTACGCTCATTGTGATCACCTTATTTTTTCTTATTTATTGCACCATCGGAATATTGGTTGATATGTATCTTTACAGTTCAACTTATTCTAATGCTTCTCTCTCCCAATTGTTTTTTGCCTTGATTACTTTCACTTTATTTCCTGTCGCCACAGTGATTATGTTGATTATCGCTGCGATATCCTTATGGGTAAGCTATTTGTTATCCGATAAATTAATGTTACTTGGCACGCATTATCACGAGATTACATCGGAAACAGCACAAAACGTGAATGAACAACAACTCTATAATGTCATTGAAGAAATGAAAATCGCAGCGGGCTTACGCTACATGCCTAAAGTTTACATAATTGATGCTAATTATATGAATGCATTTGCCAGTGGTTATAGTGAAAAATCTGCTATGGTAGCCATTACCCGCGGATTAATGGAAAAATTAAATCGTGACGAATTACAAGCAGTGATGGCACATGAATTAAGTCATATACGTCATCTTGATATCAAATTAACATTAACGGCTGCATTGTTAGCTAATATGACTATCATGGTATTAGATATACTTTTTTATAATGCTATTTTCAGCAATCGTCGTTCGAGTAGCCGTTCAAAAAATTCGCTTTTCACTATCATCATCATTTTGCGATTTATCTTGCCCATCATTAGCGTAATTTTATTATTATATTTAAGTCGTACCCGTGAGTTGATGGCAGACGCAGGCTCAGTTGAATTGATGCGCAGCAATCAACCACTTGCTTCAGCTCTTTTAAAAATTCATGATGATCATAACCAACATCGTGATCAATACAATACGCAATATCAGCAAACTCCACATGAAAATGTTCGTCGTGAAGCCTATCTTTATGACCCCTCTTATGCGGGCATTCAATCTATTAGCTCCATAGGCGATCTCTTTTCAACCCATCCGAGTCTTGAAACAAGATTAGCTGCCTTAGGCATTAAACGGAAACTTTCATGAATGCAAGTCAATTTTCTCACTCCATCGGTATCTTACTGACCAATACAGGTACGCCTAACGCACCTACCAAGCAAGCTGTGCGCCGATACTTACGTGAATTTTTATCCGACAAACATGTCGTTCAATTACCACGTTGGTTATGGTTACCCATTCTTTATGGATTAATATTACCAACACGACCGCGCCAATCAGCAAAACTGTATGAACAAATCTGGACCAAAAATGGCTCGCCATTGCGTGTCATCATGCAAGAGTTAAGAGCACAATTAAGAGAGACACTCCTTAAACAATCTGCCAATCCAATTGAAGTCGCCATTGGCATGAATTACGGACAACCATCGATTCAACAAGGTATAGAAGAATTACTTCACAAGAACGTAAAGAAAATTATAATCAATCCCCTCTTCCCTCAATTTTCTCATACAACAACAGCATCGAGTATTGATCGCGTAAAAAAAGCACTCGCAACACACGTCCATTCCTCTTCCATTGAAATATCATTTATTGAAACTTATGCGATTCATGAGCAATATCTAAACGCACTAGCAAGTTCTGTTAGTCAATTTTGGAGCGCACAAAAAGAGGCTCATCACTTACTCATCTCTTTTCATGGAATTCCCGAACGTTTTATTTTAAAAGGCGATCCCTATCAATCTCAATGTCAACAAACCGCGCAGCTATTAGCGAATAAACTTAAATTGCCCAGCAATGCTTGGACGATCTGCTATCAATCTCGATTCGGTTACAGCCATTGGTTAAAGCCATCGACACAAAAATTATTTACTGAGCTTCCAATGCGCGGCATTAAACATGTCGATGTCATTTGTCCGGGTTTTGCTGTGGATTGCTTGGAAACATTAGAAGAAATTGCTATTCGTGGCAAAAAACTTTTTATAGAGGCTGGCGGAGAAACCTTGCGATACATTCCTGCTTTAAATGCTAGCCAAGCACACATTGATTTACTAATAAAGTTGATTGGGAATCCCTCGACGCATGCATCAGAGAAACACGTTTGTAACGGCAATCCAGTCAATCGTTCAGTTACAACTACACTGTAGACATGCTACTATTAATCATAAAGAAGGCTCAAGGAAGATGCCAAAAATATGGATTTCAATATTAAGCGTCAAATAAATTACTTTATTCTTTTTACCCTGCTCCTCCACATGACATCGATTGATGCTAAACCTTACTACGGCGCTAATTTTTTCTTTGCTGCCGTGACCAAAGAGCCCCCATCGCTTCATGGCTACCAGCTAATGCTATCTTATGATCCACAAACGATTTATTGGCGGCAGCTCAATTTATATTTCGATGGAGGATTTTCTCATTTTTGGATCACCAATAAACCTTATTATACGACGGTTAATATCTACTCAATGGCCCCCGTCATACGCTTCACGATACAAAAACAAACGATTTTCTCTACTTTTCTTGATGCAAGTATTGGCTTAGCTTATCTCAATCATACTCGTCTTGATAATCGTAATCTTGGTATCCATTTTGCTTTTCAAGATCGAATTGGCGTAGGAGCCCTGCTGGGAACTACTCAACAATTGACATTAGGTCTCTATGCCATACACTATTCAAATGCACATTTTTCAAAACATAACTCGGGTATTACTGTGCCATTAATGCTCGATGTTGGTTATCGATTTTAGTAATATACAGTCATGCAACGATTAACGACTATCAAGAATCCACATCAGGAAATTCAACTCATCACCAATCGGGTGATCATTGCATTAGTAGTCATTATTTGTTCCATTTTACTTTTGGTTGCGCGACTCGCTTATTTACAAATTTATAAACATGATCTTTACACGACGTTATCAACAAAAAATTGGCTGGATTTAGTACCTGTTGAGCCAACTCGCGGCTTAATTTATGATCGCAATAATGTATTGCTCGTGGAAAATATTCCTGTATTCAGTTTAGATATTATTCCCATTCAAGCGACTAATTTATCTAAAACGTTTAGTGAATTAAGTAAAATTATTGCTTTAAATGAAAATGATATTAACCAATTCAATAAACAACTCAAACAACATCGACGTTTTGATGAAATTCCATTAAAGCTACGCTTGACAGAAGATGAAGTGAATCGATTCGCAGAAAATCAGCATCGATTCCCCGGTGTAGCAATTAAAGCTCGATTAATTCGTCATTATCCCTATGGAAAAAGTTTTAGTCATGTAATTGGTTATATGGGTCGGATTAATGCCCAAGAATTGGAAGAAATTGATTCGATCAATTACAGTGCCAATCATTATATTGGAAAGTTAGGAATAGAAAAATATTATGAAGACGACCTTCATGGAAAAGTTGGTTATCAGCAAGTTGAAAATGACGCAAATGGTAAAACAGTTAGAATATTAAAAGAAATAAAAAGCACGCCTGGAAAAAATATTTCTTTGACCCTCGATATTGGCTTGCAATTAGCTGCTGAAAAAGCCTTGGATGGACGGCGAGGTGCTGTCGTTGCTATCCAACCTGCTACAGGACAAGTATTAGCCATGGTCAGTCAGCCGGGTTATGATCCTAATCAATTTGTATTAGGTATCAATCAGAATGATTATCAACTATTACAACAATCTCCAGATCGCCCGTTATACAATCGAGCATTGCGAGGACTATATCCTTTAGCCTCTACCATCAAACCCTATCTTGCTCTTGCTGGCCTTGATGCCGGTATGATTCAGCCAAACGATACTATTTATGATCCCGGATGGTTTGAATTACGCAATCATACCCATCGCTTTCATGATTGGGTACGCTACGGCCATGGAAAAGTTGATTTAAACAAAGCAATCGTCAGTTCATGTGATATTTATTTTTATAATTTAGCAAATAAAATGGGCATTCATCGTATGGATGCAATATTAACTCAATTTGGATTTGGTAGTTTAACCGGTATTGATATCGAAGAAGAAATTTCTGGTGTAGTTGCCTCACCTGAATGGAAGCGACGGGTAAAAGGTGCTAGTTGGTACGATGGCGATACGATTAACTCATCTATTGGGCAAGGCTACATGCGGACGACGCCACTCCAATTAGCCTTAGCTACCTCTATACTTGCAAATCGTGGCCATCATTTTATCCCTTATTTATTGCTAGGAGAACAAATTCCAGGTAAAGCATTGATGCCGCAACCACCCATGCAATTAAATGTCATTACTTTACAAGATAATCACTGGCATACCGTTATTACAGCCATGCAAAATGTCGTTAACTCTCCTCGCGGAACAGCTTATCGTTACGGCCATAAACATCACTATACTATTGCTGCCAAAACTGGAACGGCTCAGATCATAGGCAGGCGCGGAAACCGTGATGAAATAGACAAACAAGATGATTTGCAAGAAAAGTTACGAGATCATCATCTGTTTATTGCTTTTGCACCTGTTGATAAACCAACGATTGCACTAGCCGTTATTACTGAAAATAGTAATACAGCCATTGAAGCGGCGCGTGATATTCTAGATTATTATTTCGGTTCTGCCGAGTAACAGGAAATGTTATGAGATGTTAATTGATCACATTAAATCACGATTTAAAAAACCACAAAACGACATTCAATATCGAACCATTTGGCAATATTTGCATATCGATATTTTTTTATTTATTTTACTTCTATTGTTAGGAATGGCTGGACTTTTTATACTTTACAGTGCCGGAGGCCAAAAACTTCGATTGATAGAATTACAAATGATGCGTTTTATTTTATCTTTTTTAGTCTTAGTTGTGATTGCTCAAATTTCACCCATTACTTGGCAGCGCTCAGCGCCATGGATCTACTCCAGTGGTCTGTTATTATTAATCGTAGTCTTAATCATGGGTCATGTCGGCAAGGGGGCACAACGTTGGTTAAATCTGGGCATCATTCACCTGCAGCCCTCTGAAATCATGAAACTGAGTATTCCCTTATTGCTCGCTTGGTATTATCACAAAATTCACCTCCCTATTTTTTTCAAATCTGTTTTAATCGCCCTACCAATTATTTTAATACCTGCTATTTTAACTGCGAAACAACCAGATCTGGGGACTGCCATTTTATTGCTAATTGCTGGAGGAAGTGTCTTATTTTTAGCTGGTTTGAGTGGAAAGATGATGACTTCCTTCTTGGGGATCATAGGGATTGCTATCCCATTCTGCTGGTATTTTTTACACGATTATCAACGACTTCGTGTATTAACCTTCTTCAATCCTGAAAGAGATCCTTTAGGCGCTGGATATAATATTATTCAATCAAAAATCGCCATCGGATCAGGCGGTCTATTCGGAAAAGGTTGGCTTAACGGCACCCAATCTAACCTACACTTTCTTCCCGAGCATGCCACTGACTTCATCTTCGCTGTCAGCAGCGAAGAGTTTGGATTTGTTGGTAATTTTGTATTGATCACTTTATTTATGCTCATTGTGATTCGTGGTTTTACCATTACAGTAAATGCTCAAGATACTTTTTCACGATTAGTAGCAGGAAGTATCACTCTGACCTTTTTTGTTTCATTTTTCATTAATATGGGAATGGTAACAGGAATGTTACCGGTTGTTGGTATCCCCTTGCCTCTCATTAGTTACGGGGGATCCTCCATGATGACGACCATGATTAGTTTCGGGATTCTCATGTCCATTCAAACGCACCGAAAGCTAGTAACTACTTAAGGTGGGGCGTACAATATTTAAAATAAAGGACAAGCTAATGAAGTTATTCCTAGTTAGTCTAAAAGTTTTCCTATGCCTTACATTGCTTTTATCACAATTTAGCTATGCAGATGATAGTTTTATTCATCGTCGTGATGTACAAGAATTTATTAATAAAATGGTTAAAAACCATCAATTTAAAAAACAAAAATTAATAAGCTTATTTAGTGAAGTTAAATTGCGGCCACAAGTTATGCATCATGTCAGAAGACCTTTAGAAAAAAAACCATGGCTAACTTATCAAATGCTTTTTGTGAATGAATGGCGAATTAAACACGGTGTTCAATTTTGGAGAAAATACGAGAAAACCTTGAAAAGAGCAGAAGCTACTTTTGGTGTGCCGGCTGGCATTATAGTGGCAACTATCGGTATTGAAACTAAATACGGTCAACGAACAGGTGACTATCGCGTCATTGATTCTCTCGCAAATTTGGCTTTCAGTGATTCTCCACGCGCTCCTTTTTTTCGGAGAGAATTGGAGCATTTTTTACTTTTAACAAAAGAACAACATCTCGATCCTCGTAAAGTGATGGGCTCTTATGCTGGTGCAATTGGTCAGCCACAATTCATGCCAAGCAGTTATCGACATTACGCGATTAATTTCTCTAAAAGTGGAAAAATTGATTTGCTAAATGATGAAGTGGATGTCATCGGTAGCATCGCTAATTATTACAAAAAAAATGGTTGGAAAACAAATGAGCCAGTCATCATTCAAGCATCTATGACACCTAATCGATATAATTTTCTACTCAAAAATAATAAACTCGGGCAATCTATAAAAGTATCCGATTTAGCTAATTATGGTATTCTTCCAAAGGTCAAGATAAAACAGGATGCCCTTAAAATAAAAATAATTGAATTTCAAAACCATTATAGTAAAGAGTATTGGTTGGGATTTCGTAATTTTAATGTCATCAAACGGTATAATGCGAGCGATCTTTACGCATTAGCTGTCTATCAATTGAATACATATATTACCGAATTAAAGGATAAATTAGATAATGGATAATGTAATTTTTAAAAAATCAATAGTTTATAAGCTTCTGACGATCGTCGCCGTTGCAATATTATTAACGGGTTGTTTCACTAAAGCAGTTAAAAATGATGGGCCACCCAATTTTTATGTTGATGCATCCAAAATTTCAAATGCTGTTCCTAAACCAGAACGCTTAGCCACTTATGGAAACATGTCGGCATATTATGTTTTTGGTAAACGTTATCACACCTTGAAATCAAGCAAAAACTATGACCAAATTGGCACTGCTTCATGGTATGGCACTAAGTTTCATGCCAGACGAACATCCAGCGGCGAACGATATAATATGTTATCCATGACCGCCGCTCACAAATCCTTACCTCTGCCTACCTATGTTGAAGTGACCAACTTACAGAATCATCGTAAAATTATTGTTAAAGTGAACGATCGCGGTCCCTTTCAAGGAAATCGCTTAATTGATCTTTCTTATGTTGCTGCAAAAAAATTAGGAATGTCCAGTCGAGGAACCGCTTTAGTACGTGTCAAAGCAATCGATCCTTACCAATATCAACGATCGCTATGGCTAGCTCAAAAAACCTCTCGTCCTTTATTTGCTACTACTCATACAAATAAAAGAACCATTCAAGCTGTAAACAACATGCAATCTCAACCTGTTTATTTACAAGTGGCTACTTTTCGCAATAAAACCAATGCTGAACGTTTAAAGCGACGTTTAATTTCGTTGCTGACTATGCCAGTGAATATTGCTCATGCGTCAAGTAAAAAACATTATCAAGTACAAATTGGACCCATTAAAGATAGCGCAACCATCGCTAAAATTACCACTCGTTTGAAACATTTTGGTATTAACGTGACAACTTCACATCAAATAGTTCCCACATGGGATGCCTTGCGAAAAAATGATTTTTAGAACTCGCAATGAACATTTGATGAAGCATGCTTGGAGCAACCTATAGTGCATCTAATCATTTCTATTTTCGGCATTCTATTCACATTAATCATTGTGATTGGCATACATGAATTTGCTCACTTTATTACGGCGCGATGGTTTGGTGTAAAAGTTCTACGTTTCTCTATTGGTTTTGGTAAAACCATTTTTCGATGGCGCGATAAAAAAAATACGGAATATGTCGTTGCGCTGATTCCTTTAGGTGGTTATGTCAAAATGCTCGATGAAAGCGAAGGATATGTATCTAAGCATGATCTTGCTCTAGCTTATAACCGCCAACCATTTTATAAAAAATTTCTTATCGTACTGGCCGGCCCTATCGCCAATTTAGTATGTGCAATCTTTTTTTATTGGTTAATTTTTATGATTGGCTTCGCCACTCTCAAACCTATCATAGGAAAAATTGATCCTGGTTCGATAGCCGCTGTGGCAGGCTTAAAAGAAAACAGTGAAATTATTGCTATTGATCAGCATGAAACGCTATCTTGGCAATCTATCTTTTTTCGAATTATTGCACATGCAGGCAATCAAGATACCCTAACAATTAAAACTAAAAAACCCAACCACTCCATTCAAACTTATCATCTAAATTTATCCAATTGGAGTATGGATAATTTATCACCTGATCCATTGGGTAGCTTAGGTTTGCATCCTTATACACCGACTATTCGTCCGATCATCCGCACAGTGAAAGAAAACAGTCCTGCAGCGTTAGCGAATTTACAAGTGAATGACAAATTAATTGCGGTGAATCAAAAGAAAATAAAAGATTGGTATGAATTTGTTAAAGAGATTGAAGCACGACCGAATCAAACCCTCACATTTACTATTGAGCGAAACGCAAAAAAATTAGAAATTCCTGTCACAATAGGGTATCAATTTAATACATTTTTTCAAAAAGAAGGATTTCTTGGTATTGCACCACAAGTTCAATGGTCAGAAAATATCTTTATCACCGTACAATATGGGCCAGGAGAAGCGATCCTGCATGCGTGGAAAGAAGTAGTCAATTTTACTTATTTTAATTTCATATTGATCGGTAAACTTGTATCGGGAAAAATTTCTTTACACAGTTTAGGAGGTCCCATTACTATTTTTGAAAGCGCAGGCGAAGCATTAAATAGCGGAATGCTTGCCTTTTTAAGTTTTCTTGCTTTCATTAGTGTTTCAATTGGTATTTTAAATTTATTACCTATCCCAGGATTAGACGGGAGTCACTTATTCATTCAGATCATTGAGGTAATTATTCGCAGACCCTTGCCAGAAAAACTTCTTATTACACTCTATCGCCTGGGCTTTATTTTTATTTTTTTTATCATGCTTCAAGCATTTATTAATGATATTTTGCGGTTATAATGGCTTCTGTCATTGCTCAATTATGGAGAAATGTAAATGAAAAAAGTAGTCTTTTTGTTTATTTTAATCCTATGGATACCATTAGGATTTGCGAGTCACTCTCAACCACTTGAAAAACTCACGGTGATGTTAGATTGGTTTCCTAATCCTGATCACGCTCCTCTCATCATTGCTCAGCAACAAGGGTTTTTTAAAGAACAGGGCCTCGTAGTTGAATTTTTGGAACCAAATAATCCTAATGATGCCTCGCAAAAGGTAGCCGCACATCAAGCGGATATTGGACTTGCTTATCAACCTCAATTTATCGAACAAGTTGATCAAGGATTACCGCTCATCCGCATTGGAACATTAATTGACAAACCATTAAATTGTATCGTTGTACTCAATAATAGCGGGATTAAATCACTAACAGATCTGAAAGGAAAACATATTAGTGCAAACACAGGTGGATTATCTAGCATAATATTAACGGCCATGTTAGCAAAGCAAGGTTTATCCGCTAAAGATATTACGATATCACCAACGACAGAGAATCCAACGCAAGCATTATTGTCTCATCAAGTGGATGCGGTCAGTGGCATCATGCGTAATTTCGCCGTACCGCAATTAGAACAAGGGGGGCATAAGCTTGCTGTATTTTTTCCAGAGGAGCATGGCATACCAAATTATAGTCAATTAATTTTTATTACACATATGAATAACATCCATGACAAGCGTTTACCACGTTTTCTAACTGCACTTAAAAACGCGGTAGAATATCTAGATCTACATCCACGTGAAACTTGGCAGCAATTTGCCAAACAATATCCCGAATCAAATAACAAAGTAAATCGAGACGCTTGGTTTGTCACTATTCCATACTTTGCCGAAGATCCAGCAAGTTTTGATAATAATGAATGGAAGCGTTTTACTGAATTTATGTTCCAAAATAAATTAATCAAAAAAGTTCAGCCAATTTCACGTTATGCTGTTATGATATAACGCATTTGGATTGGATAACTTCATCCGGCTTAAATATGAAACGTTCGTCATATCAGCAGAGCTCGCTCACAGTACCCCTACTATGAGAAAATTGGTAACATTTTTATAATATTTTTATTTCATCTAAAGGAAAAGCGTTATGTTATTGTATATAATAATTACCATTCTGGTTATTAGTGGTATTTTGTTTTTCTCACTTCTAAAATTAATGGTTTCAAAATCAAGCAACGATAAAAATAGCCAACGTCTAGAAGAACAACTATCACAATTGGTTAAGCAATCCCAATCCACAGAGCAACAACTTAAAGAAAATCTCTTAATTAATTTTAATAATCTGCAACAAACTATTTTAGAAAAAATGAATCATGCTCGTGTGGAACAAGTTCAACACTCCTCTGAATTAAAAGAACAATTACAACATGCTTTTTCTCAACACCGATCTCGTTTTGATGAAAGACAACTAGAATCACTCAAAATTTTACAAGATACCTTACAAAAGGGAGTGCAGCAAAATCGTGAACAAGTGAAAGAATCGCTCACTGATTATGCTAAAGAATTAGGCAATCGTATTGAACAACTGACCCAAACCACTGAAACCAAATTGAAAGAAATCAATCAACAAGTTGAAAAACGGCTTGCTGATGGGTTCGAAAAAACGAATGAGACATTTAGTGATGTCATTAAACGATTAGCGCTCATTGATGCCGCACAAAAGAAAATTACCGAACTATCAAACAGCGTCGTTAGCTTGCAAGAAATTTTAAATGATAAGCGCTCACGCGGAACATTTGGTGAAGTGCAACTATCCGCATTAATCCATAATATGTTGCCAGAACAACATTTTCGCTTTCAACATCAACTGAGTAATAATAAACGTGTGGATTGTATGTTATTTTTACCAGAACCTACTGGAAACATTGCGATTGATGCAAAATTCCCATTGGAAAATTTTCGAAAATTAATAGATTCATCTTCTTCTGAGCTTGAAAAACAACAAGCTGAAAAACAATTCAAGATTGATATTCGCAAGCATATTCAAGATATCGCTGAGAAATATATCCTGCCAGGTGAAACGGCGGATGGTGCTGTTATGTTTATTCCAGCAGAAGCCATCTTTGCTGAAATTCATGCCCATCACTCTGATTTGGTCGAGTATGCACAACATGCTAAGGTTTGGATGGTGTCACCGACTACCATGATGGCAATTTTAACCACTGCACGAGCGGTATTAAAAGATGCTGCCACCCGCAAGCAAGTACACGAAATTCAAAAACACTTACGATTGCTAGCAGATGATTTTGAGCGTTTCCAGATGCGCATGGATAATCTCGCTAAGCGTATCGCTCAAGCACATACTGATGTTGAACAAGTCCATATTTCTTCTCGAAAAATCAGTCAACGATTTACTCAGATTGAACGCGCAGAAATTGAAGGATTAGCGGTTGAACAACCAACCCCATCTATTGTAGAAAACCCCTTAACCTCTCCTTCTATTGAATTAAAATCATAAATATTATTATTTTTCAAATACTTAATATTTTTATGACGCCTCCTGAGGAGCGCTTTTTGCGACGAAGGATCTCGATTTACTCCCGGGTCATCCTGAGGAGCGCTTTTTGCGACGAAGGATCTCGATTTAGGGAGTTACAATATTTCTAATTTACTTTATATTAATATCTCATTATAATGATTTTTGTTTAAATTATGCGCATCATAAAAACGAGAGAGTATCAACATGCGATCCCATCACCAGAGTATCAATAATAATAATGAAGCAGTTTTGATTAATCAATGGATCAAT
>Ga0155582_140_pt2 | contig 104134 bp, 98 predicted proteins | sample RifCSPhighO2_12_FD_107239 | JGI IMG/M metagenome (GOLD analysis project Ga0155582, IMG submission 107239) | Gammaproteobacteria bacterium RIFCSPHIGHO2_12_FULL_37_14
TTCAATACTTAATAATGTTTTTTGGAGTAATACTAATTGCGGTTGAATATTAATTTGAAATCGACGAGCTACTTGAAAAAGACGCAGTAATAGCTGACCAAACGATATATCACGTAATGATTGCTCGAAAATAGGTTCGGAGACGCTACGAATGGCGCCTTCAAATTGATCAACCCGGGTATCGGGTGGTAACCAACCGCAAGCAATATGCAATTCTGCAACTCGTTGATAATCACGTCTAAAAAAAGCTACCATGTTTTCAGCAATATAGCGTTGATCCTGACGACTCAGTGAGCCGACGATGCCAAAATCAACACAAATATAAGTGGGATTTTCTGGATCTTTATCAGATATAAAAATATTACCAGGATGTAAATCAGCATGAAAAAAACTATCGCGAAAGATTTGGGTAAAGAAAATTTCGATGCCACAAAGAGCTAGTTTTTTCATATTGACGCCGGCACGTTTTAAGCTCTCGATATGATGAATGGGTATACCATGGATGCGCTCAATGATTAGAATGTTATTTCGGCAGTGCTCCCAATAAATCTTTGGTATATATAAAATTTTTGAATTAGCAAAATTACGACGCAATTGTGAAGCATTCGCTCCCTCACGCATTAAATCTAGTTCATCATAGAGGGTTTGGGCAACTTCATTAATAATTTGTTTTGGTTTGAAATGACGTGCTTTAGAAGAATAACGTTCAGCAATTTTTGCGAATGCCATCAATAAATCAATATCTCGATCAATCATTTTTTTGATCTGAGGACGTAGAACTTTTACTACTACTTGATCGCCATTATTTAATGTTGCAGCATGGACTTGGGCAATAGAAGCAGATGCGAGCGCTGTTGTATCAAAAACAGAAAAAACTTCTTCGATTTTGCAGTTCAATGCTAATTCAATGGTTTCTTCCGCTATTTTTCCTGAAAATGGCGGAACTCGATCTTGCAATTTAGCTAATTCAATAGCGATATCGTCTGGAATGAGATCGCGACGAGTAGAAAGAATTTGCCCGGTTTTGACAAATATTGGCCCTAGTTGTTCGATAGCCAGTCGTAAACGCTCTCCTCTAGAAAGATTTTTACCGGTTGTCCAATAAAATGGATTTAAATAAATAAAAAATCGTATGGGATAAAAACGCGGTGATCCGAGTATAATTTCATCAATATTGTATCGCGCCAAAATAAAATTGATACGAATAATGCGAATAAGTGATGAAAAAAATTTCACTGCTGCTCCTCGGAAGATAACATTGTTAGTCTGGCTTCGATTCTATCAACATCTAGGCGTAACTTGTCGATATCAGCAAAGAAGTCTTGTAAGGCTTCTTGAGTAGGAAGCCAGGCTTTTTCTTCATGAATGTATTCATTGATATTTTGTGTAAAAGTTGTTTTCGTATCTTTTACCCAGCCACACATCTTATTTAGGTAACGATGCACGTGATAAGCAGGAATATCGCCGATGAGGCGAGAAGTATATTCTTCCCAATCAATTTGTAATTCATCAAATAAATCGATGACTTGCTGTCCTGTTTCAGCATTACCTTCAATGGTAATGTCTTCTGCAAAAAAATGTTGGCGTTGATCTTTGGCAATAGCGACTCCTAATAATTGTAATGGCGTACCACGCAAAGTAGTTTCAGCAAGATAAGCATCATTAGAAACTATGCTCATACCACTTTCATTAAATACACATTGGAAAGTGAAATGAAAAGGTAATAATTCAAAAGCAATTATTTTTCCATGTAATTTTTGTAATCGGGAGGATGATTCTGGATCTAAGTTGAGATAGTTCGCGACTGCTTTTGTAAGGGTAGAAAAAAATAATTTATTCATAGATTAATACTTATATCCTGTGTGTAATGCCACCATTCCACCACTAAAATTGATATAGTCAACATCTTCAAAGCCAGCAGAACATAGCATATTCTTTAATGTCTCTTGATTAGGATGTAGGCGTATCGATTCAACTAGGTATTGATAACTAGCGCGGTCATGAGTAATCAGTTCCCCGATTTTAGGTATGATGTTAAAAGAATATAAATCATATATTTGCTTAAAAATATCGGATTGAGGGTGTGAAAATTCGAGTATTAATAGTTTGCCACCTGGTTTTAACACACGATATAAGGAAAGCAAGGCAGCCGCTTTATCAGTGACATTTCTCAGGCCAAAAGCGATCGTGATGCAATCAAAATAATGATCGATAAACGGTAAGCATTCCGCATCAGCTTGAACATATCGCACATTACTCAAAAAACCGGCATCTGTCAGCCTATCTCGTCCAAGAGTGAGCATATCTTCATTGATATCAGTCACAATGATTTTGCCAGTGTTACCAACGCTTTTAGCACATAATTTAGCTAGGTCCCCCGTTCCTGAAGCAACATCCAGTACTGATAATCCAGGACGCAAATTAGCTTGGGAGATAGCCCACCGTTTCCAAAGTCTGTGCAAACCAAGGGACATGAGATCATTCATCAGATCATACTTAGGCGCGACCGAACTAAATACTTCAGCTACAAAGCTAGATTTATCTTTTTTCGGTACTTGGCGATAACCAAATTGTGTCGTGTCATTTTCTATAGGCATAGTCATTCATCATGATTTAGTTTGTTTATTATCCTAGAAACAGCTGTAAGGTGCGAGTATTATCCTAGTAATAAATATGGTGGAGTAGCGAGATGAAGAGTCTGTTGAGTGGTTTAGGTAGGTTTAGCTTATTATTGGGTATGTCTTCAACTATATTCGGATCAGATGCAACAGGGATTTCTTTAGTTCCTACAGTACAAAAAATATATCGATGTTACGGCCAAACCAAACCGACAGAACAAGACGTGAACACATTAAGGTATACCAAATCTTATCGATGTGATGGCGTGAAAGAAAAATCGGAATATATTACTTGCCCAAAAGGTTACGTCTCTGTTGGCGTATATGTTTGGAAATATACAGAAGGGATGCCCCCAACGTGGGCAACACGATGCAGAGTCGCATGCGCAAAAGTGACGGCAGAAACCAAATTAAACATTTGTAGATGGGAATAGCCTACTAACCGTATTTACTGTCGCCATAATCTAATGTTTTCTAGGGTAACATCGTAATTTGCTCGATAAGGGTTAATATCTAAACCACCTCGCCGGGTATAACGAGCGTAAACCAGGAGCTTTTGCGGTGCGCAAAAGCGCATGATATCTATAAAAATTCGCTCAACACATTGCTCATGAAATTCGTTATGATTGCGAAAAGAGATAATATATTTTAATAATCCTTCGGATTGTATTTTTTTACCTGTGTAGCTTATCAAGATGCTACCCCAATCAGGTTGTCCTGTAATTAAACAATTAGATTTTAATAAATCCGAATAGAGCGTTTCTGTTATCAACGAATCTTCTAATATTAAATATTCTGGGTTGAGAGAATAGGTATCACAAGAGATATCTAACTCATCTAAACAGATACCAACAAAATGTTGGTTAATCACCTGGGAGGCTTTTTTAAGTGGAATTAATTTTATCGCAACGGGTGCACCAGCGGCTGCTGTAAGATCACGAGTAAGAAAATTTTCTACAGCTGCAAATGAATCGAATAATGTATTGTTATAGGAATTTAAGTAAAGTTTAAATGATTTTGATTCAATTAAGTTAGGTGATTCACAAGGAATCGTAAATTCTGCTCCCGCAACGATAGGTTTGCCTTTTGAGTTTAACCAAGATAGTTCATAAGCATTCCAGATATCGTTGCCTTGAAATGGAAGCGTGTGATCCACGCCGATTTCTTTACGTTTATTTTTTCTGGGAATGGGAAAAAGTAAATTAGCTTGATAATGAGAAAGATAGGTAGATTTTTTTCCTAAAGGCGAGTGGTGTAAGTTTTTAGAATTCATGAGATTTAAGGACTTTCTCCTCTTCTGACAATCTCGCCAGCTAGAGCAAGATAAGCAAGAGCGCCTTGCGATTTTTCATCGTAGTGTAAAACAGGCGTGCCATGGCTGGGTGCTTCGGCTAGTCTTACATTGCGGGGAATGACGGTGCGATAAACACGTTCTGGAAAATGTTCTAGTAATTGCGTAGAAACATCAACAGCTAAACGATTGCGGCCATCATACATTGTGCGCAACAAGCCTTCGATATGTAATTTATGATTGATGGTATGACGAATTTGTTCGACAGTACTTAACAAACCACTTAATCCTTCCAAGGCAAAGTATTCACATTGAATCGGTATGAGGACAGAATCAGCGGCAACTAAAGCATTCACCGTTAGTACACTCAAAGACGGTGGACAATCAATGAGAATATAATCATATTCACTAATAATCTGATCGAGAATAGATTTTAAACGTTGTTCACGTTGAGGTAGTTGTAACAATTGCATTTCAGCAACAATTAAATCTTGATTAGTTGCTAATAGTTCATAGCCGGAAGCTGTCTTAAGCAAGGCATCTTTAATCCCGACTTCGTTGCATAAAACCTGGGTCGAGGTATGATGAATTTGCGATTTGCCAATCCCGCTTCCTACCGTTGCATTGCCTTGTGGATCTAAGTCGAAGAGCAAGACGCGACGTTGCATAGCAGCGAATGAGGCGGCTAAATTAATGCTGGTTGTCGTTTTACCTACCCCACCTTTTTGATTAGCGATAGCTATTATTTTTCCCAATGAAATATCCTCAGTTGTTTACACGCCGAATGCACACGATATGACGTTCGACCGTTATCCCTTGTAAATGTAACCTTATGACATTCTCTACCATGAAACCATTTGGCATGTCATCAATTTCTTTTTGTGGAAATTTTCCTTTCATTGCAAGCAATCGCCCATCAGATGTTAGCAAATGTTTAGTCATTTGCACAAAGTGGTGCAAACTACCAAAAGCTCGTGAAACAATACTATCAAACTGGTGTTGTGGATGAAAAGCTTCGCAATTGCTATGAATCACTGTTATTTGTGGTAATTTTAATTCGGCAATAACTTGGGTCATAAAACGAGTTTTTTTGCTATTTTTATCTAATAATATCCATTGGTGTTTTGGTTGAATAATAGCTAATGGAATACCAGGTAAGCCAGCACCACTACCAACATCTAAGCAGTAGGTACCTTGTAAATGAGTTTGCACAAGCAAGCTATCAATCAAGTGTAAATACACTTGATCTCGGGGAGAAGTAATGGCGGTGAGATTAAAGACGTTGTTCCAGGTTTGTAATAATTCAAGATAATGCACGAGTTTCTGTTGTTGATCGGGATGAATAATCAGCTGATTTTCACCTAATGCTTGAGTAAGGATTTCTTGAAGATTGCTCATTGCGCACGCTTTCTGTGCAAATGCACTAGCAATAAGGAAATGGCAGCTGGTGTCATACCTTGAATACGTGATGCTTGACCTATTGTTGCAGGGCGAATAGTGGTTAATTTTTGTCGAATTTCTGTGGATAAGCCAATGACATTATCATAATGAATATCATTTGGTAATTTTATTATTTCCTGTCGGCTAAATTTTGCAATTTCATCTTGTTGCCTATCGATATAGCCAGCATATTTGATTTGAATTTCGATTTGTTCCGCAGCTTTTTCATCATCCAGTCCAGGACCAAGAGCTTGAAACGCCATTAAATCACGGTAAGTGATATTGGGTCGACGGAGTAATTCAATCAAGTGATATTCATGAGTTAGTAATTGGCCATCTAATAAATTTTCTATTTGTTTTGCAACATTGGTATGGGGGTGAACAAAAGTGGATTGTAAACGAACTTTTTCTTGTTCAATGGCAACACGCTTGTTTTCAAAATACTGCCAACGCTTGCTATCAATTAATCCAAATTCAAATGCTTTTGGCGTTAGACGCAAATCAGCATTATCTTCACGTAAAGACAATCGATACTCTGCGCGACTGGTGAACATTCGGTAAGGTTCTTGTGTGCCTCGAGTCACTAAATCATCGATTAATACACCGATATATGCTTCATCACGGCGCGGTGTCCACGCCTCTTGATCATTGATATATCGTGTAGCATTGATACCAGCAATGATGCCTTGAGCGGCGGCTTCTTCATAACCGGTGGTACCGTTTATTTGACCAGCAAAGAAAAGTCCGGCAATTGCTTTGGTTTCAAGCGATGGTTTGAGGTCGCGAGGATCAAAGTAATCATATTCAATCGCATACCCTGGTCTCGTAATATGTGCATTTTCAAATCCGCGTATCGAACGCACAAACTCAACTTGTGTCGAATAGGGCAAGCTAGTAGAAATGCCATTTGGATAAAGCTCAGGCGTAGTCAATCCCTCTGGTTCAACAAAAATCTGGTGTGAATTTTTATCAGCGAAACGAATAATTTTATCTTCGATAGAGGGACAATAGCGAGGACCTATCCCTTCAATCACACCCGTATAAAGAGGAGATTCCTTTAACCCCTCACGAATATAGTCATGGGTTTTTTCATTAGTATGCGTGATATAACAACAGATTTGCTCGGGGTGATCTGCAATTTTTCCCATGAAAGAAAACACGGGCGTTGGACTATCACCCATTTGTTTTTCCATTACAGTGAAATCAACTGTTCGGCCGTCTATACGTGGTGGTGTGCCTGTTTTTAACCGACTCATTCGAAAAGGAAGATCGCGTAATCGTGAAGCGAGTGTTTTTGCAGGAGGATCGCCTGCTCGACCGGCTTCATAATGATTCAGACCAATGTGAATTTTGCCAGCTAGAAACGTACCCGCAGTTAAAATGACTGCTTTTCCATAAATTTTCAAACCCATTTGGGTGACCACGCCAATAACACGGTCTTGTTCGATAAGAAAATCATCGACGGGTTGTTGGAATAAATAAAGATTAGTTTGAGTTTCGAGAAGATGGCGAATCGCTTGTTTATAAAGCAGGCGATCTGCTTGAGCACGAGTGGCGCGTACGGCCGGTCCTTTGCTCGCATTTAATATGCGAAAATGTATACCAGCTATGTCTGCTGCAGATGCCATCACACCACCTAAAGCATCAATTTCTTTGACCAGATGGCCTTTGCCAATTCCACCAATAGCTGGATTACAAGACATTTGGCCTAATGTTTCGATATTATGAGTGAGTAGTAAAGTTTTGGATTGCATACGTGAAGCGGCTAGCGCAGCCTCTGTGCCAGCATGTCCACCTCCTACTACTATCACATCAAATTGTTTTTTAAAATCAATCATTTAAATATACCTAGGTTAAAAAGATTATGGATTGCCAACAATTTTACTATTTTTCTTACGAAAGGAGTAAAATTTCACTTTAATCTTGACTGGGTAAGGTTAAAGAGTGAGGTATGATGACAAAAAATGCAGCAGCAGATATTGTAATTTTTGGTGGTGGCATTGCTGGTTTATGGTTGTTAAATCGCTTACGACAATTGGGCTTGGCAGTGATTTTGCTTGAATCAGGCTATTTAGGCGGGGGGCAAACACATAAAGCTCAAGGAATTATTCATGGGGGTATGAAATATGCTTTGCAAGGAACATTCACGAGTGATGCCCGTGCCATGGGCGATATGCCAGATATTTGGAAGCAATGTATAGAAGGCAAAGGCGAAATTGATTTAAGTCGTGTGCCTGTTCTCTCGAGGCAACATTATCTGTGGTCACAAAATAAATTCACTTCTAAGCTAGCTGGTTTTTTTGCAAACCTTGCTCTCACAAATAAAGTTGAAGCACTCACTAAAGAAAATTATCCTGCTGTATTTCAACATCCCGCTTTCAAAGGAGAAGTTTTTTCTCTGGATGAAATGGTAATTGATGTGACCTTATTAATACGTGAATTAGTGAAAGCCAATCAAGATGCAATTTTTAAAATCGAGCCACTCTGTGAGCATGAATTAAAGTTCAATGAGCAAGGTAATTTAGTTTCGGCAACCGTTTATATGGCAGGAAAATCGATTGAAATTAAAGCGCAGCATTTTGTATTTACAGCGGGCGCTGGAAACGAAATTATTATTCATAAATTAAAAACGCGCGATGTTGCTATGCAACGACGGCCTCTACACATGGTTTTAGTCAAAATGCCATTTGATTATCCTTTGTATGGACATTGTTTAGGATTAGGACCTCGGCCTAGAATTACCATCACTACACATCGAACTCAAGATGGCAGTACTATTTGGTATTTAGGCGGACAAATAGCTGAAGATGGGATAACGCGGGATAGCGATGCGCAAATTAAGGCGGCGCGCACCGAATTACAAGCTTTGTTTCCATGGCTTGATTTTTCAGGGGCGATTTTTTTTACATTTATTATAGATAGAGCTGAACCATTACAGAAGAATGGTTACAAGCCAGAAACATCTTATACCAAAACGATACAAAACATGACTATTGCTTGGCCAACTAAATTAGCATTAGCACCGAAATTGGCGCAAGAAATTCTTATACAAATACAAGCTGCACATATTCAACCAAAAATTTTTGATACGCGAGAATTACGTTCATGGCCTATTCCGCCACTTGCTAGACCGATCTGGGAGGATGCATTTTGCAAAAGCGTCGCCTAGGACAAACAAATATTGTTGTTAGTGAGATAGGTTTGGGGACAGTAAAATTTGGACGCAATCAAGGAGTAAATTATCCTACTGCATTTCAATTACCTTCTGATCAGGAGTTAGCGAATTTGCTGGCTGAAGCGTTTGATTTGGGAATTAATCTCATTGATACAGCACCTGCCTATGGCACGAGTGAAGAACGAATAGGAAAGTTGTTAGGTGGTAAGCGTCAGGATTGGGTTATCTCTACCAAAGTGGGCGAAGAATTTTTTGCTGAAACATCTCAATTTGATTTTTCTGAACAAGCTATTTTCCGTAGTGTAGAAAGAAGTTTGCTGCGTTTACACACGGATTATTTGGATATTTTGTTGGTGCATTCGAATGGAGAGGATGTTCGATTAATTGAACAAGAACAGGTTTTTGTAACACTTGGAGCATTAAAACAAACTGGAAAAATTCGCGCATTTGGAATGTCATCAAAAACAATTGCTGGAGGCTTATTAACAATGGAGTACGCAGATATTGGTATGGTGGCTTTTAACTTAGCACATCAAGCTGAGCGTGAAGTCATCCAAAAAGCGAATGATTTAAGAAAAGGGATATTGATTAAAAAAGCATTAGCTAGCGGTCATTTGCAAACATTACAATCGAAAGATCCTGTTGCGGATTCATTGCGTTTTATTTTAGCAGAACCTGGCGTCAGTAGCGTGATTATTGGTACGCTTAATTCTTTGCATTTGAGAGAAAACATTACGGCGTATGCAGGTTAACCAATTCTTTCTTTAAGTCATATAATTTTTTTTCTAATCCCACCAAATAAGTTTGTTCACCATGCGTATGATGAAAAAAATCAACTTCAGCAAGTGCTTTTTTGCGAATTTCATGGATAGTATTGCTTGCTTGCACGCATTTTCCATTTCGAAAAATAGGTTCTAGTAAATCAACAAAGCCATCCGTATCATCTAGATTTTTGTGGATAGCTTGAGAAGTCAGCCCAACAGCTTGCGGACTATCAGAAATACCGAGATCTAAATCATAAATGACATCTATAATGTATTTATCATGACAAAAAAATCGTCTTACTTGATGTCGGCCTGGATTTGAAATTTTAACGCTGTCTTCGGATAATTTTAATTTATATTCCCATTTCCCTTGTTTTTCACGCAAGGCGGACAACTTATAAACACCATCTAATGCTGGTTGATCAAAAGAAGTAGCCAGATGCGTACCCACACCCCATGAAGATATGGCAGCACCTTGTCGTTTGAGATCAGCGATGACATATTCATCTAAGGAATTACTAGCTAAAATTCCAGTTTTTTTAAATCCAGCTTTGTCGAGTAATTTTCTAGCTTGAATACTCAGTTCAGACAAATTACCTGAGTCAAGACGTATCGCTAATAAATCATCTCCTTCAGAACGTAAACGTCGACCAATTTCAATTGCGTGTTTTACGCCTTCTAACGTATTATATGTATCTACTAATAAAACACAGTTCTGCGGCATCACATTAGCATAAGCATTAAATGCAGTTAATTCATCAGGAAATGCTGTTACCCAGCTGTGAGCATGGGTGCCACGCACAGGAATATCAAATAATTTTCCTGCCAGTGTATTGGAGGTGGCAACACAACCACCAATGTAAGCTGCGCGACTAGCAGATAATGCTCCATCGGGACCTTGAGCGCGACGCATACCAAATTCGATGACGGATTGTCCTTCTGCAGCGCGGCAAACGCGAGATGCTTTGGTAGCAATTAATGTTTGAAAGTTAATAATCGTTAGGAGTGGTGTTTCGAGTAGTTGGCATTGTAATAAAGGGCCTTGAACTCGCATGAGAGGAATATGTGGGAAAACAATGGTTCCTTCAGGTATGGCATCTAAATCACAGGTAAATTTTAATTGTTGCAAGTAATCTAAAAATTCGTTTGGGAAAAAGGGTTTATCTTTTAAGTTTTTCAGTGTCGCAAGATAAGCTAGATCCTCTTCATGAAATTGCCAATCATTAAGAAAATTGACGATATTTGCTAATCCACAGTTCAGTGCATAATTTCCTTTAAATGGATTTCGCCGAAATAAAAAATGAAAGGCAGCTTCTTGTTCATGCATATTTAATTGCCAATATCCATAGGCCATGGTGAGCTGGTAAAAATCAGTGAGTAGGGGAGAATAATGAAACATCAGGCGTGATACCTTGTATACATGATTTAGGTGTACACATTATAATGATTCTTTCAAGAATATACAGAAGGTCGCTACGACATGTGGATTAAATTAATATTGATGGTGGGGATGGGTTTATTGTTGGTGAGCTGTGCAACAGGCAAGTATAATTCTACGTTACTGTCATTTGGCCAAGGTGAAACGACGACAGATACAGGTGTGCGATATTTGCTCGGTCGTGGCACAACGCGAAATGATGAACAAGCTTTTTATTATTTTAGCCGAGCGGCAAACAATGGCGATCCTTTTGCTGAAAATGAGCTAGCTTATATGTACGCAGCCGGAAAAGGTACAAGACAAGATTACACCAAAGCACTTCATTGGTACCAACAGGCAGCTAATCATGGTTTAGCAAGCGCTCAATATAATCTAGGTTTAATGTATTGGTATGGTTTAGGTACAACGCCAAATAAATCATTAGCGCGTAAATGGTTTCAATCATCAGCAACACATGGATTTGAGCCAGCGCGGGATGCGCTAGCTCGTTTATGATCCATTTACCACGTAAACGTTTCGGACAACATTTTCTCCAAGATAGTATGGTGATTCATCGTATTATTACCGCGCTTAATCCAAAAGCAGAAGAGCATTTAATTGAAATTGGTCCTGGGGGAGGTGCATTGACCATTCCAATTCTTAAAAAAATAAAACAGCTTGAAGTGATTGAGTTTGACCGAGATTTAGTAGCAGAGCTTCACCAATATCAATCATTGGGAAATTTAGTGATTCATTCAGCTGACGTATTGGCGTTTGATTTTGCAAATGTTAAACAGGATGCTCGTTTGCTTAGGATTTTTGGTAATTTACCATATAATATTTCCACGCCATTAATTTTTCATTTACTTGATTTTACCACCATCATTGCGGATATGTTATTTATGCTACAAAAAGAAGTGGCAGTTCGTTTAGCTGCAAATATCAATACTAAGCAATATAGTCGGCTGAGTGTGATGGTGCAATATCATTGTCAGGTAGAATTGCTATTTGATGTATCAGCAGATGCATTTTATCCGCCACCAAAAGTTTGTTCGAGCATAGTCAAATTGCGCCCTTATCACGCGTACCCTTGTCTTGCTAAAGATTATTCTTTTTTTGCAACGATTGTTAAAACTGCTTTTGGCCAAAGACGAAAAACATTACGAAATAGTTTAAAAGATTTTATCAATGATGAAAGTTGGGAACGTATTCAGTTACCATCTCATTTGCGACCAGAGAATTTAACAGTGAATGACTTTGTTGAATTAAGTAATCGGATTTTAGGATAAAAATGGCAACATATGCGATTGGCGATGTTCAAGGTTGTTTTGATCAATTGATGCAATTGCTTGCGAAAATTCAATTTAATATTAAAGAAGATTATTTGTGGTTTACTGGCGATTTAGTTAATCGTGGTCCGAATTCCTTGGAGGTGTTGCGTTTTGTGAAATCGCTTGCAAAGAGACAACACACGGTTTTGGGCAACCATGATTTACATTTACTCTCGGTTGCATTAGGAGTGACGCAAGCTCAGCCAAACGATACGTTCGATGAGATTTTAATGGCAGCTGATCGCCATGAATTAATCGATTGGTTACGCACTTGCCCGTTATTACATCATGATGAAAGCAATTATGTAATGACGCATGCCGGATTAGCTCCTTCATGGGGTTTGCCGCAAGCAAAAGTACTCGCACAAGAAGTCGAACAAGCATTGCGCGGCGATGCCCCAGAATTTTTTTTAGCAAATATCTATGGAAATCAACCAGATTGTTGGGATGAGCGGCTACAAGGAGTCGAGCGATTACGATGTATTACTAATTATTTAACGCGTATGCGTTTTTGTTACGCAGATGGTCGATTGAATTTAACGCATAAGGGCGAGGTAAGTCATTCTCCACGAGAATTATTGCCCTGGTTTCAAGTCAAAACGCGAGTCAATACTCATTTGAAAATTATTTTTGGTCATTGGGCAGCGCTGGGTGGTCAAGCAGATGTTCCCAATGTGTACCCCCTGGATACGGGATGTGTATGGGGCCATTGTTTAACTGCAATGCGGCTAGAAGATGAAAAGCACTTTAGTGTGAGCTGTAAGAGAGGATGAAACGAAAAAGATTTTGGTTTTTGATTCGTGCGACTACTTTTTGGTCAATTCCAAAAAACTATAAGCATAGGGATTGACTGCATCAGCAGGGTGAGTTTCTCGTGTTATTTCTTGCCATTCATGAGTATTTAATGCCGGAAAATAAGTATCACCTGCAAATTGATCATGAACAATAGTTAAATAAATGCGATCTAAATAGGGCATCCATTGTTGATAAATAGTGGATCCACCAATGATAAAAATTTCTTTCAGGTGATGATCAATTGCCCACTTCCTTGCTTCTTCAATACTATGGACAAGAATACAACCTTCAGCTCGGAAAGCATGATCCTTAGTCATGACTATATTGATACGATTTGGTAATGGTTTGCCAATGGAAATAAAAGTTTTGCGTCCCATTAGGATAGTATGTGGTGTGGTAATGGCTTTAAAATGCTGAAGATCAGCTGGCAGATGCCAGGGTAGCTGGTTATTTTTGCCAATAACATTATTTTCTGACATTGCAACAATAGCCGAAATAATGAGAGGATTGGGGTTTTCCATGCTTTCTATCTCTAGGTATTTTCGTTAATATGGTCCGTTTATAGAGAAAAATCTCTATTTTTAACCGAGTTATATAATTTTGAGTATCATCCAGTTTACCGTAAAATATGGGTCAATATGAAATCAACATCATTACCAAAGTATTATCAATTAGGCCAAGCGCTTAATCAAACTACGCTTAAATTACATCCATCACAAGTACACGGATTGATTTGCGGTATTCTTTGTGGTCATCCCAGCGAATCTTCAGCATGGGAAAATTTGGTAACGGGTGATCAGACTACAGGGAAAACACATGAACTTTTACAAGAACTATATAATGCGAGCGCTAGTTTGCTAAAAGATTTTTTGATTGAATTTCACTTAATTCTACCAGCTGACTCTCAGAAGCTTCCACAGCGAGCAGAAGCACTAACATTATGGTGCCAAGGCTTTTTGACAGGCCTCAAACTGGTTAATGTGCCTATCGTCAATCGCGAACCCAACGAAATTACCGAAGCGATTAACGATATCATTGAAATTGCAAAAATGAATTACGAAGAAGTCGTAGCAAGTGAAGAAGATGAGGCAGCTTATATCGAATTGGTTGAGTTTATTCGTGTTGCAGTGATTTTGATCTATCAAGATTTGCAGGAGGCTAATGAGCCGCCACAACCATCCTATTCTTCAGGACATTTGCATTGAACAAAGATTGGCGATTGTTTTCTAAAATATTTTAAGGATAAATATGATTAGCATGACTGAATATGCCAAACGACGAAAGAATTTATTACGACAAGTCGGTCCAACCAGCATTATTATTCTTCCTGCTGCTATAGAATTAATTCGTAATGGGGATACTCATTATTCCTTCAGACAGCAAAGCGATTTCTATTATTTGACTGGATTCGATGAACCAGAAGCGGTTTTGGTATTGGCGCCAAAACGTAAAGAAGGTGAATATATCCTTTTTAATCGCATTCGTCATCGAGAGCATGAAATTTGGGATGGACCACGCGCTGGGCAAAAGGGAGCATGCCAAGACTTTCTCGCCGATCAAGCTTTTCCAATTCAACAACTAGAGACGATGTTACCTGAATTATTAGTAGGTCGTGAGGCTGTGCATTATCCATTGGGGATGCATCCATCTTTCGATGAAATAGTATGGCGAGCAGTTAATAAAATTCGTGGTTTAATTCGTAGCGGAACCCAATCTCCTATTTCATTTATAGATGTGACGCCATCCGTTCATGAAATGCGTTTGTTTAAAAGTTCTGCAGAGCTTGCTGCAATTCAACAAGCAGTTGATATCACGGTGACAGCTCATTCACGTGCGATGCAAGTTTGCCAACCCGGAATGATTGAGTATCAATTGGAGGCCGAACTTTTTTATGAATTTTATCGGCATGGCTCGCGTTTTCCAGCCTACAGTCCTATCGTTGGTGCTGGAAAAAATAGTTGTATTTTGCATTACATTCGTAATAATCAAAAAATGAAAAGCGGTGATCTGGTGCTCATTGATGCTGGAGCAGAATATCAAAATTATGCAGCAGATATCACTAGAACATTTCCTGTTAATGGGCGTTTTAGTGCAGAACAGCGGGCTATTTACGAAATTGTATTAGCCTCGCAAGTTGCGGCCATTCAAACAATTAAACCCGGCGCTTCTTGGACGGCTGCCCAGGACACTATCGTCAAAGTAATTACTAAAGGTTTAATCAATCTTGGTATTTTAAAGGGAAAATTAACGGATCTGATAGAAAAGCAAGCCTATTTGCCTTTTTACATGCATCGTTCTGGTCATTGGTTGGGATTGGATGTGCATGATGTTGGCCGTTATAAAATTAAAAATAAATGGCGGACTCTCGAAGCTGGTATGGTGTTGACAGTAGAACCAGGAATTTATATTGCACCTGACAGTAAGGGGGTGCATAAGCGTTGGCATCATATCGGAATTCGTATCGAAGATGATATTGTTGTTACAGCGAAAGGATGCCACGTGCTCAGTCATCAATTACCAAGAAAAATAGATGATATAGAAGCGCTAATGAGAGGATAACTTTTTATCACATGCATTATGATCTTATTATTGTCGGGGGTGGTTTAGTTGGTAGCAGCCTTGCTCTAGCATTGCGAGAATCCGAATTAAAAATAGCGCTGATAGAAGCCTCCTTACCACAAGCAGATAATCCTCGATTATTTGGGTTAACCGAAAGCAGTTGCCAGTCTTTAAAAAATCTTGGGTTGTGGCAACAGTTAAAGGAACACGCCACACCGATTCATCAAGTGCACGTTTCGTATCAAGGGTATTTTGGTGCAGTTCGATTAAATCATGCAGATGTAGGTTTATCGCAATTAGGTTATGTTATTCCTGCTCGATATCTTGAAAAAATCTTACATGCTGAGATCATTCAACAAGCAAATATTACTTATTACTGTCCAGCAACATTAAAAAACTTACAACAAACACATGTTGCAACACTTAATATAGTGACAGGCGAAGGTGAAAAAAATCTCTTGTCACCTATCGTCATTGCTGCAGATGGTGCTGCATCAACTGTTCGTAGTCTACTGAATATCGAAACAGAAATTGTTGATTATCAACAAGGGGCGATAGTTACTGAAACAATGTTACAACGTTCGCATCAGCATATTGCTTATGAACGGTTTAATGCCTCGGGTGCAATCGCGATGTTACCACTAGTTGGTGATCGATGCGCAACAATTTGGACGGCTGATCAGATGACGATTGATCAACTCATGGCGCTTTCCGATGAATGTTTTGTTACTGCATTGCAAAAAGAGTTTGGGTATCGATTAGGCCGTTTGCTAGGAATTGCTAAACGGCATGCATTTCCTTTGAAAATGATTCAGGCGAAAGAAACCCATAAACAATGTGTATTATTGCTAGGAAATGCTGCCCATGCCTTGCATCCGATCGCGGCGCAAGGATTTAATCTGGCTCTTTATGAAGTGAGTGCCTTATCTGCAGCAATGCTGGATAAAAATAATAAATATGAATCATTCACATCGAATGATTTACAAAAAATTATTCAATGCACTCAAAAGCAACGTTTCTTTAGTATGCAGGCATCTCATCAACTAGCCCGACTACCCAATTATCATTCATTAGTCTTGAATATGTTTTTATCATTAGGTATGGTTGGACTAGATATAACCAAGCCCCTTAAATCAAATTTAATCAAACGTATTTCTGGCTTGTTGCACTAGTCATGATGATGGCTATTTAGTAAAAAAGGATGTGTACAGGTTACATATGGAAAAAAAATCTACGGTCGATATTGAAAAAGAATTAATTGCAATTACTCAACAGTTATTAAATGAGTCTGGCCAACCTCATAAAAGAGAGATTAAATTAAATGCTTCCCTTAGTCGCCATTTAGGAATTGATAGTCTTGCTCGTGCTGAACTGTTTCAACGAATTGAAAAAAAATTTAAAGTAACGATACCCGATCAGATATTGGCAGATGCAGACTCGTTAAATGAAGTAATTAACTATCTTACTAATGCTAGTTTAATTGCGAAAAAGATTCCTCGACCAGTAGTGGCGAACGTGCATGCCGAACGATCACATGTTGATCCTACTCAGATACTGTCTCTCACGGATGTTTTGCTTACCTATGGCGAGAAATCGCCGAACAAAACCCATGTTTGTTTTCAAAAAGAAGATTATCAAGAAGAAATTATTACTTATCAGCAATTGCTTGCATCTTCATTGTGTGTGGCACAAGGATTGCGAGAGCGTGGCTTAAATGAAGGCGAGACTGTGGCGATTATGTTGCCAACGCAGGCAGAATTTTTTTATAGTTTTTTTGGTGTTTTATTTGCGGGCGGTATTCCTGTTCCTATTTATCCGCCGTTTCGTGCTCACATGCTAGAAGCTTATACTAAAACAGAAGCACGTATTTTGCGTAATGCTGAAGTTCGAATCTTAATCACTTTCACGCAAGCAGAAAAGCTAAGTCATTTGTTAAAAGCGTTCATTCCCAGCTTGAAAGAGGTAATCACTGTTGATGCTTTATTGCAATCATCACCACTTGCATCACCTTTTCGCGCAAAATCGACTAGTTATGCCTTTATTCAATATACTTCAGGCAGTACGAGTGATCCTAAGGGAGTGCTGCTCACCCATGCCAATTTGCTAGCAAATATTCGTGCATATGGTAAGGCAATTAACGTTATACCGGAAGATGTGTCAGTGAGCTGGTTGCCACTCTATCATGATATGGGATTAATTGGTTTATGGTTAGGAAGTTTATATCATGGTATTCCTCTCATTTTAATGACACCTTTTGCATTTTTAAATCATCCGGAGCGATGGTTGTGGGCCATCCATTATCATCGCGGTACGCTTTCTGGGGCACCTAATTTTGCCTATGAGTTGTGCATTCGAAAAATTGATCATGCTCTGATTGAAGGATTAGATTTGAGTTCTTGGCGAGTGGCGGCGAATGGCGCAGAAAAAATTTATCCGCGAACGTTGGAAAAATTTGCTGAAAAATTCTCACCTTATGGATTAAAACGCAATGCAATATTGCCTGTCTATGGCTTGGCGGAATCAACAGTCAGTTTAACCATTCCACCACTTGGCCGTGAATTTCGAATTGATCGCGTGAATCGTGCTGCTTTTGAAACAGAATCCACCGCTCTTCCGAGTCAGGATAAGCACGCATTAAGTTTTGTTTCATGCGGATTACCGATTCAAGATCATGAAATTCGAATAGTAGATGATGAAAATAAAATTTTAGCAGAACGTCACGTCGGTAATTTACAATTTCGTGGTCCTTCTAGCATGCAAGGTTATTATCATAATTCTAAAGCGACTCAAGCAGTTTACCATGAGGGATGGTGGGACACAGGCGATTTAGCATATTTAGTGGATGGCGAATTATTTATTACTGGACGGCGAAAAGATTTGATTATAAAAGCAGGACGAAATCTTTATCCAGTTGAAATTGAAGAATTAGTAGGAAGTATTTCTGGTATTCGTCAAGGTTGCGTAACGGCTTTTGGAATAGATACGGATAAGGGAACAGAACAATTAATTGTTGTCGCCGAAACTCAGGAAAAAAATCGGGCGAAGCGTCAGGTTATTACGCAAGCCATTCAAACTACTATGTCAGAAAATTTGGATATCATTCCCGATAATATTGTATTAGTCGCACCGCGAACTGTACCAAAAACATCGAGTGGTAAGTTGCAACGCGCAGCATGCAAGACTATGTACCTAGAAGGAAATTTAGGCAGCATGCGTATGCCAGCTTGGATGCAAATCAGTAAACTTGCTTTGCTTTGGTCAGTACGTCAATCTATTTCATTTTTGACAGCATTCATTAAATTTTTTTATACCCTTTATGTTGCTATTATCGTAGTGATTGGATTAACACCTGTTTATTTTATTGTTAGGCTAGCATCGCGTGAATTTGCAGCGAAAGTTTGTCGAGTTAGCGCAAAATGGTTGCGAAGAATTTGTTTCTGCCCTCTGAGAGTCACTGGTTTAGAAAATCTTACTAAAACCTCACCAATTTTATTTGTTGCGAACCATTCGAGTTATGTGGATTCCTTGATTTTAATAGAAATTTTACCAGCACAAATATGTTTTGTAGGAAAAAAAGAGCTATTAGCCACACCTATTCTACGTACCTTTATGCGTAAATTAGGATATCTCTCAGTGGATAGGTTGGATTTATCAAAAGGAATTGACGATACCAAATTAATTGAACAGGCGCTTAATTTGGGCCAGAATGTCCTTATTTTTCCCGAAGGAACATTTGGCTATGCTTCAGGATTGCGTCCATTTCGTCTAGGAGCTTTTAAAGTTTCTATTGAGACGAAAACGGCTATTTGTCCAATTGCGTTGCAAGGAACACGAACGATTCTTCGTGCAGGAGAGAAATTATTGAGGCCCAATTCGGTGACGGTGACGATTAGCGATCCTATCATGCCAAGTGGTAGTGCATGGCAAGATGTGACGCAGCTTCGTCATATCGTTCGTCAGGAGATTGCAAAGCATTGTGGTGAACCATTGTTAGATTTCATTGCTGCTCAGACAGTCGCACCAAGTCGAGGGAAATCATTTGAAAAATCATAAAGCTGTGACGACTATCGCTGCTTGGTGTTTGTATGATTGGGCAAGCTCATCTTTTGCTATTATTGTTACAACCTTTATATTTGCCACTTATTTCACCACTAAAGTGGCCAGTAATCACATCGTTGGTACTTATCAATGGGCGAATGCGACCGCTCTTGCTGGTATCATCATTGCAATAATTAGTCCGATGTTTGGAGCAATTGCTGATCGTGGTGGCCATCATAAGCGATGGCTGTTTTTTTTCTCGTGGATATGCATTATTAGTGCGACATTGCTGTGGTTTTCTTATCCTAATCAACGTTCAGTTTATTTTACGTTAACGTTTGTAGTAATTGGTACAATCGGTTCAGAAGTAGCATTAGTATTTTATAATACTTTTCTTATGGTTCTCGCCCCCAAACCTTATATGGGTCGAATTTCTGGATGGGGATGGGGATGTGGGTATCTAGGCGGTATTTTTGCTTTATTAATTACGCTACTTGTTTTTGTAAAGAACAATGTTTTTTCGCTAGATACGCATACAGCTGCGCAAATTCGAATTTGCGGTCCTTTTGTTGGATTATGGTATGCGATATTTTCTCTACCATTATTTTTTTTAGTACCAGATATTTCCACTACCTCTCGTCCCTTACTTCAAGCAATACGAGCAGGGTGGATAGAACTCATATCGACATTGAAAAAAATTCCTCAAGAAAAAAATATTTTTCTTTTTCTTTTAGCACACATGATTTATACCGATGGTCTCAATACATTATTTGCATTTGGAGGAATTTACGCGGCAGGTACATATGGCCTGTCCTTTGAGGAAGTATTAATTTTTGGTATCACCATGAATATTACGGCGGGAATTGGCGCCATTTCGTTTGCATGGATAGATGATTACTTTAGTTCTAAAAGTACCGTCATCATTTCTCTTATCTGTTTGATTATTTTTGGTATACCCATACTTTTTTTGCATGAAAAATATATTTTTTGGGGGGTTGCATTAGTATTGTGTCTGTTTGTTGGACCCGTACAATCGGCTAGTCGCTCCTTGATGGCCCATTTAATTTCAGATAAACAAATTTCTACAGAATTGTTTGGTTTATATTCATTATCAGGTAGAATTACTGCCTTCATGGGTCCTTGGTTATTAGGATTAATGACGGTATTATTTAATAGCCAACGAGTAGGTATGGCTACGATAATGGTGTTTTTTGTTTTAGGAATGATATTATTGTTACCGGTGCGGGTATTTGATAGTCAAAAGGTATAAATCATGAGTAGTCAAGTTCATGCAATTAGTGATGCATCATTTGAAACGGATGTTATTGAATCTAAACTTCCAGTGGTTGTTGATTTTTGGGCGCAATGGTGCGGTCCTTGCAAAGCATTAACCCCGATTATTGAAGAAGTAGCATTAAAATATACGGATAAGGTCAAATTTGTAAAATTGAATGTTGATCAAAATCCAACCATTCCACCAAAATTTGGTGTTCGCGGTATACCAACTTTAATACTTTTTCAAGATGGACAGGTTAAAGCCACCCAAGTTGGTTTATTGAGTAAAGTGGATTTAATACAGTTTATCGATAGTCATACGGGATGATTTTTCTGACGCTGCCACCATCACTATCCATCGGGACTCGGGAGTGATGCTGTTGAGGAGCAGACGCACTAGAATTTCTTTCTAATTAATGGTATTTTGAGCAACTAGATAACCCCATTTTTACCTGTTTTACAATATCCATAGTTTTACGGTTATCAGGCGTGTCTCGACTTTCGTCACGACACTTCTGGAGATATATCAATTAATCATTAATCAATAAATAATTTTTAGGATTTTAATCATTATGAATTTAAGTGAGCTCAAACGAAAAAGTGCAGCGGAATTAGTTACCTTATCCGAGCAATATGGATTAGAAAACATGGCTCGTTCAAGAAAGCAGGATATTATTTTTGCCATTCTAAAAGAACATGCTAAGCGTGGTGAAGATATTTATGGTGATGGCGTTCTCGAAATATTGCAAGATGGTTTTGGTTTTTTGCGTTCAGCCGAGGGCTCGTATTTAGCTGGTCCTGATGATATTTATGTCTCTCCTAGTCAAATTCGTCGTTTTAATTTACGTACTGGCGATACCATTTCTGGCAAAATTCGTCCTCCTAAAGAAGGGGAACGTTATTTTGCACTCTTAAAGGTAGACGAAATTAACTTTGAAGCGCCAGAAAATGCGAAAAACAAAGTTTTATTTGAAAATCTTACTCCATTATTTCCTGAAGAACGGCTTAAGATGGAATTGGGCAATGGTAGTACCGAAGATATTACTGCACGCGTAATTGATTTAATCGCACCTTTTGGTAAAGGCCAACGAGGTTTGATTGTCTCGCCTCCCAAAGCTGGTAAAACCATGATGCTGCAAAATATTGCGCATTCTGTTGCGCATAATCATCCTGAATGTTATTTGATTGTTTTGTTGATTGATGAGCGTCCAGAAGAAGTCACTGAAATGTCGCGCTCAGTCAAAGGTGAGGTAATTGCCAGCACATTTGATGAGCCAGCTAACCGACATGTACAAGTAGCAGAAATGGTGATTGAAAAAGCCAAACGCTTAGTAGAACACAAACGCGATGTTGTGATTCTGCTTGATTCAATTACTCGTCTTGCTCGCGCTTATAATACCGTGGTACCTGCTTCTGGTAAGGTTTTAACTGGTGGTGTAGATTCCAATGCATTACAACGTCCCAAGCGTTTTTTTGGTGCCGCACGTAATATTGAAGAAGGTGGTAGTTTGACAATTATTGCAACCGCCTTGGTCGAAACTGGCTCTAAAATGGATGATGTCATTTACGAAGAGTTTAAAGGAACCGGTAACATGGAAATACATTTGGATAGACGTATTGCTGACAGGCGAATTTATCCTTCCATGAGTATGCGCAGCGGTACACGACGCGATGAGAAATTTGTTAATAAAGAAGACTTACAGAAAATGTGGATTCTCCGTAAGCTATTACTACCCATGGAAGATGGCGCAATTGAATTCCTGATTGATAAAATGAAAGATACAAAGACTAATCATGAATTCTTTGATGCAATGAAAAAGTTTTAATTTAGTTTTCTAATGCACTATTGGTTATTCAAATCAGAACCCACGACATTTAGCATTGATGATTTAAATCGTCGCCCCAAACAGACTGAGCCTTGGAATGGCGTGCGTAATTATCAAGTGCGAAATATGCTGCGCGATAATATCAAGCCGGGTGATTTGGCTTTTTTTTATCATTCCAGTTGTCAGCCACCAGGTATAGTAGGAATAATGGAAATAGTTACAGCAGCCTATGCGGATCTATCTGCATTGGATCCACAATCAGCCTACTACGACCCACAAAGCACAGCTGATCATCCGCGTTGGTTGATGGTAGATGTGAAACTAGTGCGAAAATTTTCACAACTTATTCCATTGAATGAAATAAAAAAACAACCAAAGCTTAAAAATATGTTAATTCTTCGCAAAGGTAATCGCCTTTCTATTACGCCTGTTACCAAAGAGGAATGGGATACCATTATAAAAATCCATGACCTGTTGACATGTTGCTAGACTGAGATGTCAATCAACAATTTTATCGTTCTCATCGTAGAAATGTTAACAAGGCCATAGTCGGAGAAATAAAAATGATGATTCGCGATGTCACTATGCCAGAAGTTTCTTTAAAAGATCAATCTGCCATAATAAAGACAAGTATTAGTATACTGCACGATGTTCTCGAACCCATCTTGAAAAAGCATCAACAGTATTCGGAGTTTGAAAAAACATGCCATGCTACTTTTTTGATAGTCACATCTAAAATAATAAAAGAATTATTTGAACGGCGTTTTTCTCCAGATGCAATTGCTAGGATTAAAGAGATATTAGTTTGTAAAAGCACAGAAGCTATTTTAGAAAGATGTAATGAACAAATGATTCAAGATATGTTGAGTAACACTGAAGAATTCAGCTTGGTGCTTCAAAAAAAAGAGCAATGGTTTCATTTAGCTCATTTTCCTTTAGCTTCTTTAAGATTGATTATCAAGCAGGCATTACAGGATCCACTGATTTGCGAACGGATTTTCGTTAAACTATTACAATTTACTATATTTCAACTTCGTCTTAATGAAAGACATCCCCATCTGACGCAACTTGAAATCTTAAATAAGATTTTGACAGATTCTAACCAGTTCGTTTCATTCATTATCGACTGTCTTAAATATAGCAATCAGCTTGGGGGATTAAATAGCGATCTTAATTCGACGACATGGAATATTTTATCAAGTTTATTTAATAATGTGAGTAAACGTATACTTATTTCTGTCAATGGAATTTCTAGTGAATCAGTCGTGTTGATGGCTCCAGCAATGCTTGCGATTGCAGCAAAGTGGCTTCCCGAAAATTGTGTTAGACAGCTGATACCAAGCCATCTTGGAAATGATTTGTTCAAGAAAATATGCAATGAAGTGATGCAATTTTGGACGCAATCTTGTCCGGAAATTATTCCTGTCTTTCTGAATTTAGGTATTCATCCCGATGCAAGAAGTATCAAAAATCAACCGACTTTATTATGCAGAATAATGGCGACAAGAACACAGGAAGCGATCTTGTTTGAGGGAACAGCCGCTTTTCGTACGCATACAATGTGGCGGTATATTTCTACTTTATTAAGCTATGGTGCTAATCCAAGCTGTAATGTAATTTTCCAAATGGATATGGGCATGGGTGTGGGGATAGTTTCTTTAATTGAAATGCTGATGAAATCTGCTTCCATGAGTACGTATAGTTGGAAAGGTTGCTCAGCTCACAATATTGATATTGTTTTAAACTTGATGCAGTATGGCGCAAAAAAAACGGTTACTAATAGAGATGGTCAAAATATATTAGAAATTATTTATGAAAAATATCCTGGAATAAAAGATTATATGCGATTACAAGGAATTGCTGATAAAAATTTACATCATGTTGGATTTGTTTTAAATAGAATAAATATCGCTTGTTTGCGTAGAGAGATTCAGTATGTCTCTTCTGTTGTTCGTCAACAACAAGGTCATTATTTAAATCTATTAATTATGCTAGCAAATGAGAGAAATACTAATCATTCTACTAAGTCGATTTTAAATCGATTGCCCCTTGATATTTTGTTGTATATTCTGAGCTATTTAGATTTTGATGCCATGAAAAAAACACCACTAGAAGGATATCTGCTTGCTAAAACAGTTTTCTCTTCTCATGAAAAAATCAAGGAAATGCTGCGAACCTTTGGTGGAGTGAGTGTGTTTCAGCGATCTGATCATCCTCAATTCTCCTTTTTCAAATCAGCGAATGCTTTAGCAAAAGATTATTATCAGGTAAAAAGTCAGGTTGAAAACAAAAACAAATTTCATCACTCATTCTCTTTATTGGATACAGTTAAACGCAAGCTCAAACCGCAAAAGACTGTACCCGAACGACAGACAACGCTCATTTTGTCAAAAAAAAATAATTTAAATCAATTTGAAATATTTGCTAGTGCCCAAATCGAATACCAATTATCTTTTTACAAAAAGCCAGCTTCCAAAGCATTACTGCTTACTAGCGTGGATGACCTACCGCTTGAAATTCATCAACGGTCACGCCCTCACTAACAACGCACCTCGCAGCTGAACATTTTCGCTAGTTAAATATAACCTCATAAACGATTACTGAAATCCTAAGATGTCATCAGATCATTAAAATGTTTTCTACATAAAGAGATATAACGTTCATTGCCGCCGATGACAATTTGATCGCCTGTTTTGATGGTGCGGCCATTGCTATCCACTCGCGCATTCATGATAGCTTTACGTCCACAATGACAAATTGTTTTAATCTCAATCAAATTATCTGCCCAAATTAATAAGTATTGGCTGCCGGGAAATGGCTCGCCGCGAAAATCGCTACGCAATCCATAAGCTAAAATAGGTATATTCAATTGATCGACAATATGAGTTAATTCAGTCACTTGTTTCTTTGTTAAAAATTGTGCCTCATCAATTAACACGCATTTTAATGTTGGCTGGGAATGAATTTGATTTTTAGTATATTGAAAGAAATCGAAATTTTTGTCGAATGAAAGCGCATCGGCATGTAAACCAATTCTAGAATGAATTTGTCCTATCTCATAGCGGTTATCAATGACTGGTGTAAAGAGTAAAGTATCCATCCCTTTTTCTTGATAATTATAAGAGGATTGCAGCAACACGGTTGTTTTCCCAGCATTCATTGCGGAATAATAAAAATAAAGTTTTGCCATGAGAGTTTTCCTTTTTAATCCACTTTATAACGTGCTTTTGTCAAGCTTGCATCTATTTTTTGAAGGGTGGGTAAGAAAACCGTGATTAGCATGAGTTGACATGACTTAAGCTTTTGTCCAAGATAGGGAGAGCACATCCGTTGCTGATCATCAGCGATTGAATAGTAATGTGCGAATCGCTATCTTGTCTTTCAATTGGAATGGTAACATTTAGTATGAAAGAAGATGAACAACCATCAAATTTGCTTGAGGAAGAGCAGCAATTACAAATTGACGAAATCTCTTTAAAAAAAGAACAAATCAAATTGAGAAAGAGCGAAATTTATACTGAAATTAATAAAAAAAAGGAACAAATTAAATTATGTAAAGAAGAAAAAAATCTACAAATCTTTGAAAGAGAATTGGAGCTTCTCGAATTAAGGGAAAAAACTAGACGATTAAAAGATATGTTGCATATAAGAAATAATTTGCAACAATCACTTCAGCAAGAAAACGAAGGATATAAAAATAAAACTTCTTTATTGGAGGTAGAAAATAACTTACTCAAATCAGGAAATTCTATTTTAAGAGATTGTGTACAGCAATCTTTTACTGTACATGAAAATTTGCTTGCTGAATTTTATGTAGCAATTAATCATTCTCTAAGCTTACAAGCAGACGATGCGGCAAAAATTATTTTAATAAATCAATCTCTTGAGAATCATCTTCAATCAATTTCCATTCTTGAAAGTGAGATACAGAAGCAACAAGAAGAAGTGACATGGCTAGAAAAAGCTAAGGAAGAGCAGGAGCTTAATCTAACTGAAAAAAATGCGAAACTTTCCTATCAGATAGCGGAAGAACAACAGGAAAGGCAAATTGCCGAAAAAAAAGCCCGCCAATTTTTAGAAGAAAAAACCAATCAGTTAGAAGAAAAAATTGCCGAAATAAGAAAAATCTTTAATCAAACTCAAGAAGGTGAAACGTTCGAACGATTATCGGAGCTTTTACAAGCAAAAATTGGTGAAGAACAAGAACAATCGCAAGCGATCCAATTAAAGATACTTGATCTAGAAAATAAAGAAGAAAAACTTGAAGGAAAATTTGCTCCTTTGTTCAGTAAATATCAAGTGGAGACAGAAAAGGAAGCAACTCAAAAGAAAATTCTTAAAAATCAGAAAACACGTATATTTTACAATCAATTTTACCAAATTTTCTCAGCTAAAATTAATGCTGCAGTATTGTTGACGAGTGATTTAATCAAACATAATGACCGAATAGCCGATAAAGTGACTGAGTTTAGCGCAGCACTTGTTGAGAATGTCATTGGTAGTGCCGTGCCGATTCCTATAGTAGGTGCAGTTTTTGCTACTTTTGCCAGTACGTTGGTAAAAGGAGTCGGAGGTGGAATTAAAGGTAACATCCAAAACAAAAAAGCGAAAAATACTGCTGATAGTGTAATTGCACTGGATTTGGCGACGGAGCTCTCTTCACTTGTTGCTACTAGATTGACTGAACAGTATCGAGAAATGCTGCTTGATACGAATGATGATAAAAATATTAAACATGCTGCTGAAACTTGTGCAAAGTTACTTTATGATTTTGTTAAATCTGGTAAGTTATTGAATTATAAAGATGAAACGGTTGCAGAAAAAGTTACTATTTTACTGAAAGAAGTTCAGGATAAAAAAATGATTGAAGAGGGATTACATCCATCCAAAGGCAGACTGATGGATAAGATGACTAATTTTTTTCATAAGAAGAATAAAGGGCAAGAAACAGATGAAGAAGAAGGAGCAAATTGTGATTCAGAAGCAGCGAATGATCTTCCTTCGTATGAAATGATCTTAAAAAAAGCGCAACTGGATCATTCTCACAGCCCACCAACGATTGTTAATAACGTGCATAAACATTACACCAATGGTGGTAGTACTGATACGGTAAGAGAAGCACGAGGTAAAGCAGAATTTGCATTAAAACATAGTGCAATCACACAAGAAACAACGAGCCGATTGCTGAAAAATCAAGCTGCGCAAATTAGTTCGCAGCAAGAAAAAATTTCATTTTTAGAAAATGAAAATACTCTTCAAAAAGAGAAATTAAATGCGTTAGAAAAACAAGTCACTCATCTTATGGATCTCATTCAAAATCTTACGACACTTCTGAATGAAAAAATGCCGACTTATGTAACACTGCCCACGGGTATCGCTGAAAATTATCGAATGTTGCAAAAGACCACATCATTATCTGAGCTACCAGTTAATCCATCAACATTGTTTTCTACGACGACGTCTCCAGCAAAAAAGAGTGAAAAACCTTATCGTCGTGGTTTTTTAAATTCAAAAATGCTTTGGAAAACATCTCATAGTACGGGGTCATTAAATATTAATAATGCTATGTGAAATTTGGTAATCATACTTTTGAAAAATCAAAACTTAATACGTCAGCAATCTGTTTGCTATTAATTGCTAGCATTATTAATCGATCAATACCTAGTGCCACTCCAGAGCAATCGGGTAATCCATGAGTTAATGCAGCAAGAAAATGTTCATCAATAGTTAATTCTGTTAGACCTGCTTGTCTACGTTCAGCAATATTTTTTTCAAAACGTTGACGTTGTTCAGCAGCATCTTGAAGCTCATGAAATCCATTTGCTAGCTCTATCCCCTCCACATAGACTTCAAATCGTTCAGCAACCGGAGGCACGCCAGGTTGAATACGAGCAAGTGCCGCCTGAGTAATAGGAAAATGATATACAAAACAAGGTTGATTTGCTTTGCCGAGCTGAGGTTCAATGCAATGTGTCATGAGTATATTTAACCAAGCATCGCGATCGTGCAATTCAGCATGAACATGAATATTTTGCTGATCAGCACAATTTTGTAACTCAGCCAATGTGGCGTGATGAGGATCAATGTTCAGATACCGTTGAAACAATGCCTGATAGGTTAATCGAATTGCTTGAGTAGTGTTTAGAATCGTTTGTAAAAAAACATCCACTTCATTCATTAAATGATGATGATCAAAGCCCGGACGATACCACTCGAGTAAAGTAAATTCAGGATTATGCAAGTGGCCTATTTCATCTTGACGGAATGCTTTGGTAATTTGATAAATTGCTCCGCAGCCGGCAGCAAGTAAACGCTTCATCGCATATTCTGGAGAAGTCTGTAAATAATATATCTTTGATGCAGCTGAGCGTTGATTCAATGATGCCGAAATACTTTGTATGTGAGGATCCGTGACGGAGTGTTGACAAAGCAAAGGTGTTTCAACGGCCAATATATCACGACTGCTAAAAAAATCACGAATTCGCGTTAATATTGTTGCTCGAAAACGTAAATGTTCTAACGAGGCAGATGGCTGCCAAGTTGGTTTATTCTTTCGCGCGTGAGACATATTCGCCTGTTCGTGTATCAACTTTGATTATTTCTCCCTCTTGAAGAAATAGTGGGACACGAACGACAGCACCCGATTCCAGTTTAGCCGCTTTGCTTCCGCCGCCCGACGTATCGCCTTTTAATCCGGGATCAGTTTCAACAATTTTTAAATTAACAAAAGTAGGAGGCATCACCAAAATAGGAACACCATTCCATAGGGTTAATTTGCATTCAACTTGCTCTTTTAACCACATTTTTGCCTCAGCAACTTCTGCTTCATGTACGGCATATTGCTCATAATTTTCAGTTGCCATGAAGTGCCATTCATTGCCATCACTGTAAAGAAATTGCGCATCAACATCCGCAACATCCGCTGCTGGAATACTATCACCTGATTTATATGTGCGCTCAATCACACGGCCTGTTTTTAGATTACGGTATTTAAGACGATTAAACGATTGTCCTTTGCCAGGTTTGACAAAGACATTATCGACAACGACACAAGGGTCATTATCAATAATTAATTTCATTCCACCCCTAATCTCATTTAAACCGTAAGTTGCCATGATATGCTCCCGTAGAAAGAGCCATATCATAAGATTCAATCATGAATTGCGCAATATCGATTTTATTTGATCACTATTCCACTTAATCGCAATAAGGCGTCAATGCTGGGTTCTCGACCGCGAAAAGTAACGAACGATACCATTGGATCACGTACGCCACCCATTTCTAAAATGTTTTTCATATACGATGAACCGGTGGCTCGATCGAATAAACCTTTTTCTTCAAATTTGGCATAAGCATCCGCTGACAATACTTCTGCCCATTTGTAACTATAATAACCAGCAGCATATCCACCAGCAAATACATGCGAAAAACTATGTTGAAAACGATTAAATTCAGGAGGATGTATCACGGCGATTGCTTCACGAATTTCATTTAATATTTGCTGAATTTGGGTAGATTTTTTTGGATCAAATTCAAGATGCAAACGAAAATCAAAAATTGCAAATTCCAATTGTCTAATCATTTGTAAACCAGTTTCAAAATATTTGGCAGTTGTCATTTTCTCATATAATTCATCAGGTATAGGTAGATGAGTTTGGTAATGTTCGGCGATACATGCCAATACTTCTTTTTCCCAACAAAAATATTCCATAAATTGACTAGGAAATTCGACAGAATCCCAAGGCAAGCTATTGATGCTGGCTACTTCAGGATAATCAATTTGTGACAGAACATGATGCAGGCAATGACCAAACTCATGAAATAAAGTGATGACATCATCATGATTTAATAAAGCGGGATGATGATTTTCCGAGGGCATATCAGAATTCACCGGTGGCATGAAATTACAGGTTAAAAAAGCGACGGGATATTGTACGGCATCAATTGATAAACGACGCCGAACAATGCATTCATCCATCCAAGCCCCGTCACGTTTATGCAATCGCGCATAAAGATCAATATAAATGCCACCGCGTAACTGATGTTGATCATCAGTAATAATAAAAAAGCGAACATCTGGGTGCCACTTTTCTATATTTTTTTCTTCTTGAATACTTATTCCATATAAACGATTCATTAACGTAAACAGACCACTTAATACTTTATCTATGGGAAAATAAACGCGTAAATCTTCCTGAGAAAAATGAAATTTGCTTAATTTTAATTTTTCAGAATAATAAGATATATCCCAGGCTTCAAGTGTGCGAGTATCATCATCAGCTCGAGAAAATTCAATGAGTTCATTCAATTCATTTTCGGCAATAGTTTTGCTTTTTATCGCAAGATCCTGCAGAAAATGTAATACTTCTTTAGGTGTTTTTGCCATTTTAGTTGCGAGTGAGTAGTCTGCAAAATTAGAAAATCCAACCAGTTGTGCTAACTCATGACGAATTTTTAAAATATTCTCCATAATAATAGAATTATCCCACTTGCCGGCATCTGGACCACAATCGGATGCTCGAGTTGTGTAAGCTTCATAAAGCGTTTTGCGTATATCACGATTAGATAAAAACTTTATGGCGGTGGAATAAGAAGGATAATCTAAAGTTAGCACATAGCCTTCTAATCCACGCTGTTTTGCATTCTCAACAGCAAGTTGCATGGCTTGAGGTGGTAGTCCTTCCAGTAAATGAGAATCTGTAAGATGTAATATCCAATGCTGTGTAGCATCTAAAAGATTTTCTGAAAATTTTGTGGTTAACTGACTCAGTTGTTTTTGTAACTCGGCTATACGAGCTTTTTTTTCGGTTGATAAATGAATGCCTGCTAAGCGAAAATCACGTAAATCATTCTCAATGATTTTTTTTTGAGCTGGATTCAGTAAGGAAAATTCTGTACTGTTAGCAAGGGACTCAATGGCTTGATAAAGTGCTTCATTTTGCGCAATTTCAGTATGATATTGTGTCAGAAATGGTAATGATTTGTTATAGGCTTCACGCAGATCGGTAGATTCCATGACAGCGTGTAAATGTGCAATAGGGGACCAGTATTTGTTGAGTTCATCCTCCATGATTTCTATGGGATGCATTAAACTATCCCAAGTATAAGGTCCGTGTTGAGCGAGGATGATTTTTAATTGCTGCCGATTGTGATCCAGCAATAATTGAAGATTTGTCTCAATAGTTGCTGGTATGATGTCAGCAAAATGTGGCAAACTGTTTCGAAATAACGCAATATCCATGAAGCTTTCCTCTGTTTGTGTATATATTTATTTGTTTATGATTGCATAGGATGATAAGGCATGCCAACTTTAAACTCCAAAACATTTCAAGGGCTAATTGTTGCTTTGCAAACGTATTGGGCTGAGCAAGGTTGTGTTATTTTGCAGCCACTCGATATGGAAGTTGGGGCAGGTACTTTCCATACGGCAAGTTTTTTAGGTGCAATAGGGCCGGAACATTGGCGAGCTGCTTATGTGCAGCCCAGCAGGCGACCAACAGACGGTCGTTATGGTGAAAATCCTAATCGAGTTCAGAGACATCATCAATTTCAGGTAGTCCTGAAACCTTCACCACTGAATATCCAAGATTTGTATCTCGCTTCATTGGAAAAAATAGGTGTCGATACCTTAAGTGATGATATTCGTTTTGTTGAAGATAATTGGGAATCTCCTACTTTAGGTGCTTGGGGATTAGGTTGGGAAGTTTGGTTAAATGGTATGGAAGTGACGCAGTTTACTTACTTTCAACAAGTGGGGGGATTAGAGTGTCAGCCCGTTACTGGCGAAATTACTTATGGTTTAGAGCGATTAGCGATGGCATTACAACAAGTGGATAACCTATATGATTTGATTTGGGCAGCAGGACCACAAGGTACGGTCAGTTACGGCGATGTTTATCGTCAGACTGAAGTGGAAATGTCTACTTATAATTTTGAGGTAGCTGATATCAATCATTTATTTGAACATTTTCGATTTTATGAAAAAGAAAGCCAACGATTAATTGATTTAAAATTGCCATTGCCTGCTTATGAAATGCTACTCAAAGCCTCTCATACATTTAATTTACTAGATGCACGAGGCGCGCTTGCGGTAACGGAGCGACAGCATCATATATTGAAGATTCGTCGTTTGGCTAAAGCTGTTGCAGAAAGTTATTATCAAAGGCGTGAAGCATTAGGATTTCCTTTGCTCCCAGGAAAAAACACATGAATCAATACGATGATTTTTTGATTGAAATTTTGACGGAAGAATTGCCGCCTAAAGCTTTATTGAAACTAGCAAAAGCCTTATGTCAGCAGATAACTGAACGATTATGTCAGCTACATTTGACATTTCACGAGGCTAAATTTTTTGCAACGCCACGTCGTTTGGCTGTTTTGATTTCAAGATTGTCTGCTGCACAACCAGATCAGCTCATCGAACGGAAAGGTCCAGCAAAAAATACTGCCTTTGATCAACAAGGAAATCCATCGCCTGCATTGATTGGCTTTGCCCGTTCATGTGGTGTGAAACCGACTGATTTAATTACTATTACGAATCATCAAGGTGAATGGATGGGTTTTCAGCAAAAATTACCTGGTAAAAATGTAATAAAATTAATTCCTGATGTCATTGTGCAAGCGCTTGCTGCTTTGCCTATCCCTAAGCGCATGCGATGGGGTGAAAGCGAGATGCAATTTATTCGACCAGTGCATCATGTGGTCATGTTGTACGGAGAGGAAATTGTTGATGCAACAATTTTAGGTTGTCAAACGACTCGCGTTACGTACGGCCATCGCTTTTTGGCGCCAGAAGCAATTACGCTCTCGCATGCTGCTCTTTATTCTTCATTACTCGAAACGCAAGGATATGTGATTGCGGATTTCGCTAAACGGCGTGATCTCATCTATCAACAATCTGAAAAATGTATTCTCGATAAATTACAAAATAGAGGACATTTATATATCACTGATGATGAATTGTTGGATGAAGTAACCGGACTGGTGGAGTGGCCGGTGGCATTGTGCGGACAATTTGATGATTCTTTTTTAACGTTGCCAACAGAAGTTTTGATTTCTGCGATGCAAGATCATCAACGATATTTTCCTATCATGGATAATAATGACAAATTATTACCATATTTTATAACGATTAGTAATATTCAATCTTCTCACTCTGCCAATGTGATTCATGGTAACGAGAGAGTATTGCGTGCACGTTTAGCAGACGCAGCATTTTTTTACGAAACAGATAAAAAAGAAAGTTTAGAAAAGCGAGTGGAACATTTGCGGGGTATTATTTTTCAAGCAAAATTGGGTACTCTTTATGAAAAGAGCGAGCGTATTAGCAAAATTGCAGCTTATATCGCAACAAAAATAGCAGCCAATATTGATGAAGCAACTCGAGCAGGTTGGTTATCAAAAGCAGACTTAACTACGCATATGGTGAATGAGTTTCCAGAATTACAAGGAATAATGGGTTATTATTATGCTCTACATGATAAAGAATCTAATCATGTTGCGATGGCATTAAAAGAACAATATTTGCCGCGTTTTGCCGGCGATAATTTGCCGCAGCATCCGATTGGTGAAGTGCTTGCGCTGGCTGATCGTGTGGATACTTTGATTGGAACTTTCGGCATTAATCAACTTCCGACGGGAGATAAAGATCCATATGGATTACGTCGAATGGCATTGGGTATATTGCGTATTTTAATTGAAAATAACATTGCACTTGATTTACAAGAGATATTTGAATATGTTGTTTCTTGTTACGCTGCACCATTTGAAAATACTTCATGTGTGCCACAAGCCTTATTTTTTTTGCAAGAACGCATGCGTTCTTGGTATCAGGAACAAGGCGTGACGCCTGATGTATTTGCTGCTGTTGTAGCTTTGGGAATAACCAAACCATTGGATGTGCATTTGCGTATTAAAGCAGTGCAGGCATTCAAAAAATTAAGTGAAGCAGATGCGCTTAGTATTGCAAATAAACGGGTGAGTAATATTTTAAGTAAATATACTGATACCATTGCAGCAAAAGATATCAATCCGATATTTTTTGAAAGTCCAGCAGAGCATGAATTGGCAAATCAATTAGAATTAAAAAGCCAAGCGGTAGCAGGTTTGTGCAAATCGGCAAAATACGATGAAGTTTTATTGCAGCTTGCTGAATTACGTCAACCAGTAGACGATTTTTTTGATAAAGTGATGGTGATGACAGAGGATAGGCAACGGCGTGAAAATCGAATATTGTTGTTAAGCAAGCTACGAGCTATATTTTTGCAAGTAGCAGATATCGCTTTATTGCAATAGCGTCATGAGATAAAGTTTTATTCTTGGAGAATAACATGTCAAACACCAAATTATTCATTGCTATTAGCAGAGTGATTCCGCTTTTTCTTATGACCTCAGTAGTAGTTGGCATGTCAGCACCATATGGATGGTATGCCGAGGGTAATCTTGGGTCAACGCGATTGATTAATGAGGATTATCCAGCTAATTCTTCTAATTCTTCCTCGGGCTTAGGAGGTAATATTAATGTTGGCTATAAATTTATGCCGTATGTTGGCGTGGAGTTAGGCTATACGCGCTATGCAAATACGACTATCGATGATCAAAACAGTACGGAAGCTGGATCCGACAAACACTATTCATATGATTTAGCAGGAAAAGGAATCATTCCGATTGGCACGGGTAATTTTGAATTATTTGGTAAATTTGGTATACAACGTATTTATTCATCGATCAGTATTTCAAATACCACAGCCGCCAATAATATTGGTTTAGGCTCTGGCCAACACAGTACGACGGGATACTACTTAGGCGTCGGGGGTGAATATTATTTCTCGCCTGAATTTGCGGCTGTTGCTCAGTGGGCGCGAGCAAATGGCAATTCATCGACGGGCACGTTAGATCTATATTCTGTGGGTGTGTCATATATTTTTTAAAATAAAATATTTTTTATCCATTGACCAATATCATTCATTTCTTCTGCGCATACTGAATGTTGCATAGCATAATGATGCCATTCGACAGTATAGCCAGCTTGCCGCAGTAACGTTTCTGCAGCTTTTCCAGCAGCGTAAGGCACAACAGAATCTTGCGTGCCATGAGCGATGAAGATAGGAATCTTACGATTTGACTCATTCGCTTGATCGAATGTTTTTTCCATCAGAGGCAAATAACCCGATAAAGCAATGATGCCAGCGAGTGTTTGCTGATAGTGAAGACCGGCTGTGAGAGCTATCGCGGCGCCTTGAGAAAATCCGGCCAGCAGGATGTTGGAGGAAGATATTCCGCGTGCTATTTCTGCTTCAATTAACTCATTGATAGAAGTAAGCGATTGCACAATGCCACTTTCATCGACACGATGATTGTTTGTTAATGAGTAGATGTCATACCAGGCGCGCATTTCGTAACCATTGTTTAGAGTAACGGGCATGATTGGTGCATGAGGAAAGATGAATCGAATGCCATTGTTTGCCGGTAGATTCAACTCAGATACAATGGGTACAAAATCATTGCCATCTGCTCCCAAACCATGTAGCCAAATGATGGTATGTTTTGCAGGTACTGGGGGCTCGATTTCAACAAAATGCAACCTAGATGTAATTGCCGTCATATGAGTATGTTCCGCTTGCTTAGTTCGCTAAAAAAATAACATAATAGACGACATATTTATAGATAGGATTGATATTAAGTGCCACAGTCATGAAAGGGGCGTAACTAATGCGAGTATGGCCTAAGCGTAAACTATCATTACATTAGGAATGCCCGCGTTAACTAAATAAAAGGGAAGGGAATGTTATGATACGACGATTTGGATCAATGATCGGTGTGACTTTACTTGAAATTCTCTTGGTACTCGCAATCGCGGCAATGATAATTGTCATGTCGGTTCGATATTATCAAGGAGCAACCTCTAGCCAACAAGTGAATGCCTTTTTGCAACAAGTACAAGGTATAGCAGCAGCGGCAGATAATTTGGCCATTGCAACGGGGACTTATTCCACAGTCAGTAAATCGGCTGTTCAAGCCTTTTTAGGTGGATCTACCGCCCTTTTCGGCTTACCGTGGGGAGGAACACTAGGGGTAACAGCAGCAGTTAGCGGCTATACGCTAACTATTACTGCCCCATCCACAGCCATTTGTACGCAGATCAAGAGTCGATTATTACAAAATACAAATTACACAATTAATAATACGTGTTCAACAATCACCTATTCTAATGTCGCTGGGGGTACAGCCGCTAGTACCTCATAGAAGACGAAAATTTATCAACAAAGAGATTGTCGTATGTTATTAAAAAATACTGCTACTTCCTATGGCAGCGTCGCTAAATTTTTCCATTGGCTGATTGTTATTCTGCTGTTGTGTATGCTGGTGTTTGGATATTTTCTCGATGATATACCCAAAGCATACCAAGGGATGGCGTACAACATTCATAAATTAACAGGCCTTACTATCCTGTCATTAATGATTTTGCGTGCCTTGTGGGCGTTGATAAATCCTAAACCTGAGTTGCCGGCGACGGATCCTGCTTGGCAGCACTCAGGTGCCAGAATAGTGCATTTGTTGTTGTATGTCGTGGTGATAGCAATGCCACTGGCTGGTTGGATTGGTTCGTCTGCTGCCAATAAACCGCCGCACATTGGCGACTTCAATCTACTGTTGCCAGTCGCTCAAGATAAAGCATTAACCGAAGCATCTTTTGATATGCATAATCAATTAGCGATTATTATTATTGTTTTAATTAGTTTACATATTCTTGCTGCTTTGTATCATCATTTTATCCAAAAAGATAATATCCTACGACGTATGCTACCTGGTCGTGGTTAAATGCAGCCATTCGCACCGTAACACCTGGCCGGTTTCATTTAATTGTAAAAATAATTGATTAGAATTGTTTTTGTTGTCAATTTGGCTCACGACAGTTTGTTCGACGTGTATATATAATTGTTTGAGTGGTTGTTCAATATCAATAAGAGCTTGCTTCATCACTTCACTAGCTAAATATCGTATGACTTCTGGTGCATAACCTAATTCAATGCCATAGAGCGCATTCAATTGTTTGCCTAACAATTTTAAACGTACTCGGATGATATTTTCCACGGCAGATTTATTGAGAGGCAGAAAAGGAATAATGTGAACGAGTTGGTGCAAAGCAGGCAATTGAGTCTTTAACTCGGGCAATACGGCGTCAATTATTTCTTGTGGTGAATACGGAGATAAGTCAGTGATTGAAGATGAACTGTTACCCGAAACCAGCTGCATTAAATCGAGAGTATGAGGATCATTATTTTGTTCGAGTTTGCTGACACATTCTGCTAAACAAGAAGCGCCAATAGTGGTAGCAAAGATCAAGCTTGCGTGCTGAAAGCAATGTAAGTTTCCTTGTGCATCTCGAGCATATCCTGTGTTTAAAATTTCAACCAATTGTTCCATGATAGATAGAGGTGATTTTTCAATCGTCGCAAAATAAATGACGGCATAAGGCGTTTCTTTCATAATCGCTTGTAAAGTGAAGAGTTGCTTGCTTGTATGGCTGCAAAATTTCATTTCCCAAATCGAATGTATAGAAGATTGCCAGGGATTAGCGTAAAACAACATACTTGATTGTTTAAATAAATATTCCGTTAAAGCGAGAGCAGTTGCTTTTTTTCCTACCTCTTTTGGTCCAGTAAATAAAAGGCTGCAAAATGGACCAAAGTATTCACGCAAGTGAGCATGAGATTGTTGCAAGGCTTGACCAAGTAGAGTAAGCGCGTTTTCTTGGCTGAAAATCTTTTGTTGGGTAGCCTGAATAAATTCATGATAATTAAATTTATGTAGTTGTAAATGTGATACAGGAATACGAGTCCATTCGGATAATACTTGCAATAGCGTGACGTGCGTTAGCATGGGTTTAAGGGAAGTGGGTTGGTTCACTGAAGTAATTATTCCAGCACGTCCGGCACAGCTATCCAATAATAATAATGTTTTTTCTAAAGATGAATCAGTGCTAAGAAAACGTTTAGCAAGCAAATAAGCGGCTGATAATAATTCGTCTGGGATCAGAACATGATGAAAACTTTCCAATTCATTACATTGATGTTTCAGTATAGTATGAATATTGGATTCGGAAAGTGCATGAATCGATAGAACATTAAAGTCTTGTGCAAACTGTCCTATGTTCACTTGCTCGTCAGCTAATAGTAATAAGCGACATTTTGGATGAGCGATTAAAGATGTCATTTGCTTGCGAAGAAGCAGTTCATGATTTGGCAAAGCGATAATTAAATATTTTTCACTCGCATCTAGTAAACCTTTGAGCGATTGTAAGGCATCATCAAAATAATATTCGCGATCTCCAATATCCAAATAAATACAATCAGCATTTTGTAAATAAAAAGGAATATTCGCTGCAGATAAAAAAAGAACGAATGCTTCAGTGAATGCTATATACAGTTGTCGTGGCATCGGTAGATAAAGCAGGGCATGATGACAATTTTTTCGACAAAAAGTATCTAGAATCAGATTAAATTGTTCATGATCCTTGAAGGGGATAGTTGCATTTTTTTTTATCGTTGAGGCGGAGATTAATTTTCCTGGCGTAGCAAGAATATTTGTTTTATCACTTAACATAGATCAATCCTATTAACGTAAGAAACATTTTAATGAAAACACAATATTTCTTCCAGGAGCCGGATAAAAGCAACGCTCTGTAGATTCATAACGTACTTCATTTTTCAGTTATACGGTAATTTAAGCCAGCGCTCAAGTTACTTTCATTGTTTGATATCAGCGCCGCACGTTTTTTGAATGCCATCCTTGTGGCGAATAATAAGCAGAATTTTCTCGCATTCCTAAATTAAAAATCTGGCGCTGTATAAATGCTATTTGATTCTCGCTAGAATACAATGTTATTGTTTGAATCTAGCATTTAGAGAACAAATATGAATTCTGCACTCACAACTTGGCGACAGCGCATTTTGCTTACTCTGTTATTTACGTTGATTGCTATGATGTTATTATCTCCGCTTTCTTCTAATACAAGTATCCCTAACCTATGGGATATTTGGAATCATATTGCCACTATTGCGCATGCAAAATTAGCAATAGCCGAAGGTCAGTTTCCATTACGCGTTGCCCCAACAGAATTCTATGGTTGGCGCTATCCTCAATTTCAATTCTATTCACCCACTAGCTATACCATAGGAGGATTCATCTACCAATGGCTGACACCAAGCAATCCTTTCCTTGCTTATAAAATTACTTTAGGTATGGCTTTGGTATTCGGAGGGCTTTTTTTCTATCGCCTTGCTTTTTGGTTAGTACAATCTAAACCAGCAGCGTTATTGAGTTCCATTGTTTATTTAACATCGCCGTATTATATAATTGTTATCAATCACGTTGGCGGGTTTAATGAAGCGATTGCTTTGGGTATTCTTCCAGCTACTATCTATTACTCTATTCAACGCTATTACTATCCAAAAAATAACATCATTTTATTACAAACAGCGTTGACATGGTATTTACTAGCGACGATTCATTTGATTACATTTTTGTACACGTCCATTGTGTTAGCATTATTATTATTAGCGATCACTTTAAAAAATCGGCATCATTGGTTGAATTTACTAAATGTTGGTATTGGATATGCATTTGGTAGCATGTTAGCCATGTGGTATTTAGGCCCAATTTTTTTGCTGGGTAAGTATTTTGCTATTACACGAAGTGTATCGGTAGATTTTTATGCACCTTCCCTGGCTAATCTATTTTCGCCCACGGTGAATATTTCTGGCGGAGTCATGCATGGAGCGGGTTATATCAATGTGATTAGTCAAATTCACCCTAATTTAGGCATACCTATTCTTTTTGCATTCGGTATGAGTGTCTATGGTCTATTTCAACGATTCTTAAGTAGAACAAGTCGTTCTGGTTATTGGTTTCCCTATTTACTAGGAATGTTTTTCCTTGCGTTTTTAATGGTTTGGTCGCCGATAAATATTTGGCATAGACTACCGAAATTTCTTTCTATGTTTCAATATACTTGGCGGTTGCTTAGCCAAGTGATTTGGGTAGGTGCTTTGCTATTTGCTTGTGTCCTTATTTGGATGTTTAAAAAAGAAATTAATCTCAGGCAAACAGTGTTAGGTATGATATTTATCATGGTATGCTCTAGTGCTTGGTTGCCGATTACTGAACGATCGTTTATCGATATCAATCATTTTTTAAAAAAACCTGAATTAATCACCAATCCAGATTCTTATGTCCTTGATGCAAGAAAAAATAAAAACTTGATACAAGGAATGGATAGGATGACATTAGATGCCTTTATTACAAAGACAGCCGCTAGATCATTAAATCTTGAGTCGTCCTATTCAATTTCTAAAGATTTAATCAATTCATTACCAGGATTGTATATTGCTATAGAAGGGCATATACCCAAGGATATTGCATTTCACAACAAACAACTGATTGTGCTTGCTAATCAAATCACTTTAAATAAATTTGTATTAAAACCAGGTGCATATCATTGGAACATTGCTTTAAATAAGATGCGGGAATTATTGAAAAATAAATCTTCTATTCAACTGAAATTTAAAATAATAAATGCTAAGAACAATCATATTTCACCCAAAGTCACTATTCCAGTGGAATCAGTGAACCTAACTGGTTTTATGAAGCCATCTGAATTTTTGTCAGTGAATCAGATAGAGAAGTCTTGCAAACAGCAACAGGCAGACACCATTTGTAACATTTATGTGCCAAAAAATATTCAGTTATTAGAATTGCCGATATTATATTATCCAGACATGTTACGTATTACCTTAAATGGAAAAGTCATACCCTACCAAAATCTGTTCTATCAGAAATATCTTCTGACCAGCATTACTCCACTACCCAATCAAATGAATGAAATAAAGGTTCAATTTACGGGTATGTTGTGGGCCAATACATTTAGTTCGCTTGCTTGGGGAATGTGGGGGTTGTTTTTGTTATTTATTGTATTAAAAAAATTGCAAACGAAAATAGTGCTGACATTTACTCAAGTGGGTGTTGAAATTATCCCGCAGGCGAACGTTTACTCAAAATAATATCAGTTTGATTAACACTTCTATCCCATACTAAGTGAATCGCATTGGATTTTTCTGGTTCCTTCCAGAAAATGGGAAGATGCGGATAGATGGGTGTTAGCCAGTGTTCTTTAATATAAATTTTATTACGAGATAATTGTGGTGATAGCATCATGATGAATGGCACCACAGAATATTGTCGCCATTGAGGCCTGCCAGTATTTACCATCGTTGGAAAATAGCTGACGATGATATCTTTGGAAGCGCTTTCTGGATGGTTCTGACGGTAGTCTGAAACGGCATTTAGTAATTGATTACTGTAGGTGCTTGCGACGGATTCAATTGGTATCCTGCGGAAATTTGAATATAGTGGAGTTAGAATATAACAAGCGATTAATACTAAAAGAGGAGAAAGATAACATAATATGTGAAACGTTCTATTTGAAACATTCGATAGCAAATAGATTATTCCAATAAACATCCAGGCGCATATAAACAGCCAATGTCTAGAATAAATTCCAAGTAGATTCCACCAATTAAAAGGTAGAAATAAATCGATAGTAATGGCGAGAATTAATTCTAATATAATTAACGTTAACAATATATTTTTCTGGGGACGCTTATTAAGAAAAGAAATGATTAATGTAAAGGCTACAATAAAGGGCGCAAAGGTTAATAGTTGAGTGACTTGTTGTATACCAAACAGGCCAAGCTCACTCGCAGGAACCAATCCATTCATCGAATAAGGGCCACCGCTTAACCACCAATAAGCTCGGCTATAAAGCAATATTTTTAGAAAATACAGGTTTTTCATGGCTATAAGTGGTGCAAATATATCGTCAACGAAGCCACTGATCACTTGATGCCATGCTAATAAAAAAAGTGGAATAATCAAGACGGTTAACACAGCTAACAATGTCAATAATTTTAATCTAGCTTTTTTAATTTTAATAAGACGCAATAGAGGGATTGACCATGCAATTGCTAAATACAAAAAACCACCAATATGACTGAAAATAGCTAACAGCGTATAAGCTAAAAAAATGATTGTAGTTTGTAATTTAACGCGTCCTGCTAGAATCAATTCCGATTCAAGGCACCATAAGGAAACAGCTGATATAGTAGCTGAAAATACGGCTAAGGTATAAGCGATCAAACCCCAGATAAAATGAGTGGTATGTAAAAATAAAAATACTGGGCCAAGGATAATTCCGATGGTACATAGAGCGCGTAAAAAAGACATGCCTAATAATAAGCAAAAACTATAACACATGGAAATAATTAAAAAAATAACCGTCAGGTAGCTAGCTAATGCAATTTCTAAGAAAGCGGCACCAAATATCAATGTCCAAAATCGAATAATTGAATCAAGTAATCGATACGTTAATGCGGATTGATAGTGATAATATTTGAGAGGTTGATCTGCCATCATTCCCATGACAACATGTGGCGAAAAATCAACTAAAGGCGGAATAGAATAATAGCAGATAAATGCGATTAAAATGGCAATAGCAATGAGTGGATTGATTGCTATAAATATTGAATGATGCCAATTCGTTTTACTCACAAACAAACTCCAAAAATTCATTTGAGATTATTATTTTCCATTTCTGGCTAGCTGGGGCGATGGTTTCGTATGTTGAAAGGTACAATTTTTTAGCCCAGCTGCACAATGCATGGACCCACTCACTGAGTACCATGAGTTTTTTGCTAGATGAGGACGAAAATTATTTTTTGCTAGGTAGGCTCTTGCTTCTGAACCATTCCAATCTCGATAGTAACAGCGAAGCGAATTCTGTTGGTTGTTGTTCTTATGCCATTCAGCCAGAGTAAATTGTTGAGCGTATTTTTTAAATTGTTCAAGATGTTTTGCGCTGAGTAGTTGATGACTTTCACTATCGTGCAATTGCCAAGTGTGTAACTTACCTTTTTTGATATCGCTAATACTAGGGCAAGTTTCAGCATAAATTGACTGTATATGTATTATAAAAAAAATAAAAATTGCGATAAGCTTTCGCATCACTATTTTCTCCTGTATAAAGCAAATTTATATGCATTCGTTTTTTCGATTGTCGCATAGTACTGATAATTGCGCCATGCCATTCTAAATGTTGGATCGCTAGAAAGCTCATTGATATAGTCAAAATTATAATTTTCAAGATAGGGTTTATTTTTTTGGACATCGATGAAAACAAGTGTAGGTTTGAAAATATCTAATTCATTTGCAATGTTTTTAACAAAATAAGCTTTATCATCATTTAATTGCTGAAGTTGATGAGAGTTATTTGTTTGAGAATATTGTTTAATTATGCCTGCCAACCAAGCAAAGCTAGGATATTGGGAAATAGGTTGCGAAGTTGTGTCATCAATAATTGGAAATTCATTCACCATCGTGGTTGATAAGAAGTAGACAGATTGTTGAGGGGCAAGTATACGCATAGCATTGATTAGCGGCTTCATGGTGTCTTTGTATGCCATAAATCCATTAATCAGCAAATAGGTATGATAAGTTGGTAATGCTGATATGAAAAAAACTAAATAACTGGTAACGATGAGATGATCGCTTTTGGTATTGCTTCTCAGTATGCATAAAGTCAGTAACATGGAAAATGTTAACAGCGTCATCGAAAATTGATGAGCATTCCAAGTATCAAATTTCAAAAATGTTGCAACTAAGAAGCTTATAGCAATCATTAGTAAAGTAAGGCTAGATAACCACCAAGCATTTTTATTTGGGTAAGCTAGACGAAGAATGGCCAAGCAAAAAACAGTTAAAAAACTAAAAAAAGTGCTAGGTGAGAATATAATAATAGTCCAAATAGTTGGATAATAGGATGCAAAAAAAATAATTAATAATAAAATTAAGCCAATTTTTTCCATTAAATAATGAGAGGTTTTAAAAGGATGTAATAATAAATCGAATAACAAAATAGTCAGGATAATTGCTAGTGAAAAAGCAGGAAATAAATGATATTCCCATGGCGATCGTTGCAAAATATAAATCAATAGAAAGCTAATAAATGATACAATTAAAACACTGGTTAAAATGTTAATTTCTTTTATTTGTTTAATCATGGGATATTGAATGAAATATAATAATAAAATGAGCCCACAAAAAAACATGGGGAAATTAAATAAAATTTGTGTCCAAGGGAAATGGTAACTGTGGTAATGATATCTGGCAATTAAAGGTAGAATAATAGTAATATAATCTCGATGAAATAAAAAAATAATGACTATATAAGTAATCAATACTAGGAATACTGTTATTGTTTCTGCGCGCAACCAGGCTAAATAATTTTTTTTGCGATAGATATAGTAAGCTTCAAGAAAAACTAGTGTAATAGGAAAGAACGGCTTGATCGCCAAGCCGATACTAGCAAATAACCCTATTAAAATAGTATGTTTAGCTGAGTTGTTTGATAATAATCGACTATACACCAACAACACATAGGGCATGATTAAAATAAAAAATAGATGTTCGCGCTGGCCAAAATCAGTCGGTAATGGCAGAGCAAGGAATGTAGCAGCGAGTGTCAGTAAAAATAAATTGGATTGAGCACGATCATTGTGTTTATTTGACCATAATAAATAACCGCACAGACAAAGCGATAAACTAGCTAGCACAAAAATAAATAGTCGAAAAGCTAAAGTAATTGGAATAGAAAAAAATTTTGAAAGCATCACCGGGAGAGAATAAAGATATAAAAACATAGGAGGTGATGGTTCAAAAAATTCTTTAGCATAATGACCGCCAGCAAGTAATCGCTTGGCTTCTTGCAATCCCCAGCTGACATCCCAATTAAAAAGTAGTGTCGATTGGATCATCCATGCAGATAGATAAATAATAATCAGCGGAATAACAAGGTAACTAGCTTTTTGCAGCATCGCGTAATTGTTCGGCTTTATCAGTTTTTTCCCAACTTAAATCCAAATCATCGCGACCAAAATGACCGTACGTTGCTGTGGGAAGATAAATAGGTTGTAAAAGATTAAGCATTTTAATAATACTATGAGGACGTAAGTCAAAGTGGTTCAATATCAGTTGGATTAATTTATGATTAGAAATTTTGCCCGTACCGAAAGTATCAATATAAATAGAAGTAGGTTCAGCTAGCCCTATTGCATAAGAGAGTTGAATTTCACAGCGATCGGCCAGTCCTGCAGCAACAATATTTTTTGCAACATAGCGAGCAGCATAGGCAGCCGATCGATCCACTTTAGAGGGATCTTTACCTGAAAAACAACCACCGCCGTGATGAGCCATGCCACCATAAGTATCAACAATAATTTTTCGACCGGTTAAACCACAATCGCCTTGTGGACCACCAATAACAAATCGACCAGTAGGATTGACCAAAAATTTAGTTTGCTTTAACCATTTTTCTGGGAAAGTGGGTTTAATAATTTCTTCAATGACCGCTTCAACTAGATTTGCGTAAGGAATATCAGGATCATGTTGTGTTGATAACACCACACTGGTGACAGCCACAGGTTGATGATTGACGTATTGAACAGTGACTTGTGATTTTGCATCGGGTCGCAGCCAAGGCAATATACCTTCTTTGCGTAACTGTGCTTGACGTTTCATTAACTGATGCGCATAAACAATCGGTGCAGGCATCAATACGTCGGTTTCATTACTGGCATAGCCAAACATTAATCCTTGGTCACCAGCACCTTGATCTTCTTGTGATTTTTTTTCAATGCCAACGGCAATATCTGGAGATTGCTTACCAATTGCGGTGATAACAGCACATGATTCTGCATCAAAGCCGATTTCAGAGCTGATATAGCCAATATCATGAATGACTTTGCGAGCAATTTGCTCAACGTCTGCCCAAGCTTGAGTGGTAATTTCTCCACCGACAAATACCATGCCGGTTTTAACCAAGGTTTCACAAGCGACGCGCGCAGTTTTATCACTTTTTAAAATAGCATCAAGAATCGCATCAGAGATTTGATCAGCGATTTTATCAGGATGGCCTTCAGAGACCGATTCAGATGTAAATACAAATTCATTTTGCTGCATGATTGCTGTTGGTTGCCGAAATTATGTACTATAGCACATTGTCAGTATCGTAGGAAAGTGCATGCATCTAACTTATCCATTTCATCGCCTAGTCCGTATGCTGGTTTGTCTTACTATTTTGTTTATCCTGGCGCAACTAGTTTTTTTTACCATTCATTACCATGTTTCCGAACTAATTGATTCGCTAATTAATAGTTCGCTCTCGCATGTCATATTTTCACCAGTTATTTTCTTGCCTATTCTGCAATATATTGCCATTCAAATTCTGGCTTATTGTCTATTAATTTGTTGGGTAGTTTTTATTGCAGGTTCATTAAGCCAGTTATTTCGATTGCCGACCAATGCAATTTATTGGCTGGGAATAAATTATTGGATTTTGAACATCATTATCATGTTTGTATTGAATAGCCATTATTTTCCCGGATCTTTTTTTGCCCAACCATTTCATCAGGATGTTTGGCTAAGTAAATTCGAAAACTTTATTTTACTATTAACCTTGAGTATTTTACTCATCACCACTTTATTAGCATATGTAAATTATTTTTGGTTTAAACGCTTCCCTATTTTGGGAGGAATTTTTTTGGTTTTTGGATTAGTGATGTTAACAATGGCATTGCCTAATCAAGATTTGCCGATTGAGCCACATAAAAATTATCATCAACCTAACATTATTATTATTGGACTTGACTCTGTACGACCCGATTTCGTCCGTTATTTTAAAAACAATAATATGCATACACCAACTATCGATAACTTTTTACAATCAGCTATTACCTTTACTCAAGCTTATACACCATTAGCGAGAACTTTTCCCGCATGGATTAGTCTATTAAGTGCTAAACATCCTGTACATTCGGGTGCGCGTAACAATTTAATCGCTAGTAGTGAACTTACTAAAGAAGATAATCTTGCTAAACGTTTGCAGCAATCAGGTTATGAGACGATGTACGCAACAGATGAAAAACGTTTTAGTAATATCACGAATGAATATGGTTTTGATCATATTATCGGGCCAAGAATGGGAGTGAATGATTTTTTATTAGGAGGATTAACGGATTTTCCAATGAGCAATTTATTGCTTAAGTTACCAATAGCAAGATTTCTATTTCCCTATCAATTTGGTAATCGCGCTGCCAGTATCACATATGATCCCAATGATTTTTTGCAACTTGTATATGTTGCCTTGGCACAACGAGCAGACAAACCATTGTTTTTAGCAATACATTTATGTTTGAGTCACTGGCCATTTACTTGGGCGCGCGATGGACAAGAAGAAAATTTTACTTTACCACAACGTTATCGCAGTAGCGTTGAAGCGGTTGATTATCAATTGAGTAAGTTGCTGCAAATTTTAAAAGAGCAAAAATTGCTTGAACATAGTCTTGTCATTTTGCTTTCCGATCATGGGACCACCTTAGGGTTAGTTGGCGATCGCACGATCAGTAAAAATAAATATGTTGGCGATCAGCTTAATTTAAAAAAAATTGCTTTAGCTAAATTGAGCTCGGCATCTCAATATAGTTTGGATTTTAAACATGATTATACGATAGCAGCCTCTTACGGACAGGCAACCGATGTGCTTAGCCTTAAGCAATATCATATCTTGTTGGGAATGAAAGGATTTGGCATTCCGCTTACGCCAAGGTTAGTTAATAATTTTGTTTCATCTATGGATATAGCACCGACAATTTTAGATTATCTAAAGGTATCACCACTCAAGCAGATCGATGGCATCTCACTAGCTACCACTTTTTCTATTTCAAATCAAATAAGATTACCTGAGCGATCATTTTTTTTTGAAACTGGCGATAAATTATCTGAAATTGAAATAAATGACATTCATATTGAAAAGGTTTTACAAAAACAAATAGGTATTTATCGCGTTCATTCGCAAAATGGTTTGTTATTTATTAATCCAGCGGATGAAAAATATATTCTACAAGCTAAACAGTATGCTATTTTACAAGGGGAATGGTTGTTGGCTTATTATCCTGCTTCAATTGAAACAAGATTAATTGCTTCGAATTCATCAATCTTGCTGCCAAATTTAGTCGTACAAAAACCCTATTATGTATTAGTAAATTTAAAATCAGGACAATGGACGATAGGCTTGTCTAGCGTTTGGGCAAAATCAGCACCTATTGCTCAACTCACACAACAATTGCAGTCATTTTATGGCGATAAAATGAAGTTTTTGGACTAAGAGTGTTCTTATTCCCTCGCTCATTAAAATCGGTTACTATCGCTCATCCAGGCTCTAAAGAGGAAACTTATCAATGCCAGTACCTACGCGTCGAGATCGTGCTGATGCTATCCGTTTTTTAAGTATGGATGCCGTGCAGAAGGCGAATTCTGGGCATCCTGGTATGCCGATGGGAATGGCTGATATTGCCGAAGTATTATGGCAGGATTTTCTTAAACATAATCCTAACAATCCTCACTGGTTGAATCGCGATCGTTTTATTCTTTCAAATGGGCATGGCTGTATGTTGCAATATGCCTTACTTCATTTAACAGGATATGACTTATCCATCGATGATATAAAACAATTTCGACAGTTGCATTCCAACACACCTGGACATCCAGAACTAGGTGACACACCAGGAGTAGAAACGACGACAGGCCCACTTGGCCAAGGTCTTGCCAATGCAGTGGGTATGGCAATAGCAGAAAAGCATTTAGCAGCAATTTTTAATCGATCCAATTTTTCTATCATAGATCACTTTATCTATTGTTTCGTTGGTGATGGCGATCTGATGGAGGGAATATCCCATGAAGTATGTTCTTTAGCGGGTAACTTGGGATTGGGCAAACTAATTGTTTTTTATGATGATAATGGAATTTCAATTGATGGTAAGGTGGAAGGATGGTTTCAAGATAATACGCCATTACGTTTTGAAAGTTATGGTTGGCATGTTGTCCCATCGATTGATGGACATAATAGCGAGGCAGTATATCAAGCTATTATGTCAGCGCAAATGGTGACCGATAAACCATCTATTATCTGTTGTAAAACAACGATTGGTCGAGGATCTCCTAATCTTGCCGGTACAGCAACAACGCATGGCGCAGCACTAGGTGAAACTGAGATAAGTGCCGCGCGCACGCATCTTGAATGGCCGCATATACCATTTGTTATTCCTCAAGAAATCTATACATCGTGGGATGCGCGCAATAAAGGACAAGCTTTAGAAAAAACTTGGCAAACATTATTCAGCCAATACCAACAACACTACCCCGAGCTTGCGAAAGAGTTATTACGGCGTATGGCAGGACAATTACCAGAGAATTGGCAACTTGTTTCGGATAATTTATTGCAAATGATGTTTGAAAAAAAACAATCCGTGGCAACGCGTAAAGCTTCACAGTTATGTCTGAATGAGTATGCCAATCATTTACCAGAAATGATGGGTGGATCAGCAGATTTAACAGAGTCGAATTGTACGAATTGGCAGGGAATGAAAGTTTTTTCGAAAACATTTGCTGAAGGTCGTTATCTTCATTATGGTGTACGTGAATTTGGCATGTCAGGAATAATGAACGGCATGGCTTTGTATAAGGGTATTATTCCTTTCGGTGGAACATTTTTAACTTTTTCTGATTATGCGCGTAATGCTATCCGGCTTGCGGCTATCATGCGGCAGCGAGTTATTTTTGTCTATACACACGATTCTATAGGATTAGGTGAAGATGGTCCTACTCATCAACCCGTAGAACAATTACCTGGTTTACGTATGATGCCAGGGCTTTCAATTTGGCGACCTTGCGATACGGCAGAAACTGCAGTGGCTTGGCGCAAAGCGCTTGAACGACAAGGCCCGACTTGTTTGCTATTCTCACGACAAACCCTAGCGTATCAAGAACGCACGCCAGAACAGTTAAGTTTGATCCAACGAGGTGGATATATCTTGTTAGATGATGCAGAAGGTAAGCCTGATGCTATTTTTATTGCTACTGGTTCAGAAGTCGGCTTAGCAGTTGAAGCTGCCAAACAATTAAAATTACAAGAAATTGATGTACGAGTTGTTTCTATGCCATCGAGTGATGTATTTCTTATGCAAGATCAAGCCTATCGTGATAATGTTTTACCCGATACCGTGGTAGCAAAAATTGCTATCGAAGCAGCTTCTAGTAATTATTGGTATCGTTTTGTGGGTCAGTACGGAAAAGTGATTGGTTTAGATAGATTTGGTGCTTCAGCGCCAGCGAATGATGTGTACAATGATTGTGGAATAACAGTTGAACGTATTATTGATGTTGCCAAAGAAACAATTTATGCTGCTGCCACAGTAAAACATCATTTGCATTTACAATGTGCTGATGAGTAATTTAAATGGTGTCATCCGGAGGACTATTTTGAGAGCATTTTTTCTCATTAAATAGCACGAAAAATCTTGGGATGACAAACGCGAACGGCAAATAAAACAGGAGAATACATATGTCGATTCGAATTGCAATTAATGGCTATGGCCGAATCGGGCGGAATATTTTACGCGCTCATTACGAAAAAAAACTTCATAAGGATATTCAAATCGTTGCTGTTAATGATCTTGGTGATGTCGCCACTAATGTTTATCTGACGCGCCATGATACTACCCATGGTGAATTTCCTGGCGAGGTGTCAGTGGCTGGAAAAGATATGGTAGTGAATGGCGACAAAATTTGTGTTGTTGCTGAACGTGATCCAAAAAAACTTCCTTGGAAAGAATTAAATATTGATATTGTGTTTGAGTGTACAGGATTATTTACAAATAAAGAAAAAGCTTCTGCTCATTTGGAAGCGGGTGCTAAAAAAGTTATTATTTCTGCGCCAGCAACCGGAGTGGATGCAACGATTGTATATGGAGTGAATGATGAAATCCTAAAAGCGACAGACACTGTTATTTCAAATGCATCCTGCACCACCAATTGCTTAGCCAGCATTGTCAAACCATTGCATGAAACAGTAGGAATTGTCAGCGGGCTAATGAATACCGTGCATGCTTTTACCAACGATCAAAGTTTATTAGACGTTTATCATAGCGATTTACGACGCGCGCGTTCTGCTACACAATCCATTATTCCAACCAAAACAGGAGCTGCTTCCGCGGTAGGACTGGTGCTACCCGAATTGAATGGCAAGTTAGATGGTTTTGCTGTGCGTGTGCCGACTATTAATGTTTCTTTAGTGGATCTTACGTTTGAGGCTAAGCGTGATACCACGGTCGATGAAATCCATGCGATTATTCGCAAGGCGGCGAATGGTCCGATGAGAGGCGTGCTTGCATTGAATGAAGAAGAACTGGTTTCTTGTGATTTTAATCATCATTCAGCTTCAGCAATTTTTGATACCTTTGGCACAAAAGTAATTGGCAAATTGGTAAAAGTATTGGCTTGGTATGATAACGAGTGGGGTTTTTCCAATCGCATGTTAGATGTTGCTGTTGTGTTGATGGGTGTGCAATTGAAGGGGAAATCGTATGCCGTCCTCAATCGATGAGGTGATGCAGGTTATACATCGTTATGCTCCAAAAGGATTTGCTCCAAAGATTGGCATGATTTTAGGGTCTGGGCTTTCTGCTTTAGCTGAACAAATTTCAAATCCAGTTTCCATTCCTTATCAAGCTATTCCCGGATTGCAAGGTGGATCCACCGCAGGCCATGCTTCATTATTGTTAATGGGATACTTGGGCGATACTCCTATCGTTTGTTTACGTGGAAGATTGCATTTATATGAAGGCATTCCTTACGAAGCTATTCGTACATTAATCCAAATTGTAAAAAAATTAGGTTGTCAAATTTTTATTGTGACGGCAGCAGCAGGTTCAATGCGAGAAGAAACATCACCGGGCGATTTGATGATGATTACTGATCATATTAATTTTCATCCAGGAAATCCATTAGTGGGTCCGAATGATGAGAGTATTGGCCCACGGTTTGTTGCTTTGGAAGATGCATATGACAATGGATTACAAGAAGTGATGGAAGCCGCAGCTAACAAATTAAATATTAAGTTACACAAAGGTATTTATATTTGTACTTTGGGTCCTTCATTCGAAACACCTGCAGAAATTCGTGCATTTAAACAGTGGGGTGCTGACGCTGTAGGCATGTCAGTTGTTCCTGAAGTTATTCTGGCGCGACATTGCGGTATGCGAGTTGCTTGTGTTGCAGCGATTACGAATGCTGCAGCGGGACTTAGCCAGGAAAAGCTCTCGCATGAACTGACTTTGCAATTCGGTGAAATTGCTGCACGTAAATTAACAAAACTGATTCCCGAATTTATTAAGGGTGCAAACGCGCTGTATCTATAACGTTGTTATTTAGAACGTGTTAACAATAGCTAAAATGGTAATTAATATGGAATGGACACAAGCTATTCATGATCATGTTGCTAGCTTACAACCTGTATCTATTACTAAAGCATTATTACAACGACTATTTTCATTGCTTGATTTAACCAGTTTAAATGAAAGTGATAATAATGACACTATTGCTGCTTTTTTCGAAAAAGCAAATTCAGTTTATGGTCATGTTGCAGCGGTATGTATTTATCCACGTTTCGTTCGTTTAGCTGTGACACAGTTTGCAGGCTCGCCCATTAAAGTAGCTACAGTGGTTAATTTTCCTGAAGGATCCTCTTCATTAAGTGATGTACTCATTGAAATTAATCAAGCTTTAGAGGATGGCGCACAAGAAATTGATATGGTTTTTCCTTATTCGCGATATCTGGCGGGCGAACAACAATATTCACGCGATTTTATTAGCGCCTGTCGAGCAGCTTGTGGAGCAAAGGCGGTGCTTAAGGTTATATTGGAAACAGGCGCATTAGGGGATTCCGTTATCATTGCAGATGCTTGTTATGCAGCAATGATGGCAGGCGCTGATTTTGTGAAAACCTCCACTGGGAAAATTGCACAAGGCGCAACACTTGAGGCTGCTGCTGCAATGTTATTAGTCATCAAGCATGCTCGCGCTCAACTCAAGCATGAAGTGGGATTAAAAGTATCCGGCGGCATACGAGACATCCAGCAAGCTGCTCAATATATGCAATTGCTTGAGAATATGATGGGATCTGCATGGATTACCCCGCACACTTTTCGTATAGGCGCCAGTCAGTTGGTGAATGAAATTTTAGCTCAATAAATATTTTATAGCATACCTCGCAACTTATGTTTAAAATGAGATTTTTCTTGGACGGCATGCTATGTCTCATCCTCACCAACATGAAAAAACGGCTCATACAACCTTGGCTTGGGCGGTGATATTAACAGCATCATTATTCTTTTTTTATGAGTTCATTCAACTGAATCTATTTAATGCAATTGATGAGCCACTCATGCGGGATTTTGGATTAACGTCTGCCCAACTAGGCCAGCTTTCTTCTATGTATTTTTATGCAAATGCTATTTTTCTTTTTCCAGCAGGAAATATGTTAGATCGTTTTTCAACTAAAAAATTGCTGTTATTTGCTGTTGCAATTTGCACTATTGGCACATTTATTTTTGCCTTAGCAAAAGAGGTGAAGATGGCTGGATTCGGTAGATTTTTAGTGGGAAGTGGGGCTTCATTCTGTTTTTTAAGCTGTATCCGAATTGCTTCTCGCTGGTTTTCTCCACATCGCATGGCATTTGTAACGGGTATGGTCGTCGTCATGGCAATGCTGGGTGGTTTAGTTGCGCAAACGCCATTTGCATTATTAGTTGAATATGTGGATGGATGGCGTCCTGCTGTTTTAATTGACGCTTCTTTAGGAATTATTATTTATCTTGCTATTGCTTTCATTGTGCAAGATAGGCCGCCAGATGCGCAGGAAGAAGCTAAAATTGATCAGCAACATTTACAACGATTGGGTTTGTGGCGATGTATTAAATTGGCCGCGTTGAATTCGCAAAATTGGTGGGGCGGTATCTATACGTCATTGATGAATTTACCTGTTTTTTTATTAGGAGCGCTTTGGGGCATGCACTACCTGGTGACAGTTCGTCATATCACGCTGGTGCAAGCTTCTTATGCAACCACGATGTTTTTTATTGGAGTGATTATCGGTTCACCATTGTTTGGTTGGTTTTCAGATAAGATTGGACGCCGTGTTTTACCGATGATAGTAGGAGCAATTTTATCACTCTTAATTATGTTCATATTAATGTACATGCCGGATTTATCGCTACAATCAATTGTGATTCTATTTTTATTAATTGGATTAGTCACTAGTTCACAAGTATTGTCTTATCCTACTATTGCGGAACTGAATCCTATTTATTTAACTAGTACAGCGGTGAGTATTGCTTCCATTTGCATTATGATCAGTGGATTTATTTTCCAACCTTTTTTTGGCTGGATCATGGAACAAAGCAAAGCTCATACTGTTATTAACGGTATGACAATTTATACCTCACGAGATTTTGATTTAGCGATGATGATTATGCCTGTTGCATTTATCGTCGCGCTTATTGTCACACTTTTTATTCGCGAAACATATTGTCGTTCTCGTGCGTAAAATGATTCTTGTCAAAGAGAGAAAATGCATGCCCCGTGCTTTTATTATCATGCTTGATTCTTTTGGATTAGGCGCCACTCCAGATGCAAATAAATATGGTGATGCAGGCGCTAATACGTTGCTGCATATTGCAGAGTATTGTCAACAAGGCAAGGCAGATCAAATCAATATACGTTCTGGTCCTTTATCTCTTCCAAACCTTACTCGTTTGGGATTAAATGCTGCCGCGAAGCTTGCGAAGCAAAATAATATTTCTATTCCTGGTCTTGATACTCCAGTAGCTATACAAGCTGCTTATGGTTGTGCAAAAGAAATGAGTTTAGGGAAAGATACACAAAGTGGCCATTGGGAAATGGCTGGAGTACCAGTTTTATTTGAATGGGGTTATTTTTCTCCAAAGTATCCAAGTTTTCCTCAGGAATTAGTAGATAATTTAATTTTACGTGGGCAATTACCTGGCGTATTAGGTAATAAGCATGCTTCTGGCACAGTGATTATTAATGAATTGGGCGAGGAGCATCAAAAAACTAACAAGCCTATCGTTTATACCTCTGCGGATAGTGTATTTCAAATTGCTGCACATGAAGAAACCTTTGGTTTGCAACGTCTTTATGATGTTTGCGGAATTGCTCGCGAATTAGTAGATCAATATAATATTGGTCGAGTGATTGCACGGCCATTCTTAGGAGCATCTGGACAATATTATCGAACAGGCAATCGGCATGATTATGCCACTCCTCCGCCAGCCCCGACTTTATTAGATGTTTTGGTGCAACATGGAGGTGAGGTGATGGCAATTGGTAAGGTCGCGGATATCTACGCTAATCATGGAATTACGAAAACGATAAAAGCAAATGGCAATCAGGCTTTGTTTGCTGCTTTTCTTGAAGAAGCAAAACAAGCACCGGATCGTAGCATAACATTTGTAAATTTAGTTGATTTTGATATGGTGTACGGCCACAGACGGGATGTCATTGGTTATGCGAAAGCGCTAGAAGATTTTGATACCTGGCTTCCAGCACTGGAGAAAATCTTAAAAGCTGGTGATATGGTCATCATGACGGCTGATCATGGCTGCGATCCTAGTTGGCCGGGTTCGGATCATACTCGCGAATTCGTTCCAGTGCTTGCATTTGGACCAAGTATTCAGCCTGGGTCGATAGGGATACGTGAAACATTTGCCGATATAGGCCAAAGTATCGCTAAGCATCTTGCTTTGCCAGCTCTGAAATATGGTACGGCGTTTGTATGATGGCGCTACAACAATCTGTCATTATTGCGTACTAAACTTAAAAATTCAGCACGCGAACGCGAATCATCTCTTAATAATCCCAACATGACAGAAGTGCTCATAATAGAATTTTGTTTTTCTACGCCGCGCATCATCATACATAGATGTTGTGCCTCAATAATAATTCCCACGCCTTTTGCTTGGGTGACTTGCAAAACAGTTTGGGCAATTTCTTTTGTCAGATTTTCTTGAACTTGTAAACGCCTTGCATGCATATCAACAATGCGAGCTATTTTGGATAATCCAATAATTTTGCCATTTGGCACGTATGCTACATGACATTTTCCAATAAATGGCAGTAAATGATGTTCGCATAATGAGTAAAGCTCAATATTTTTAACTAACACCATTTCATCGTTGTCTGATTGGAATAACGCTCCATTGACAATTTTATCGATGGATTGATGATAACCTTGAGTTAAAAATTCTAAAGCTTTAGCAGCTCGTTTAGGAGTGTCTTTTAATCCTTCTCGCTCAGGATCTTCTCCCAGTGCTTGAATAATTTGTTTGAAATACTTTTCCATCGCGCTTTCACCTCAACCTGGAGGCCATGATAGCCTTCTACCACCTAATAAATGTAAATGAACATGAAATACGCTTTGACCTGCACCTGCATTGCAATTAAACACTAAACGATAACCTTCGTCGGCGATGCCGAGTTGTTTGGCTAACATGACGCCTATTTTTATAGCGTGGCCAATCAAATCACTATCTTCATCGTGTAGATCATTCAATGTAGCAATATGTTTTTGTGGAATAATTATTTTATGATGGGGTGCTTGAGGGTTAATATCATCAAAAGCCACGATTTCATCATCCCGATACATAATTTTAGCCGGTATTTCTCCACTCGCAATTTTACAAAATAAACAATCTTTCATTGCAATTCCTTTAGGATAAAAGAGTTTGAACGCCATAGTGTAAAAGATTGCGCAATGACTTGCAAAATTGTTAATGGAAAGTACACTAAGCGCATTATTTAAAAAAACGTAATAAACTAACTAATTGATTTTTAAATTTTTTTATTAGAGAGGACGAAGCGTCATGAGATTAGAGCACTTGCCAGCAGGTCTAAACATTCCTGAGGATATCAATGTAGTGATTGAAATACCGTCAAATAGTAGTCCTATCAAATATGAGGTGGATAAAGAAAGCGGTATGGTAATGGTGGATCGGTTTTTAGGTACTTCCATGTTTTATCCTTGTGAATATGGTTTTGTTCCTCATACTTTATCAGAGGATGGTGATCCCTTAGATGTTTTGGTAATTTCTCCTTATTCTTTGTCGCCAGGTATCGTCATACGATGTCGCCCGATAGGTATGTTGCGAATGAGTGATGAATCTGGCAAAGATGCAAAAATACTCGCGGTTCCTATTAGTAAATTGACAACCCGTTATCAGCATATTCACCAGCCCGAAGACTTAGGACAGGAATTCTTAGCTTCTATCGAGCATTTTTTTCAACATTACAAAGATCTTGAAAAGGGAAAATGGGTAAAGATTGAGAATTGGGAACAAGTAGATGCTGCGAAGCAAGAAATCTTAAGTAGCGTGAAACGGTATCATGAAAGAGTTATTTAGTGAATAACTAAAAGGGGCAGCTTAATCCTTAAGCTGCCCCTTTTTGCCTACCTAGGCTTCCTGGCCCATTCTGCCATTGTCCTTGGCAGTATCATCCGTAATGGTGCTGCATCAATTCCTTGATGCCTGTCCTTAATATTCATCCATGAATATCTCTAGATTATCAAAATGATTCGAACAAGCTATGCTTTTTTAATTAAGGGGAAACACTCACTTTTCTTAATGTTGGGATGGGAAATATCTTAGATTCAAAGAGTTAAAATCCTTAAGAGAAGCTTAGATGGGCTGTAATCTCAATCATTGTTAATCTTTTATCGCACACAAATAATAGCTAATCTCTCACACACAAATCATTTTTAGATAAATAGTTACTGGGAAAAATTTAAAAATTTATTTTTTATTTTGAGCAGGAATTTTAATTTTGATCCTAAAAAAACCATCAACAAACAGGCACCAAAAATGATTGCGGCAATATAAACAGGCAATAATCCTAGAATTAATAAATGTTTTGTGATAGTTAAATGGTGAGCTTGATGAATGATAGCGGAAATTGAGCAATGAAATATACTATCTTGGATAAGAAAAGCATAAATGAAGTATGTTAACGCCATTAATATGGCTGTTATGCTCACCCATTGAAATACCAATTTCTTAATCATAAAAAATAACCTAAATTTAGCAAGTTAATATCCATCGCCATGCATACACTGCCGGGATGATGTTGTGGATTAGTTTAAAGAAACTATCTTAAGAGAAGCTTAATATTCATAAGGCTTTTTCGATTGAGGATCATTAATCCTTCCCAAGCGTTCGCCTAGGTGAATCATTGAGCTTGCTTTTAGTGAGGGTGTCCAGATAATACGGCTTTTTTCGAATAATAAGATAACGGTTGATCCTACTTTAAAATAACCTAACTCCGCCCCTTGTGATAATTTGATATCTTGTTGGGTGGGAATGACGAAAATCTTTTTTTCTCGAAGCGGTTGCTTTAGCCAAGTCGTTTGTATGTTTCCGACAATCATTGCTCCAACTAAAATGACGGCCATTTTTCCTGCTTCAGTATTGAAGACGGCTACTAGACGTTCATTACGACTAAAGAGGCGTGGTACGTAATCTGTTGTGATCAGATTGACAGAAAATAACCTACCTGGAATATAAATAGTTTGTTCTAATTGACCGTCTAAGGGCATATGTACCCGGTGGTAGTTTTGTGGAGCCAAATAAAATGTTGCATAACAACCATTGTAAAAATGCTTAGCCAAGTGTTTCTCGTTTCCTAGTATTCCTTCAAGATCATAATAATGATTTTTCGCTTGAAGCAGCTGATTTGTCTGAATGCTACCAATTTGAGTCAGGGTGCCATCGACTGGGCTACTCACTGCAAACGGTTCTTTACAAATTGTTCTGAGTGCTGGTTTTAATTGCCGGATAAAAAATTGATTAAATGAAGAATAAGATAGAGGATTTTCTATCCTTGCTTCATGTAAATTGACTGCATATCGTTTAAGGAAGCGTTTGATTAAGAAATTTTTTAGCCAGGGAGTTTCAGATTCTGCTAACCATCCCATAAAATGGGTTAACCAGTGATGAGGGGTAAAATACTGTAAAAATATAAACACATGTTTTGGCATTTCTACTACCCTAAGATCCTAATGCTTTCCACAAATGCTTTACTAAATTGTTCCGGATTCATTCCGGACTTGAATAAACCTGCCCATTTTCCTTGCGGATTAATCAATAAAATAGATGCGGTATGTTGAATTTGGTAGGAGGTATCTGAATTATCTTGCGTAGAAAAAATACCTAGCTGGCTTTGTAGTTTTCGAATTTCTTGAATTTGACCAGTCGCACCAATGAAATCTGGATGAAAGGATCGGGTATAAGCTAATAAGGTGTTAGCATTATCTCGGCTAGGATCTAGCGAGATGAGTACAACTTGCAAATCAGGATAGATGGGTTGAAGTTTGATATAAGCACTTTTTAACATATCTAAAGTGGTTGGACAGATTGTTGAACAATGCGTGAAGCCAAAAAATAATAATGTCCAATGGTGACGAAATCCTTGCTCAGTAAAGGCGTGATTATCTGCTGTTGTTAATTTAAAAGGTTTGATGTCACGCGCAATTGGAAAAATCAAACCTGTATCATCTGGCAATGTCGTTGGCGATGATGGATGGCGAAGATGATAAACAAATAAAGAGGTAATCAGTGCAGAACAGAAAAAAACAATTAAAAAAATGATTTTTTGATGTGTGATTGGGGAGTTGTTTTTCATGATTAGGTAACCGTCAAGTGATGATCTAGCAAAATAATTAAAAATAATCCAGTTAAATAAATGAGGGAGTAATGAAATGTTTTTAGGGCGATCTGTTTGTCATTCGTTGCAAATTGCAATTTCAAAGCATAGATAATCAAGCCAGCATCTAATAACAAAACACCAATTAGATATAATTCTCCACTCATTCCGATAGCAAATGGCAATAAGCTACAGGCGATAGTCAGCAAACTATACATTACAATATTAAATTTAGTAAACGTAATCCCATGAGTAATGGGTAACATGGGGACAGTCGTTAATTTATATTCATCATAACGATGCAAACATAATGCCCAAAAATGTGCGGGTGTCCAAGTAAAAATGATTAGCACTAATAACCAGCTCTCTGGATCTAAGCGCCCTGTTGCTGCGGTCCAGCCTAATAAAGGCGGCATAGCACCGGCTAATCCACCGATAACAATATTTTGTGAGGTAGCATGTTTAAGATAGAGAGAATAAATGCCAGCATAACCACCAGCAGCTAATAAAGTTAATAATGCTGTCAGCGGATTAACGTAGAAATACAATATCAGTAAACCAAGCGCACCTTGTAAGATAGCAAAAGCCCAAGCTGAAGCTAGTGTGATTTTTCCTGAGGCAAGTGGCCGATTTTTAGTGCGCTCCATTAGCGCATCAGTGTGTCTATCAATAATATGATTTAAAGTTTCGGCTGAGCCACAAATCAGTGCAATACCAAGTGTTGCGCTTATCCATACTATCCAAGAAATCGGCTCACCTGTGGCTAAATACATCCCTGCCCAGGTAGTGAGTAACATTAATAAGACGACTCTGGGTTTGCACAAGATAAAGTAATTACGTAATACGGAGGTCATAGGGATTATCTCGTGATCCTAAATAAGCTTTTACTAATATGGTGATGGCAGTTAATAAAAGTAGAATAGCAACAGCTTGATGGATGAGAGCAAGCCAAACGGGTCGTAACCAAACAATATTCAAAATGCCTAAAGTAATTTGTAATGCAATGAGAGCCAGTATAAAGGTGGCAATCGCACGAAAGCTGGGATAAGTAAATAAAGCAAATGCTAGCACACTCAAGTAAATGCCAGTTACCATCGCACCAAGACGATGTAGCATATGAATAGTAATTAAATCAGTATTGATATTATTCCAAGCTAATTTTGGCAACCATTCGCCATTGCAGTAAGGGAAATCAATACAAGCGAGACCTGCATAATGAGTGCTCACCCAACCACCCAAAAGAATTTGCACGAAAATAATAATAAGCGCTAGCCATAACCAAGGAATGAGTGATGCACTAGTTGTTTTAGTAATGGCATGGGGGGATAAATGTCTGTCAAGATACATCCACCACAGCAAGCTGAGAATAGATAGGCCAATGAATAAGTGCGATAACACAATAATGGGTTTCAGTAGGGCAGTAACGGTTAGCATCCCAAGCAGCACTTGTACCGAAAGCAAGGCAATCAGGATTAAACTCATCATGATTGATTTGCCATCTTTGGCTTTTTTTGCAAATAGAATAGAACCTGACAGAATTAATATGAGTATGCCTTCTGTGCCTGCTGCATAACGGTGAGTCATTTCGGTCCAAGCTTTTTTAATATCGATAGGCGATAGAGGGTAATGATTGATTGCCGTCTGTAATTGCGCTTGGGTATAGGGTGCAGTCAAAAAGCCATAACAGTGCGGCCAGTCAGGACAAGACAATCCGGCATTGGTTAATCGTGTATAGGCGCCTAGCAAGATCACTACGAATGCGCAAATAAAAGTAAGCAGCACCAATTTGGTGTTGCGACGATATTTTGTTGATACGAACCAATATTGCGTCAAGTGGCGAATCCTATCTCCGATTTAAGGCGACCCATAATATCAACAAGGTGAGGGCTAAGGCAAACCATTGTAGTGCATATCCTCTATGTCGTTCAGGGCTCATGACTAACATTTTCCACTCGATTGGATATGCTGCAGGATGATGGGCGGTAATCATTAGAATATAGGGATAAATTTCTTCGATTTTTCCTTCGGGGTTGCTAGCTAATTTAGCTATTGCTTTCAAATCAATGAATTCGATGCGTAAAGGCCAAGTCAGCGTAGTGGAATCATTGATTTTTCCAAATGCTACATAAGTTGGTGGTAGATTGAGCATTCCGGTCAAGGTAATGATGCCATTGATTTCCTTTATAGATGGTAGCTTTGTTCTGTCAGAATCCATGGGAATAAATCCACGATCTATTAAGATTGGTTGGGCTAGTCCTTGGGCATAGAATAAGGTGTAAACTTCGTAGCCTATTTGTCCATAAAATGTTTTATTATCTAGCAAAAAAGTTTGCTTATTGTCGAAAGTGCCTCTTAGTGAAGCCCGATAAAATCGCCAATCATTTGCTTTATTTAGATCGTGTGCAGTTAAGGGAGCGCGCTTGGTCTGTTCGGCATACGTTGCTAATAGTAATTCTTTTTGCTTGGCTCGTGATAACTGCCAAAGACCTAAGCTGGTAAACAAAGCAAAAAATAACAGCGCTAAAAATGTTAATTTCCAATTTTTAATTCGGATAGTCATTTTTTGATGCATTTCTCCCTATATCGGCTTATACTTTGTACTTAATTGAATTGATTATCCGCGACTCACCTTGTTGAGCAGCATATAAACAATTGAGAACACAGATGAGTATTAAAGATGACTTTAATCATTAAAACAATAATCGTGTTATTTTTGATAGCTATTTTTTTCTTTCTTGGAAGTGCGCTGTATTTTTTGGTGAATGATAAAGGACGATCTGACCGTACGGTGAAAGCTTTAACCTGGCGAATTGGCTTGTCACTGATTTTATTTATTCTTTTATTAATTGCTTTTGCATTTGGATGGATTTCCCCCCATCCTATTACAGCATGAGGAGAATCGCGATTCTTCTGTTTGAGCAATCCCATCGCGTAGAAGCTTGCGGCATGTTCTTGGCCGGGTAGTGGAACTGCTAATGAGGAGGTTATATGATGTTTCGTAATTTTGGTTCATTGTTGCTGGTTTTTTTAATTTTAATGCTAATATTTGGCACGAAACGAATACGTGATATTGGTAATGATTTAGCGATTGCCATTCGTAGTTTTCGTAAAGGATTACAAGAAGAACCTGAAGATAAGGAAGTAAATAAAGAAGGTAAGCCGCAATGAGTTTTAGCATTAGCGAAGTGATTGTTGTGTTATTGGTTGCTTTGCTAGTGATCAAGCCAGAACAACTCCCAGATGTAGCCTTCACCTTGGGTCGACTGGCGCAATCTGCTCGACGTATGCTTGTTAAAGTTAAGCAAGAGGTAAATAGCTTTATAGAGCCGATTGAAAAATCTGATGAGCGAAAATAGTAATAGTATCCATTTCTTAGTTGAATTACGTACAAAATTAATTTATTCACTGATCTTGTTATTTAGCTTATTTACAATTTTAGTTTATTTTGCGAACGAACTTTATACTTTACTCGCTTTTCCACTATTAAAATTCTTACCCCAAGGCCATTTAATTGCGACACAAATTGTGTCGCCATTTTTTATTCCTTTTAAACTAGCCTTTTGGTTAGCAATATTGCTAGCAATGCCTTTTTTTCTTTATCAGCTGTGGACCTTTATCGCTCCAGCATTATATCGATATGAGCGTCGATTTGTATGGCCGCTATTATTATTGAGCACGAGTTTATTTTATGCGGGCATTGCTTTTGCTTATTTAGTGATTTTTCCTATTTTATTTCGCTTTTTATCGAATACGGTTCCACAAGGAGTAGTATTGAGTCCTGATATAGCAGAATATTTAGATTTTACTGTCCATTTGTTGTTGGTTTTTGGAATAATATTTGAAATTCCGATTGTGATGACAATATTAGTGTCAATGAATATTGTATCTCGTACTCGATTTATTCTGATGCGACCCTATGCTATTGTGTGCGCATTTGTGATAGGGATGTTATTTGCGCCGCCTGATGTATTGTCGCAAATCATTTTGGCTATACCAATATGTTTGCTATATGAGGCAGGAATTATGTTATCCAATTTAGTAAACAAAAAAAGCTAGCCAAGGTTTGTTTGAATGATTAAACTAACGTGATTTTGGCGATGCGTAAAAGTATAAATATTTTTTGATAGGATATGGCCTGTCAATAGGCCATCGTCAAAAAGCGTTATTCGATATCTTTTCTGCATTATCGAATATTGTCGTCAATAAAAAATTCAGTTTTTGTAGCAAAAGGGTAGTTTCTGTGGCAGATGAAATAGATCAAAATCGGCGCTGTTTTTTGCGGCGTGCTACGACAGCAGTAGGGGGAATTGGGTTGGCAGCGGCTTCAGTGCCGTTTCTTTCTTATTGGATGCCAAGCGCTGACACAGAAGCTGCTGGTGCTCCCATAAAAATTGATATTAGTTCTTTACAACCGCGACAACAATTGGCAGTCCCTTGGCGTAGTATGCCAATTTGGATAATTTATCGGGATCAGGGCATGTTGGATGCACTGCCAAAATTGGATAGTACCTTGCGTGATCCATTAAGTGAACAAGATCAGCAACCGGCTTATTGCAAAAATATCAATCGTTCGATTAAACCACAATTTTTCCTGACGATTGGTATTTGTACGCATCTTGGTTGTGTACCTACTTATCGGCCAGATGTAGCGAGTGTATCACCTGATTGGCTAGGTGGTTTTTATTGTCCATGCCATGGATCTAAATATGATTTATCAGGAAGAGTCTATCAAAACGTTCCTGCGCCATTAAATCTCAAAATTCCACGGCATATGTATGTCAGCGAGACGGAAATTTTAGTCGGTCAAGATCAAGATGGCGTTCAAGGTGCAATATCCATCAGCTAAACGGTCAGCATGACGGCTGTATTGATGAAGTGAGAAATAATAATGACAGAAAAAGTGGCAAGTAAAAAAAATAGTTTGATGACATGGATAGATAAACGTTATCCCTTAACTGATTTTTGGGAAAAGCATTTAAGCAAATATTATGCTCCGCGTAATTTTAATTTTTGGTATTTCTTCGGATCGTTTTCTTTGTTGGTTTTTGTCATGCAAATTGTCACGGGTATTTGGCTAGTCATGGAATATACGCCAACCGGAGGCGAATCATTTGCATCTGTTCAACATATCATGCGAGAAGTTCGTTATGGTTGGTTGCTTCGATTTATGCACACGACTGGCGCATCAGCATTTTTTGTTGTTGTCTATTTGCATATGTACCGCGGTTTGATTTATGGTTCCTATCAGAAACCGCGGGAATTAGTTTGGCTAATGGGCATGGTAATTTATTTTGCTCTCTTGCTGGAAGCGTTTACAGGTTATGTTCTACCTTGGGGGCAAATGTCTTATTGGGGTGCGGCTGTGATTACCTCGTTTGCTAGTGCTATCCCTTATTTAGGCGAGCAATTATTAATTTGGTTACGCGGCGATTTCAATGTATCGGGTGTTACCTTACATCGCTTTTTCTCTTTGCATATTATTGCTATTCCATTCTTTTTAGCAGCTTTAATCTTTGTTCATCTGGTGGCATTACATCATGTTGGCTCAAATAATCCTGATGGCATTGAAATCAAAAATAAAAAAGATAAAGATGGCGTTCCATTAGATGGAATCCCTTTTCATCCCTATTATACGGTCAAAGATTTAGTTGGAGTGGTCGTATTTTTATTTGTATTTAGTATAGTTGTATTTTTTGTACCGACGATGGGCGGATATTTTATTGAGCATGATAATTTTATACCGGCTAATCCTATGGTCACTCCTTTAGAAATTTCTCCTGTTTGGTATATGACACCATTTTATGCCATGTTACGTGCTATTCCTAATAAGTTTATGGGATTAATTACGATGGGCGCTGCTGTGGCCATTATGTTTGTATTGCCTTGGTTAGATAGAAGTCGAGTGCGTTCTATTCGCTATAAAGGCAAGCTCTCAAAAATTGCTATCGTTATATTCGTCATTAGTTTTATTGGGTTGGGATATCTTGGCAGCGAACCGGTATCAACCGTGCGTACGATATTGGCGCGTATCTTTACGGTTGCTTATTTTGCTTTCTTTTTATTCATGCCGATTTATACTTTCATGGAAAAAACTAAACCTCTACCAGAGCGGGTTACGTAATGATGCGTTCTTTATTTTTAATGTTACTTCTTCTATTTTCATCTGCCACTTGGGCAGAAAATACGGCTAATAATTTAGTATTAGCAACCGCACCCATAGATCGCTCCGACATGGCATCCATTAAGCGTGGCGCGAAATTTTTTTCCTCAAATTGTATGGCATGTCACACGCTGATTTACTTACGTTACGATAAAGTGGCTCAAGAAGCAGGCATCACGTTAGATAAAATGCCAATCAATGTGGCCAATTGGCCCTTTGGAATCAAACCGCCTGATTTGTCTTTAGAGGTGAGTATTCGCGGAGTAGATTGGATTTATACTTATTTACATAGTTTTTATCAGGATGCTTCGCGTCCAACTGGAATGAATAATTTATTAGTACTGAATACTGCTATGTCGGGCATTCTTGCGCCTTATCAAGGTGACCAAGTGTTGGCAAAAAATAAAATTAGCGTAGGTATTTTGTATAATGATACTAATTGGTACGATTTGCTTGTGCTGACTAAACAAGGAAGCATGACGCCAGAACAATTTGATGCAACAACGGCAGATCTTGTTAATTTCTTAGCATATGCAGCCGAACCGTTTTATGAAGAACAACACCATCTGGGTTGGTGGGTGCTTGGGTTTTTGTCGATTCTATTTGTCATGATGTATTTTTTGAAGCGCGAATATTGGAAGGATGTAAAGAAACATAAGGAATGATAGTATCTTAAGGTTTATTCAATCTTATCGTCAAAAAACATGGTTACGTCATCTCATCTTACTCAATAACGAGATTTTTTCTTGTTTTCTTCAGGCGGATTATCTACAAAATGAATATCTCTACGAAAGACGATTGCATATTCAAAAAAACAAATGCATGAAATTGGCAAGCAAATGTTGGGCTAGCAAGGGAACAAAAAAGAATTTATTCAATATCGGTGATGGGAAGCAAGCGTGTGATCTATTTGCCATTGTATTGGACTATGCTCAATTACGCCACCGTGTTGGCGATCATACAGTTTTTGGTATATGTCATTTGGAGTTATTATCTATTCAGCAAGCTATCAACAAAATGATATCGGATTTAATTGCAGATAGTTTAACACCACCTCAGGATAATGTTTTGCTCGAGAAAATCGATCGTTTTGAAGAAATATACCAAAATGTTTTACGTGTTACTGCTCCCGATCCTTTGGTGTTTGTGTTATTTATAGATAGTTTGAAGATGTTTGGGGGGAATATGAAATATGTATCATTCTAGATTCCAACGGCTATATCTAAGGTAATGGTCCCCGAACTTTTTTTATATTGCTTGATGGTAGGATTATTTAGAAAATTATTTCAATGAGCATAAACTATTTAAGTTCTAATCTCATACGTCTGCTATGTAAGCTGAGTTTTTCTATTGTATTTGCCATTATAATTAATCATTATTTGCTCTTAACCAATCTTTATTGGGTATTATTACCGGCAATTTTAGTTAGTTTACCTACGCGCGGCTCACAGCTGAGAAAGGGATTTATTTTTCTCATTATTTTGCTTGCTATTGTTATTGCTGTTCAGTTTTTTGTTCCTATCTCACTGCAGGATCGTGCAATTGATATTATGTTAGGAGTCACAATAGGAATATGGAGTCAATTTATATGGCCAATTAATTTAGCTAAGGAATTTCGTGCGGATATCCTGCCTATTTTACAAGCGATGATTCATTATTTAGAAGCAATGATAACTGATTTTTCACACGATACTCATGCAAAAAATATTTTTGAAAAAAAAGTCACTTTAGAAAAATTGCTGACCAAACGAAAAATATATCCAGAGTGGATTTTTAGTAGCGGTTTTAATCCTGGATTAAGAGCAGGATTCCGATTTTTTTTAATTCGCTTGGATCAAGTGATTGAATTGTTGTTGATATTGAATTATCAGCTTCATCGCCAACGAAAGCACGATATCGATCCGCCTGTGCTAGATTTTATCATTAAATCATTGCATATTAATGTCGAAATATTGCTTATGCTTGTCAAATATTTTAAACATAATCAGATAAACAATACGCAATCGGATTATGCCAGTGATATTGCCGCTTTAGAAAAATCGTTTTGGCAAATGCTGCCTGGAAATTTGGAGTTGCTCGACTTGGCGGAAGAGTTTCTTGTGCTTGCGGCGCTAATACGTAATGTGAAAGATACAAGAGGATGTTTATTAAAACTGGCGAATGCGTTGCCTGAACCTGAAGGTTAAACATCTTTATTCGAAACCATATCAAGCAGTCCTGCTCCGTCATCGGCCCATAATAATTTTTTGCATTGTTAATGTTTCATTAATCATTTGCAGCTTACAATACCCCAGTTGATTTTAAAAATGCATGATTTAACAAATAAATAAGGCAAAAATTTATGCGAGATCGATGGGAGCAAATAGAACAAAATGCCCGAGAGTTTTGGCTAGATGTACATGCTGTTACCAGCAACTTTTTTGGCGAACAGGATTGGAAGTGGTTGATTCAAAATGATAATCAACACCAGGCGGGCGATGATGCGCAGCCGGCAACTGGTTTATGGGAAAGATTTAAAAAAGAGATGATGACAAATGCTCGATTTTATTCGGAAGATAGTGCATTTGAAGATCGAATGATATTAGGTGTTGGCGCAGCTGCTTATGCTATTCCTTATGGATTAGGCCGATTGTTTTACGACGGTACTTTAAATCTAGTTGAATATGCTACTTGGCGGGTAACAGATCACGCTTATACTCCCTCTCACCCTGAAGGTCGTAAAAAAAATGGTCATGCATTAGGGGCTCCGCTAGCCGCTCCTTTTGTTGCACTTGCGGTCACCATTGAAGCGATTGCGCGAGTGGCTGGTATATCCGCATATGGTGGACATATCATCCAAGCAGCAGGAAAACGTTCAGCGAATTTATCGAAATACACGCGCGGAATATTTGGTAAATATAGTGCAGAGTCCATTCAAAAAAATGTGGATGGCTTAAGCGCAAGGCCACAAAGTGCTTGGGATATAGCGGATCGATGCGCTTATGTGACACTACCTGGAGTGATTGCATTTGCAGAGATATTGGGTGCAGTAGCACTGACTAGCACCTTTGGATTGGGTGAAGGCGTAGGTCGCTCATTAGGTGTTTCCAGGCGTGGAGCGGCGTCAATTACCTTAGCGAGTAAAGTATCAGCTAATATCATGAGTCGTTATGTTGGTAAATGCACGGGAACGTATGATGCAGTCTCCCTGAAAAAAGACTGCGGGATCATTTTTGGAAAAATAAATAACGGATGGGAGGCATTGGATGCACTAGGTGCATTTACTCTCCCATTAACCATTGGTTTAGTGGAGGCAAGTGCTGCATTGGCACTCACTGGCACTTTGGGATTAGGTGAATCACTGGGTCGTTTAGCAGGTATTTCCGACCGTTCTAAAAATGGTGTGCTTGCTACATTAGCTACAATGGGGCACTTCTTAGGATTTTCTCATTCGACTGAACATTATACTCGAGCATTCACCAAACCAGTGCGCTCATGGTGGGATGCATGTGATGTTGTTGGTACAGTAATGAGTGGCGTGACAATAGGATTGCTTGCTACGGTCATTTCAACACCATTGGCGTTGATTGGTATGTCAAAATCTAATTACCATCGATTTAATTACTATCGCCATAGAATTAAAAACGCTATTAATGAAAGAAGAGACGTGGCGGTTGATCGTGCATTGGAAGAGTATCATGCAGCAGAATTAGAAAAATGTGAAAGTTCTTTTTCAGGAGCGTTTTTTAGCAAATTTAATATACTGAATATCATTGGTCAGACAGTATATGCATTTAGTCGTTATATTTTAGCGCCATTCGCCTATACATTAGGTATAGCTTTCAAAAATTTTGGTGGCATCATACCTCTTGTTAAGTGGATGGCAGCTCCCATACCCGATAATGAAACTGTTGAGGGAAGTGTTAGGCAACGTTTTGCGGATTTGAAAAAATCTTTAAATGAATATGGTCATTTACAAATGGAAAACGTTGAGCATGGTCTGAAAATTGCAAATGACAGGACATTGATGGGTAAAATTAAATTTGGCTTATTCTCTGAAGGCAGAAAAATTATGTCATTAGGACATACGCCGGAAGAAAAAGTATTGAGTGAATTTAGTAGCAAATTTGAAGAGTATGTGAGAGCAACTAAGAGACAAAAGCAATCAGTTTCCACTCATGCTTTTTTCAAAGACGATATAGCATGGAATAAAAAACGATTTGATTATGATACGATGGTGGCCCACATCCAACAATCTTTTGGGAGTCAGGTTGATAAAAGGGCGGTGGCTAATATCGCTGAATTGATTAAAAATGATATTATAAGTGCGGGTGATCAAAATACTCGTCGTTTAGAAAATTAGAAAATTGATAAGAGGAATGAATGATGTCTGAAAAAGTACGTATAAAATTATCTTATCCAACAGTATTTCCAGATTTAAATAAGTTGGAAAATTTGAAGGATGATCACGCACGAGATTATTTAGAAATTGAAAGAATGCGTTATGGACATATTAAAGAGATGCAGCAAGTTAGCCCAGAGCAGCAAACGCATTGGGCCATTAAAAAATTAACTCGCTTATCCGATCATGATATCGATCAACTTTATACCGAAGATGCAGCAGAAGTGACCAAAGTGATTTTTAGTTTTATTGAGAAATATTTTACGCTGGCTAAAAAAATGTGGTCGGATGAAGGTAATGGTAACAAATCGAATAAATAAAAATTAACCTTCGCCTTTTATTTTCTAATCACATAAAATAAGCGTTTTGCTTGATGAGATGGATTTCATTGCGTGCGATTTCGAAAATTAGTTGGTTTTTGCTTAGGAATGGTCATTATAGCTAGTCATGCAGCTGTGATTTCTTCTACCAATTCGGCTAATCAGTATCATTTACATTCTCTATCTGGCTTTTTTCGATTTAACTACGACAATAATATAAAAATGCCAAATCAAATCCAATCTATAGGTTTATTGGGTGTCAATTATTTTGCGGACATTACTCCCTCTATTTATGCAGGAATCGGTGGCTATGGTGCAATTCGTGGAACCCAAGGAGGCTTATTTACTGTCGGTATTGGTGGAGGGGTGCATCATGAGTTGATATCTCATTGGTGGGGAGATGTAGGATTATTTGTTGGCGGAGGAGGCGGTAGAGCCTCATTAGTAGGTGGTGGTTTAATGTTGCGGCCTAGCGTTGGAATTGCTTATGCCTGGCCATGGGCACGTTTAGGATTGCATTATAGTTATATTACTTTTCCGAGCGGCGAAATTCGTAGCCAACAATTGGGTATTGATGTTGATCTACCAACCGATTTTTATTATCTCATTCCTCAAGACAGTCACGTGGGTCGTACTTTATTTAATCTGGATGAGATTCATTTGCCCAAAGGTAAATTTATTGATTTTCAACGCAATGATTTTGCTATTTTGTTACAAGCATATAAACAGCGCTCAGGAACAAACAATATCGATAATGACATTCAAGATGGGACGATCAAATTAGTTGGTGCTGAATTCGATCATTACTTCACTGATAATATATTTTGGTGGTTAAAAACATCAGGCGCATTTTCTGGTATTCCCAATGGGTACATGGATGTGTTAGGCGGTCTTGGTTATCACTATGCGTTAGGATCCACAGGCTTTGCATTTGTTCCACAGATGGGAATAGGTGCGGGTGGTGGTGGTATGGTTGATACCGGCGGAGGTTTTTTGGTTAATCCATTACTCGGTATTGAATATCCTTTGATGTCGAGATTTGCGCTGCGTATCAGTAGCGGTTATCTGTGGTCGCCAAATGGCGAATTAAATGCCGTTCCAATTACAGGTGAGCTGCTTTATCATTTAGATAATGCTATTGAAAAGACAAAATCAACTAATTTTTTCGTTAATCATTATGATATCCAGGGTTGGCGTATTCAGTTTTTTAATCAAACTTATTTTCATCCCCAACGTACAATTAGCTCCACTACTTCTGCCATTGAACTGATCGGCGTTCAAATTGATCAATTATTTTTGCCATGGTTTTTTATTAGTTACCAAGCTACTGGTGCTTATAGTGGATTTCATGCTGGTGGTTATGCAACGGGAATGATTGGTCCTGGAATACAAAGTAAAGAATTTTTTCATCATCATATACAATTTTTCTCTGAAGTATTGCTGGGAGCAGGCGGAGGCGGAGGACTTGCTATCAGCGGTGGTTCACTCATTGAACCGGTGATTGGTATTCGCTATTCATTTACGCCAATCATAGGCGTACAAGCGAGTGTCAGCCAACTAAAAGCATTACAGGATAATTTAAATACACCGGTGTTGAATGTTGGGTTAACGGTGAGATTTGATATTCTTAATCAAGCTTATCGTGGAGCAACATAACCACCGACTATACCAGTTTTTGATAGCACAATTTGCCACAGTTGAATAGAGCGAGCACGGAAAGTGCCTGCGCATGATAATAAATAGTAGGTCCACATCCGATAAAAACGCTCATCATATTTTGATTTTAATTCTTCCCAATGTTGAATGAAATTTTGATACCATGCCATGAGTGTCTGATCGTAATAAGCACCAAAATTGTGCCAGTCTTCCATCACGAAAAATTTTTCTGAAGTTTTAGCAATTTGAGCGATGGAGGGTAACATGCCATTCGGAAAAATATATTTGATGATCCAATCATTGGCAAATAGGCTAGTTATGTTGACGCCTATTGTATGTAACAAAAATAAACCTTCTTCGGTTAAATTTCGATGAACCGTTTGCATAAATATTTCATAATTAGGATGACCAACATGCTCAAACATACCAACTGAGACGATGCGATCGAATTTATCATGAAGATCACGGTAATCTTGCAAACGAATTTCGATTGGCCATCCTTTGCAATACTCTTTCGCATATTCATATTGTTGTTGTGAAATGGTGACGCCGACGACATTGACGCCATGTTGTTCGGCTGCATATTTAGCCAGTCCGCCCCAGCCGCAACCAATATCTAATAATCGTAATCCAGGTTTTAATTGAAGTTTTTTGCAGATTAAATCTAATTTAGCGAGTTGTGCTTCTTCCAAATAGTTAGTGTTACTCCAATAACCACAGCTGTAAATCATTCGATTATCTAACATGGCTTTGAATAATGTATTGCCTAAATCATAATGCTTTTTACCCACATCTTTTGCACGATGTTTAGATTGAAAATTAATAATTTTAGCCAATAATTCTTTTATAGATGTTTGAAATGGTTTTCCGACTTTGGCGTCAAGCCCTGCTCGCAGTATCTTATAAAAAAAAATATCTAATTGTTGGCAATCCCACCATTTATCCATATAGGATTCGCCTAAACCAAGCGCTCCTTCATTGATCACGCGTTGATAGAAGGCCGGATGATGCACTTGAATATCCCATGGTTGATTGCCATCGAGATGAATGCCAGCTGATTGCAAAAGATTTTGTGCGTAACGTTGAATAGTGATTTTATTCATATGGACAGCATTATCCCGTTGTCAATTCCAAGAAGTTGAAGATCGTACGTAAAACTTTAAATCTTGTCAAAGATTCTGTGCTCTATGCATTGATATTGATGTCTTCACCCAGATGTTTCCATTTTTTGAAAAAATCAGGATAAATAGTTTTGATGCTTTCGACTTTTTCAAGGATGATGCCCGGCACTCGTAAACCAATGATAGCAAAAGCCATTGCTTTACGGTAATCAGGATGAGCATCTATCATGTCAACGGCTTGTGGAATACCAGGAAAAATTTTAATCCAATCATGACCAGATTCAATATGAATACCCATTTTTACTAAGCTATTTTTGATAGCAGCCATTCTTTCTACTTCTTTCCGCCGGATACGACCGATATGTGCAATCCTTGTAGGGGATTTAGCAAAAGGCGCAATAGCACTAAGCGCTAAAAATTCATCTGAAAAATTTCGCATGCTTACTTCAATTCCTTGTAATTGTTCTGGACCTTTAACAGTTAATCCTGAATGATTTTCGATCACTCGACAACCCATTTTTTCAAGTAATAAAATAAATTTGCTGCTGGGTTGTTTTGCAAGCGTACGCTTAATATGTTGAATGGTCACTTCGCCGCCAGTGACAGCGGCCGCAGCAAAAAAATAAGATGCTAAAGCAAAATCTGGTTCAACAATGTAATCTTTTGCTTGATATCGCTGTGGTATCGGTATCATTAGCTGTGCTTGATGCATGCGGTGAACCAGCACGCCATATTCGGCCATCATAGCGCATGTTATATCAATGCTTGGGTGATCAATGCCATCACGTAAATTTAAGGTAAAAGGGGATCGCGCAAAGGGAGCTATCATGAGTAGGGCTGAAATAATTTGATAGTTTATTGGGGTGTTAAATGTTAACTCACCGCCCTCAAGTGATTCGCTACCCACTAAGGTAAAGGGTATTTTTTTGACATCGTTTGGTATGAGTTGCATTCCTTGACGCGCCAATATATTTAATAATTGCATGTTTGTTTTTTCAGCTAACTGAGGAGAGCCATCAACATAATAAATACCACCGGATATGGCACAGCTAGCTATTAAAAATTGGAAAATAGTTTGAGATTTTTCACACCAAATAGAGGCTTGTTTTTTGGGAAATTTGCCGTTTCCACCAGCAATAATGCATGATTTAGACTTTTCATCTAATTGGATAGCAATACCGAGTTGGTGCAATGCTTTAATCAGGGCAAGTGTTGAAGGACTAATTTGAATGCCAGATATTTCAGATACTCCTTCTGCTAAGGCACTTAACAACAATGCTCTTTGAGTAATGTTTTTAGCGCCAGGTAATTCAATTTTGGCATGAATTGGGCCTTTAACAGATTGAATGGTTTGTTGCATGTACGTTCCTTGTCCCTATTTGATAGCTTGTTAATGGATGAGTGGTTTCCATTGACTGTTGCGATCGGCTATCATCATTAATCATTACGACAGTATACAATTAAATTATTGTAATGTTAAATTACAGGACATCATGATTACCCTCGATGACATCCAAAAATTACATCAAGCAGGCCAGCTCGATGAAGCCAAACAAGGCTATTTTGATTGGATTAAGATAAACCCGCGTGATGTCACTGCGCTACATTTATTGGGATTGTTGAATGCCGAAATAGGTGAGTTAGATGCTGCGCAAGATTGCTTTACTCAAGCCTTAGTTCTCGAGCCAGAGAATGTCAATATCCAATTGCATTTTGCAAATGTTTTAAAGGCAAAAGGATTTTACGATCAATCATTCGATATCTTAAAAAAGATTCTTCATCAACATCCAACGTTTTCGGCAGCATATAATAATTTGGGAACAATTTATTTTATACAAGAAAAATGGCAAGAAGCTATTTCATCATTTCAATCAGCCATTGCAATACAAGCTAATTATATTGATGCGTATTATAATTTAGCTCTTGTCTACATTAAAATAAATCAAAGAGTAGATGCCATCCGCATTTGCGAAGCAATATTGGAATTGGCGCCGCAACATGTGGGTGCGCATTTCCAATTAGCATGTGTATTCATGCAGCAGGATAAATACCAAGTCGCAATTGAGCATCTGTCAATCATTGCGCAATCACATACTTCTCATTTTGAAACCAAAACAAATTTGGCGACATGTTTATTTAAATTAGGCAAGCTTAACGAAGCAAAATTTTGTTATTTGGAAGCATTATCCCTCTCCTCTAGTGATACACAAATATTTTTTAATTTAGGTGTGATTGAGGCACAGTTAGGTCATATGCAAGTGGCAATGGATTATTACGAGCAAGCTATAAAAATTGATCCTAATTTCTTTGAAGCACATTATAATTTAGGTGTGTTATTGTTAAGAGCCAAGGGTCCTGATGCTGCATTAATTTGCTTTCATGAAGCTTTGCGTATCCAGCCAACGAACACGATAGTTCAACACTTAATTGACGTACTAACACCAGAAAAACATTTATCGACGTTACCAGCTGATTTTGTTAGCTCGCTTTTTGATTCTTATGCGGATCATTATGATGTGCATTTGACAAATATTTTGCAATATGAATTACCTCAGCGAATTTATCAATGGATAGTTGAATTGACTGGAAAAGCATATCAAGAATGGAATATTTTAGATTTGGGTTGTGGTACCGGATTATGTGGAAAGCTTTTTAAAACAAACACTAATTATCTAATTGGCGTTGATCTTTCAAAAAAAATGTTGGCTATTGCTGCGGAAAAAAGTATGTATGATGAATTAATTTTATCCGATGTTTTATCATTTTTAAGCGAGCAACATCATTCATATGATTTGATTATTGCTGGAGATGTGCTCGGTTATCTGGGTGATTTGTCCATGTTATTTTCTGGAGTGTTGCGAGCTTTAAAGTTTGCAGGATTATTTGTGTTTAGTGCAGAAATCAGTGAGCAAGAAGGTTATCATGTTACCTCCTTTGGTCGGTTTGTTTACAGTAAGCAATATCTAGATCAGTTAATTATTCAAAACCAATTGGCTATTATGCGATATGAGCTAGTCACTCTGCGTATAGAAAATAATGTACCAGTCTTGGGACATTTATATATGATAAGACTCAAATAATGTATAGTGGGTCTGGAACTCTTGCTATTCTGACTGTAATATCATTTATCATGATTGATAAATGAAGAGAATACCATGAACTACATTATGCGCATTTTCATCTATATTCTCATTTCGCTGTTGCTCATTAGCTGTATGAATAGTCAATTGCCATCACGTCCTAAAGATCTTACTCATGAAACGTGGCAGCGATCAATCACTACCACTTCCGCTCAATGGACGACTGGTGCGGATCATTGGTTTTATACAGGCGATCCTAATGGTACTGAAAAAATAAATCGTCAAGCACCCGATTCGGTGGGCATGAGTACGACTGTGGTGCGAGTCTCGGATTTCACCACAATTAAAACAGATGGAGCGTATCAATTACAACTATTTGGTACGGACGATCGAAATAGCGTTTATATCAATGGACCAAATGTAGCTGTAAATGCCGTATCCGTTAGTATACAAGATGACACATTAGTGATACGCCAAACTAATAAGGAAATTTCAAATAGCTTAATGAATGGTGTAATTGTACGTGTTGGCGTGAATCAATTGCATAAATTAATCCAAAAAGGTTGTGGAACAGTAGAAGCAATTCGCATTCAAAGTGATCACCTCGCCATTACGTCGACAGCAACGGCAATGGGTAATGTTTATTTAATTGGAAATGTTAATCTAAAACGCATTGTGTTAAATGGTACTGGATCAGTGACAGTGTTGGGAGCAAGCTCACCAAATTTAGTTATTCATACCAAGGGTAGTGGTGCAGTAAATGTGAAGGGTAACGTTGGAATTCAATCTATTGTTCATCACGGACAAAGTGATATTAATATTTTAGGCGCGAATAGTAATAAGCTCGATATTGATGCAGACGGCGCCGGTAAAATTAGTATTAAAGGGATTGTTAAATTAAACCATTTAACAGCTAAAGATGACGTTTGCATTTATATTGATGAGGTGAGAAGTCAATGCGTGGAAGCCAATCTTTCTGGCAATGTCCGTGTTGGATTAAAAGGATTAACCAAAGATTTATATGTCAATACGATAGGGACTTCAATTTTTTGGGGAAGATATTTGTGTTCAAGAAATGCTTATGTCACTGCCTGCAATCAATCACATATTAATGTGGCAGCCTGCGGCAAAATATTTGCTTCAGCGGTTGATCAGGCTAGCGTATATTTTTACGGCCCTTCGAATATTTTGTCAGAGTTTACTAAGGATGAAGGTAGCGTCATTGCTATGGGTGATCAGACGTGGTGCACGTATGGCACTGAATCTCGATCCTATTCGTATACTGATGCTCACAAAGGAGAAGCGGTTGCGGTGTATCAAGAAGTGGATCTTTCTGCGCGTTATCCTTCACATCGGCATAGTAGTAAAAGAGCTAATGCTATGAATTATATTAAATAATTTCGTAACTTGTTTAAAACGGTAGCTTGGTTTTACTCAATGTATTGAGTAAAATCACTCAATACATTGAGTAATTTTGGTGATAAAAATGATTCAACGTCTTGAAAAATGGTTTTTGGATTAAATTCAATATTTTTTTTGATGCATGGTTGCCAGTATTATCGCAGCCGTTCATGCTACGGCAACTGATTAAATATTGCGTCAAAGGTACTACCCACTTGTCCCCCAAATAAGCGAAATAAATTTGGCATACCGCCATATTCTTTGAAGTTGTTGGTATGAAATTCTGTTTCCATCACATCCATTAAATTGCCAAGACCGTCGACAAGACCGAGTTTTAATGCGGTTTGTCCTGACCAAAAATCACCGCTAAATAATTCTTCTGGATTAGCATGTAATTTTCCTTTACGACCTTCGAGTACAGCTCGAGAAAAATTGTCATGCACTTCACTCATGACGGTTTGAATTTTTTTCAAATCTTCTGGATTTTGCGGTAAGAATGGATCAAGTCGATCTTTGTCATTGCCAACAGTGTAGACGCGACGTTCGATCCCTACTTTTTTCAAGAGATCAACAAATCCAAAACCTTTCATAATCACGCCAATCGAACCAGTAATAGTATTGGGATTGACATATATTTTGTCAGCAGCAACGGCAACAAAATAGGCACCTGATGTCAATAAATCTTCACCAACAATAATCACGCGCTTATGATATTTCTTTTTGAGAGCTAGAATAGCATCGTGAATAATAGACGATTGCACCGGTGTACCACCAGGTGAATTGATATCAAGGATGATGCCCTCAGCATTTTTATCCATAAATGCATCGTGTAAGATAGGAATGGTTTCTTCTGCTGAAAAGCTTCTACCTGGTGCAATCATGCCATCTAAGCGAATTAAAGCAACATATTTACCTTTACTGCTAATTGTAGAAACAGTGGAGGTAGGTGAGAAGAGACGAAACGTAGAAAAACTCATCAAGGCAATGAGTAAAAACCAAGCAATAAAGCGAATATTTTTCCAGCGTCGTTCAGCACGTCTATCTTTTAATATATCGTGTACTAGAGAGGTCGAGGCATCATCATTTTTTATATTTTGCATATTTTTTCATTCCTATGGTTTTAATCATACAAGAGTGTCGCTATAATTCGTTCAATCAAAAACGATGATCCTATACGAGGATACATAAAATACTAACCCTTAGAATTCACGTAAGGAGATAGCGTGCGAAAAGTACAATCTACCTTGTTTGCTTTGTTAGCTGCAAGTGGCTCTGTGTCTGCAGAGATGACATTAAACCTGACACAAGGTGTTTCTCCTATTAGTCATGATGTTTATGAACTACATATGACGGTGCTATGGATTTGTGTCGTTATCGGCATTCTAGTATTTGGTGCTATGTTTTATGCGATGATTTTTCACCGTAAGTCACGTGGCGCTAAAGCGGCTCAGTTTCATTCACATACCTGGTTAGAAATTACCTGGACAATCATTCCAGTTATTATTTTGGTTTTAATGGCCTTCCCGGCAACTAAAGTATTATTCAATATGAATAATGTTGAGAAGGAAGATGTCACTATTAAGATCACAGGTTATCAATGGAAGTGGCAATATGAATATTTGGAAGAGGGGGTCAGTTTTTTTAGTAATATTTCTACTCCTCGCAATCAACGCGATAACCAAGCACCAAAATCAGTTAATTATCTTCGTGAAGTAGATCATCCATTAGTTTTACCGATTCACAAAAAAATTCGTTTTCTTATCACGTCCAATGATGTCAATCATGCTTGGTGGGTGCCTGATTTCGCAGTGAAACGTGATGCTATCTCTGGATTTATTAATGAAGCTTGGACCAAAATCGATAAACCGGGTACCTATCGTGGTCAATGCGCTGAACTGTGCGGCATTGATCATGCATTCATGCCTATTGTTGTAGTAGCAACGACTGAACAAGGATTTAAAGATTGGATTGCTCAACAAAAGGGACAAGCCACACAAGGCGAAGCGGATACGAATAAACAATGGGCAATGCAAGATCTTATGAAGCAAGGTGAACAAGTATATTCGCGAATTTGTGCAGCTTGTCATCAACCTACTGGCATGGGTTTACCGCCTACTTTCCCAGCATTGAAAGGTAGTAAGATTGCGACTGGTCCAATTGATGGGCATGTCGATATCGTTTTTAATGGAAAGTCTGGAACAGCAATGCAAGCATTCAAAAATCAATTAACAGATGTTGAATTAGCTTCGGTCATTACTTATGAGCGAAATGCATTTGGTAACAGTACCGGTTCTTCAGTGCAACCTATACAAATTAAAGCGTTACGTGATGGCAAATCTTTAGCAGATGCTTTAACGACTCAACCAGCACTGGCAACACCAGCAGCAACACCAGCACCAGCAGCAACACCAGCACCAGCAGTCACACCAGCACCAGCAGCAACACCAGCACCAGCAGTCACACCAGCACCAGCAGCAACACCAACGACTGATTTACAGGCAGCAATAGATAGAGGTGAAAAGGTTTACATAAGCACCTGTGCGGTTTGTCATCAGCCAACTGGTTTAGGCATGCCACCGGTATTTCCTGCATTAAAAGGTGCACCACTTACCACTGGTCCTGTGCCTCAACATATTGATCGTGTGATGAATGGTAAGCAGGGTACAGCAATGGTCGCTTTTAAAGACCAGCTAAATGATCAGCAAATTGCCGATGTTGTCACATATGAACGTAATGCTTGGGGAAATAATACAGGCACGTTGGTGACACCAGAGCAAATTAAAGCTGCACGTCAAGCGGGACAAAGCCCACAAGCTAGCGCCTCCTCTACGGCGACTACCCCGGCAAGCTCATCAGCTGCCGTACCAGCTGCATCTTCATCTGTACAAACATCACCAACAGGTGCTTCTCAACCTCATGCTACTCAAACATCAGGAGGCAAATCATGACCTTCGAATCTCAACATACCCATCATTCGGATCATTCATCTGCACATGCGCACGAGCCGCCGCATCATCATTCTTTTAAACACGGATTTTTACCTTGGATAAAAGGCTGGCTGTTTACGACGAATCACAAAGATATTGGCACGCTTTACTTATTATTTAGTTTTGTGATGCTTTTTGTCGGTGGTGGTATGGCGTTACTGATTCGTCTCCAATTATTTCAACCAGGCGCGCGGTTTTTCGATCCTAATTTTTATAATGAATTAGTGACCGTGCATGGCTTAATCATGGTTTTTGGCGTAATCATGCCGTCTTTTGTGGGTTTGGCTAATTGGATGGTACCAATGATGATAGGTGCGCCTGATATGGCGTTACCTCGTTTAAATAATTGGAGCTTTTGGATTTTACCATTTGCTTTTACTATTTTAATTATTTCACTATTCATTCCAGGTTCGGGGCCGAATTTTGGATGGACATTATATGCTCCTTTATCCACTTTATATGGACCACCAAGTACAGATTATCTCATTGTTTCTATCCACTTAATGGGTATCTCATCAGTCATTGGTGCGATAAATATCATTGCTACTATTATCAATCTTCGTGCACCAGGCATGACTTGGATGAAAATGCCCTTATTTGTATGGACGTGGTTAATTACCGCATTTTTACTGATTGGAGCGATGCCAGTTCTCGCTGGGGTTGTCACCATGATTTTATTTGATCGCCATTTTGGCACCAGTTTTTTCAATGCAGCTGGGGGTGGTGATCCAGTCATGTATCAGCATTTATTCTGGTTTTTTGGTCATCCGGAAGTATACATCATGATTTTACCAGCCTTTGGAATTGTCTCTGAAGTCATTCCAACTTTTGCACGTAAGAAATTATTTGGTTATGAATTTATGGTTGGTGCCGTTGCTGCGATTGCAATTCTTTCTTATATGGTGTGGGGACATCATATGTTTACTGCCGGAATGGCTGTTGGTACGCAGCTTTATTTTATGTACGCTACCATGCTGATTGCTGTGCCGACAGGCATTAAAGTTTTCAATTGGGTGGCAACGATGTGGCGCGGTTCCATTACATTTGAAACGCCTATGTTATTTGCTATTGCATTTGTTATTTTATTTACTATCGGCGGATTTTCAGGATTAATGCTTTCTATCGTTCCGGCTGATTATCAATATCAAGATACCTATTTTGTTGTTGCGCATTTCCATTATGTATTAGTTGCTGGTGCTTTACTTTCAATTTTTTGTGCAGTTTATTACTGGTTACCAAAATGGACAGGCCGTTACTACAATGAAACGTTAGGAAAATGGCATTTTTGGTTAACGGTGATTGGCGTTAATTTAACTTTCTTTCCTATGCATTTCTTAGGACTAGCGGGTATGCCACGTCGTATCACTGATTATGCAGTGCAATACACAGAGTTTAATATGCTTTGTACGATAGGTGCATTTATTTTAGGATTTGCTCAATTTCTCTTTTTATATAATGTGTTTTCGACAATGTTTGGAAAAGGTAAAAAAGCTGATGCTAGAGTGTGGGAAGGTTCGCACGGTTTAGAATGGACATTAGATTCGCCCCCTCCTTATCATAGTTTTTCCACGCCACCTAATTTAGGTGCTATTTCAACTGAAGTTAATCAAAAGTACGAGCATATTTAATATGTCAAACTTACCACCGAAATCGAATCGTAAAATTTTAATTATTGCTGGATCGGTCGCTGTCATCATGTTCGGATTTTGTTTTGCTATGGTTCCTTTATATGGCCTTATTTGTAAAGCCACAGGAATCAATACCTCAGCGCGTAATGCTATGCTAATTACTCCAGCGATGGCAGATGCATTGGGTAAAAAAATCGATATGACGCGTGAGATTACAGTGCAATTTACAGCAACGAATCATATGGGTATGCCATGGGATTTCTATCCACGCACCAAGTCAGTTCCAGTCCATCCTGGAGAAAAGGCAAAAGTTTATTTTTATATCAAAAACACAACAGCACATGATATGACTGTTCAAGCGATTCCCAGCATGACACCGCCTGAATCTCTTGGGCATCTTCACAAAATAGAGTGCTTTTGTTTTCGACAACAAACATTAAAAGCTGGAGAAAGTCGAGATATGCCGATGGTTTTTCAAATTGATAACGATTTACCAAAAGATGTGCACGTCATCACACTTGCCTATACTTTATTTGATGCCACCACAGAAGCCACTCAAAAGGGATAAGATAATGAAAAAATATCACCCAGTTAAATATTATTACGTCGCAGATCCTTCATTTTGGCCTATTATTGGTTCGATCGGTTTGTTTTGCACGGTGATCGGGTTTGTTCAAATTTTACATGAAGGTTGGATTGGCCCTTATTTATTAGTGATAGGGATTCTCACCTTATTCACAACAATGTTTGGTTGGTTTGGACATGTTATCCGAGAAAGTCTACAAGGATTGCATAGCGAACAAATGGATAAAACTTATCGATGGGGAATGTTATGGTTCATTGTTTCTGAGATTGCATTATTTGGTGTTTTCTTTATCGCATTATTTTATACCCGATTATTTACTGTTCCTGAATTAAGTGACGTGCCTTTTACTTTTGCTAAAGATTTGTGGTTAAGCAGAGGTGGCGCAACGCATCAATATTTATGGCCAACATTCCAAGGGTTATGGCCACTGCTGACTAATCCCAACCCTAAACTATATCCTGGTCCTGAAGGCGTGATGTATACCTGGGGTATTCCAGCACTGAATACTCTTATACTATTAAGCAGCGCAGTCACTGTCACATGGGCGCATTGGGGATTAAAAAAAGATAATCGCCGTCAACTTCTCATCGGTTTGATTTTAACGATTATCTTAGGATTAATTTTTGAAGGATTTCAAATAGGGGAATATTATAAAGCCTATACTGAGCTAGGATTAACCTTGTCTAGTGGAATTTATGGTTCAACTTTTTTTACATTAACAGGTTTGCATGCTGCTCATGTTACGATCGGCGCTATCATGTTGATGATCATTTTCATTCGCTGTTTGAAAGGACACTTTTTACCGGAACATCATTTTGCTTTCGAAGCTGTGTCTTGGTATTGGCATTTTGTTGATGTCGTTTGGTTGTTTTTGTTTATATTTGTATATTGGCTTTAATATGCCATGGTTAATTAATGCTGCTCAGCTGGATAAGTTTCGTAAAAATCAAAAAAATGTTTTGATTTTCGATGCGAGTTGGCATTTGCCAGCAGAAAAGCGTCATCCTCGGCAAGAATTTATCGATAAACATATTATTGGTGCACGGTTTCTAGATCTCGAATTATTTCACGATAAAGAAAATCTGCTGCCTAACATGCTAATACGTGATGAAAAACGTATTGGTGAAATAATGAATGAACTTGCTATCACGAAAGATCAAAAAATTATTTTTTATGATCAGAGTAATTTGCATACAAGTTGCCGCGCTTTATGGATGTTTAAAGTATTTGGTTATCATCCCAATCAACTTTATATTTTAGACGGAGGGTTGAGAGCATGGGAAACCTATGGTGGGAAAATTGAAGCTGGCGAAACACGTCATATTGTTAACAAATCATCCTGTACAATCAATTTTGAATCTCGTTTTATTCGTACTTTGATACAAATGAAAAGTAATTTACATCACCCTCTAGAGCAAGTCATTGATATGCGTCATCCTGTGCGATTTGTTGGTGGACCCGAGACAAGAGCTGGTTTACGATCAGGACACATTCCCGGTAGTTTTTCTTTTCCGTACATGACAATGTTTGAAATAACAGCTTGTTTCAAACCTATCGAAAAAATTCGTAAACAATTAATTGGCATAGGTGTTGATTTATCCTATCCGATAATTACCTTGTGCGGTTCAGGTATGACGGCATGTATTTTGAATTTTGTTTTGGATATCATGAATCATGATCAGCACTCACTTTATGATGGTTCATGGTCTGAGTGGGGATCGATGGATGTCTATCCTGGCGAATTTTCTTGTGAAGAAAGGCCAGTAGTGAGAAGCATCGATAAAGTTTAGTGTTAAGGGCGCAACGATTTCATTGCATTATGATTAACATGAGCAAGAATTATTTTATAAGCTTGATATTTTTCTTTATTTTCTTTACTTTCAGGATCAAAGATAATATCTGTTAAGTGTTCTGACTTAAAATTAGGGTTGGTATAAATATTAGTATATTGAAAGCCTATATTATTTGCTCTCTCATAAGTATTTTGAAAACTTTCTAAGTCAGACTTTAAAGCAGTTAGACTTTTTTGTGGCATCATATTAAGACAAGCTTGAATATAGGCATCACACATTTTTCCGAAATGATCGTGACTGCGGTGTTGAATTTTGAGCAAAGCGATTTCTTCAATAAAGTTTTTTAAATCTAAATTATTAAAATATGCATCCTGTTTTTTTAATAATAAGGGTAACTCTCTTGATCCAACGGGAGCAAATAGACCAGCTAACCCTTTTAAACGATGAACGCGCTCTTCTTCAAACTGCTTTTGAATGGCTTTTAAGCTATATTTTAAGATGCTTGGATTGTTTTTGGAATCCTCACTAATTTTATCGAATTCTTGTTGACTGAGAGTATCGAGGCAATTACTTAAATAGGCGTGACACATCTCCTTAAACTTTTCATCTTTAATTGGAGATAAGTTTAATTGAATGATATGTTTAACTAGCTCATGAATCAGAACAAATGATTCTTGATCCAGTTGATTTTTTACAAACAATTGTAGTTGATCCGCTGTAGGCGGTGGATTGGCAGCAGAATTTCTTAGAGCATATTGCAGATCAAATGTTAATTTTTCACGACGATTATCGTTAGCATCCTTTTGCATGATTTCTTGTAGTTCATCGAGTAGTTTTTTTTCATGGACTAATAACCATTCTTTTTGTTGGGCTTCTTGTCTACTTTTTTCATCTATTGCAAATAGACGATTATATTTATCAATAAAGGCCTCAATCGCCCCCTGCATTTTTTGCAAACTAATCAAGGCCGCAATAATAAGTGGCTCTGTCTGTTCGTCTGGATAGTTAGCTAGAGTTTGATTCAATCGTATTTTTAATGCTTGTATATCCTTTAAATCACGCATACATTCACCTCTCATTATTTATTAAGTATAGAAGATGAATATAAAATATAAATTATTGATTAAACTATTAAACCTTTTGAAGGTCAAGGTATTGGTTTTAAAAGAATGGAAACCGTATGCTGTTGGTACTCATTACTTGCTGTTCTTCAATTTCACCCTCTTTTTTTATTATTTGATTTTCTATCGTGGTAGATAGAGATGAAATGACGGCATTCTGGATGTTCCGAAGTGTATCTTTGTTATCTGACATATTTGAAGCTAGCGAATTGAGTTTTGTTGCACCATCAGGGAGATCATTATTAAATTCTCGTATAAATGTTTCTAATGCTAAATTTCGATGCTTGGTTTTTATAAAAAGTTGCTCGATACATTGTGTTGCTTTTTCTATCATTTGCGATCGATGATCAAGCAAATCATGAAGGGAATAGTCATGTTTGATATCATCAAATAATGTAAGTAATTCTTTCACGGCGAGAATCGTTTGTTTATATTGTCTGTCACACTCAATGATGTGCTCTATTGAAAGCTGAACATCTTGCTCGGTCGGATCAATATCGGTAATGGTTAATTGATTCAAGTTAGGTTGAATTGATTTGAGCATAATTTCAAAATGTTCACTGCCATCTGCTTGGGTAGTTCTTTCGATACAGTTAACACGATAGCCGGCCTTGTAAGCCGCTGCAATTTCTTTAGCAAAAGTAGAGCAGGCAGGCGAATGAGAAGAATGGAGTGGGAGATGATGATAAACATTCCACTGGCTGATCTCTGATAAGATTACGAATGGTCTATTAACATGAATTTGTGCTAATACCCAGCAAAGATTAGCATTCCAAAAATGTTTATCAGGCCCATAACATTGACCCGTTGCATTAATATAAGCTAAACCTCCAAATTTAGTTAAGGTATCGTTAATTGTAAGTTTAAATAATTCGTTTAATTTGTAAATAATTGCTGGTCCCGAATGGGTTGAATGAGCTGTTTTATAATACACAACCCATGCAGTATTGAAATTTTCTTTGCTATTAAAGAGTTGAGAAGTGGCAATAGAAAATGTTTTTTTTGAATAAGGACCTTGTTGATTTGTTCGCAAGGATTCTCTGAGTGTGCGATTCACTTGGCTGAGCGAGAAACGATCTTTTTCATTGAGATAATTAGATACTAAAAATAATGGATGTTGGCTCCCTTTCATTTTTACTTCCTTATTATCTTTAGCTCATCGTGGGCGCTCTCGTTATGATTTTAACTGCGAGATGATCGCTTTCGTTCATGTTCCTTTAAAAATTTTTTTCGTACACGTATAGTTTGAGGGGTGACTTCAACTAATTCATCCTCTTCGATGAACTCTAGTGCTTGTTCAAGGGATAGATGAATATAAGGGGTAAGAATAATATTTTCATCAGAACCCGCTGCACGAATATTAGTTAGTTGTTTTGCTTTACATACATTGACAACTAGATCATTGTCACGTGAATGTAAGCCAACAATCATTCCTTCATAAACTTCAGTTTGTGGGCCAATCAACATGCGACCACGTTCTTGTAAATTAAATAAAGAATACGCTAAAGCGATACCTTGTTGGTTTGAAATAAGCACGCCATTTTGACGATGAGGAATGTCTCCTTTAGCAGCGGTACCGTAATGGCTAAATACATGATGCATAATGCCGGTTCCAGAAGTAAGAGTGAGAAATTCAGTATGAAAACCTATGAGTGCACGTGAGGGTATCAGGTAGTCGAGTCGTACACGACCTTTATCATCAGTCATCATGTGTTTTAAATCCCCGCGCCGACTTCCAAGTTTTTCCATAATAGTACCTTGAAATTCACTGGGTACATCAATAGCAAGTGTTTCGTAAGGTTCTTGCAAATCGCCATCCACGATTTTAGTGATGACTTCAGGTCGTGAAACAGCTAGTTCGTAACCTTCGCGTCGCATATTTTCAATTAAAATTGATAGATGCAATTCGCCGCGTCCAGATACTTTAAATTTGTCAGGATCGCTCGTATCTTCGACACGTAAAGCAACATTATGTTGTAACTCTTGATATAAACGCTCACGAATTTTACGGCTAGTCACATATTTACCTTCTTTTCCAGCAAAAGGTGATGTATTAACTTGAAAAGTCATGCTAACAGTTGGCTCATCTACAGTCAGTGCTGGTAAACTTTCCACTCGACTAGGGTCACATAATGTATCGGAAATTTTGAGTTCATCAATACCTGTAATCGCAATAATATCACCAGCATTAGCAGTCGCTACTTCACTGCGATCAAGTCCAAGATATTCGAGAACTTGAAGAATGCGACCTTGGCGGGTATTTCCTTCTCTATCAATAATGATCACTGGCATATTGGTTTTAGCTTGACCACGAGTAATACGCCCGATACCTATCATTCCTACATAATTAGAATAATCCAAGGTACTAATTTGCATTTGAAAAGGGCCTTGCAAATCCACTTTTGGTTGCGGAACATATTTGATTATTGTTTCAAATAGAGGGGACATGTCACTGCTTTCTTGCTGTAGATCGAGAGTGGCATAACCTAGTAGGGCAGACGTATAAACAACAGGAAAATCAAGTTGCTCATTAGTGGCACCCAGATTATCAAAAAGATCGAAGACTTGATCCATTGCCCAATCAGGACGGGCGCCTGGACGATCAATTTTGTTAATAACGACAATAGGATTGAGTCCTCGCGCGAATGCTTTTTGTGTGACAAAACGTGTTTGCGGCATAGGACCATCCACTGCATCCACCAGTAATAAAACGGAATCAACCATAGAAAGAATACGTTCAACTTCACCACCAAAATCAGCGTGCCCAGGAGTATCCACAATATTAATTCGATAATCATGCCATCTTATAGCGGTATTTTTTGCCAAAATCGTGATGCCGCGTTCTCGTTCTAAATCATTGCTATCCATGATTCGTTCAGTATTGATCGATTTTTTGGAAATGCTAGCTGTTTGTTGTAATAATTTATCTACTAGCGTTGTTTTGCCATGATCAACGTGTGCAATGATGGCAATGTTACGTAATTGTTCTATCACGATATTTTCACCTGAGCATATAATTATTAATTAAAAAAGTGCTCTATTTTATACGAAATAATAAAAAAGATCAAAGGGTTATAGAGTCAATGAATGGGATATGGTTGAATTTGCTTAAGCAATGTATTCAAACTGCTGAGCTTGTTCATATTCTTCAGGCGTATTAATTTCAAGTGTTTTCTCATGGGTTAGACACACTTTTATTTTGTAGCCATGTTCGATAACACGTAATTGCTCGAGACACTCTGCTTTTTCAAGCGCTGTTTGTGGCAAGGTTTGATAAAGCATGAGGAAATCATAGCGAAATGCATAAATTCCCATATGATGATAAACCGGAGAAGGTGACGCGACGCGAAAATAGGGGATAGGTGCCCGTGAAAAATAGATAGCATGGCTATGCAAATCAGTAATAACTTTAACGGCGCCGGGTTCGTGATATTTACTAGCATGATCCAAAGGGGAGGCAAGCGTTGTCATTTCAGGTGACTCACCTGCTAAATAAGGAGCGACTAACTGGCGCAACATGGTGGGTTTAATAAAAGGCTCATCACCTTGTAAATTAATGACAACATCTACATGAGGGAAATTTTTTGCAACGATAGCAACACGTTCTGATCCAGTGGGCAAATCAGGATCAGTCATTTCAACTTTACCGCCTAAATGACTCACAACATCAGCAATTTCTTGGCTATCTGTTGCTACGATGACATCCATCAGAAAATCTGAGCGACTAGCATTTTCATATGTCCATTGAATCATGGGCTTACCTTGAATAGGCAATAACGGTTTGCGAGGCAAACGCGTCGATTGAATGCGGCTGGGAATGATGCAGAGAATTTTCATAACGTCATGTGGTCTTTATTTAGTTTTAGTTTGCCAGCAAATAATAATAGATAATGTCTGCGTCGTACAGTCCAAGTTAGCAATTTTTCTTGATTTTGGGTATAGCGAGGTATCTCAGTAGATAAAGCTTCAGCAGATTGTTTTTGGGAGTGTATGGTTTATAATAGGTAAATTTTTCGCGTGATAAGGATATTTTCATATGAAACACGATACATGCTCCGAGGATGTTAAGGCGATAGTCGAAGATAGTTTACTGAACAAAAAATCTTGGCAAGCTCCAATTTTACAAAAAATCGATGTACGCGAAACAAAAGAAGCACTTGGGGTTGCTTCAGATGGTGGGGCATTGCAATCCTAAATGTCTTCTATACCAATTTTTATAGGGCGATTTTCTCCCGCACCGATATCTGCTTTATCGCCTCTTACGGAGATTTCAGGGTGGTTTCTTAGGCAAGAATATCGTACGCCGCAGCTTAGCATACGATCATTTTCAACATTTAATCACGCGCGCGAAATCATTGCACAAAATCAATCTCGGCAAATAGCTTGTGTGGCAGATGCTTATCTTGCTAATCGGCGAGCGCTTTATATTCGTTTATCTTTAACCGATAAAAATGTCGAAGAAACTATTTCAGATAGCCAGCTCATTTTACTCGCCTATCAAAAATGGGGAATAGAATGTGTTTCAGAGTTAATAGGTGATTTTGCTTTTATTATTTGGGATGAAAGGTATAAACGTCTTTATTTGGTACGTTCTCCTGTGAGTCATCGCAATATTTTTTATTTCAAATCCGATGATGGTACGATTTTTTTTTCTAATACCATTAAATTATTGCTTGAGCAAGAAAATATTCCCAAACGTATTCATCAAAAGAAGGTGGTGGCTTTTCTCACGATAAGATTTACTACCCAATCAGATACTACTTTTTATCAAGATATATTAAAAATACCATCGGGTCATTATTTAGAGTATTTATCTAAGCAATCATCGACATTAAAACGATATTGGTCAGCAGAAGACATTCAAGCTAATCCCCTTATTTTGGCGCATCGGGAAGATTATTATGAGGCATTTCGTGCATTATTTGAAACGGTTGTGAGCGACTATCTTCCATCATCGGGTAAATTAGCTACCCATCTCAGCGGTGGTCTTGATTCTTCATCAGTCACATCGATGGCAGCGCATATCTTAAAGCAGCAGTCACGATCGCTATTTGCATTAGGCCATCTTCCTGTGGATGAGAAACTCGATAGTCCACGCTCAGGTTGGAATTACTCCGATAAAATATATATGGATGAAATCGTAAAAGAATTTAATAATGTTACGTTGCAACATATTATTACGACAGATCCATTTTTTATACATTCATTTCATTCGTGGTTGGATCAACCCATACTCAATCCGTGTAATATCGTTTGGATGATGGCTTGTGTTGAACAAGCTCGTTTATATGGAGCAAATATTATTTTGATTGGACAAGACGGTAACTTTACTATTTCTTGGCCGACTGATCCTTTTCTTTCTACTGCAAAATTAAGTTTGTGGCGTCATATGCGACGTCTTCTCTCGCCACTTAAACAAAAATGTTATGCTTGGATTCATCCACATTGGCGAGAATTTTCAGCTATTCATCCGCAGCTGATGCAAGCAAATCTCAATAATTTTGCTGAAGAGGAATTATTAAAAAAAGCAAACGATCATCGAGCGCTGGTGTTTGATTTTGGTTATTCTGATTATACTGCTACATTATTTTCTGCGATACGATATTTGCATCATCTCGAGCATCTTGATCCGACTAAAGATAGGCGTATTTTAGAATTTTGTTTACGTACACCTCTGCACATATTTGCTGAACCAGGACGTAGTCGATTACTGATAAGAGAAGGATTAAAAGGAATTATTCCTGATGCTATTCGTCAGCGTAGTACTCGAGGCATGCAATTGGCGGATTGGCCTATCAAATTTGAAAATCAGAAGAATATATTTAGAGATTGGCTGTATAGTTGGCAAAATACAACGATTGCTGAATATTTAGATATCCCACATTTAATAAAATTATTGCATCGTTGGGACTATCAGCAAGTTGAGCAGAGTAGAGGTAAAAGATACCTCAATTTTGCAATGCAATATCGGCATAAATTATTGCGAGCTTTAGAGGTAGGATTGTTTTTAGAAGCAATGAATAAACAATCTTTTTAGAAAGAACCCGGTTTTTATCCCGGGTTCTGTTTGCGAATTTTATTTTTTAATGCCTTGGAATCCGATAGTAACTGATCCAACAGACCAAGCACCTGGTATGACATCATCACTCGCCCAGGAAACATTATCGCTGGTATGACATGTTATAAATGAGCCAGCATTCACATGAACGCCTGTATTATTGCAAACAACATTTAAGCCATTTAACAGTGCACCCGCTACATCTCTCATGAGAGGATAGATAATTACATTTATTGGCGCACTATTTTGGATCATGATGGCTTCAGTTGGTCCAGTTAAAAACCATTCTTGCGTGGTTTGAGTGCCAAACTTTTTAGGTACATTGATGATTTGGTTTGCTGCAAATACGCTGCTGGTAATGAATATTGATAAAAGGGTAACTAATGCAGATTTTTTCATTCAATAAAGCTCCTGTGAAATATATATATCGTCATCATTAACGATAAATTATTATGTCTACTAATCAGAACACTGTAAAGTCATGAATCCTAATTAGAATGCTCGCACTCAGTTGCCGATTCGAGGATAATAGACCAAGTCTGACGCAATCATTTCAAGGAAGAAAATGTATAGCTATTTGAAACGACTATTTTTAGGTGTTCCTCTTAATCCTCTTAATCCACAGATAAGACGCCATGTCGCATTGATTACATTGCTTGCATGGGTGGGATTAGGTGCGGACCCGCTTTCTTCTTCCTGTTATGGGCCTGAACAAACTTATCTGGCATTAGGTCAACATACTCATCTCGCTCTCTACATTGTGATTTTGGTTGTTATTACAATTTTTATTATTTCAATTGGCTATAACCAAGTAATTGAGTTATTTCCAAGTGGTGGCGGCGGTTATAAAGTAGCGAGCAAACTTTTGCATCCCTATGTCGGATTAGTTTCCGGTGCCGCTTTGATCGTTGATTATGTGTTAACGATTACTGTTTCCATTGCCAGTGGTACGGATGCTATTTTTAGTTTATTACCCTTGTGGTTGAGTGCTTATAAGTTACCGACAGAAGCATTAGCTATTATTTTATTGCTCACTCTCAATTTACGCGGAGCGAAAGAAGCGATTCGAATATTATTACCTATCTTTCTTGGATTCGTGATTATTCATTTATTGTTAATTACTTATGGAATAGTTGCACATTCCCAAGGGTTGATGACAATTGTTCCTATTACCATGAAAGAAACACGTGAAATTATTCAATCAGTCGGTATGTTATCTGTCATTGGTATTATCTTGCATGCTTATTCATTAGGGTCAGGTACTTATACAGGATTAGAAGCTGTATCGAATAATGTTCAGCGTTTGGCAGAGCCAAGGGTTATTACGGGTAAGCGAACTACTTTTTTGATGGCTAGCTCATTAAGTATCATGGCCGGAGGAATTATTTTGCTTTATTTGTTATGGAATGTGAGTCCCGTTCCAGGGCAAACATTAAATGCAGTGGTATTTCATTCAATATTAGGTTCGAGTTGGTTAGGTGAGTTGTTGCTGATTATTACTTTGGGATTAGAAGCCGGCTTATTATTTGTTGCAGCTAATGCCGGTTTTGCAGCTGGTCCGAATGTCTTAGCGAATATGGCAGTAGATGGTTGGGTACCTAATCGTTTTCGGCATTTATCCAATCGCTTGGTCGAGCAAAATGGGTTGATCTTATTTGGTTTTGCGGCACTAGTCATTTTGCTCGGAACAGCCGGCAGCGTCACACTACTAGTGGTTTTGTATAGTATCAATGTGTTTATCACCTTTTCATTATCGTTACTGGGTATGAGTGTTTATTGGATAAAGCATCGGGCTTCACGTGCGTGGCTCTGGTACTTTTTATTTGCCGGATTTGCTTGTGTGATTACCACAAGCATTTTAGGTATTACATTATTTTACAAATTCAGGGCGGGAGGTTGGTTAACTATCATTATTACCTCTACTTTAATCGTCATATGTTTATTAATTAAGGCGCATTATCGCTATGTCGCAAAAAAGCTTGCCGAATTAGATATTTTGTTACAACAACCTTTGATTGAACGAGATATTTCACCTTTAGCCATCGATCCTTATTTATCAACAGCTATTATTTTTGTTAATACACCTAGTGTGGCTATGCATACCTTCTTATCAGTCCAACGTCTCTTTCCGAATCAATTTAAAAATTATGTATTCTTGAGTGCCGGAGCGGTCGATGTCGAAAGTTTTAGCGAACCATCTGAATTGTTAGATATGCAGAAAGAGGTAAATCAATTGTTAGATTACTTAGTAAAATTTTGTTATCAACATCAGCTAGCTGCAGAAGGATATGCTGCTTTTGGAACGGATACTATTAATGAGCTGAAAATATTGGCTGACAAAGTTGGAGATAAATACCCGAATGCTGTTTTCTTTGCAAGCCAATTGATTTTCAGTCATGAAAATATGATTACACGAATTTTGCATAATCAAACCCCGCTGATTTTGCAGCATCATTTACATTTTCAAGGAAAAAAGCTGATGATTATTCCAATGAGAATCTAGATGTTTTTGTCTGGGGGGTAGCGAGAGTGGAAACGTTTACAGATGGACATATTGGAACACAAAAAACTAGGCCTTGCTATTTAGCAAGGCCTAGTTTTACAAGTTACTATTCACTATTTCTTTTTGGATTTTGCTTTGGTTTTGCGACCACCACGTTTCTTTGCTGGTGCTTTCTTTACTTTACGTTTTTTGCTTGTCTTGCTTGTCTTGCTTTTTTTTGCTTTTGCCATGACGTTGTTTCCTTCAATTGTTAACAATATGTAAATTTAACATTAACACTCAAAAAAGTATAGAACTATTAGGGTGATTACTAAGAATGATTGGAAAGGGTCGTAATCTATTTCGCTAATTACTAAATTTGAGTTAGTAAGATTGATCATTAATACGAATTTCGCTTATTCTTGTTTGTTCTTCAGAATAATCTGAATAGATGCTTAAGTAAACTTTCATTCTACTACTAGACGACGTTTATGTTCGACAGATTGCAAAATATTATCTAATTTTTAGAAAAAAGATATAATTCGCCTGTGAAGAGACCGTCAATTTTTTTAGATATTACACATTTAGGAGTTGGAAATAATATGATTATACAGCCTAAAGTTCGGGGATTTATTTGTACTACTGCGCATCCACTGGGATGTGCTGAAGCCGTAAAAAAACAGATTGAATACATACAATCGCAAGAACCATTCATTGGACCCAAACATGTCTTAGTGATAGGAGCTTCAACCGGTTATGGTTTGGCGAGTAGAATTGCTGCGACATTTGCTTCAGGTGCAAAAACAATAGGAGTGTTTTTCGAAAAGCCAGCAGATGATAAACGCACCGCATCGCCCGGATGGTATAATTCGGCTGCTTTTGAAGAAATGGCGCATCAAGCAGGGCACTATGCCAAGAGTGTCAATGGAGATGCTTTCTCTAGTGAAATGAAAGAACGAGTAGCTGAATTAATTCAACGGGATTTTAAAACAGTAGATTTGATTATTTATAGTATAGCTTCGCCAAGGCGATTACACCCAGTGACAGGTAAACTTCATTCATCGGTACTAAAACCAATCGGGAAGCCTTTCCAGGGTAAAACAGTGGATGCTTTTCGTAGTGAGGTAAAAGAGATTATGATTGAGCCGGCTAGTGAGGAGGAGATTGCAAATACTGTTGCAGTAATGGGAGGTGAAGATTGGGAAATGTGGATAGATTATCTTGACCAGAAAAATTTATTAGCGCAAAACTGTATGACAGTTGCCTACTCATATTTAGGTCCAAAATTAACCTATGATATATATAAAGAAGGAACGATAGGAAGAGCGAAAGAGCACTTGAAAATAAGCAGCAAACGATTAAATCAAAAATTGCAAAAACTTCATGGGAAAGCTATTGTCTCGGTTAATAAGGCTGTTGTTACTCAAGCAAGCGCAGCTATTCCAGTGGTACCACTTTATATTTCACTTTTATTCAAGATTATGAAGGAAAAAGGTATTCATGAGGGTTGCATTGAACAAATTTATCGCTTGTTTAAGGATTATCTTTACTTCACGTCAATAAACACCGATGAAGAAGGCTACATCCGGGTGGATGATTTAGAATTGCGACCAGATGTGCAGCAACAGATTGCCGAGTTATGGCCACAGGTGACGACAGAAAATTTAGAACAATTGTCTGATATTAAGGGTTATTGCAATGACTTTTACCAATTATTCGGCTTTAATTTTGCGGGTATTGATTATGATGTAGAGGTTAATCCGGATGTGAAGATAACTGAGGGTTAGTAAAGTGAGCCTATGAGCTTATAAATTAGTGAGACAATCTGCTGTTTGATCTGATAAAATAAAATTCTGCGTTCGAGGCCTTTGCTGACGGATTGTAAACGGGAATAAGGACTTGCTATGTTTAGAAAAGTAATTGTTATCAGTATTATCTTTGTCAGTAGTATATCAATGGCTTTTGCATTTAGAATATATGCTAAGCCATCCTTATCCTATCTTAGTACAGCGGTCAGTGGCGATCCAAGTAAAGTTTATGCACCCGCAATAGCAGCAGGATTAAGCCATACATTTAATAAATATTTTTATGTCGGAGTGGAAGCATATTGGATTCCTAACACTGTTCCAGTTAATAATGAAACCAATACCTATAAGATTTCATATCAATATAGTCTTAGTCTTCTACCAGGCATTGCTTTCGATAATACAGTCACTGGTTACTTACGTTTGGGGATGTTAAGGTCTAATTTTAGTTCATTGAATACGATTGCTTCTGCATCTCAAGTGGGTGCTGGGTTAGAATATAGTCTGTCACCTACCTGGAGTGCAACGGGTGAGTATGATTATGTACGCTATCGTGACAATGAGATAGTCGGTTCAGCAACCACCGATCAATTCACTTTAGGTTTGATGTATAAGTTTAATGTATGAGTGCGCCACTTTTTTTTTAAAAAAATTGTTAGGTATCAAATTTTCTGAATTATTGCGCGTAGGTTTCTTACTTATTTTGCTGATACATTTACAAGGTTGCTTAAATGCAGCCATGACTAGCGCACAAGCATTTTATAATCGACATGGGTTGCAAAAAAATTTAAACGACCAATATATCACTATACAAGCTTATCAAGCACTTAATTCCAATAGCCAATTCAAAGATGCAAATATTGCAATTGCCACTTATAATAATGAAGTTCTATTAGTCGGACAGACCCCACAGTTTTGGCAAAAAGCAGAGGCTGAACGAATTGTGAAACAAATACCGGATGTGGAGCGCATTTACGATACGATTACTATCGCTAGTCCGTCATCTACGTTAACTCGTATTAGTGATTCATGGATTACCACTAAAATAAAAGCTAAGCTGCTTGTATCTGCTGATGTTGATGCTACAAAGGTCAAAGTAGTCACAGAAAATAGTACGGTGTATCTGATGGGAATATTGCTACCAGATGAAGCTTCGGCTGCTTTGGACCTTGCGAATGCAACGGATGGTGTGGTAAATGTTGTGAATCTTTTTTCATATATTAACATTACAAGAAGAGCAGTTTCTTAGAGGAATTTTATATGTTTTATCAAATAAAAAAACAATATGGTCGTGGAGTTGAAACTATTTTTGCTAAATTTAATGATTTAAGTGATGCTAAATTATTTATTGAATCAAAATTAGCTGCGGATGCAGCATTAAATATAAAAGTAATTTATCGAATTTGTGAAGGCATCGATGTGATAGAAGAATTTCATCCTGAAAAAAATAATTTTGCTTCTTCTTCATCCAGTGGTTCACAAGGACAAACCAGTACCGCCAATTTCCGTCCTACACCTTTTAACGTTGCGCCACGTCCAACAGGCACACCACAAAAGTGGATCAAGGACGATGATGAAAAGGATGATGAAACTAAAAAATAAACAACATGAAGTTAACTAATTGCACACCGTAGCTGATCAATTCGGGCACTGTTATTAGAACCTGTAGATAGCTTTCCAGAAATGGTCACAGTTTGCAGGGGTTTAACTGGGATACTGCAAGAACTGGGTAATCCTTGAGAATATAATTGGTTATTCTTCAAATTCACAATATAGATATTATCCATTTCAATGGTATGCATCACAGGAAATATTTTTCCTTCTTTTGCTGCGCGAATACTCATACAGCCAACATTGCGTACACACATAAAATATCTATTATCATTCATGGGACTGGCAATTTTAATTTTAATATTTGCAGTATCAGCCGCGTAAATTAATTGTATGTTGGTTAGAATGAATAAGAAAAAGAATATATATTTTTTCATGCATATCACCACTCGTATTATGTATTATTTATGAACAAAATCATATCATGTCAAGATTAAGGATATATTATCTTTAATTTTCAATCAATTGCAGAATCAAAATAAGTTTGATTGAATCAATTGACTCTTAACAGCCAAACTCTAAGGTTGGTTTAAATGGAAGTATAATCATTATTAGAAGAATTGAATATGCGTTTTGTTTATGGATTAGTAACAGAATAAAGGAGTGAATCATATGCCTTACAAAGTTGGAAAAAAAACGACCCTTGGTTGGCAAATTATGAAAAATGAACATGGAAAATGGAAAGTGATAGCTCATTCAGATAGCAGAAAAAAAGCTGAAGCGAGTATTAGAGCACGGCATGCTGGTAGACATAATCCGGGATGGTGAGTGAATAGTTAGTCACATCAAAAATAATTTGCCATTTGCTTAATATCTACATTGCCACCAGATAAAATCAAACCAATTTTTTTGTTTTTAAAATATTGGGCATGTTCTAAAATAATTGCTAGTGTAATAGCAGCTGAAGGTTCTGCGATTATTTTCATTCTTTCCCAAATATAACGAGTAGCACTAATAATGGATTGTTCAGAGGCAAGATGGATATCATCAACATTTTTAAGAATAATTGAAAAAGCAGTTTTACCTAAGGATGTTAATAAGCCATCACAGATAGAATTTGAAGAGGGTGAAGAAACTAAATTTTTGCTTTTAAATGAAAGATAGGCATCATTTGCGGTTTCTGGCTCAGCACCAATGACGGTTATTCGGGGTGATAATTCCTTAGCAGCAATAGCAGTTCCAGATAATAGACCTCCACCACCAATTGGAGCAATGATAATATCGAGATCCCGATCCCCACTTTCAAGAAGTAATTCTAAGGCAGCAGTGCCTTGCCCATAAATAACCTGCTCATTTTCATAAGCATGTATCAATGTCGCTCCAGTTTCATGAATAATTTCATCAAGCGTCGCTTTTCTTGCGGCAAGACTAGGTTCGCAAAATGTAATTATCCCTTCATATTCATTAACAGCGAGTTTTTTAATTTCAGATGACGTTTTTGGCATCACAACATATGCTTTAATACCACGAAGTTTAGCCGCATATGCTACAGCAGCGCCATGATTCCCAGAGGAATGTGTTGCCACCCCATATTGAGTTTGCTCAGGAGATAATGCGAATATGGCATTACAAGCACCACGGAATTTAAAAGAGCCTGTTTTTTGAAAATTTTCACATTTGAAATATAAGCTTGCACCGGTGATCTTATTTAATGTGGAAGAAGTCAACATAGGAGTACTGTTGATATAAGGGCTAATACGTATCCCTGCTTCTTTAATTTCTTTGATAGTGAACATATCGTTTCCAATGTTATGATCTCTTAGCTAAGCAAAAAAGATTGCTCAGGTCAAGTGCGGCCGTTTAGCATCTCGTTAGGCTGAAGTTTATAGCCAGTATACTAGGAATATTTAGCCATATATCAATTGGATAGCATTTATTTGTAAAGAGTATAGAATGAAAAATATTCGAATCATTTTGTTTCATGGAGAAAAACCATGCAGCAACTAACTAAGCCCTATTTTTTTATTTTACTCACGCTCATATTCATTGCCTTATTATATTTACTTTCACCTATTTTAACGCCATTTTTATTAGGCGCATTATTAGCTTATTTAGTTCAACCAGTCGTAAAACGATTAGAAAAATGGAAATTACCGCATTTATTTAGCGTAACGCTGATTTTTTTAATTTTACTTTCCTTGATTCTGTTTGCGATCATTATGTTGATCCCATTGATCAACAAACAAATTATTTTACTGGCTGAATTTATTCCACAAGTAATTGATTGGTTACAAAATTCAGTGATGCCATGGTTAAGTGAATTCATTAACATTAAGGCAATCAAGCCGACATTAACTTCGTCGACATTATCTAAAACTGGATTAGTATTTAATGTCGTTCTTAGTTCTGGGTATGCGCTCGTCGGATGGGTAGTTAACCTTGTATTGACGCCAGTCATAACATTTTATTTACTTTGTGATTGGAATAGATTTGTCGCTGGTTTAAGGCATTTATTGCCGAGAACGATTGAGCCTACGGTAGTGAAATTGGTAAGGGAATGCGATGAAGTTCTGGGAGCTTTTTTTCGCGGACAATTATTGGTGATGTTAGGACTTTGTTTGATCTATGGGATAGGTTTATCCTTGATTGGTCTACGAGTGGGTTTAATGTTAGGAATAATTGGCGGCATACTTAGCATTGTTCCTTATTTAGGTTCTATTTTCGTACTCATTTCAGCCTCCATTTCAGCATTGGTTCAATTTGGATATTGGCAAGCGGTATTCTGGGTGTGGGGAGTTTTTCTCATTGGTCAAATCATTGAAAGCTATATCCTCACGCCGTATTTAATCGGCGGAAGAATAGGTTTGCATCCAGTAGCAGTTATTTTTGCGATAATGGCTGGAGGAACATTATTCGGTTTTTTTGGAGTATTGTTAGCGTTGCCGCTAGCTGCGGTATTAATGGTATTAATTCGGTTTGCAAATAAACAATATTATCATAGTAAATTTTATTGTTGATTAAAATTAAGCTTCTGATGTGGTTTGATTAAAAATAGATTTTGGTCTTCCCATTGCAAAGTTAACATTATATTTCCAGCGCGAGCCAATTTTCCAAGCATAAGCATAAGGTTGATAGGTTTTAGGATTGACTTTTAGCACCAAGGTACCAATGCCAATACCAGAAGTTTGTGTCGGTCGAGTATCTTTGCTATGCCCAGAAGGAGCGGCATCTGTGACGCGAAGATAATAGGCATCTGCTCTTCTATTTAATGTAGGTTTATCCATCACCACCATCACATGTCCGCCTGCTCCATTTCTCATATTACTTCTATAGCGAAAGACAATAATGTCGCCAGCTTGTAATTGTTCAATGGTATTAATTTTATCCCAATAATAAACCGTTTCGTCGGATAGATTTGTAAAAAAGTCATAGTAGTCATACGTAGTAGGTTTTTCAGATCCAGTAGTTGATACCAAATTAGAATAGGCCTGTGGATAGATGGTTTGTAGAATGCGGTCAACATAACTTGAGCAATCTAAAATATAAATACCATGTGATGCATCAAAGCGTGTACCACCCAGTTTATAAGAATTATATTGTAGAGTACTAATGGTGTTGCCAACAAATTGAATAAAACTTTCTTTAAAAGAACTAATAAAATTAAATTGAGTAGTAGTAGGTGGTTTTTTATTAAGAGGATAGGCTGGTAAAATTTTGCCTGCGTGAACCGATTTTTTTTTAGTTAAAAGTGGTTGGTGCCGATGCCTTTTAAATTTATGCTGATGTAATGTGGGAGATACTTTCTTTGAGGATTTCGTGTGGATAGAACGAGTTTGTTTAGATGGAGCACTTGCCATCGAACAAGGACCAAATGTTAATAACATGATCAATAAAATAATTATTTTTGTGTTTGATAGGTTATTCACGATTAATTGTAATTTCGAATTATTTTTTGTACACTTTGGTTTAAACATAGAGTTTAGCCAGTATTGATGATAGAATCAATCATAGTTATTTACTTCTATTGAGTGCAAAGCGAGAAAAGATCATTTTCATCCGAGCAAAAATTAATTTAAAATATTTGTTGATATAGTAGTTAACCGATGATATCCTTCCGCTTGATTCTCTTCTCGTAAGCAAATTCTTTTTAATCCAAAATTTCACTGCACGACATTTCAAAGTTTGTTAGTTCGTATCTCACTCAAGAATAAACCTGTCGTTTCCGTAGATTTTACGCGTTCTTGTTTGGCAGATGAGTCTATTTGCCATGCTTGTGTGTTTTTTATCAATCATTTTTATCAATCAAAAGGAAAGTTTTATGAAATTAAAATTAATCATCACAGCATTAATTGCTTCAATGAGTATGAATACCTTTGCTTTACAAGGGAAGGGTTTTAAATTATTAAGCGAAACAATCGAATCTTCACCAGGTGCTATAGGCGGTTTTGTTCAAAAGTCATCTTCTAGCATGCCGTTCTATGTGTATGCGTGGTCCCATGCTCATGATGCTCAGGGTCGTCCACATCAAAATATTCAATTGCATGGCAATCATTCGTTTACGATTAATAATTATACGAATCAAAAACAAATTTATACTTATAAATATGAAATAAATTCCGATGGACAATATTTTCGTAAAATTGATCATATTGAAGTTATACCAGGTGGTTTTGCGATGGATTCAGCTGATTCTTTCCTCGCTATCGTGCATTCACATATGGGAACATGGACCATTAATGCAATTACTGATGTCACTGGTGAAACAAGAAATAATTATATTGCTAGTGGTACGTTGAAAGTAAATTAATAATTTAAACCCGAAAGCTTGCTTTCGAACCGTTTGTACCGAGGTGCCACATTAGCGGTGTTCCGAGGTATAAACGGTTTAATCAAAGTTATAAAAATATAATTTTATTTGAATGGTACAAGCGATCTACTTTTATTGAACATTTTGTTAAAAGTATTTTTAGCTTGTTTATGTTTTCGTAGGTTAATTATTTATAGGTTAAACTAACATGAAAAAATTATTAATAATGATGCTGAGTTTGTTTTGTATGGGAAATGGATTTGCTCAAAAAAATGTACCACTCCATCCATTTTTATTGGTAAAAATAAATTTTAATTATTCAATTCCGTTAGAAGGAGCTAAATCTCAAGTCAATAGCTTGCAAAATATGACAAAAATAAATATGAATGATAATGAGTGGAAAGTAATTGGCAGGTCACAATCGCTTTTGAAAGGTGATACATTAATTGTATTAGCTAAGCTAGATCAAGCTAATTCCGAAACAGCCAAAATGAAATTTTTAATTATCGATTTAATCAAAGAAGAAAATATCATCATGGAAACAAAAATTAATTTACATTATAACAAGCAAGAAAAATTATCGATTAAAAAACATGGTCGACAATTACAATTATCAGTACTCACAACGAGAGATAAAGCCGAATAGAAAGTAATAATACAAACAATCGAATGAATTGATGTGCGCATTCATGCATTGGTACTCTGACTTGCTAATCACCAGTTATTTGTATATACTTATGGTATATACAATATGAGGTGCACATGAAAACTACTAAAGTATTTAAATCTGGAAATTCACAGGCAGTAAGACTCCCAAAAGAGTTCCAGTTAAATGGTGAGGAAGTAGAAATATTTAAAAGAAATGGCGATGTCGTTATTCGTGAAATACCTAAAAATTTAACAAGGGCTTTCGAATTACTTACGCAACTACCAAATGACTTTTTTGCGG